>SKEG01000006.1_pt2 | contig 185715 bp, 159 predicted proteins | sample 4826631 | NCBI WGS metagenome assembly SKEG01 (sample SAMN11008815, study PRJNA524170) | human gut metagenome | biome: Human fecal sample; material: Feces; isolation source: fecal sample from pouch patient p26, p34, p50 | host: Homo sapiens | place: Israel: Tel-Aviv | collected 2016-11-02
CGGCCGCCGCATGCGGCGCGGGGCATGGGCCGGGCCCATCTCATATGTTGTCAACGCTAGCGGTGAACCTGAACGCCAGGGCACATTCTTTGTTGGCTGAAACCGGCATAGCAACTAGCGGAAGGCATCATCGAAGGAGTGTGCTGGAAAGCACCCGTCTCCTTAACTGTTAGAAATGCAGGTTAATAATCTATGTGGTCAATATAATACCGTTGAACCCGCATATCGATACCGCTCAGCCATTCGCCTCGCCCCCGTCGCACGTATCTTCATCCGGTCTGTTACTTTTAATCTAACGATTCTTTGAGGAATGCAGGTGCTTCTGAATGTACTGTCGACTTCTTCTCAAACTAATCCTAAGAGACAAGGCCGTATGGATTTCCACGCTCGTTCTCGCTGCAGCCTTTTCCGTCCCCATTGCGTTCAATTCACCCATCTACGGGCCCTTCTTTATGAAGCAGGGCATGCAGGGCTTTGTCGACGCATTCAATACGCGCGCGCCCCAGGCCAGCGGCACAGACCTATCGCCAGAGCAGCAAGATGACGCGGAGCTTGCAAGATACGCGAACGCCGCCCTCGCCGCCCAAACCGACGCCGCCTTTCTCGATTCTGCCGAGAGCTACTACGCGCTCATGGACGAGGGCTTCCAATCCGGGTCCATCGTGGGGGACCAGGAGACCAATGACGCGGCGCTCGCATATTGCCGTGCCCTGAGCAGCTCCGGCATCGCGGATATCCCGGCCTCCGCAAACGACCTGCCGTTCCTCTCCTTCCTGCCCTACGCCATTGCCCAGGCGCCGTCCTTCCTTCCCTTCATCCCCTTCCTTCTCTCGTCGATACTCGTGCTCGGCGCCACAAGGCCCGGGACCCTGGCGGCAAAGGCGCCCGTGCCCAAATTCCGGCGCCTTATCCAAACCGTGTTTTCGATAATTGGCGCGGGGACCGCAATGCTCCTCGCCGGCCTTGCGCCCGGGAGTATTTACGCCTTGGCCCTAAACGGCTTCGGGCAGATCGGGTACCCGATCGCCTTCTTCCATAACGGCGCGCTCACTACCACGACCGCGGGAAACGTCTTCACGACCATACTTCTCGCGCTGCTCGCGGGTGGAACCTTGATATCCGTTTGTTCCGTCGTCCTATCGACCGCAACGAGGCGCGTCTTCGCGGGCCCCCTTACCTCCGCGTTGCTTGTCGCGGCCCCGGCATTCCCGTTATTGTCCGATTCGGCACTGGGGCATAATGCCGCGCTCGAGCTCCTGCCGCTGGCCGTGTTCTCGCCTATCGAGGCAACGGGTTACGTAGGATGCTTCCCGACAGAATTCATTGGCTCCGGTTCGGGCGGCGCATCGATGCTTGCCGTGGCCCTGGTATACGTCGCGGTCCTTTTCGCGGTCGGCGCCGTTGTGACGCGTTCGCCCAAACAGGCTGGACCCGCTAAAAAGCACCATGGGCTTGAGCTCCTGGACGTGAGCGTGGGATACGGGAGCACGACGATACTTTCGATCGGATCGCTTTCCTTGGGCCCGGGAACGGCGGCGGGGCTCGTCGCTCCCAACGGCTCGGGGAAAACCACCCTTCTTGAAGCGCTGTCGGGCCAATTTCCCACCCGCATCCGCTCGGGAAGCCTGTTGGCAGACGGAATCTACCAACGTCGATCAGCCGAATTCGCAGAACTCGTCTACCTGAGCTCTTCGGGCGGCGCGGATCTCTACCCCACGCTATCGGCCCGCGAGCACCTCTCTTTCGTTAGGGAGGCGTGGAAATCGGCCGCCGACATCGACTCGCTCTGCAACTCCCTCGGAATCTCCCCATATCTCGACAAGCCGACCCGTAAACTCTCGACAGGAATGAAGCAGCAGGTAAAGCTTGCCATGGCGATAGCGACCGATTGCCCGTACCTCATCCTCGATGAACCGCTGAACGGCCTCGATCCGGGAAAACGGAAAACCTCCTGCGACGCGATGCGCAGCGAGGTGGAGCGGGGACGCAGCGTGCTCATCTCAAGCCATCTGCTCGACGACCTGGCAGACCTTACCAACTCGTTCTACTTCATCGAAGCCGGCACGCTCGTGGAAAAGATCAAGTCGTCCTCGCAGGCGCTCAAGCAGGAATACCTCGATACATACGAAGGAGGTGAATGACATGATAGGCAAGAGCTATGCAAAGATAGCGATTGTTGGCTCTGTACTTTGTCTTGCAATGGTTCTATGTGCATCATTTGCGAGGTATAGGTCCGAGCAATCGTTTATCGATGGCGCTGAGAACGGTTTTGGCATAGACGGGATGTATGTCAACGATGGCGCGACCAGGCCGTCTATGGCGATTCTTGCAGGCGAAGACATGGAATGGCAAATCTGTAATGGCGATGGCTCTTGTCTGAGTGGGCGTTTGGCCGCAACGAGCGATCCGAATTCGTTCGATCTTCTCGACGATGATGGAGCGGATTGCGGTTCTGTTCACCTTTCATATGCATCGCGAGACGGGATGGACGGCATTCTCTACGTCTCCCACGAAACTGGCGATTTCAAGATGCGCAGGACTAACCGGGTGCCGGCTTTTATCGAGGAGTGAGAGTTCTCGGCGGCCTGCCGATCAGGCCGCCGGGCTATCGAGCCCCGCATTCATCCGTACACACACGGATGAATGCGGGAAGTGTCCGGATAAAGTTGATAATCAAGGAAACAAAGCCGTTCTGCCTGGGACGGCTTTGGCCTGGACATTAACTACAACATCGCAATCGACACTTATCAGCTCGCGCAACGCGCATGGCCAAATCTCGGACGCTGGTGCATGGAGGACCTTCGAGATTTACTGGACATCCAAAACGACGACGCACACCGCGTGCTCGCCGACAGCGAAGACGAGATGGCTGTCTACAATGCGATCAGAAACGGTGTGAAGTCCGGAGAGCTTTCTGTGGAACCGCCGCGCCGTCGCGCGAGCCGACCGGGCAACCCGGGCAATCTGGTCCCGGCTCTCCCGGTCGTATTCCTACGATATCGCCCCTAGATCACCAATGTATCAGATAAAGAATGAGGCAATGGCTATGATCACGCCTACGGCAGATGCAACGACTGCGCCTTTTTTCCTCTCCTTTAGTCCGACGAATAGGGTTGCCGTAAAGTAAAGGGCGGAAATGCAGGCTATGGCAAGCGAAACGAGTTCCTTGGGCGGTTTCAGCAAAAGGTCGCTAGCAAAGAGTAATGCAAGCAGGGCAAAGCCGATTGTGGTCAAGTATCTCGATTGATTTTGCGACAACATGGCAACTTCCTTTCAGAACATGCAAGTGAAAAGTCGGTACGATGTCATTGCGGTTGCAAAAAAGCCGCCGCTAGGACCGGTTGTCACGAGACCGGCGATAACTTCAGCGGTGCCAGCAAGCTAGAGATCGCGCAGGCAAGCCTCCTCCTTCGCGTTCAGCTTGACCTTGTGAGGGACGGTGCGGTTATTTGCAGATCCGTGAGAATCGCACCACGCCTTGGAATATGAATCCGTGCAGCGCCCGCACTCAAAAAAAGGGATATATCGTAATTTTCGTCGTAGTTGTCTCCGACGTAGATCTCGCTGCTCTCGGCGGGAGATCCCTCGTCGGCATAGGCTGCCGCAACGGGCACAAATGGTGTCATGACAAGGGAGAGGCAAAGAGCTGCTGAGACGATGGAGGGCAGGCATTTCTTCATGGCTGGCTCCTTAATCTGGCCTTTTATAGTTACTTGATGTCGCCTCCTTCCGCTTTATATCCGTTGTATTTGGCGTATTTCTTTAATAAGGCAAGAGGTTCTTCCTCTCCTTCGGATAAGCCGATGATGTTTCCTTGATCATCCAGTATGAATACGGACGGAATATGCTCAAGTTCATATTGGTCATACACGGTCTTATCTTAATTTTTGCTGATGGCTCAGGCAAGGCGGGGCTTACGTTCGAGGCGACCAACAATGCCCTGGCCCTACAGAGAATAAACGCCACGAACACGCACGCCGGCGGCTGGGAGAAGTCCGAACTCCGCGGCCTCCTCAATACCGGCGACCTCTGGTCGCTTTTGCCTTGCGAACTCCAGTCCAAGGCGAAGGCCGTCACGAAGATGACCGATAACAAGGGCGGCGGCAGTGCCGGCGCCCCCTCGGCCACGACCGATAAGTTCTTTCTGCTTTCGATGACCGAAGTCTACGGTGACCTCCAGTCTGACGGCACCCAGTACGAGTACTTCAAATCCAAGGGCGTGACGAAGTCGAACTATTCCGGGGCTTCGTTGTCGGGCTACTATTACTGGACTCGTTCCGTGAGTCCGAGCAGCTCCGGGAACTTCCGTTGTGTCTATAACTACGGTGACTGGGCTGGCAACTCCGCGACGACAAACCGAGGCGTGTTCCCCGCTTGGTGCCTCTAGCCCTATTTGCATCTAGCTATAAGGCCCGCGTGACCCCGCGCGGGCCTTTCTTTTGGCAACCGAACGAACGGTTTATGGCTCGTGGCACTGGTATTCGAGTTGAAGAGAAATGGGGTCATACAGCGGTTCTCAGAGCGCGTAGCGCACTCCCCCGCCATTACCTCTGCGGTGTACTCGTGTAGAGCCTATCCTGCTTGCATTTCGTTGCAATCGCTCACTTGTCCTCCGAACAAGTGAACTACCGGAATAAATACAGCGACACGCTTGTTCGTTACAGTCGCTATATCTGCGTAAATCGCCGCGATAAATACGGCCCGTACTCGGCTGTATACCAGCTACGCGTATGTAGATTCATATCGCGTTAATAAATCGGCTCAAGCGAGTGCAAAACGCGCAAGTAGCCGCAAAAGGCGATTATCGCTCAGGTAGATTTTTGGCACCCTGTTGCTTAATCAAAATTAAGCAATTGCTTAAAACAAAAAAGGTCAGGCACTAGGTGCCTGACCTGCAAACTTCTGGTCGGGACGACTGGATTCGAACCAGCGACCCCTTGACCCCCAGTCAAGTGCGCTACCAAGCTGCGCCACGTCCCGAAGCTTTTGTTTGTTGCTCTGCTCTCGCTCGCAACAGGGAGTATATTAACCCGAAACTTTGTCCTTGTGCAAGAACTTTTTTAAATATTTTGAAGCAAGTCCAAAATTGTATCTGCAAGCTGGGGTTTTGTTAGCACAGGAAGTTCCTGCGTCCCTGCTGCGTTTACAATCCAGGCCTTATTGGTATCAGTTCCAAAGCCCGAATCGGCGCGCGAGACATCGTTGGCGATAATCGCATCGCAGCCCTTGCGGGCCAATTTACGCTCAGCGTACTCCACGACGTTATCGGTCTCGGCTGCAAAGCCAATCACACGGCGCTCACCCTTCTGGCTCGAGAGCTCGGCCAAAATATCAACGGTCTCGACGAGCTCGATACGATCCAAGCGCTCATTGGCCTTTTTGAGCTTGTGGCGCGCAGGGGCCGCGGGGGTGTAGTCGGCGACAGCGGCCGCGCAAATGGCCGCATTGGCCGTCTGGAAGGCGTTCAACGCCGCCTGCAGCATCTCTGCGGCGGTCTGCACGCGCACGCACTCTACACCTCGGGGAACATCGAGCGATGTCGGCCCCAGCACAAGCGTGACCGCAGCACCGCGGCGAGCGGCCTCCCCCGCCAGGGCGATGCCCATCTTGCCCGACGACCGATTGCCGATGAAGCGCACAGGGTCGATTGGTTCGTGCGTGGGGCCGGCGGTAATCACGATGCGCTTGCCCGCCAGGTCCTGCGGCACGGGATTGAGCACCTCGCAGATGGCTTCGACAATGTCCTCGGGCTCGCTCATGCGTCCCGTGTCCACGTCGCCGCAGGCAAGGTAGCCGTTACCGGGTCCCACCACATGGACGCCACGGTCGCGCAATGTGGCCATATTGGCCTGCGTCGCCGGCGCCTTCCACATGCCGTTGTTCATAGCGGGTGCGATCACGATGGGTCGCGGCGTGGCAAGCAGCGTGGTGGAGATGAGGTCATCGGCGATTCCGTTGGCCATCTTGGCGATGATATTGGCCGTCGCGGGCGCCACGATCACAAGATCGGGCTCCTGTGCCAGCGAAATGTGGTGGATGGGGTCGGAGGGATCGTCGAATAGGCCCACGGCAACGGGCTCGTTGGTGAGCGCGCGGAAAGTGAGCGGCCCCACAAACTCGGTGGCATGCTCGCTCATAACGACCTTGACGCGTGCGCCGCGCTTTTGCAGCAGGCGCACGATATTGCACGACTTATAGGCGGCGATCCCGCCGGTAATGCCCAGCAGGATCGTTTTTCCCTCAAGTTGCATTGAATTGTTGGATGCCGCCGTCATCATTTAAGCTTCCTTGCTGGGAAGCACCAGCAGACGGTGGCAATACGGGCAGTGGGCGATCTCGCTACCGTCGTGGTTGAGGTCGCTCATGGACGATGCCTGCAGCGCGGTGTGGCAGATGGTGGGAATGTTGCCCTGGATGGTCTCGACGGCCAGGCCGCGGAACTGCTTGAGCAGACGCTCGTAGTCGGTGAGCACGTCGGTCGGCAGCGTGGCAGCCAGCGCGGTGCGCTCCTTGGTGGCGGCGTCAATCTGGGCCTGGAGGTCGGCGGCCTTGGCGCGGGCGGCCTTGGTATCGGCCTTCACGCCCTCTTCGAATTTGGCGATGATGGCCTGCGCGCGAGCCTCGCGGTCGAGCGCCTCCTTATGGGCGACAACGACATCCTTGCGGGTGTGCTCGATCTTGTCCAGACGCTTTGCCAGGGTGGCAAGCTCGTTCTCCAGGTCCTGCACCTCGCGGTAATCGGAACCGTCGACGTGACGCTTCTTGGCGGCCTCGATGGCGTTGTTGGTCTGGATTTCGGTGGTGTTGAGATCGTCGAGCTCGATATCCAGATCCTTGCGCTGGGCGTAGAGCTTGGTCATCTCGGACTTGAGCTTCACATAGGTCTTACGCTTGGAAGCGAGCTCCTTGAGCTCCGGCATATTGGCAAGTTCGCTCTTGTTGCGGGCGAGTTCCAAATCGATCTGTTGCAGCTTGAGTAGCGTAGCGCCGGCGCTCATAAGTTCTCTCCTTTTGTCACAGTCCACCATTGGCAAGGGTTCAGTATTTTAATCGTATGACAGGGGTCGACCCCGGCGTCAACCGCAGAGTTCATCAAGATATCCACGAACGGCTCCTCGGAGCGGTCATGGCCGAGCAAGATCACCGGCAGTCCGCGCAACGCAAGGTCTTGCGCTACGTGGTAGCCCGCCTCGCCCGTCACGACAACGTCCGCGCCCGCGGCGATGGCAAGCTCTCCAAAGTCACCCAGGGAGCCGCCCAGAATGGCAACGGTCCGGCACGGGTAATCGGCCTCGCCCCATACGCGGGGGTCGCTGCCAAACGCCGCTGCGGCGCGCGCGGCAAGGTTACGCAGGCTGCAGGGGTCGTTCAGCGTTGCAAGCGCGCCCAGGCCGGTCGCTTCGGGGTCGTCCACGTGCTCCAGTGAGCTTGCGGGTGCGGCGTCCAACAGCGTACTTAGGCAAACGCGAGCCTCATACGAGCGGTCCAGATTGGTGTGGAGCGAGATGATACTCACCCCGCAGCGGGCAGCCTCGTAGAGCGCCGCACTGCACTGGGGGCGCGTCGCGCTAGGCGGACAAAAAGCCTCGGGCGCCTTGATATAGATGGGATGATGCGTCAGCAGCACGTTGGCGCCGGCCTCGAGAGCGCGGTGCACGTTGGCCTCGGTCGCGTCGAGTGCACAGGCAACACCGGTGATCTCTGCAGTGGGATCTCCCACGGATAGCCCAACATGATCCCAGCACTCGGCGTCTGCCTTGGGGTAGCGCGCCAGCAGCGCACGTTCAAGCTCGGAGACGATCATGCGGCGCCTACGATCGAGAGGAGCGTCTGGGCAAAATCGTCCAGATCGCCCGGATTCACGCGGTCATCGAAGGAGATGCGCAGTGCGCCCAGCGCCTGCTCGCGACCGATGCCCATCGCGCTCAAAACGTGGCTGGGGTCCATGCTGCCGCTTGAGCATGCCGAGCCTGCCGACACCTCAAAGCCGGCGGCGTCGAGCTTGATGATGAGCTCCTCGGAGTCCATGCCGTCGACGTAGATCGAAACCATACCCGGCAGACGATCTGCCTGCGCGTAGTCGCCCATGGTGGCGTGAATGCGCGGATGGGCCGTAAGCGTGGCGTAGAGCTTGTCAGAAAGGGCTTGCAGCTTCTCGCGCTCCTGGGCCACATGGGGCACCAGCGTACGGGCGGCAGCAGCAAAGGCCAGCTGCGTGCGCAGGTCCTGCGTACCGGCGCGACGTCCGGCTTCCTGTCCACCGCCAAAGATGCGGGGGCGCAGCGGCGTGCGAGTCTTAACGTAGAGCGCGCCGGATGCCACAGGGCCGCCGATCTTATGCGCGGCAACGGTCATAGCATCGACGCCCAGCTCGGTGACATCGAGCGGAATATGCAAGTAGCCCTGGATGGCATCGGTGTGGAACAGGGCGCCCACGGTATGCGCGGCGGCGGCCAGCTCGCGGATGGGCTGCACCACGCCGGTCTCGTTATTGGCGGCCATGATGCTCACGAGCGCGACGTCATCGCCAAGCAGGTCGCTCAGCACGGCAGGCTCGATGTAGCCCGCACGGCAGGGCTGCACAAGATCGACGGTAAAGCCGCCGGCACGCAGCAGCGGCAGGTTGTCCAGAATCGAATCGTGCTCGATGGCAGATACGATCACGCGGTTGCGCTTGCGGTCGTGCTGACGGGCGCCCTCGGCAAGTCCGAGGAGCGCCAGCTGGTTTGCCTCGGTGCCGCCATTGGTCAAGATAATCTCGGACGGGCGGACGCGCGCGCCAAAGCTGCGGGCGATCTCGCGACGTGCGGCTTCCAGACGCGCGGCGGCCTTGCGGCCGAGCGAATGCAGCGAGTTGGGGTTGACGCCGGCAAGCTCGCTGTCGTCGTACTCGCGCTGCGCAAGGAGCGCCTCGGCGCGCATAGGCGTCGAGGCGGCATAGTCAAGATTCACGGGTATGCGGTTTTGACCTGCGGTCATAAGGGTTTATGCCTCCTGTGCAGCCTCGTTGCCCAGCTTCTGCAGCAGCGCAACCTCGGCGGCGGGATCTTCGGACTTAAATACGGCGGAGCCGGCTACGAGCACGTTGGCGCCGGCCTTGACGACCTCGGCGATGTTCTTTGAAGAAATGCCGCCATCGACCTCGATCAGGGGCGACACGCCGTGGCGCTCGCACATGGCCGTAAGCTTGTGCAGCTTAGGCAGAGTGCCCGGGATAAAGCTCTGGCCGCCAAAGCCGGGGTTCACGCTCATCAGCAGCACCATGTCGACAACGTCGATGATGCTCTCGAGTACGCACACGGGGGTGGCGGGGTTGAGCACCACGCCGGCCTTGACGCCACGCTGCTGCAGGTGCGTGAGCGTGCGGTGCAGGTGCGTGGAGGCCTCGTAGTGCACGGTGATCATGTCGGCACCGGCGTCGGCGTACCAATCGACCGTCTCGTCGGGGTTCGACACCATCAGGTGCGCGTCGACCGGTACATCGGTGGAGCGCTTGACGGCCTTGAGGATGTCGACGCCAAAGGTGAGGTTGCCGGTAAAGTGACCGTCCATCACGTCGAAGTGCACGTAGTCGGCACCGGCGATCTTGTCGAGCTCGCCCTTGAGGTTGGCCATATCGGCCGAAAGGACGGACGGAGCGATTTTAATGGAACCCATGGTAGTAGCCTTTCTGCGCTAATCGGTAAGTCCGTAGAACTCTTGTGATGGGACGCGGTCGGTGAGAATTTCCAGCGCCCTATCCAAAGTAACACCGTTGTAGAGCGTTTGCTCCACGGCAAAGGTGAGCGGAATGTCTACACCCAGTGAACGGGCGAGCTCGCTGACGCTCCGGGCCGCGACGGCGCCCTCGACCACCATATGCGTGCGCGCCTGGTACTCGTCGAGCGACACGCCGTGGGCAAACTCGTAGCCAAAGGTGCGGTTGCGCGAATGCTCCGAGGTGCAGGTGGCGATGAGGTCACCCATGCCGGCGAGTCCCATGCACGTTATGGCCTGCCCGCCGCGGGCGTGCACCAGTCGGCTGATCTCGGCCAGGCCGCGCGTCATGATAAGGGCAAGCGTGTTGTCGCCCGCGCCGGTACCGGCGGAGATGCCGCATACGATAGCGATGACGTTTTTCATGGCGCCGCAGACCTCGACGCCCGTCATGTCCTGCGACAGATAGATGCGGAAGGCCGTGGAAAGCAGCAGCTCCTTAAAGGTCTCCCCCACCTGCTGGTCTTTACTGGCGATGACGGCGGCAGAAAGCCCGCCGCGGCAGATCTCCTCGGCATGGTTGGGGCCCGAGAGCGCCGCCACGCGCGCCTCGCTGCCGATCTCGCTGGCGATGACCTCGCTCATGAGTAGGCCGGACTCGGGCTCAATGCCCTTGGTGAGACAGAGCACCGGGGTGTCGGTGGCGATGAAAGGTGCTGCCTGATGACATACGCTGCGCAGGTGCGTGGAGGGCACGGCAAAGATGATGGCCTCGGCGCCGTCGAGTGCCTGCGACAGGTCCATGGTGGCGACAACGTTGCCGGGCAGCTCGTAGTCCACCAGATAGCGGGGATTACGGTGCTCGCCGTTAATGCCGGCGGCCGTCTGCTCACTATGGGCCCACATGGTCACGCGCTCGGCTCGAGCGGCGGCAAGGCCGGCGACGGCGGTTCCCCAGGAGCCGGAGCCAATCAGCGCAACATTCATGACTCTCTCCTACTTATCGTCGGACTCGGTGACGCGCTTGGTAAACGAGAGCTTGGACTCCTTACCGGCCATGAGCTTTTTGATGTTCGCGCGATGGGCCCACACCACGGTGATGCCGATCAGCGCCATGCAAAACTTAAGTCCCAGGCTGCTATACGGAAAGACCGCGCAGACGGCGATGGGAAGACCGATGGCCGCGGCAAGCGAGCCTACCGACACAAACTTGGTGATGGCGACGGCCACGATAAACATGCCCAGCAGCGAAAGTCCGATGGGCCAGTACCAGGCGAGGATGACGCCCAGGCCCACGGCAATGCCCTTTCCGCCGTGGAAGTTGAGGTACGGCGAGAAGATGTGGCCCCACACTGCTGCCAGGCAGATGACGCCGAGCATCCAATCGCCGGGGGCTCCAGGTGCCAAGATGCTCACAGGGAAGCCATAGCCCACGCCTGCGATAAGCGGACGGGAGATAAGGACGCAGATAGCGCCCTTAAGGCAGTCGAGCAGCAGCGTGAGCGCGGCAACCTTGGGGCCGGCCACGCGCAGCGCGTTGGTGGTGCCGATGTTGCCGGAACCCGCCTTGCGAATGTCCGTGTGGTTGAACACACGGCCCAGGATCAGGCCAAACGGAATCGCTCCGATATAGAACGAGACCACGGCGAAGATGGCGGTCAGCAGAGTCGGATTATGCATCCTTTTGCTCCTTCTTCCTAAAGAAGAGTCGAATGGGCGTGCCGGAAAAATCGAAGGTCGAGCGCATACGGTTCTCCACGTAGCGCTGGTAGGTGTCGTTTACCAGGTCGCTGTGGTTGACGAAGAACGTAAACGTCGGCGGGTTGACGCCCGTCTGGGTCACATAGTGCATACGCAGGCGGCGCTTGCCGTCCACCACGGTGTGGCCAAACTCGCGCAGGTCGGTGAGGAACGTGTTGAGGCGCGAGGTGGTGATCTTTTGCGAACGCGTCTTTTCGGCCGCGTCGACCATCGCCCAGATCTTCTCGACGCTGCGGCCGGTCAGGGCCGAAATGCGCAGGTACTGGGCCCAGGGAGCCATGACGCCCAGGCGGCGGTCAACGGTCTCCATGCAGGCCTCGCGCTTGCGGTCGTCGTCGAGCAGATCCCACTTGTTGAGCAGCACCACGATGGCGCAGCCGCGCTCGATGGCCAAGCCCATGACTTTCTGATCCTGCTCGGTGACGCCCACGGAGGCGTCGACGACAAGCAGCGCTACGTCGGCGCGGTCGATGGCACGCAGGCCGCGAACCATGGAGTAGTACTCGATGTTCTCGTACACGGTGCTCTTCTTGCGAATGCCAGCTGTGTCGACCATGCGGTAATGCTTGCCGTCGCGCTCGACGACGGTGTCGATAGCATCGCGCGTAGTGCCGGCGATGTTGGACACGATGGAGCGGTCGGCGCCCAGGATGCGGTTGAACAGCGACGACTTACCGGCGTTGGGGCGGCCGATGATGGCAACGTTCAGCGCGTCGGGGAACTCATCGGCGACCTCGTCCTCCTCCTCGGGCAACAGGGCCACGATATCGTCGAGCAGGTCGCCCGTGCCGTGACCGTGCAGGGCCGAAAGCGGCGTGGGCTCGCCGATGCCGAGCGAATAGAACTCCCAGATGTTGTCATTCTCGCGATCGGGATTGTCGAGCTTGTTCACCAGCAGAAAGACCGGCTTGTCGCAGCGCTTGAGCATGCGGGCGACCGACTCGTCCTCCTCGGTGACGCCAGTGCGGCCGTCGACAACAAACAGGATGACGGCGGCTTCCTCGGCGGCGGCAAGCGCCTGGTCGCGGATGGACGTGGCAAAGACGTCGTCGCTCTTGAGCGGCTCGATGCCACCCGTGTCGACGATGGTGAACTCGCGGCCGTTCCAGTCGGCCGTGTGATACGAGCGGTCGCGCGTGACGCCGCGCGACTCATGGACGATGGCGTCCGAGGGCTGGGCCAGGCGGTTAACGAGCGTGGACTTGCCCACGTTGGGGCGTCCGACGACGGCGACGATAGGTTTCATCTGCTCTCCTTTATTGGGTAGGGTCAGCGGGAATAGTTGAATTGGCGGGCGTTATGCCAAGGATGTGCTCCAGGGTATCGAGCAGCTCGTGCGGCATAGTCGATACCACATGGACTTCGGCGCCACGACTGGTAAGGCTTGCGAGTAATTCGTCACGATGATACTCGTCAAGGGTCATACCGTCGGCGTTGAACATGAGCTTAGGCACAAAGAGCATAACCCCCGACAGGTCCTGCGGCAGCTGCTCCAAGATGTCGCAGGCAACGATGAGGCCGGTCACGTCCACGTTGCCGCCAAAGTAGCGGTTCTTGATGGCCGTGACAGTGCCGGCGAGTCCCTTAGGCGACTCCACAAAACGCGCCACCGTATCGCGCGCGCTGGCACCCGAGAGGCACAGCAGGCGCTGGCCACGGGCGGCGATTGCCTCGCGAACGCGGCGCAGGCGCTCGGCATCGGCGGCGAGCACGTTGTCGGTCTCGTCCAGATAGGAGCGGATCATGCCGATGCCGTCGTAGTACTGCGGGTAGCCGTCGTAAAAGTCTGCCTCGGGCGGCTCGATGCCGGCGTCCAGATAGAACTCGTCGCTCATCTGGAAGGTATGGCGGCCAAAGCGTTCGAAGGCGCGGTCCTGGTAGGGTCGGATCATGGCAATCGTCTCGCGCGCCAGCTCGGGTTTGTCGCTGTAGGACCAGCTAAAACGGTTCTGATGCTTGGTAAAGCCGAGCGGCACAATGCCCAGGCTCGTGATTTGCTCGTGCTCCTCGCAGTAGCGCAGCGTCTTTTCCAGCTCCTCGCCGTCGTTCATGCCGGGGCACAACACGATCTGTGCGTGAATCTCGATGCCGGCGGCCATGATGGCCTCGAGTACGTCCATGCCGCGCTGGGCGTTACGGCCCATCATGCGACGGCGGACGTCGGGGCTCACGGCGTGAACCGACACGTTCATGGGGCTCATGTTGCGTTGGATGACGTTTTGAACGTCCTCGTCGGTGAGGTTCGTGAGCGTGACAAAGTTGCCTTGCAAGAAACTCAGGCGGTAGTCATCGTCGCGGATGTAGAGCGTGGAGCGCCCGCCCTTGGGCAGCATCGTCATAAAGCAGAACACACAGGCGTTTACGCAGGTACGCATGCCGTCGAAGATGGGACCATCGAACTCCAAGCCCCAGTCCTCGCCGGGAAAGCGATCGAGCTCGACGGGGGTGACGGTACCGTCGCGCGGATCGAATACCTCCAGCTCGACGGTGTCGTCGTCTGCCTCCCAGAGCCACACGATCATATCGGTCAGCTGCTCGCCGTTGACCGCAAGCACGCGCATGCCCGGCTCGATACCCACATCCCATGCGGGCGATTCGGGACGCACGTTTTTAACGAGCGCGCCCTCACCCGGCTCGGGGTCGCGGCTGCGCCCGTAATCGGCCACCTCGGCGGCGTATGCGGGTACGGTCTGGTCCATGATTAGCGGCAAAGCTCCTTGATGCGCTCGACGGCGCGCTCGATGTGTTCTTGCGGGGTGGAGGCTCCGGCGGTGATGCCGATGTGGCGGGCGTTGACAAACCATGCGGCCTCAAGCTCGGAAGCTTCCTCGATGTGATACGTACGCTCGCAGGCGTCGGCGCAGATCTGCGCCAGGCGGCGCGTGTTGCCCGAGTTCTTTCCGCCTACGACGACCATGCAGTCGCAGCGGTCGGCAAGTGCGGCGGCCGCCTGCTGTCGCTCGCTCGTGGCGGCGCAGATCGTGTTGATCACACGCAGCTCCTGCACGCGCGGGGTGATGGAGGCCACAACCTCGGCCAGGTTCCGTGCGGTCTGGGTGGTCTGCACGACGAGGCCCACCTTGCCCTTGAGCGGTAGCGCTTCCGCATCGGCGGCGCAGCTCACGACCTGCGCGTCATCGCCGGCGTGGCCCAGGATGCCCTCAACCTCGGGATGGCCCGGCTCGCCCACGACGAGCACGCGATAGCCCTCGCGTACCAGGCGCTCGGCTGCCACATGGACCTTCTTCACGTAGGGGCAGGTGGCGTCGACCACGTCGAGGCCACGCTCGCGAGCGGCATCGATTACCTGTGGCACCACGCCGTGCGCGCGAATGATCACGGTGCCCGACGCGGCGTCGTCCAGGGTCTCGGCCAGACCGACGCCCGCCTCGGCAAGCTCTCGCACCACGATGGGGTTATGAATGAGCGGGCCCAAGGTGTGGACCTGAGCGGTCTCCCCCGCCTGCGGGGCGGCCGCCAATGCCATATCGAGCGCGCGTTGCACGCCGTAGCAGGTGCCGGCGTGGGCAGCGATTTCGATGGTGGGGGCGTCTGCCTTTCCGGCCACAGCCTCGGCAGTGTTCATGACTTCCTCGCCCATGGCTAGAACCTGCCCGGGTGCTCGGCGCACAGGTCATCGCGCATGGCGTAGACGCGGCTCATGGCTTCGGACTCAAACCAAGCCAGGCGCTCCTTGCGCTTGAGCTCGGCCGGTGCATCGGATAGCGAAATGGCCTTGCCGGCACGGATCCAGCACTTTTTGGGGCGCATGATCTTTTTGCCCGCAGGCGTGATATCGGACCAGCCGCAGATGGCGAGAGGGTTGACGGGCGCCTTACCCATCTGGGCGATAAGCGCAAAGCCGCCGTGGACCTCGGGCTTGATTTCGCGCGAGCGGATGCGCGTGCCCTCGGGGAAGATCAAGACGTCCTCGCCGCGTTGCAGCGCATGCTGGGCGGCGCGCAGGCACTTCATGTCGGCGGTGCCGCGCTCGACGGGAATACCGCCCACACGGCTAAAGGCCCAGCGCACGATCTTGCTCTTGGCAAACTCGGATTTAAAGATGGGGCGAATGCGGCGGCCGCCAAAGAATAACGCCGTCTCCACGGCCAGGAGTTCGGCCATCGAGGTGTGGTTGCAGATGACCACGCTGCCGCGGCCTTCCTGGCGCTCAAACAGCAGGTCGCTGTCTTCGACCTTCCAGCGCCACATGAGCTTGGAGAAGACCCACAGGATGCCCATGACCACGGCGACGGTGCCGCGGATGAGCGCCGGGAACTCGGCGTAGGGGGCGTTGTAGTAATCCTCGGGCGTCTGCTTAAACAGGCGCATGGGCTACCTCCTTTGGTTGATGAGATCCTCGATAATCGAGACGACCTCGTCGATGGTGTGTGCGGTGGAGTCGACGTGCACGGCGTCCTCGGCGGGCACGAGCGGTGCGACCTCGCGGCTGCTGTCGAGCTTGTCGCGTTGCTTGAGTGCGTCGAGGGTTTCGTCGACCTCGGCCTCGAGCTGCTCGGTGGTGAGCGGCTGGACGTTGTTTTGGTGGCGCTGCAGCACGCGGCGACGGGCGCGTTCGCGTGGGTCGGCGGTCAGGAACACCTTGACCTGTGCGTTGGGGAACACGACGGTGCCGATGTCGCGACCCTCGGCGACGATATCGCGGTCCTCGGCGGCGCGGCGCTGGTGGATGAGCATGGCGGCGCGCACACCCGGGTAGGCCGAGACCTTGGACACGTTGGCGTCGACCTGCGGGGTGCGAATGGCGGCCGATGCGTCCTGGCCATCGATGCTCAGGCGCGTGTCCTCGCCGGTGCCGTTGGTAAAGCGAATCTCAATCTGTTCGGCGAGGGCGTCGATAGCCGCCTCGTCGTCCAGGTCGATGCCGCGGTCGAGCGCGGCGAAGGTGACGGCGCGATACATGGCGCCCGGGTCGAGCTTGTTAAAGCCCAGCTGGCGGGCGATCTCCTTGGCGATGGTGGACTTGCCGGATCCGGCGGGGCCGTCGATGGCGACGATCATGTAATGCTTCCTTTCGGTGGTTGACGTGCTGGTATGGGACGCGGGCGCTGTTGCTTGGCGTACTCACTAACTCGTGTAGCGCTCGCGGTAGGTGTTGCACTTGGGTGCGGAGCCGTGGCTGCCGTGGTGACGTGTGCGGCTCGCGCTAGTGGTCGCCGGCGCGACGCCGCGCTTGGAGCCGGCCTGCTTGGGCGGGATGCCGCCGGCCTTGAGGATCTGCACCTCGCGATCGGTGAGTTCGCGCCACGAGCCCTTGGCCACGTCCTTGAGCTCCAGACCGGCAAAGTTGCAGCGGTGCAGGCGGATCACCGGGTGGTGGATCTTGCTCAGCATGCGCTTGACCTGGTTCTTGCGGCCCTCGCGGATGATGACTTCGACGGCGGTGGTGCCGGGCTTGACGCCTTGCGGAGCCACCGCCTCGGCCTCGCGCGCGTTGATGACGCGGCAGATCGCCGGCTGGCACAGGCCGTCGTCGAGCTCGATACCGCGACGCAGCGGCGCAAGATCGCGGTCGGATAAGTCTCCGTCAACGAGTGCCTGGTAGGTCTTATAGACGTGCTTGCTGGGATGCAGCAGGTCCTGCGACAGGTCGCCGTCGGTGGTAAAGAGCAAAAGGCCCGTGGTGTCGCGGTCCAGGCGACCCACCGGGAAGAGCCCCGGAAAGCGGTCGCGCGGTACCAGGTCGGCCACGCAAGGGCGCTCCTGCGGATCGCTCATGGTGGTGAGGTAGCCGGTCGGCTTGTAGAGCATCAGGTACACGGCGCCCTGGTCGAGCTTGACGGGCATGCCGTCGACCTCGATATGGTCGCGGTCCACATCGACCTTAGTGCCCAGCTCGGTCGCGACCTGACCGTTGACGGTCACGCGGCCGGCGGTCATCAGGTCCTCCGAGCCGCGGCGGCTCGCCACGCCCGCGCGCGCCAAAAAGCGCTGCAGGCGCATGGTGTGCGGGTAGACGGGCTGGGCATCGTCTGTGGGCGTTGTGGCGCCCATGGCACTTGCGGTGCGTGCCTTCCCTGCTTCGTTAGTCCTCGTCATGCATGTCCTCCGAGGTATCGCCGGTGGGCAGAAGCTCCTCGCCATCGGTAACCTCAACATCGGTATCAATCAGTTCGCGCTCTTCGTCCAGGTCCTCGGCTTGCTCCTCGAGCGTGGACTGAATGCTGCGGCCGCTCAGACGCTCGCGGATAAACTGGCGCGACTGCTCGTCGGGGGCAAACTGCTCAAGATCGGGCAGGTCGCGAGTGGAGCGCAGGCCGAACTTTTCCAAGAAGGCGTTGGTCGTGCCGTAGATGATGGCCTGACCGCGCTCGGGGTCGCGGCCGAGCTCGCGCACCAGGCCCTTATCCACGAGTGACGCGATGACGCCGTCGGAGTTGACGCCGCGGATGCCCTTAACCACCTCGCGCGTGACGGGCTGGTGGTAGGCGATGACGGCCAGGGTCTCGAGCGCCGCCTGCGACAGCTTTTGCGTGTCCCAGCTCAGCACATAGGCCTCGACCACGTCGTGGTAGGCGGGGTGCGTAAACAGGCGCCAGCCACCGGCAACTTCGCGCAGTTGAAAGCCGCGGTTGGCCTCCTCGTACTCAACCTTGAGCTCGGCCAAAAGTGACGCGCACTCGCCCGGGGCGATATCCAGCGCACCTGCCAGCGCGGGTGCGCTCACGGGGTCGCTCGACACCAGCAGCAGCGCCTCGAGGGCGCCTTTGAGGCTGTTTGCCTCCAGCGTGGAAAGGGTTGACATGGTTGGTCGCTCCTATTCGGTGAGCTCGGGGCCCTCGCCGGGCACGTACGCCTCGGCGCCCTCGACGCGGTTGATTTGAATGGTTCCGAAGATCTCGTCCTGGCTCAGCGTGAGCGAGCCGCGCTTGGCGAGTTCGAGCATGGCCAGGAAGGTGACAACGAGCTGCTCGGTGGTGGCATCGCCGTCCAGTAGCTCGCGGAAGGTGCAGGTTTGGTGCGCCATGGTAAAGCGGTCGACCGAGGCCACGGTCAGGTCGAGCGGCACGCGATGCGGTGCCACGTGCTCGGCCTCCAGCAGGAAGGTCTGGCGCTTGCCGTCCAGGTCGGCGCAGATGACGGCGAGGCCACGCAGGGTGATGCCGGCCAGGTAGTCGGGCATAAGGCCTAAAAACTCGGGGTCGGGGCCGGCCACGCGCGGATGCATGCGGCTCTCGGCCTGCATGCGCGCGCCAAGGGCCGCCGCTGCGCCCTTAAACTGCTTGTAGGCGATCAGGCGCTGAATCAGGACCTCGCGCAGGGCGTCGCCGTCAAGCGCACTGAGCTCCTCGAGGTCTTCATCGTCCTCGTCATCGTCGTCTGACTTGCGCGGGGCTTCTTGGGGCACCAGCGAGGCGGCCTTGATGTCCAAAAGGGTTGCCGCGACCAGCAAAAAGTCGCTTGCCACGTCCAGGTCCAGCGCCTCGATGCGCTCGGCCTCGGCAAGGTATTGCTCGGCCACCTCGCTGATCGAGATGGCGCCGATATCAACTTTTTGGCGGGTTACGAGCTGCAGCAACAGGTCGAACGGTCCGCTGTAGACCTGCGTCGACACGCGATACGACATCTTCGACCTCCTTTGACGGCGCCTTCGCGGCGCGGGTTGGGTGCATGTTGCGACCGTTTTGCACGGTCGACCTGTAAGTTTACCTTAGATGCCGGCGATTGCGAAGTTGAGCAGCCACTCGGCCAGCGGATACACGGTAACGTCGAAATAGCGGCCGATCACGTCGATGCCGGTCCACATGGGCAGCAGGTACAGCACCAGGATGAGGATGGGCATGGCGTATTGCTGCAGACGGTAGTAGTTGGCGAGCGCCTTGCCTTTAAGGAACGGAACGGTGATCGACGAGCCATCAAGCGGCGGGATCGGGATGAGGTTAAAGAACGCGAGCGACAGGTTGACCACGATAAAGGTGGCGCCGAAGTTCATGATTTGGGACGCCACGGCAAAGGACATGCTGGTATAGAGGTTGCCGTACGTCGCGTGCATGAGGGCGGCTGCGAGACACGCGAGCGCGATGTTCGATGCGGGGCCGGCTACGCTCACCAGGACCTCGTCGCGCTTGGGGTGTTTGAGGTTGTTGAGGTAGACGGGCACGGGCTTGGCGAAGGCGAATACGGGACCGCCGGCGGCAAGCATAAGCAGCGGCAGGAGGACGGTGCCAAACGGGTCGATATGGTTCAGCGGGTTGAGCGAGACACGACCGCGCGAACGGGCCGTCTTGTCGCCGAGTGCCCAGGCTGCGGCGGCGTGTGCGCTCTCGTGGATCACGATGCCGACGATAACGGCAACGGCGCTGGCGACCAGGTTCATCAGGTAGCTGCTGGACATGGCGCTCCCCTAGCGAACGCGGCGCGAGGCGCGCGTGAGCAGGTAGTCGGCCACAAACAGAATGACGGCTACGATGGCGTAATCCAGGCGAAACACGCCGCCAAAGGGCGACGTGATGACGCCGTAACCAGCGATGGCGCTCGGCAGCGCGCGCGAAAGCTCAACGACAAAGCCCACGATCTTCAGCTTGGCGGTGAGGCCGCTAAAGCACAGCAGCACGGTCATCGCGCTCATAAAGATGCCGCAGATGCGACAAGCGATGGCGATGATGCTCATCGCCACGGCGGTGGCTTTACGAGAGTTCACGCGCAGTCTCCTCTTCGATCTGGGTGGAAAGCTCCAGCCATTCGTCCTCGAGCTTGGGCAGCTCTTGCTTAAGGCCGTTATATTCCCCCAGCGCGGCGTTGAACTTGTCCTGATCGGCATAAAGCTCTTCGCTTGCCATCAATTCCATAAGCTCGTCATAGCGGGCACGCTTTTTGTCCAGCTCCGCCTCGATCTTCTTGAGCTGGTTACGCACGCCTTTGAGCTTTTTGTTGAGTGCGGCACGGGCCTGGGCCTCGGCGCGCTTTTGCTCCTTGGTCTTTTTGCCCTCGGCCGGCTTGGGTGCCGAGGCAGGGGTATCTGCCTGGGCGGCGCTGGCTTTGTTGGACTTGCCTGCGGAAGGCGCGCTCTCCCCTGCCGCTTCGGCGGCGGCGCGGGCTGCGAGGTCCTCGCGCTTGTAGAGGTAGTAGTCGTAGTCGCCGTCGTAGACCGTGACCTTACCGTCGCGGATGTCGATGATGCGGTTGGCCACGGCGCGTACCAGGTGCTCGTCGTGGCTGATCAGCACGATGGTGCCGGGGAAGTTTTGCAGGGCGTTCTCGAGCATGTCCACCGAGTCGATGTCCAGGTGGTTGGTGGGCTCGTCCAGGCACAGGAGCGCCTCGGGAGCCACGAGCATCTTGGCCAGGGCCAGGCGCGCCTTTTCGCCACCGGAGAGAACGCGGACCTGCTTTTCGATTGAATCGTTATCGCTAAACAGGAAGGCTCCCAACAGGCTGCGCTGCTGCGGCACGGTCCACTTGGGCGTGACGGTGTCGATCTCTTGCAGGACGGTGTTGGACTCGGTCATGCCCTCGAGCGCGTGCTGGGCGTAATAGGCCACGCCCACGTTGGTGCCCAGGTCGCGCGTGCCGGTAGTGGGCGGCTCCAGGCCGGCGAGGATCTTCATGAGGGTGGACTTGCCGGCGCCGTTGGGGCCGACGAGCGCCACGTGCTCGCCGCGGTAGAGCTTGAGGTCGATGTCGCTGTAGATGTGCTTGTCGCCGTAGGACTTGGATACACCCTCGAGGCCCACGACCATGTCGCCGGAACGCGGCGGGTCGGGGAACTTAAAGTCGATGTGCTTGTGGCCCTCGGGCAGAATGACGAGCTCCTTTTTGATCTGCTCGATCTTGCGGATGCGCTCCTGCGCCTGGGCGGCCTTGGTGGGCTTGTAGCGGAACTTGTCGACGAAGACCTGCATGTGGGCGATGTCGCGCTCCTGGGCGGCGCGCTTGGCGCGCATCTGCTCCAGATTGTCCTCGCGCTGCTTGAGGTAGCTGCTGTAGTTGCCGGTGTAGGTGGTTACGCGGCGGTTCTCGAGCGCGGCGACGTGATCGACGCAGGCGTCCATGAAGGCGCGGTCGTGGCTGACGATGAGCACGGCGCCGTCGTAGTTGGCGATAAAGCCGCGCAGCCACTGGACGCTTTCGAGGTCCAAGTGGTTGGTGGGCTCGTCCAGCAGCAGCAGGTCGGGGTGGCGCAGGAAGAGCTTGGCCAGCGCGATGCGCATCTGCCAGCCGCCCGAGAACTCGGAGCACGGGCGCTCAAAGTCGGTAACTTTAAAGCCCAGGCCGGACAGGATCTTGCGGGCGTTGCTCTCGAGCTCGTAGCCGCCCAGGTGCTCAAAGCGGTCCTGGACCTGGCCGTACTCGTTGAGGAGTGCGTCGACGTCCTTGCCTTGCTCGGAGAGCTCGGTGATCTGGGCCTGCAGCTCGTTGGCGCGCTCGCCCATGCGGCGGATTTCCTTGGCGGCTGCCATGACCTCGGCGAGGATGGTGGTGTCCTTGTGCTCTAGGTTAGTTTCCTGCTCTAGGTAGCCCACCTGGCAGTCCTTGGCGTACTGGACCTGGCCGGCGTCGGGGCTGTCGATGCCCATGATGATCTTGAGCATGGTGGTTTTGCCGGCGCCGTTGGGTCCTACAAGCGCAAAGCGCTCGCCGGGGTTGATCTGGAAGGACGCGCCGCTAAAGAGGACGCGCGCGCCGAAGCTTTTTTCGATCTTGTCGACCAGGAGGATCATGGTGCCGCCTTTGACCTTGTGTGCCTATATGAAAAAAGGCCCCAACTTGCGTTGGAGCCTCATTCAATGCTCGGGTGGAGACGAGGGGGATCGAACCCCTGACCTCTTGACTGCCAGTCAAGCGCTCTCCCAGCTGAGCTACGCCCCCGTGCGAAGAAGTACTATACGGGAACTCGGACGGCGATGCAAGGACAATTTCGGAAAAAATTTCGCGGGCGCCGGCGCGGGGGGCGCGGCCTGGCCGCGGTTGCAGACGCGGGAACGGGCCGCGAGGCCCCGCGCTGCCCTTTTCGCCCGCGGGGGCGCGCCCCCGCGGGCGGCGGCGTTGCCGCTGCCCTCCTCTCCGGCGCCCTCGGGACATCTCGAATCCCGCGGACCGCCGTTTCTCGCATCCGCGGCGCGGTCCGCCATCCGCCCAACGGCTGTCCCGCCGGCGCCGGGCCCATTATCGGGGCCAACCGCGCCCCCGCACACCCGACGATTCCAAAACCATGCAGGTTTACGGGGCCAGGCCGGGAACCCCCGAGCATGGCGCAATCGGCAAAAACAAAACCGCAGGTAGACGACTCGCACATTCCGCGAAATGCAGGGTGTGGACGGCCTGTCCGGGTCCAGCCCCGTAATCCGACATAGTTTTGAAATGACACAAATTCACCGGCAGGCAAACTAGGTTGTTCTAGTGCCATGTCGCCGACTAATTTCCAATTTCCAACCAGTTGCACAAAACATTTGCTCGCAGTCGCGTCTCGGCGCGCTTCATTGCCTCGGATTTGGCTTTATATCGAATCCCCAAACGACTGCAGACGCTTTTGACTATGGTGTCTAGCTGCTTTTTATCGTTAAGCATATCGTGGGTTACCAGGAACACGTCGAAACCCATGCTCTGGAGCGCAGTCATGCGCTTCGCATCGTGGTTAAGTACCGCGCCTGATCCATGGATGACTTCACCTTGGATTTCGATAATTACTGCCTTCATTAGGATTGGGTTTACAATCACAATGTCGCCGTAGCAAACCTTTTGACCTGCGATGCTTTGGGCCGCCTCGGATAGAGGGGTTAAATCGTTGAGGTACACGTATCTGAATCCTGAACCACCTAGACGTCGGGAACGACTTAGAAGAAGGACCCCCGCGACCTCGAGTGGAGAAGCAGCAATGCCGATAACCTGTTGAGCGGCATCATAAAACTGCTTTCCCCACATTTGACTTTTGGCCTTGGCGGCGAATCGATGCAGGTCGCTCAGTTCGATGAGCGGCTTTCTCATCCAAAGAGAAGTACCTTTGAGTTTTGTAATCTCTCTTCCGTCCTCACGCTTATTCGATTGGCCTTCAAAATCTGGGGCCTTTACGGTTGCGCGGGCATAAACTCGTTTCCAAGGGACCTCGTCTTCGCCCTCTCCAAGTTCGAACAGATCCTGCGTGCTGGAATTGCGATTCTCCTCTTCCGCCATTTTTAATTGCATTTCGGCTGCGGGAGTCGGATCGAAAACAGAAAACCAACCGCAAAGTTCGTACATAGCCAGCACAAGATCCATCTGGGACATAAAGCGTGTCATGGTAAATAACGTGTTAAGCGGATTGGTGACACTAAAGCCTAAATGAGTGTCGATTGTTGTGCCGGCATCCGATGCCCCTTCCCAGCGAATAGTGGAGCGCAATCCCGAGTGGTGATTACAACAACCTGGCGAAGCAACAGCGATAATCGGGGTCTTGAGGACGTCGGTTACGAAAGGGGCTTGGGAGAGAGCTCGCCAGCCGTCTTCGGAGTTGGGCAGGCGCGGGTAGAGATCGCGCACCTGCGGCGGGCAGCGCCAGTAGCGGAATGCGGTGTTTGCGCAGACGATATCGTCCATGTGGCCTCCCCTGGTATCGGCCATAGGACGTACGGATTGCGGGCAAGGCGATTATCTACGGGGCCGTCATGCGGGTAAGTACCGGAAGCAAACCAAATGCTGACCAAAAGCTTGACGAGTTCCGCCGAAAAACCGTCGTGTGATAGAAATCCGCTGGTAGGCGTTCTGGGGCAGTGGTCCCCGTCTCCACATTTGAGCTCGAATCACATGGAGAATTCAATGAAAATACGCATGCGTTTTATACAAAATATGCAATGGCGTCAGCAAAAAGGGCGCGATAAAAAGACGCCTAGGACGACTACGGTTCGATTTTGGTGTCACTTTTGGTGTCACCCTTTGCGTCAAAAAGAAAAAGGCCAGAGGCTTAATACCTCTGACCTGTGCTTTTGATGGTGGGCGATACAAGATTCGAACTTGTGACCCCATCCGTGTGAAGGATATGCTCTACCCCTGAGCCAATCGCCCGTCGCCTTTCGGCAAAAGAGATACTATCATAGCCGCGCGCTGTTTACCAAGAACTTTTTGCCGTCGATTTTAAATTCGTGGACGCAAACCGCGCCACCGCAATCAGGGCACGCGACAAACCCGCAGCTTAACAGCCATTTACCGCTTAATCCACGAAGTCTCGGGACGGCAGATAAGTCGCGCGTTGTTGTAGGCCATGTCGAGCGTGAGGCAGGTGCGTGCGGAGTAAAAGCCGTCCTCGCGCTGGATGGTCAACGCCAGCTCGGGCTTGTCGCCGGTCAGGCACAGCGGCAGCAGCAGCTGAATCCGGCCGCCGTAGAACTGCGGCACCGCGAGTGTGTAGTTGGCTGCGGCGCGGCGGGCGGCCTCGACGACGGCACCCTCAAAGGCGCGGCGCAGCAGAAGCGAGTTGCCCTCCCCCATCAGGCTGGCAGGGATGCGAGTCAGGTTCTCCTCGTCGCCCAGAATGTGGTCGATGTTGGAACGGATGGGCAGGCGGTAGTCAAAGACGAGCTCGGAGGGGTCCTCAGCAAAGCGCACACGGCACGGCAGGTACTCAAACGAGACCAGCATGGGGTCGCTTTCCTTAAAGAAGCCCTTCAAAAACCAGCGCTGGCGCGCGTCGGGTTTGGTGTTGGGCTCAAACAGGCCGTAGATGGTCTCGTAACGGCGCGTGTACAGGCCGGTATTAAATAGGCAGCGGTCGTCGTCGAACACCAGCGGCAAGTTGGACGGCGCGGTCTGGTCTACGTCGCGCTCGGTCAAAAACACCGCGCGGCTAAACGAAAACGACAGGTAGTTTTTGAGAATGCGGTTGCTGGGACCCCAGTCCTCGGGGTCGGCGAGATCGACCAGGCGATCGTAGCAGGGCTCGGGGCAAAACGCGAAGTCGTAAACATTGCTGCACAGGGTGCTTGGGAGTTCCATGCGGTGTCCAATCCATTCAATTACCAGCGTGCGGATGGTTTGATTCTATACGGGCGAAGCGCAGTCGTGACACATAACGTAATTGCGCCTAAGCTCTTCCGCGAGATCGGCGCGAGAGCGGTTTCCGGATACGAGGTCTTGGATCCAGACGTAGTACTGGTTGTCTTTGGGCTCGGGACTGTCGGACAGCACGACCGGAGTGCTTGCGAATCTTAGAACGGACAACGCAAAGACAAGGCTGGTGCGTTTGTTGCCGTCCTCAAAGATGTGGTCCTTGACCATGTGCTCGGCCACGTAGGTGACCTGGTCAAAGATGTCTGCGAAGCGGTCGGCCGGCGATTGGCCGAATATCGTACAGAATGCACCCGCAAGCACCGACTCGACGCGTCCAAGCTCAAGCGCGGCCCGGCCGCCTGCGGCGTCGGTTGTATAGCAGCGCCCGACCGTCATCAGCGTGCTGTGTAGGCGCATCACAGCCGCGGCAATAGCTTCGAGCGAACCGGCATCATCAAGCACGAGCGGCGCGAACGGATGAGCGCCCCGCTGCGTAGCCGCCATCATGAGTTCTCCAAGAGCCTGAGCACGTTGGGCATGCTCTCAATGGTCAGTCGAATAGCTTCATCGATCGACGTGACGCCGTCGAGCAAAATCGGTGATGGTGAATTTGCCTCGCGTGCAGTTGAATGACCTTCTTTAGCAACGCGATTGGCGCCGTCATCTAGTTGAACGTAGTTCCAAGGCATGACTGCCTCCTCTATAGCTTTACGGACGTAATAGCCCGCGAGTCGTACTCCAGGGCAACCGGCTGCCAGACGAGGTCTTCGATGGCGCAGCTTAGGGTGTTTGCGAGCGCCAATGCCGAAGAGACCGAGGCGCGACGCAAATCCAGCTGATTCTGTTCGTAGAGTTGTATAGCGCGAAGTTTAACCCCCGATTGGGCGGCGAGCTGTTTTTGCGTTAGGCCGGCCGCCTTTCGTGCCGCTTTGAGGCCCTTTTTGCCTGCCTGGGCTTTGTTCCATTTATCAATGACAATCTGGACGAATTTGTCTTCGGGGGCCTCGTGGAGAGGATGGTACGAGCCGATAATCCAATCAAGCGGAGCGACTTCGAGTAGCTCATTAAAGCCAAGGCTGCACATCCATTGTGCATAGGCCAAAACCCAGCCCGCCCAATACTGAGGCGAACGGTCGAACGGATAGGTCTCCCTGCATTCGACGGGACTCAGTCCCGCATGGGCGATAATATCGCGCGCAAGCTCGTCGCCCGCCATGCCGCAAACGACGCGAGGCATACCACGCTCAAACTGTTTCATCTCAAAAGCGTTCGACAGGATCGCCGTCAACTCGGCTGGATTCAGCCCTTGATCGCAGAGGGCGAAATCGACTGCCTCGCCCAGCGTTCTCATGGCATCCTCGAGATACATCTCACTGTAGGCGTGGGTCATTTTCTGTCATCCCCTCTCGAACGATATCGACGACACGAATTCCCTCAAACGGGTTTTCGGTAAGCAATTCCCGATACTGCGCCCTTGCCAACTCATCTCGGTCCTTGGCCATTGGGCCATATAGAGCTTGTGGCGCACGTTCAAATCCAGCAAAACGAATGCTCTTAAACGCGCGCTCGCTTTTGAGCACAATCTGTTCTCCAAGGTTGCCGAGCCTCATCGCTCGACCGAGCTGGTCAATGGTGATCGTATTGTTTACAAACGCCCTGGCATAGCTGAAGTACGAGTCATCCGCACGCCACCCTCTAATCACATCGTAAGCGTTAGCATCAGGTAAAAAATGATCGCGAAGGTATTCGCATGCCCCCACAGCGACGGCGGTGTCCTTTCGGAATGAACGATGCTCTACAAGCAACGCTATCCAATGCAGAACTGAATATTGCGGCGATAGCAGGTCGAGTACCTTGAGATCGGCCATGTCGAGTTCATATCGATTTGCAAAGCCGTCTGCGTCCCTAGAGCATGCCCATTCCCTTGCAAGGTCGAGGCTCTCTGTGCAATAGAATCCCTGTCCATAGTCGTTATGGACTTTCCCCAGGCCAAACTGGGGAGTCTCAATAATTTTCTGAGAACCATTCCACAGTTCCACGCGGGTCTCCTAACAGGTATCGCTCTAGCGATAGTATAACACACTATCGCTAGAGCGATACCTGTATTCAAAGAGCAAGAGGGTGTATGGAACGGAGTTTGAATTCAATACTGGCTTCTAAGACTCTCAGAGTCCGGAAGTATGCGGCAAAATTCAGACTTGCTGATCACGCCGGAGCACGCTAACGCCTCAGCCTGCGGTTTCTTTGTACGAAAAGGGCTGTGTGGTCGGGGATTCCGGAATTTGCCGCATACTTCCGTTTTGAGAATTCGGAAGTGCAGGGAAAAACCGAGTTATGCCGACCAGACCCCGGCTTTGCGCTTCCGCGACCTGCGGTTTTGTTGGCAAAAATTGTGTTGAGCTCGGCGGCCCCCGATTTTTCCCAGCACTTCCGGAATTCGCATAAAAATGGCGAGGTACGAACCTCGCCAGTCTGACACTTCCAAGACAATCGTCTCTTCGGTGATTGAATTCTCTCACACTTCAGGGGCTTTTAGAGCCGCATCGATTAGGTCGGCGGCGCCGTCGAAGCGACCGGTATTCCCCCTGGCAAAGAACGCATCGCTCTCGTGGATTGCCTCAAGGCTTTCCGTGATGGGCTCGGCGTGCGGAATGAGATGCGTGATGGTATCTGTAAGCTCCTTGTCACGTTTACTTCGCTTCATAGAGACGCACCTCATCCTGTTCGATATTTTTGCTGAAGGCCAGGCGCATGTGCTCTGGTGGGTTGGTGACTATATCAACCTTTCGCCCAAGCTCCTTTTCGAGCTCAAGTGATAGTTCATATAGCGTGCCAAACGTCATCGTGGCGCCGCAGGCTAGACGCAAGTCGATATCGCTATCGGGCGCTTGCTCGCCTCGGGCGAACGAGCCAAACAGATATGCCTCGCGGACGTCGTAGCGAGCCAGCACGCGGGAGACCGCAGTGGATATGTCGGTAGACGAGATCATGGATAATTGCCGCTCAACAGTAAATCATCAGGGGACCAGCGCCGAAACCGCCGGTCCAACATTATGGCGTTCGGCAAGCTCGAAAATGTATGGGGAATTTGACCTGACAAACTTGGTTAAGAAAACCAGATCGTCCGCAGAAAAGCCTTCGACATTAAACCATTTGACCGCAGGCAGAAAGCACTCTGCATGGTCAAACCCAAAGTCGACGGGACGCTCGACAGCTACGCGAACGGCCCCATCTTCTCGTATCTCTGAGTAGGCAAGCTGAGTGCCATCATCAAGCTGAACGTAGCTCCAAAGCATGACTGCGTCCTTTACAGGTTCTTGGGAAATAGTGTGACTGGCCGTAGCACGGGATAAATCACACTATTGGCCCGACCAAAATGCATCATCTATAAGATCAGGCAAATCTGTCCATACCTGATAGGCGGCAACGTTGTCCGGATTTGCTTCTCTTGCGCGGCGTTTATCATCGGTATTGTGCTTTGCGGCATTGGCCAAAGCCTGGTCCTTTTTGCCATCAATCATTTCTAGATTTACAGACTTGAACTTAGACACAGACGACCTGTTGGGGTCGGTGGTCTTTAATACACCAAGGTTGCGCGCCCTTTTCTCACATTGGGAAGTCGATGTAAAAGTTTCCGGGCATGGTGAAACATGATCGATGAGCCATACTTCAAAGCATGGATTGGAGATCGCGAGCTTAACCCCTTTTGTCTTAGCTTCTCGTTCTGCCTTGGCCAAATTCCTGAACTCATCCGAATCGACAACAATCCATGCGGAGCTCAGTTCTTCAATTTCACCAGTTTTGCCTGCCTTTTTGTCAGACTCGAGCTCACGAGACACCTGCTTCGTTACTTTTAGCGGGTCTCCGTCTATGTGCCTATATCGGACACTTCCGCGAACGTCCATTTCATTTATAAGGAAGTTGAAGTATTCGGTTTCGGTCACCCTGCCGTTGGACACAATCAGGTGGCGCTTTCGCTTTGCTCTAGTTTGCTTTTTGCGTCCGCGAGCAAGCCCTCTCCTTTCTGTCTTAGCCATTTTGGTCAGCGCCTTCCTTCATGAGTTGGGCCACAAGTTGATGAAAACTTGGGTTGGGCAGCGGCACATAGACACCGTTTAAGTAATTGCGCCCCAGATTCTCATTTGCGCGAGGGGAATACTCCATCGCGGCAATTAATTGCGAAGTACCTTCAGAGTCCTTTTCCACAAACCAGACCTGGTCACGTTCGAGCACCTCTTCCATGGGGCTGGTTCGCGTCATTAAGGTGACATCATGGGTGGAGAAGATTAGCTGCGCACCCTTTGGATTGGTGTCGGGATCGGCAAACAGTGAGACAAAGTCGCGCAGAAGCGTAGGATGAAGGCTCGAATCAAGTTCGTCAATTACCGTTGTGGCCCCGCTGCTTAAAGAGCGTAAGGCTACCGAGAAAAACGCCAGCGCAGCTTTTGTGCCCTCCGACTCATGGGCGGAGTCCAGCCATAAACCATCTCCTGAGCCTACATGGTGGAAGAACAAGTCATAAGAGAATGACCATTTAAAGTCTTCTGCGATTTTTTTGCGCGCCTCTTCCGGAATGTCATCAAGTCCGATGAACGAATCCTTTAAACCTGGGACGCCCTCAGCTTGACGAACATCCATGCCATCAATGCCGATGTCGGCATATTTAATGAGCTGGGATAGCATCTGGGCCCGAACGTCATTGTTGATAAACAGCTTTTTAATAGTGGCGAGCTCAGCAAGATAATGCGTTGCATCGTATAGCTTGATTTCATTGGCAAGAACGGCAAAAGCCGGTTGAATCACTTCGCTACCAGCTGCTGCCGCGGCAGACAAGAACAGGGAATTATCACGTGTGATATCCCAAAGCTGTTTTTTAGCGCCCGTAAAGGTGCTGCCAAATTTAATCGACTGTTTTCCATTTATCGAAGAGCGGTCATAAAGGAGCGACGGCTGCTTCGATCGATATACGGTGAGATTTTCGTATGTAACCTCATTTTTATTAATGCCAAATGAAAAATCATACTTTAAGTTGCTAGCAAGAAATTCAATCGAGAACTCTGTGTCACTTGATCGAGATTCCGAGTCAAGTAAAAAGGGGTCGATAGGTATATGAGATTGAGAATCGCCCGCTGCGTAACTTGTGCGAACAAAGTAAGAGACAAAACTCAGGGCGTCTAAGAAATTTGATTTACCAGAAGCATTGGCGCCGTACACTGCAGCTACGCGAACGGGACCAAACTCTTTTTTACTGGAAATCGGTTCAAATGAAAATTGCTGAGCATCTCGAAAACTGAGGTAATTCTTAAAAGAAAAATTGAGGATCATCGTCGGAATCTTTCTAGATATTGTTCGCTTACCACAGGCACACCGGAAGAACAATAAGAATTATATGCTTTTAAAAGCAATATTTGTTTGTTTTGGACAAATATTTGCCTTGAAACTCCAATTGCATTGATATTGGACTCTTAAGTTCGGCAACCACCTTCGATACCGTTGCATAATCTAAGGCTGAATTATCTGACACGCCCTTGCCCGCTAGGGCTGCATTGATAAGTTCGGCGGCGATGACAACACTTCCGGAAATCGGGAGTATCAGCATCGGTGTGCAGCTTCGAGAACCGCTGTTCCCAGCACGAACAGCAATGCGGACACGGCAATCCAATGGCTGTCGCTGGTTTTGGGGAGTGACGAGGAGGTCGCGGTGGCGGTCTTGGGCCTAGGGGCCTTGGCGGCCGGGGTGTTGGTCACTGTGGTCGTGGTTACCGTCTTAGTCGTGGCAGCGGGCTTTTGTGTGGGATTAGTCGACGGATCCGCAGCTGGCTTGCCGGTAGCGGGGTCGGTGCCAGGGACGGACGGACCATCCCCCGGCACATCGGGGCCACCGGTCTCCCCCGCCGACGCCGTGGCATCCACGGGCTCGATCGTCACGCGCGCTGCCACGGACCCGTCGGCATCCACCACGCCGCCTGCGCCAAAGGCCCCGCCCGCAGGCGCCACAAAGCGCGCGGATGAAAGCGACCCGCCCAGGCAGGCGACGCCGCCGTCGGCGCCCGACACATCAAGCCAGGACGCATCGACGGTAAGCTGCCCGGCCTCGCCACCGCCAGCAGCCCCGCCCAGCAGACACACACCATAGGCGCGCACGCCCGCCCCGGAGCCCGCGCCCGCGGCGACAACGCTCCCACCGCCGCGAACGGCAAGACCTTCCGCGATCACGCCGGCCACCCGCGCGTCCGCGATGCCGGCGCCGTCGGCCCGCGCGTCAACCTTGCAGCCTTCCACCGCGAGCGTCCCCGACACGTAGATCCCGCACTGCGAGCCCGTGGCCACCAGCGACCCGGTGCCGCGGAGCGTCAGATCGCCCCACACTTCCATGCCGCAACGCGAGATGTCCACGTCGGGCGCGCTCGTCTCGACAACAGTGTTCTGCCCGGTCAGCGTCACCACCAGGTTGCCGTCGGCACCGATGGCCTCGCCCGTGTAGCCGTTAAGCTCAAGGTGGCAGGCATCGGTCCAGGCCCATCCGGGGCCCGACGCGCCCGGCTCGTAGTACGTGGCGCCCGCAATGAACAGGCTCTCCGCGCCCGCGGCATAAGAAGGCCCGCCCAGCAAAACGCATAGGCAGGCAATGGCAGTAAGCAGGATGTAGTGTCGGCTGGTGTGGAACGCGGTGGCAAACATAACCGCTCCGATCTTCGCAAGAGCCAATGAAGACTGCATCAGCAAAATTGCCTGGTAGCAGCAGCTATTAGTGTAGCGAAATCAAGCAACGTACGATAAAGAAACCAGCGATCAAACCCCGAAATTAGATGTAAATCGTTTTGCCAGTCGGTGAAAGGAGGATTCGAATACGTCGAACAAGCGCATGCCGTCAGCAAGCCATTGAGCAACTAAAAGCAATCACATATCGACATCGGAATCAGTCGATGTATCCTGCGCCCTTTTGCTCAACGATTCTATTGCTTGTTTTATGTCATTGTGAATCCAATTGGTCCTCAGTGTGCCCGTACGTGATTTAGATCCCATTTCGACTAGTTGGGTGTCTATATTTTTAAGCCATTCGATGGCCTCATTCATGCTTTGCTTTTCTGCATAATTCTTCATGCCAGTATGAAAGAATGAATACAGCGACATTTGCGAGTCGGCGGCTCCTTCATAGATGGCTGTTGCCACAGTTCCAGCTGGTACATCCAGTATTCTATTTTGATACTCGGACTTTATGGCTTCTTCAAAAAACGTAGAGATAGTTTTTCCTGTGTTCATATCAACTATAGAAAACTTAAGATTGTCGCGATTAAACGCTCGCTCTATTTCATCTTGTTCAACAACGGCTATAAGTTTGTCCATTATTAGATTAGCTTCTGTGCCATATATATCCTTTTCCATTTCTTGCTTTTGCCTCAATACGGCGACGTTGCACTTAGGATCACGCTTGACGGCGAGTCGAAGCGAATCGAGGAGTTTCTCTCGAATACCATCATCCAAGAACCCAAGTTTTATGAGATCAAGCGATATCCTTATAACCTTATAGAACCAATTATGTGAATAGAGCCCCTTAGATAACAATTCATCAAGTCGGCTAGCCAGTAATTCAACCTGATCGTCTTCCAACAAGTGCAAAGTACTCCATTGGTAATCAATATTTCGGGCCTCGACGTCTGCAGCGGAATCAGGATTTTTCATCAGTATGAATTTCCTGAAGGAGCTCTTAACAGTTTCTGGGTTTACATCCTTTCCTTCTGTTAAGGGCGCAAGGGCCTTAGATATAGTTAGATAGTAGTCGTATGCTTCGAGTTCAGAATTGTCGAAAATGCTCATTGAGCTCTTCGCACCTTTTGGCTCCTTAGGAGCTATTCCTGCTGATGCTTGAACTGCATAACCAACAAAATCTGAGAATGCTTTTACTTTTCCGCAAAAATCGACAGATTCATCAACAAGAACTGACGTGCTTAATGCATAGTTAATAGACGGAACTGATCGTGATAAAGCCCTTGCGTTGACAAAGGAACCCCTAATTCCGTCAATAACCGCATCCTTAACTTTGAAGTCAATCTGTTCGGGTATGATCAACTTATCCTTTAATATAACCCGATACAGCTCTTGAAGATCTGGCTGATACTCGATTTGACTAATAACCGCCTTTTCAACAGAGCAATCGTCCTCAAAAGACAGCGGTTGATTTCTGACGAGCATCACATGCCAGCCATGATTTTCGACCATATTGTTAACGAACCCAAGAAACGCACGATCGTCCTGAGCGAATCCACTGCGTTCACAATCGTCCAAAATCACAAGAACTTTTTTCATATCTATTAAAGACAGTAATAAGTCAGGTTTAATGGAGACTTGAACTCCAAGCTTAGCAAGCTGTTTGCTAGATATTGACCTACCGATCTCAAGTGCATATTTCTTTAAAACGTTTGTGACAGCTTTGGAGCGCTTCTTAGCTTTATCAGAAAAATGAAACCAAGAAGCCATAATCCTATTGAAGATTTCGTCATAATTAGACACACCAAATAGCGACACGCGACATATCCTTATGCCTATTTCATCTAGCGCGGCTTTAAGATCGTGCTCGCAGTAATAAGTCTTACCTGAACCCCATTCACCATGCAAAACCAACGCTTGAAGGCCGATATCGTCACATTCCATGTAACCTTTAATTGCTTCAGTTATTTCTTTGGCTTGCATCGCCATGTTCTCCAATCGACCATTCTTCGTGTTGCAGTACTAAGTCAGGTATTAGTTGGGTGACCGTGTCCAACAGTTATAATTTTGCCTTATGCCAGCCGATGCTGAACTCTCGTCCACGGTACCCGTTATTGAATTTTTACGATTAAACAAAGGACGGGGGTGTATCAGCGCTAGCCGATACACCCCCGTCCTCGTGTGGAATGATCTTACTGTAGACTGAGCCCGCCCAACGCAGGCAGCCTCTCCCCTAGTCCCTCTTAAACAGATCCCTCGTGTAGACCTTGTCCGCCACGTCCGCGAGCTCGTCGCTCCAGCGGTTGGCGGCGATCACGTCGCAGCCGGCCTTGAAGGCCTCCAGATCGTGCGTGACCTCGGAGCCGAAGAACTCCGGCGCGTCCAGCGTGGGCTCGTAGACCACCACGGGCACGCCCTTGGCCTTCACGCGCTTCATGACGCCCTGGATGGAGCTCGCGCGGAAGTTGTCGGAGTTGGACTTCATCGTCAGGCGGCACACGCCCACGACCGGCTTCTCCTTGCCAGCGTAGACGCGGTCCCACACCATCTGCAACACCTCGTCTGCCACGAAGTCCTTGCGGGTGCGGTTGGCGTCCACGATGGCCTCGATCAGGTTCTGCGGCACGTCCTTGTAGTTCGCCAGCAGCTGCTTGGTGTCCTTGGGCAGGCAGTAGCCGCCGTAGCCGAAGCTGGGGTTGTTGTAGTGGCTGCCGATGCGCGGCTCCAGGCACACGCCGTCGATGACGTCGCGGGTGTTGAGGCCGCGGACCTCGCATGTAGGTGTCGAGCTCGTTGAAGTGGATCACGCGGAGGACAAGGTAGGTGTTGGCCCTTCAATTTAATCGATAGTTACTCAATATTGAATTGGTCAATTTCAAATTTTGTGTAATCGTCCACTTTGTTCGAAAAATGTTTAAGCTCAACGCCAATATTGATATTTCCATATTGGTCAAAACCAATTTCATTAAGCAAATTGCGTTCTTTTAGCATTGTTATTAGCGACAATGGGACTCCAGCTTGAATTAACTCAACGCTTTCCTTGTCGGACGTCCCGTATAAGAACATGTGGTACTGCTCCTGATTAATATGACCCGTCTTATACAGAACACGAACGAATCTAGACAAAGTAAACCCGAGATAATCGTCCTCAGTCTTATATTTTGCCAAGAAAAGTGCGGGCAACTCAGCATTATTTTTATGTCTAATATCAACATAACTACATTTGCCATCGACAAGACCTTGAAAATTGATCTCACCGAAGCTGCGTCCAACATAAAGATAATCGCGCGTGGTCTCAGCCTTCTTTTTCCAAAATGGAATGTCGGCAGCAAGACGTTGACTAAGCGATTTCGTTGACTTGCTCTCAAGATAGCTTTGGTAAAAAGACAGCTGTTTACGCAAATTTCCAACTCTTAAATATGGATCAGAGAAAACAAAACCGCCATCAATAAAATAGGTACATATTAATTCGAGGACGCTATTCCCAGGGGATGCTTCAAGCGTATTTAGTCTCTTAACTATCTCAAATTTTGCATCATCCCAATTTTCATACATAGATCGAAGACCGGAACGATCTAAAAGTATTTCGAGATCATCATTCGGCCGATTTGAGCTTTGGATCAAGCTGTCTTCGAAATCAAGACGCTTATTTTCTTTATCGCTTAGTGACTCGCCTTTGGATTTTTTTATTCGTAGATTGTCCCCACGGTCCTTAAACCCAACGCTGTGCAATTCTGCGATAGCGTTTGTCATGGTCGGCTTCGATCTCGTCCATTTTGATTCCGCAAAGATTACTTGTGGGCTAAGCCTTTTGAGATGAGGCCTATCGCCGAAACGTAATTTAGCCGTGACGCACGACCGATTAAGTTAATTAATGCTGAACGCCTTTTTGTGCGCAGCTCGAGGATAAATACAGAGTCAAATGGAAGATTAATACCTTCCATGATGACTTCGTTTGCAAATATGAATCGAATGGAATCCAACTTCGCAGCACGGTTAAGTAGATAGTTTTTGATTCCGTCCGGCATCTGCCCATGCAGGTATACAACGCCGTGTTGCAAACACAGTATTTCGTCATATAAAGGGCTCACGTGTTCGGTCAAGGCAGAAATGACCCTAGCTAGTTCGGGCGCGACTGGGTCATCTGGCAAACTACTCGCTAAATCCAAGGCCGCTTCGCGGACCTTTTTAGGGGAAGACAAGAATACTAGATTTTTAGCAGTCGCCTTATTCTTCAGGCAATCCCAAGTGTCATTGAAGGAAGTAGCCTGGCAAAAGCTATTAAAGAACCTGTTATATGCATGCAAGGCTCCCCCTTTGTCGAGTAGATAATAACGAGGCTCTTTCATGCTTTTATTAACCTTGCATCCCTCAACCTTGAAGCCCGAGATAGCAGACAGAAGGTTAATATCGTCGATAACAGGACTAAAGTAGTAGAACCTTGTCGAGGGATCGCGGAATTTGGACTCACGAATGAGGCGTGAAATCAATAAAGCGCGATCGTCGACTTCAAAAGCATTGTGCGCCTCATCTACAAACACACTAGAAAAGGATAGAGTAGGATTCGCCTCTAATAAACGTATCGCTCTCTCTTGAGTAAGGATTGCGATGAACGAATTCTCACGCTGGTACATTTCGTCATGAGTAATTACTTTTGTTCTAGGATGGCGCTTAAATACATCATCGCGTGTTTGGGCGAGAAGTGATTTTGTCGGCACAATTACACAAGGTCGGGATCCGCTCTTATCGTCAAGTACAGCATCAACCAAGCGCTCAGTCTTACCAAACGAGGTCGGTGCAATATAGGCAAACCCTTCTCCCGAGTAAGAAGAGAAAGAACTGTCAGACAACTTTTGTTCGAGGGTAAGAGTTACACCTTCGGTAAAGTCCTCTTTGATTTCATCTAGAGCAATAAAGTCCTTCAGAGTATCAAAGCGCCTTTCATCAAGGTCAACAATTGATTTGGACAATGGGTAGAGGCCCAATTCAAATGAAATATCGTACAGAGGCTTGAGATTTCCCGTGCTCAATGAATAGTTAAGAATAATCCAATACGCAAACTCGAGACTTCGTGTTCGATTCTTATCTTTTAGTGCATACCTTAACAAGGCAATAGCGGCAGAAAGAAGGAGCGTGGACTCTCTATTCGTAAGCTCCTTGCCTAAAAGCAGTTTATCGACAGCCGACTTAAAGGGGCTGTTATTTTTTAATCTTGTAATGGAGCCAGTGTCACTCATCTGCGTACTCCAAGTTCAAATATCGAAGAAAGCCAACCAATGCAGAATGTGAGACACAAACTATGTGGAGGGCTAAATAATCCTTATTTTCGAAATACAGCGAGAGAGCATTTGACAACTTCTCGACTTCATCGATAGTCAGAACGCTGCCGATAAACACAGTGCCACAAGGGATCATGTTAAACTCACTGGGATCATGGACACGCTCTAAGGTAAAATCATCCGCCAACATTCTGATCTGATTCTGGATGGAACCCTCGACGCCCGCCACTACAGCGTGATTTAGAGCATTTTCCCACGGGTCGTTTCCTTCAAAATCATTTAACTTGTTACAGAGGTCTTGATAAGCTTCTTCAGCCTTTTGATGATGAGGTATTTTTCCATAGATAGATGATTTGCTTTCCATCAGCCAGTATTCATTATCTTTCAAGTAAAATCCGTCAAATCCTTTTTTGATCGAACCCTCTTCGAGGTTCGATCCAAGGCATGCCTGTTGATATCCGTTATATCCCAAGTAAGCATGTAAGAAGATTTCAGCGCACGAACCGCAAATCAACGACCGATTCTTTAGTTTTGTGGAAAAGTACTTTGCGATTTTCGCTTTTGTGATGCCTATAGAACGCGTGTCTTTCGGGCCAAACCAAATAGACGGTAGGCATTGATTTAAGCATTCGTCAAAGTCGTCATTTTCGATGACATCAAAGTAAGTAAGGTGAATGCGATCGGAAAGCTCCTTTTCAATAATTCCTGAGAATAGCATTCGATAATCACCTGCCCCCTAGTAATTTTAACCAGTGAGCATCCAGTTCGCTTCTAGAACCTCATACAATTGTTCTAGGGTATGAGGATCTTTAAGTGTAAACGATACGCCCCATCTTTCTCACTTAAGCCGGATGCGGTCTCGGCACTCTGGAATTTAGCTCTCGACTAATCATGCCTCTTATCAAACTCCGCGTAACTGGTGATGCGATAGTTTGAGATAGCGAGGTCACAACAAAAAACATCGATATCATATTCTTTATCCTCGTTGGACTCGTGCTCGCAAAAGACCCATTTAGCATCGCGGTAGCGTGGAGCTAGAACGTCGCGGTAGTACGGCATATCGACTTTGTCGCACGAATTGCCCATGATAAATACTGTATTGACATTAGCAAGGGTGTCCAAGAAATGGTTTAGGGCGTCAACCAGACCCGGGACAGATGGAACCCGACTGCAAGGATGGTGCGCCATATCCTGATGGCCGACGCGACTTACCGCAGCTAGGGGTGGTGCGACATCACCCGTAATCTAAACTGTTAGATTTGTTTTTCGTCAAACGGTTTTTTCGCGAAGCAAATAAAAATAACCGCCTCGAACGATCATGAAAAACGCGTCCAGATTATAAGCACACCAGATGCTCGTAATCGAGTTTTAAGTTTAAATTCAGCCCGGCAAAATGATAATCAACCACCGGAAGAGGTTGTCTGGACCTTGTTATTCTTTTATTCGCTACATGAGACCGTGCACCGCGGACATATCGAGAAAATCATCCGCGGTATCACCGCCTTGTTGGGCCGGGTGCCTTTGTCGGGCACGGGCGAAGTTTACCAACATGATTGTCGCACCATCAAACACCAATGAATGCCTCGCGGCTCTCCAGCCACTCTAGAGTTATTGAACTCTCAGTGCGCCAATTCAAGTCTGACAGAGGCGGGATGTTTAGCTCCGGAATAGCTTTTTCTCAATCCATTCTGCAAGCTTTTGCCTCTTCGAAGGTAAGGCGCCTATAACAGAAACACTTTCAAAAATAATTGTTACTGCTATTCCAGGAACTGCATCGATACCGAGCTTGCATTGGACATGCACAAGATAAACGAGTAGGAGCGTAAAGAAAGCCACGCATAGCACAACGGCTATCGTTGCAGCCTTTTTGGCAATAGTCCTAACGCGTTTGCTCTTCCTGTCCAGCTCGACCGACAAGATTTTGCTTTGACCCTGGAGCTCTTCATTGACGGTTCTAATTTCAGACAGTTCCTTAGAAAGTCTCGCGTTTTCTCCGCGGATTGAATCAATTTCTTGGTCCCGAATATTACTCCTATATACCACTTCAGCTTCATCGATAATGTCATCAAAGTCAAAGGTGCCGATATGGTCGTCGTCACGAGCGTCCTCTTTTACTGCCAGCACCTTTCTCGTGTCCATACTGTATAAATAGTGAACAGCATCCTCGCGGGATATCTTTCCTTCTTTGTTGTATTTGAGTAGCTTTTCCGCAAATGACTTCCATACATGGTCCGAAGGAATTGCAGCCGCGGCACATGCAGACAAAAGAGCCTTTTCACCATACCTTTTTGCACTGGATGGATCGCTATACAGCCATGCCAGGTTAGCCATTTTCGTTAAAGAATAAATAGGTGGAAGTATAGTCGGACTTTCAGTCTTATTCCACCATTTGGTCGACTGTCTCACCGTCATCATGGAGGTCGTTACGAAAAAATATCTCGCCGTTTTAAACGATTTTGCCGTCAATTTCTCTCTTAGAGTAAGAATTGCCGCGATGCAATTGACGTCGTGCATAATTGCAAGCTCAGCATCGCAACCTTCCGGACGCTGCAGGTACTTAATCAATGTTTCCTCATCATACACATAAAGGAAATTACGAGAAGGAGTCTCGTCAACTTGAAAATGCAGCTCAGTTTCAACGACATATGATGGGTCGCTTGATATTCTGACGACATCAGCCTTGCTGTAGCCTCTTCTTCTCAGGTTCATATCATATGAGCTTGGCCTGTCAAAGCGACTAAGGTCGTCCCATCTATCGACGACGCCGGACAGGACTCTTGTCATCTCTTCAATTGTTAAATCAAACACTCGGAGCTCGGCACCAGCGCGTTGAAGCATCGATATGGCCTCGTTTACGAGCCTTTCCTCTTCTTCGGTTCCATATCCCAAGGCCCTGCAAACCGTTGGGCTGTCGAGGTACAAAACAGTTCCTTCAAGCGACTGCGTATTTGATGCAAAACCAGGAAGAAACGCCGCCTCATAGACAATATGCCCTCGAACGAGTTTAACGGCGGCGTTAAAACTAGTTTCGTTATTTTGCTTTGCCCACAATAAATACCTTCCCACCCATTTTGTTGCTTTACACTCGGCTTCATTAACCACGAGCTCCCTTGTCGAGAGGGAGTCCAGATGGTCCTCAAAATAAGCGATTAGGTCTTTCCTGCACTTACTGTTGGAATACTTCTTCTTTTCTTGTTTACGTGCATATCGGCCCATGTCATTGATGAGCTTGGTCAGATCGCCATTTATTTTATGTAACGCAGAACTGACATCAGCAGTTTCCATAGGTTTGGATGTGTGCTCATAAAATCCATTAGCTCTTTTGATATAGCCACTTTTAGCCAACCGACGGAGAAGGCCCTCGACAACAGGAGAAGGTAAACCGATACCGCATCGACTGACTATCTTATCGACCACATCGGTAATTTTGAATTTCATACCGTAGAGTTGGAGAACAGAGTCTTCTACAAATGGCATGAAAAGACCCAATCGGTCGGTTTTGTTTGCATCCGTTCCAGAGTCAATTGCCGCCTCAAGAAAAGCAAGGGAAGCAAGTGCGTTGGAAGAACGCGAGTCGGTCTTCTTGGACATAGAATCGGCCTCTCAAAAAAGACCCCGCAATCCATTAAGGCTGCGGGGTCAAAACTAAATCATTTCCCAAGTCAAGATAGTGTCTTCAGCAAGATCGTCCTTTACCGCGCGGCCAATAACCACATCGGCATAAGTCGGAGCGATTCCCGTGCCGGGGCGCTTGGGCATCAGGTCCTCCTTGGCGATCACCTCGCCGGCCTTCATGCCACGCGTCAGCACAAGCGAGCGCCTCGCGTCACGGCGGGGCGTCTCCTCGCAAGCGAGGACCGTCTTCTCCGAGGAGCCCAGGATCCTGTCATGAATCGGAAGTTCTCAATGGCGCGTTTGAAGTCCTCGACGTCGCCGGAGTGGTAGCGATCGTTTCCAGGAAGCGACTTGTCCAGCGTGAAGTGCTTCTCGATGACCTCGGCACCGAGGAGGTATGCCGTCGAGAGCGTCTGCATCGAGGCGTCCTCAGGCTTGGTCGCGCAGCACTGCATGTGGCTATCGATCGACTCGTGGCGACGCCCCCAGAAACAATAGGAGTCGACCCCTCGGGCCGCGAGCCGCACGTGCAAGCCGCGCAAAATGGAGCCGGTCGAGCCGTTGTAGAAGCCCTTGAGCTGGACGTAACAAAGGGGCCTATTCAGGCCCTCCGCCAACTCTAGTGCTTCGTCCACGAGAGCGTCGGTCGTCGTAACGTCACCCACGATCATTACAGGCCCTTCCTCCACACCATCTTGTCCACGACGCCGGTGTAGCTCTGGATGATCTTGACCACCTTGGTGGACACGGTCTCGTCGGCGTAGTCGGGAACGGGCGCTTCGGGAAGCGACCCCTCCGCGTCGAGCTCGACGGCGGTGTGGACCGCCTGCAGCAGGCCCTTCTCAGAGATGCCGGCGAGCGTGAAGCAGGCCTTGTCCAGCGCCTCGGGGCGTTCGGTGGAGGTACGGATGCACACCGCCGGGAACGGGCGGCCGATAGACGCGAAGAAGCTGGACTCCTCGGGCAGGGTGCCGGAGTCTGACACCACGGCGAAGGCGTTCATCTGCAGGCAGTTGTAGTCGTGGAAGCCCATGGGCTCGTGCATGCGCCGCGCGGGTCGAGCTCGAAGCCGGTGGCCTCCAGGCGCTTGCGGGAGCGCGGGTGGCAGGAGTACAGGATCGGCATGTCGTATTTATCGGCCAGCGCGTTGATCGCGGTGAACAGGCTCGTGAAGTTGGCCTCGGTGTCGATGTTCTCCTCGCGGTGGGCGGACAGCAGCATGTACTTCTTCGGCTCCAGGCCGAGCTCGGAGAGGACGTCGGAGGCCTCGATCTTGCCCAGGTTGGCGCGCAGGACCTCGGCCATGGGAGAGCCCGTGACGTAGGTGCGCTCCGGGGCGCAGCCGGTGTCCTTGAGGTAGCGGCGGGCGTGCTCGGAGTAGGCCAGGTTGACGTCGGAGATCACGTCGACGATGCGGCGGTTGGTCTCCTCGGGCAGGCACTCGTCCTTGCAGCGGTTGCCGGCCTCCATGTGGAAGATGGGGATGTGCAGACGCTTGGCCGCGATGGCGGACAGGCAGCTGTTGGTGTCGCCCAGGATCAGCAGCGCGTCGGGCTGGACCTGGACCATGAGCCTGTAGCTCGCGGCGATGATGTTGCCCACGGTCTCGCCCAGGTCGGCGCCCACGGCGTCCAGGTAGACGTCGGGGTCGTCCAGCGACAGGTCGCGGAAGAAGATGCCGTTCAAGGTGTAGTCGTAGTTCTGCCCGGTGTGCGCCAGCAGGCAGTCGAAGTGGCGGCGGCACTTCTTGATGACCTCGGACAGGCGGATGACCTCGGGGCGTGTGCCCACGATGATCAGCAGCTTCAGACGGCCGTCGTTAGAAAAATTAACTTTAGAATTATCGTTACTCAACATGAGAGCCCCATTCTTTACAATTTGTTATAGCTGATATTTAACGCGAATTCATGCTTTTAGCGGTTTTTTGATATCTTGTGATTACGGATAAGCGGTAGATAAATACCGACACCTCGGCAGCACTTGTCGCGAGGCACATTGTATAGACATTAAAATAATCAGTTACAACAAGAATGATAAGTGCAAGCAGCTGAACGCAGAGACCAATAAAATTTGAAAAATTTGCCCTTGATGAAAGGCCTAGGGGGACAAGCACGGGAAAACAAATAACGTACGACGGGAATATCACCATTATTGCTGGAAGTAGACAGCGCACTATCATGCCGGCCTCTACATAGCTTGGTCCAAAAACAAATTCGCAAATTTGATTCGCATAGATATACAGCACTGCAGCCCCTACAACAATAAAAGGAGTTGTAGTAAGCAATATTTTCTTAACAAGCCTGAAATCTTTGTTTTTAACCATATACGGATATAGGCTATCCGCAATAGGGGAAACGATTGACTTAGAAACGGACAAGAATTTTTCTGAGGCAGAATAGAATCCAACAACTGGCAAGCCTGCGTAGAACATATTGAGAACAATTGGATTTGCTGTTGAGTATACCGTGGAAGAAATGCGTGAAAAGAAAAACGGTAAAGAGTCCTTCGCAAGTAACCGCACCTCGACAACCGTGGGGCGGTGAAGATGTATGCCAAAGACTCTACGATCATACCTAAGACATACCGCTAGCGCCGTAACATTTCCAACTAACAGACAAATCGGAAGCGCTAAAACGTCACTGTCTGAGTGGAGAAATATAAATGTGCACGCAGTTGCAAAAGCGCGTATCGCTACAGTCCTGAAGGTTATGACTTTCATGCGCTCAAGCCCTCGGTACAAATAATCAGGCAGCATCGCAGCAGCGACATAAGCTAAATAATAGAGAGCGTAGAGTAGGAAATATCGGCTATGGTATGGAGACGAGCAGCATGCTACCGCCAAACAACATCCACAGATAATAGTTGAAATGCCTTTTAGAGCGAACACATTGCCATAAAGATGTGAAAGAAATACAGTATCTTCAGCATGCTGTGCGACTTTTGATGTTGCAGATAAAAGAATTCCAAAATCTAGCACAAGCGACATAAACGTCATAACAGAAATGGCGACGCCAACGACACCATAAGTTTCCGGTGTAAGCACGCGTGTTTGATATGGAATTGTGATCAGAGCGAGAACTTGAGATGAAAACGTTAGAATATACAAAAATAACGTATTTTTAAGAAGTTGCTTCTTGGAATTATCGATCATGAACTATTGCTTTCAATTTAATGAGACGTCCACGTACTACGTTGGGAACTAAATACTTAACGAGTCTTTTGAGTTTCTTTTTAATTGTACGAGAAGGTGTGACATCGGCAGCAACTGACGCGATGCCCGTCTCATGTATCCGCCTGTATACGTTGTCTCTCAAACCAGGTCGAACTACTGGATGTGAAAGCTGTGCATTCAATTGAATTTCCCGTTGATAATCAATAGGAACGAAGGTAAAGAGGCTCTCTACCTCTGACCAGAAATTTCTAGCCTTTTCAGTGTTTAAGGAAATTGAAGAAAGCTGAACCCAGGGATAGAACTTTGGGTAGCAATTCGATGACGCGCAGTCGCCAATGGTCACATCACCAACGCGTTCAGAACTGGCGTATTTACACGTATAGCAGCTTTCCCTATTTGCTGACCCCGTAACAAACAGCGCCATATACGAATCGTCAAATTCATCTCGTCCTTTATATCGCAAACCGGGCGCATTAATATCAACTGAAAAAGTCGTTCTCGCAGAGACGTCTTTCCTTCTGAATGTAATGCTTTGAGCTGGTTTTCCACCAGTAATTGACTCGACATGGTCTTCCCATACCCTCGGAGAAGGTACTCCATGACAAATCAAATCCATCGTAATCAGATTGTCATATGCTTTTCCCAAATATGAAATCAAGCCAGCAACCTGACAAGGACATCCTGAGAATAAGACCCTTCTACCAGATTTAAGACATTTTTCAATTTGACAATATATTCCCTGACAATCGCTTTGAACGTACTTTGATTTCTGAAGAAACGAAATTTCATTTGAGTTAGTTATAAGTCGATGATAAACGTGCCCAGTTGAATCAACCGCTGCTCCGACTACGATTCCTCCATGATCGACAACATAGCGTGCGCACGTGGAAAATACACCGCCCGAACTGCTCTCATTTCTCAGCTGATGGTCATTAGAAAATGCTGCATACATATTTGAAATTGGGCGCAACGTGCAGCGATTAACAGCAGGGCATACTCTGAGGCATTTACCACAGGCAAGACACGATGCACCGTTTATCGAGGGATAAACAAAGCCTTCCGCATCTGGGACCATAGAGATTGAATCGACAGGACACGCATCGGAACATGCAGCACAGCCAGTGCATGCTCTACCCACGCATGAAATATCCTGATTACTAGTCATTTAAGGCACCCTTAATCCACGCCATGCATCGAGAGCGCTCCTCGCAAAGGGCTGATTCAGCATAGCTATAGTCTAAATCGATACTAGGAAGCTCACATGCACTTTCAGCCAGCATGCGATTATCCATTCCAACTAAATTAAGCAAATCAACAATTCGGGCACGATTACCTCGAATAGGTTCCATAGCGACGAACGGCTTACCCATATTCACTGAAAACGCCGTTCCGTGAAATGAATCAGTAATCACATATTGAGCGTGATCAAAAAGCCAAACAAATTCCTCTGGGGTCATACCCAATAGGAGCCTATCGAAAACCTTGTCCTTAAAGGTATTGTTGCTAAGTCGCCATAGAGGCAGTCCCGAATCTATTGAGAAACGCTTCCAAAGTTCCATTTCTTTATCGGTTCTGCTCGCGAGATTGAAAACCAGAATGTATCGTTCATTCCCTTTAAATCCTTCGGGCTTTTGGGAAAAAGCACGCCAATATTCACGATCAAGAAGTAAAGTTGGATCGAGACACCTAAATACTGGCTTCTCCGTCAACGGCGCGATTTGCTCTACTGCATGAGCTTCTCGCACGCTTATCGCATCGAATTTAGTAAGGTACTCTCGAATTTCTTGTTGCTCTATCTCGTTATAGATATGACTACCGAGACTCGAAGCAAGTGAAAGACGGCGAGTTGCTTTGCCGAATTGAAGAAAAAAAGCGGGCTCAATGCCGCCGGTAATAAAAGGATTCCAAACCTGATCGCTGCCGACGATTAGCGCATCAGCTTCAATATCAGCCATTTGAGCACACGAAGTATACACCCGTTCCGTTCGAGGGAGCCTCGAATGGAATTTTTTAAAAGCGCGCGCATGCAGCTTTGCACGCTGGAAAATGATATTTTTGGCCGCTGCTATAAGGCCGGCTTTAAAATCACCATCCTTGATGAGCTGGAAAGGAGTCTCATTTCCTTTTCGCTCATAAGGATTAATGAAATTGAGAATCTCCGCCTTGCAACCAACATTCTTAAGTGCTTCTAGAGTTGCAAATGCTTGCAAACATGCGCCATAGCTCCACGTCATGTGAAAGGTCAGCAGATAGTTGTTATTCGACATCAGATATCCTTTCTAGGGATTAATTCATGCGAACAGATTGAATAAAGAAGGACAAATGCGTAGACAAGATGTTGATAAGGAAAAAATCCATTTAATAGCAACGGAAATAAAATGAAAACGGTGAGGAGTACGGCTGCACCCTTATTTAAAGAAGCGAACAACGAATGAAACAAAGTACATAAGCATGCAAGATACAGGCAAAGACCAGTTAGGCCAAATCCATACAGCAACATTACCAAGTCGTCATGAGCCCAAATATAAAGACTGAGCGCACGTTTATTGAGCTCATAGATTGTTGAAAAAGCGTTTCCAAAAGCTATGCCCATTGAACCAGAATTAGCCCATGCCAGGATATCTGTGAGCCAAATTTCGTTTCTACCATTAGTAATTGCGGATAGCAGCGAGTCTGCGTATATATTTCCGCTAGCAAACTCAAATTTATTAGCCATTCCAGACTTCAGAAATACGGCCTCTCCAAAAAATAAAACAAGGAGTAGCAAGGCAGCTTTAGTCCATTTGTAAGCAAATAGATTTTGAATGAGTAGCAGCAAACAAATAAGAACTGGCACAAGAAACGTTCGGGCGCCAGTCTCCAGCGTCGCATATATGATGACAAGCGAGCACCCGCAATATACAGCCTTAGATCCATTAGTCCGAACGAGAAAAATAATAAGGACAAGCAAAAGAGTACATATAGACGCAAGAGTGTGTTCTGTATTGCATAGCCCCTTAAAGTAGGGGGCTTCTCCCCATGCGACAACATAACCAGTGCCAGTTGCAAGTAGTAAAAGAAGAAACATGGATGAAAAGATTACGACAACAGATATATAAGTTCGATATTGGAGCAATGCTTCTAAAATAGATGTTCGAAACCTAGGCGAACATATAAGGGAGATCATCAACATTGTGCTTGCGAGATACACCAAGTCGTTTAGCTCCTGAGAAGCGCTTATCATAACAAGAGTTGAATGGAGTGACAGAAGAACGAAGCAGAGCAGGCCCAAATAGGACAGATGTGATCTGCGAGTTGAAACCCATTCAAATATAAGTAGAACTACAAGAGCGAATCCAAGAATCTTATTAATAGGAATAGAGCCAAGAGCACCTTGAAGTAAAGTAGTCACAATATACGTTGCAACAATCAATACAATTGGTCTAGCCGCCATTCCTGTTTCGGAGACGATATTTTGATCGGCGGCATTTAGGGCCTTTGCCATTGAAATCAAGCTATCAACTCCCTATATAGAGCGAATAGTGTTTGAAGATACGCCTGAAATGAGTAGCATTCACGCACCTTGTTATATATACGGCTTCCCGCAACCGATATCGCTTCTGGATTTGACAGCACATTCACGAGCGTGTTCGCAAGCATTTGAGTGTCCTGGGCATTTACTAGCCAACCTGAGTCTCCATTATCGATAATCTCGGAGATTGACCCGACTGATGATGCGATAGAAGGGATCCCATAAGCTGAAGCCTCAAGAAGCGAAAATGGCATTGCCTCGTGATGAGAAGGCAGTACGTTTAGAAGATATTTCGAAAAGAACTTACGATTGGGCTCTACGATGCCGCGATATTTAACACGATGAGAAAGATTTCGTTTTTCAATTTCAACTTGAACCTTGATGTGATCCCTACCGCACAGCTCGAAAATTAGTTCTGGGTCAAGCTTGTCATCGATCAGAACGAGCGCATCCAATAAATCCAAGACGCCCTTGTCCTTAGAGATATTTCCCAGAAATAAAACTCTAGTGCGGCCCGGCGTGTATAAATTCTCATCTGGACAAGAAACGGCATTGGGAAGAATTAATACACGCTCACTTGGATAATCCAATTTTTGGAACAAGGGGTTCAGATATGTTCCTAGGGCAATGATGCGATCTGATTTTAATAGCGACCAATCTATCAGCTTTTTCATATGACTTGAGGACCGAGATCTAATCTTTGCCAAGTCACAGTGAATGTGAAGTACGACAGACTGTCGATATCTTTTAGCTAGGAATATGATAACGCACGACCTGATCACGCTCGCATTATCAGCCATGTGTATATGAACAATTCCTTCGCCGGTTGAAAAGCGTTTTCGGGCCTTTAAGAGCGCGCTTACAAAACAACGGATCTTTTGAAGGGCATTTCCCTGATTGGTCGTTATTAAATAGCAAAAATCAACTTGCTCGCATCTATCTAGCTCAAAAGAAAGCATGCGCGTTAGCGTACTAATGCCTCCTAAACAGCTCGGATCAACACCAAACATACTTAAGGTGCCAAACTCCGTCTTATTCCTAGTCATCAAATCGTCTCCCGATTAGACGTGCGGGAACCCCCCCCAAATGCAATTTTCTTCATAAGGGCTACGAACGACGAGCGCACCAGCAGCAATTACTGTTCCATCGGGAATATGCACACCTTTTAAAATCGTAACGTTTGCCCCAATCCAAACATCGTTACCAACAACAATGTCTTGGTCATTACTGGGTAATTTTTCAGTTGGCCTTACAGCTCGCATAGGCTTGTCTTTGACATCAGTGCGATGATCACCAGAGATTAGAGTTATATGTGGGCCAAACATAACATCGTTACCAATAATTACTTCTGCGCCCGTTGTCCAAATTCTTGTATCGGGCCCAAATGACACATCATTACCGACTGAAATGTTCTCCAAGCCTTGCAAATCGCAACGCTTTCCAAGCGAGAAACCCTTTCCGCACCGTGCAAAAGACCGTTTAACGAGGGGCTGAACTATAGCTTTACGAGGAAGCGCTTTCACACTGCGGCCAAAACATAGAAGCGACCGCGAAAAAGAGCCCATGCGGCTAGACCTCCTCGTAGTAGGTGTCGGGGTTCTCGGGGTCGAAGGGCTCGTTGGCCCACATGACCGTCACGAGGTCCTCGGTGTCGGACAGGTTGGTGATGGAGTGCGTGTAGCCGGGGATCATCTCCACGGCTCGCATGTCGGAACCCGAGACGATGTACTCGTCGACGGGGAACGGGTTCCCCTCGGCATCCTCCCCCACCTTCCTGAGCTTGATCGACGCGGTGCCGGAGACCACCAGGAACCTCTCCCACTTGCTCATGTGCCAGTGGTTGCCCTTGGTGATGCCGGGCTTGCTCACGTTGACGGAGACCTGGCCGCGCTCGGGCGTGCGCAGGAACTCGGTGAACGAGCCTCGGTCGTCGGTGTTGGGCTTCAGGCTATAGGCGAAGTGCCCCGGCTCGTAGTAGGACAGGAACGTGCTCCACAGCTTCTTGGAGAAGGAGCCCTCCGTCAGGTCGGGCACCGAGAGAGTCTCGCGGCTGTCGCGGAAGCAGTCGAGAAGGTAGACGATCTCGCCTAGCGACTTGACGTCAGTTTCCGGGACGCAGCAGAACTCCTCGCCCTCCACGCGCTCCAGCCCGTCGTAGCCGCAGCGGTGCTCACGCCCCAGCAGGGCGCCCAGCATCTCACCGACCAGATCGTCGATGTAGAGGAGCTCCAGCTCCACCGTGGGGTCGTTCACGGTGTAGGGGCGGCCGTTGGCGATGGCGTCGCAGAAGGTGGCCACGGCGGAGTTGTACCGCGGGCGGCACCACTTGCCGTAGAGGTTGGGGAAGCGGTAGATGAGCACCGGCGCCCCGGTGCGCTCCGAGTACTCGCGGAACAGCCCCTCCCCCGCCAGCTTCGACTCGCCGTAGACCGAGCCCTCGAAGCGGCCCGACAGGCTCGCCTGCGCGGAGCTGGAGAGCATCACGGGGCAACTGTTGCCGTGGCGCTCCAAGGTGTCCAGCAGCGTCGAGGCGAACCCGAAGTTGCCCTCCATGAACTCGGACTGGTCCTCGGGGCGGTTGACGCCGGCCAGGTTGAAGACGAAGTCGGCGCGGGAGCAGTAGTCCTCCAGCTCCCCGGGAGTCGAGTCGATGTCGTAATCCATGACCTCGAGGGGCAGCAGGCCCGCGTACTTCTCGCGGCGGTCCTTGCCGTCGCGGACGTTCTTCAGCGCGCAGCAGAGGTTCCTGCCCACGAAGCCCCTCGCGCCGGTGACGAGGACGCGCACCCTACTGCACCGCCTCGTGCTCGCGGCCCTCGAGCGCCAGCTGCACGTACTCGGCGGTCTTGATCTTGGCGATGGTGCCGGCCACGTCGAGCCTCTCGGTGTTGTGGGAGGTGTAGGACTCGTCTGCCTGCGTCTCCACCTCGCCGTCGACGACGAACTTGTCGTAGTTCAGGTCGCGCGAGTCGCACGCCACGCGGTAGTAGCCGCCCATGTCCTCGGCGCGCAGGCGCTCCTCGCGGGTCATGAGGGTCTCGAAGAGCTTCTCGCCGTGGCGGGTGCCGATGACCTGGGTGCCCACGCGGCCGAAGACCTCCTGGACGGCCTCGGCGAGGTCGCCGATCGTGGAGGCCGGCGCCTTCTGGATGAACAGGTCGCCGGGGTTGGCGTGCTCGAAGGCGAACTGCACCAGGTCGACCGCCTCGTCCAGGTTCATGAGGAAGCGGGTCATGTTGGGGTCTGTGACCGTGAGGGGCTCGCCCTTGCGGATGCGGTCGATGAACAGCGGGATGACGCTGCCGCGCGAGCACATGACGTTGCCGTAGCGGGTGCAGCAGATGGTGGTGCGTCCTGCGCCGTTGCGGGCGTTGGCGTAGATGATGGACTCCATCATGGCCTTGGACTTGCCCATGGCGTTGATGGGGTATGCGGCCTTGTCGGTGGACAGGCACACGACGCGGTCGACGCCCTCCTCGATGGCGGCGTGGAGCACGTTGTCAGTGCCGATGACGTTGGTGCGCACGGCCTCCATGGGGAAGAACTCGCAGGAGGGAACCTGCTTGAGGGCGGCGGCGTGGAAGATGTAGTCCACGCCGTGCATGGCGTCGCGCACGCTCTGGGCGTTGCGGACGTCGCCGATGAAGAAGCGCACCTTGGAGGCGAGCTCCGGGGACTTCTCCTGCAGGCGGTGTCGCATGTCGTCCTGCTTCTTCTCGTCGCGCGAGAAGATGCGGATCTCGGCCAGGTCGGTGTTCATGAAGTGCTTGAGCACGGTGTTGCCGAACGAGCCGGTGCCGCCCGTGATCATGAGGGTCTTGTCTTTGAATGCGGTCGTGGATTTCATCTACTTGCCTTCCTTGCGTTTTGCGCCAGTGAACTGGTAAAAGAGAAACTTAGTGTTAGTAATGAGGTATCGCTTGAAAAGCCGTTTCGGCTCTTGAATAAGTCTGTATAGCCATTCGAGGCTCAAGTCCTGCATCCAGATCGGTGCCTCCGGCACCACTCCGGCGAGGACATTGAAGGCTCCCCCGACACCGATCATTATTGGCTGGGGGCCACCTTTAAGCTCATGCATGAGGACTTCCTGGCGAGGCGCACCCAGCGCAATCCATGCGAAGTCTGCACCCGAATCAGCGATACGTCGCGAAAGGTCTCGCTTCTCGCTGTCGGAGAGCGGTCGGAAAACCGAAGGCTCCATGCCAGCTATTTCTAGGCCCGGATATTCCTTTTGAAGTGAATTCTTGAGAGCGTCGAGATTCTTCTGCTCGTTACCGTAGAAGTAATGGCTCCATCCCTGCTGCAAGGAAATGCTGAAAATCTCTCGCATTAGATCGGGTCCAGTTACACGCCCCATTGACTCTATTGTTTTACGTCCAACAACAGATAAAGGCTTGCCGTCGGGAACGGACATGAGGGAGTCCGCTTGGCAGGCCCAATAGGAAGGGTCGTCATGAGCCATAACCGACGTGTGAGCATTGGATACGCAAATATACTCGCCATGTAGCTCATCTATATGGCGAGTGAGAAACTCGACGCACTCAGACATATTGGTTCCCGTGATCGGAACATCGATTACGGGAACACGCTTGAGCTCAACGAATTTTGAATAGTCCCGGAGCATTAGCACGCACCCTTACCGGTGATGACCTCGATCACCGTGAGAGCGACGATCTTGAGGTCCGTAACGGGACCGCGCTTGGCGATGTACTCCAGGTCGCGCTGAACCATCCCATCGAAACCCGTTGAGTTGCGCTCCGTCACCTGCCACCAGCCGGTGATCCCAGGCTTAACGGCCAGGCGCTGCAGGTCGTACTCGGTGTACTCGGCGACCTCGTTGGGCAGCGGCGGACGCGGGCCGACGACGGACATCTGGCCCAGGAATACGTTGAGGAACTGCGGGAACTCGTCGATGGAATGCTTGCGGATGAACTTGCCGATCCTGGTGACGCGGGGGTCGTCCTTCATCTTGAACATGGCGCCGGCGATCTCGTTCTGCCCCTTGAGCTCGGCGAGGCGCTCGTCGGCATCCCTGTACATGGAGCGGAACTTCCACATGCGGAAGGTGGACAGGCTGCCGTCGCGGTGGGTCTGGCCCACGCGGATCTGGCTGTAGAACGGGTTGCCCTCGCTCTCCAGGCGGATAGCGGCGGCGAGCACCAGGCTCGGCACGGCGATGACGGCCAGCACGCAGCCGCTGAACACGATGTCGAAGGCGCGCTTGACGGTGCGGTAGACCAGGCGCGTGCGGTCCCAGTCCTTGACGGCTTGCATGGCCTTGTAGCGCATGCTCGCGCCGTCGCCGCTCATTGCCTGGGCAACAAGCGCGGCCCCCGCCGGCGCTCCTGTAGAATATTCAGTTTTATCTGACACTATTTCCTTCAAACCTACGTCCCCATCCCCGGGGATCCTCCCTGTCCCGTTAAACAGTCGCCCGTAATTAGGCGATCGCTTTTTTAAGGTTTCGCATTACGCGCTGCTCGGCTGAAAGCACCGCGAGGCCAACGCGAGTGGTTACGCGCCGGCCGCAAAGGTCGAGCTCCAAATAAGCAGTGCTCTTGCGTCTGTTAATGTTTTTGATAAGGCCCTCGTGGCCCAGCAGCGGACCTGCCGTCACTACGACCTGGTCGCCGTCTTTTAGGGCCTCGCTCATGGGCACTACGCGGTCTCCCCTATGCGTAAAACTGCCGATGAGCTGGACCTCTTCTTTTGCCAACGGCACAAACTGACCGTCCTGGGATAGCACCCGGGCAAAGTCGTCCATGCACAGCAGATACTGTTGCACGGTGCGGGGATCTGCCGTATCGCAGATGAGATAACCGGGAAAGAGCGGCTTGGTCGTGTTGACCCATTCGCCGTGAACTTTAATCTCGGTTTGAAATTGGGGATAAAAGAGCTCCTGCATGGCACCCGTCGGTAGCACGTGCTCAATGCGCTCGCGCATTATGTCTTCGCGACCGTTAATGAGCTGGATCACATACCACACGAGCACCACCCCCTTGCTGTCTTACGTGTGGCTCACGGGGTTTGGGTATGGCTTCGCCAGGGCGCTTAGTGCGCGAAGGCGCTCCATATTCAAACCCTGAGCCCAGTTAGACAAGCACGTGGCTCTGCCCCACCGTGAACGGTATGTATGAGTGCAGTGGCTAGAGTCGCGGACGTGTATCGCAAAAATGACCGCGACTCCAGCTGGCTGCGTGCGGCCCAGTCAAGCGGGTACAAAACTGGACCGCACGCAAACAGCTGCAGGACTGCTGCAATTTGTCATGAAATATCGATTCGAATGAACAGCTTGCACATAGACAGGAACAAAGTCATTCGATGCGAAACGCATGACGAGGCTATTGGAGCTCGTGGTTTTTCTGACACCGCCGTTACGGCCGGATGCTGATCGACCCTGCGCTTTGCGGCTTGCTGGAGCCGTGAACACAGTTGAACCCATGTAACGTTAATTATCCTAGCACAGCAGGTAGCCCATACGTTTTGGGGTGTGTTGAGCAACATATTGTTTATTTGCCGTGGTTATGGGGGATATCGCGCCGCCTCGCACGCATTGCCGCAGGTTTATGGGGGTGTGTGGTTTGGCGATCAAACTTTGTACAAAACCGGGAAGGTAATTGCGCAACTTTTTGCGGGTGTTGGCGTGGGCGTACGGTTTATGGGACGAGGTTGACAATCACGTCTCTCAATGCGAGGTCCACCGAATTAAGCGACGATGATTCAGTTGTCGCAAAAAATGCGACAACTGCTGCTGACAGCAAAATTTTGCAAAAAAGGCCACTCGATTGAGTGGCCTTACATTCACGATGGTGGAGACGAGGGGGATCGAACCCCTGACCTCTTGACTGCCAGTCAAGCGCTCTCCCAGCTGAGCTACGCCCCCGTGACGAGGCAGTACTATAGGGGAAGATCTTCGGAGATGCAAGAGGTTTTTGTTGAAACTTTTTCTTACGGGTTTTCCTGGGACGGGGCCGAATTAGCTATTTTTGGCTTTGCCGAAATTAGCTAATTCAGCCACCGTCCCGATAAAACCCTCACGCGGCGGCAGCTTACTTGTAAAGGTAGGCGATCGCCGTTCCTTGGTGGACTTTGATCTTGGCCGTTTTCCTGACGACATTAGAGATGCCGGTGTCGGCTAACAGGCCTAGGGGGCTGTGGTCCAGTTCCCACTCTAGGCCGTGTTCGCTTATCTCTGTGTTGGGAGCGATGGCGATGATGGAGAAGGTTTTGCCCTCGGCGCCCTCGATGGTCCAGGTCTCGTTCTGGTGCAGGATTCTGGCCGTCACTTCGTCTTCTTCGATCCAGACGGGGGCATCCGCATAGCCTGCCAGTAGCCCTAACACAGAAAGTGCCATGTCCGGGCGGCCGCCGGTGGCGCAGGTTGCTACCACTTCGGCGGCTGGCCAGCGGAGGCGGATGGCGTCTAATGCCAATGCCAGGTCAGTGTAGTCCTTGTACGGGTCGTGGCGTTCTACTTCAAAATCGACAGCGGCATCGACCAGCGCACGACCAGCGTCGCTCACCGTGTCGGCATCCCCAACATACACGTCGCAGCCCAACCCGGCTCCCAACAGGGCGTCCAGCCCACGGTCTACGGCAACGATGTGGTCACACTCCCCTGCCAGATGGCAAAGCAACTCGGGGCTCGACACCACCGGCGAGCCGCAGACCACTAATACTTTGCAAGCCACAGCCCTCGCCTATCCCTCAAACGCAAGCACGCGGGACAGGCCCAGGTCCCCATAGCTATCGATAAAGATATCGCAGTTGGCACGCACCTCGTCGCGCTCCATACGGCCGTGCGGGTCATAGATACCCACACGTTTAAATCCAGCAGTGCCAGAGCTCTTAAGTCCAAAGACGGCGTCTTCAAACACCCATGCACGCTCAAACTTGTGCCCGTGGCGCTCCTCCAAGCGACGCAGCGCCAGCTCGTATACATCGGGGAACTGCTTGGAGCGCCCCGCCTCGCCCGTCGTGGTAATAAACTCCATATAGCGATCAAGGCCAGCAGCCGCAAGGGCGGACTGCACCAGCTCGGCCGGCGTGGACGTGGCCACGCACATGGCAATGCCCGCCGCCTTCGCCAGCTCCAAAAATGCTAGGAGCCCCTCGCGCGGCGGCACCTTGGAGTACCCATCAATCAAAATCTCGCCCAGCTCGCGATACAGCTCCTCGCCATTCGCGCCAATGCCCCACGTGTCGTGATAGGCCTGGCACTCATCCTCCAGCGAAAGATGTTCAAACTGGGCAAAATCGTCGACCGTCACATCAATGCCATGACGGCGCAATAACTCGGTCTGCGCATGGCCCCAGACGGGGGAGCTATTAACCAGTGTGCCGTCGCAATCGAAAATAAACGCAACACTTGGGGCGGCGATATGGTCCATAAACGAGCCTTTCAATGTCAAATGGTAAACAACCTGCTAAAAACGTTTTACCAAACGTCAGCCTAACAGTTTTGAAACCCTAATTGGTAAAACTGTCAAGAGTTTTACCACGGCAATTCTGCCAGTGGTATAAACATGGCGCTTACCGATTAAACGCGCCCGCAAATCCACTTTCGTCCATAAAACTAACGTACAGGTGTTATCGTAGTTTCTGCCGAAAGTTCCACCGTGCACGCGAGGTGGAACGAATCATAGAACTATCGCCGTCCCTTCGATTCGTGCAGCCTTGGACCTTTCGCATCTAGTCACCAAGGCAACACGCTGCCGCGTCATGATGGGATCAAACGTGAGCGATACAAAGCTAAAGCCAGCAACCAAAAAGCCCGCTACCCGTAAAGCCGCCCCGCATGCACCGGAGCTCACCAAGGACGATGTCTACCTATTTAGCATCGGCACGTGGGAGCGCAGCTGGGAAAAGATGGGCGCTCACCCCGACACGCAGAACCGTACGCGCGGCTGGCGCTTTTGCGTTTGGGCGCCCGACGTAAAGAGCGTCCACGTCATTGGCGAATTTAACAACTGGGATGAGCAAGCCAACCCGCTGGTGCCCATGCATACGAGTGCTATCTGGGAAGGCTTTATTCCTGGCGCCGAGCACGGCCAGCTCTATAAGTACCTTATCGAGACCAACGAGGGCGAAAAGCTCTACAAGGCCGATCCGTATGCCTTTAAGGCCGAGTGCCCTCCGGGAACCGCCAGCGTGCTGTGGACCCTCGATGGCTACAAGTGGAACGACGCCGCGTGGCTCAAGCGCCGCGCTAGCCATAACCACATGTCGCAGCCCCTTAACATCTATGAGGTGCATATTGGCTCGTGGAAGCGCCACGGCGACGCGCCGCAGGGCGAGCCGGACGAGTACGGCAACTACCCCGGCCCCATGGACCCCTTCCCCGCGCAGCGCGGTGAGTTTTACACCTACGACGACCTGTCGGTGGAGCTTGTGGACTACGTGCGCGACATGGGCTACACGCATATCGAGGTCATGCCGCTCATGGAGCACCCTTTCGATGGCTCCTGGGGCTACCAGACGACCGGCTACTACGCCGCCACGTCGCGCTACGGCAACCCGCAGCAGCTCATGCACTTTATCGATGCGTGCCACGAGGCGGGCATCGGTGTGATCATGGACTGGGTACCCGGCGGTTTTTGCGCCGACTCCCACGGCCTTGCCACCTTTAACGGCCATATGCTTTTTGAGCACGAGATTCACCCCAACTGGGGCACGCACAAGTTTGACTTCGCCCGCGGCGAGGTCCGCTCCTTCTTGGTCTCCAACGTGCTGTATTGGCTCGAGAACTTCCACGTGGACGGCATTCGGATGGACGGCGTGTCCAGCATGCTGTACCTCAACTTTGGCATCGACGATCCGGGCCAAAAGAAGTTCAACAAGTACGGTACCGAGGAGGACCTTGACGCCAGCGCGTTTATCCGCCAGGTCAACTGCGCTGTAGAGGCGCACTACCCCGACGTGATGATGATGGCCGAGGAGTCCACCGCGTGGCCGCTCGTGACCTATCCGCCGCAGGACGGCGGCCTGGGTTTCCACTACAAGTGGGATATGGGCTGGATGAACGACACCCTGCACTACATGCAGACCGATTTTCCGTGGCGCCCCGGCAACCACGGCCTGCTCACGTTCTCCATTATGTACGCCTTTACCGAGAACTTTATCTGCCCGCTGAGCCACGACGAGGTCGTGCACGGCAAGTGCTCGCTGATCGGCCGCATGCCGGGCGACTGGTGGCGCCAGTTTGCCGGCCTGCGCACGCTGGCCTTCTACCAGATGACGCACCCCGGTGCCAAGCTCAACTTTATGGGCAACGAGATCGGCCAGTTTATCGAGTGGCGCTACTACGAGTCCATCCAGTGGTTCCTGACCGAGGAGTATGAGACTCACAAGCATCATCAGGCGTTTATCAAGGCGCTCAACCACCTGTACACTGCCGAGCCCGCCCTGTACGAGCGCGGATACACCGACGACGGCTTTACCTGGATCGATGCGGACAACTCCAAGCAGTCCATCGTGAGCTTTGTGCGCCAGGGCGAGGACGTCGATGACGACCTGGTGATCCTGATCAATTTTGACCCGGCGAGCTACGAGAGCTTCCGCGTGGGCGTGCCGCGCGAGGGCGACTGGGAGGTCATCTTCGATTCCGACCGTCCCGAGTTTGGCGGCAGCGGCTATGCCGGCGAGGAGCCCTACACCTGCTCAAGCGAGCCCTATCCCTGGAACGGGCAGATGGACTCTATTGAGATCAAGGTGCCCGGCCTGGCAGGTGTGGTGCTTAAGCGCCGCGGCCCCAGCAGCTACAAGCCGCCGGTGGTTGAGGAGCCCAAGGCTGCGCCCAAGAAGCGCACGTCCTCGGTGAAGCCCAAGCCTGCGGCCGCCAAGAAGGCTCCGGCTAAGGCAAAGGCTACGACGACCAAGGCCAAGACCAAGACCGCGGCAAAGCCCGCTGCTAAGGCTACCGCGAACAAGAAGCCGGCCGCCAAAAAGGCCGCTACCAAGGCCAAGGCAGCTTCTGTTAAGTCGTCTGACAAGGATGCGTAACAAAGCCGTTACAGCTGTAATTACCCGCCTCGCCGAGGCGTAGGATACAAGTCATAACCGTTCCGGGAGAAACATCCCCGGGGGAAAGGAACGTATGAATAAGATCTTCGACAACAAGCAGGAGTTTACCGAGCTCTATCGCGATGCCGTCATGAGCATCAGCGGCAAGAGCGTCGAGGCCGCCAGCGACCTCGATCGCTTTAACGCCCTGGCCAAGCTCGTGGCCGAGAAGGCCCGCACCGTTGCCACCAAGAGCGACGCCCGCGCCACCGCCGAGGGCAAAAAGCGCGTGTACTACTTCTCGATCGAGTTTTTGATCGGCCGTTTGCTCGACAACTACCTGCTCAACTTTGGCGTGCGCGACATGGTCGCCGAGGCGCTCGACGACATGGGCTTCGACCTTTCCGTCATCGAGAACCAGGAGCCCGATCCGGCTCTGGGCAACGGTGGCCTGGGCCGTCTGGCCGCATGCTTCCTGGATTCCATGGCAGCCGAGGGCATTGCCGGCTACGGCAACGGCATGCGCTACCGCTACGGCCTGTTTAAGCAGGAGATCGTCAACGGCAGCCAGGTCGAGGCTACCGACGAGTGGCTCACCCACGGCTATCCCTGGGAGGTCCGCCGTCAGGACAAGGCCGTGACCATTAAGTTTGGTGGCCATGTTGAGGGCTTTGAGGAGAACGGCCGCACGTTCTACCGCACGGTGGACACACAGGACATCCTGGCCGTCCCTTACGACATCCCCGTCGTGGGCTATGCCGGCGAGACCGTCAACAAGCTGCGCGTCTGGGCCGCCGAGCCGGTCGAGGAGCACTTCGATCTGGAGGCCTTCAACCGCGGCGACTACGCCCAGGCCGACGCCGAGCGCGCCGAGGCCGAGGCCATAAGCGCCATCCTCTACCCCAACGACGCCGGTGAGCACGGCCGTCTGCTGCGCCTGAAGCAGGAGTACCTGTTTGTCTCGGCCGGCATCTACAGCCTGCTCGACACCTTTGAGAAGGAGCACGGCGAGAACTGGGAGCTGCTGCCGCAGTTTGTTGCCATCCATACCAACGACACGCACCCCGCCATGTGCGGCCCCGAGCTCATGCGCATCCTCATCGACGAGAAGAAGCTCGAGTGGGACGACGCCTGGAACATCGTGACGCAGGTCGTGAGCTACACCAACCACACCATCCTGCCCGAGGCTCTGGAGAAGTGGCCCATCGGCACGTTCTCCAAGCTCCTCCCCCGCGTGTACCAGATCATCGACGAGATCAGCCGTCGTTGGCACGAGTCGTTTGACACCACGCAGGAGGGCTGGCAGGAGCGTCTGCGCCAGACCGCCATTCTGTGGGACGGCGAGATTCGCATGGCCAACCTGTCCGTGATCTGCAGCCACAGCGTCAACGGCGTGGCCAAGATCCACTCCGACATCATCAAGAACATCGTGCTCAAGGACTTCTATGCCCTGACGCCCGAAAAGTTCAACAACAAGACCAACGGCATCTCGCACCGTCGCTTCTTTGCCGAGGCCAACCCCACCTACGCCAAGCTCGTCACCGATGCCATTGGCGATGGCTGGCTCAAGGACGCCTTTGAGCTGGAAAAGCTTAAAAGCTTCCAGAACGACACCGAGTTCCTCAAGGCCGTGGGTGCCTCCAAGCGCGCCAACAAGGAGCGCCTGGCCGCCTACGTTAAGGCCGAGACCGGTCTGGTCATTGACCCCAACACCGTCTTCGATGTTCAGGTTAAGCGCTTCCATGCCTACAAGCGTCAGCTCATGAACATCATGAAGGTGATGGACATCTACAATCGTCGCATCGCCGATCCCAACTTCCACGTGACGCCGACGACCTTCATCTTTAGCGGCAAGGCTGCCTCGAGCTACACCTTTGCCAAGGAGACCATCCGCCTCATTAACTCCGTGGCCGACGTCATCAACAACGATGCCCGCGTCAACGAGGTCATGAAGGTCTGCTTTATTCCCAACTTCCGCGTGAGCAACGCCCAGCTCATCTACCCCGCCGCCGAGATCTCGGAGCAGATCTCCACGGCCGGCAAGGAGGCCTCGGGCACGTCCAACATGAAGCTCATGATGAACGGCGCCATTACGCTGGGCACCCTCGACGGCGCCAACATCGAGATCGCCGACCTGGCCGGCCGCGAGAACGAGGCCATCTTTGGCCTGACCGCTCCCGAAGTCGAGCAGCTCTGGGCATCGAACAGCTACTTTGCGTGGGATACCCTCAACGGCGACCGCGAGCGTCTGGGCCGCGTGATGGACGAGCTCAAGGACAACACGTTTGCCGGCCTCTCGGGCAACTTTGAGAGCATCTACAACGAGCTCATGAACAACAACGACCCCGACCTGGTCATGGCAGACTTCCGCAGCTACGTGGATGCGTGGGAGAAGCTCACCGGCAGCTATGGCGACCAGGAGACCTGGAACCGCAAGGCTCTGCTCAACACCGCCTCGAGCGGCTGGTTTTCGAGCGACCGCACCATTCGCGAGTACCGCGACGAGATCTGGCACGCGTAAAGGCCGCGAGCTCCCCTATGCCAGCACGGCATTACTCGACGGGCGTGACGTTGCGCCGCGCCCGTCGCTAATGGGTTTAGGAACATCGATGACAGAAGGAGAAATCGATGAGTAAGAAAGAATGCATCGCGATGCTCCTCGCAGGAGGACAGGGCAGCCGATTGGGGGCACTCACCCAAAAGATCGCTAAGCCGGCGGTTAGCTTTGGTGGCAAGTTCCGCATTATCGACTTTTCCCTCTCCAACTGCTCCAACTCGGGCATCGACACGGTGGGCGTTCTGACGCAGTATCGCCCCTACCTGCTGCATGCCTACGTGGGCTCCGGCGAGGCTTGGGATCTGGACAGCCGCGACGGCGGCGTTTCGATCCTGCCGCCGTACGAGACGCAGACCGGCGGCGCATGGTATGCGGGCACGGCCGACGCCATTACGCAGAACCTGGACTACATCAAGGCCAACGACCCCAAGTACGTCCTGATTCTTTCGGGCGATCACCTGTATCGCATGGACTACCGCAAGATGCTCAAGACGCACATTGAGAACAACGCCGACCTCACGGTGAGCGTTATGCCCGTGCCGTGGGAGGAGGCCAGCCGCTTTGGCATCCTGACCACCGACCCCGAGGACGGCCGCATCACCAAGTTCACCGAGAAGCCCGATAAGCCCGATTCGAACCTCGCGTCCATGGGCATCTACATCTTCTCGGCCGACGTGCTGATCGAGGCGCTCGAGGAGGACGCTCTGGACCAGCGCTCGAGCCACGACTTTGGCAAGGACATCATCCCCAAGCTGCTCGGCGAGGGCAAGCGCCTGTACAGCTACGAGTTCCACGGCTTTTGGAAGGACGTCGGCACCATCGCCAGCTTCCACGAGACCTCGATGGACCTGCTGGGCAATAACCCCGAGTTCGATTTGTTCGACAAGCATTTCCCCATCATGTCCAACATCACCACGCGTCCGCCGCACTACATTGGTCCGGACGGCCGCCTGGACGACTGCCTGGTCTCCAACGGCTGCAAGATCTACGGCACCGCTCGCCACTCGATCCTTTCGACCGATGTCATCATCGAGGAGCGCGCCGTGGTCGAGGACTCCGTGCTGCTGCCGGGTGCGCACGTTAAGAGCGGCGCGCACATCTGCCGAGCTATTTTGGGCGAGAACTCCACGGTCGAAGAGGGCGTGAAGCTCGGCTCTGTCGATACCACCAAGGATACGGCCGTCGTTGGAAATGACGTCGTTATCGGGAAGGGGGAATGATCCGATGATCAATCGCAAGGCCATCGGTTATATCACCGCTAACTACTCTTCGACCTACGGCAGCGTGCTGCTCAAGGACCGCCCCATCGCGTCCGTTCCGTTTTTGGGCCGCTACCGCCTGATCGACTTCCCGCTGTCCAACATGATGAATGCCGGCATTAAGACCGTCGGCGTCGTCATGCCGGGCAACTACCGCTCGCTGATCGACCACGTGGGCTCGGGTAAGGACTGGGGCCTGGACCGCAAGAAGGGCGGCCTGTTCATGGTGCCCGGCAACGCGTATGGCACCACCAAGGGCGGCATGCGCTTCCTGCTGCGCGACATTATCTCCAACAAGACGCTGTTCCAGCGCTCGGACAAGCCCTATGTTGTGATGATGGGCACCAACATCATCTTTAACATGGACCTCAACACCATCATCGACGCGCACGAGAACTCCGGTGCCCAGATGACCGTGGTGTACTGCAAGGCCACGCGCAACGTCGATGACGAGACCAAGCTCGAGATTAACGAGAACGGCCGCCTGACGGGCGTGAGCGCTGGCGTCGCGTACGGCGACAACGCCTCTATGGACTGCTGCATCGTCAACCGAGAGACGCTGCTCGAGATCATCGACCACTACCAGGCCGCCGACTATCTGGACCTGCTCGAGGCACTCCAGGGCGACTTTGGCAACATCGACGTGTGCAGCTACGAGTACAAGGGCGAGGTCGTAGGCGTGTTTAGCGAGAAGTCGCTGTATCGCCGCAGCATGGACCTGCTCGACCAGACCGTGGCCGACCATCTCTTCGATCCCGAGCGCCCGATCCTGACCAAGGCTCACGACGTGCCGCCTTCGCGCTATGCGACCGGCAGCCACGCGTGCAACTCGATCATCTCGGCCGGCTGCATCATCAAGGGCACCGTGCGCAACTCGATCCTGTCGCGCGGCGTTGTGGTCGAGGAAGGCGCTTCGGTGACCAACTCGATCATCAACCAGAGCTGCATCATCAAGAGCGGCGCCCGCGTTGAGAACGCCATTCTGGACAAGAACAACGTGGTTCCCACCAACACCGAGCTTCGCGGCACGCCCGAGAACATCCTGGTGCTGGGAAAAGCTCCGTTAACTTCCGATACCACCATCGTACGTTAACGTTGGCATCGCAACATCGCTCGTAACAGGTAGAATAGCCGCCCGGTTAGCGCCAGGCGGCTATTCTCGAATTGCAACATGGGAGACAATATGGCAGATTCCAGCAAAAAGATGCAGATCGTGTTTGCCTCGGCCGAGTGCGCACCGTTTGTAAAGACCGGTGGCCTGGGCGACGTGGCGGGCTCGCTGCCTGCGGCGCTTGTACGCGCCGGCGCCGAGGTCATCGTGATGGTGCCCAAGTACGCCACCATCAAGGACGAGTACAAGGCACAGATGGAGCACTTTTCCGACTTTTACGTGAGCCTGGGCTGGCGCAATGAGTACTGCGGTCTCGAGAAGCTCGAGCACGACGGCGTCACCTATATGTTTGTTGACAACGAGCGCTACTTTGCGCGCGACTATCCGTACGGCTTCTTTGACGACGGCGAGCGCTTCGCGTTCTTCTCCAAGGCCATTACCGAGAGCCTGCAGCACCTGCCCGAGGGCTTTGAGTGCGACATCCTGCACTGCAATGACTGGCAGACGGCACTGGCGCCCGTGTTCCTGCGCGAGTTCTACCAGGGCCTGCCGCTGTACGACCGTGTCAAGACCGTGTTTTCGATCCACAACGTGGCGTTCCAGGGCCAGTTTAGCGACACCGTGATGGAGGACATCCTGGGTGTGGCGCATATTCCGGCGGCTGCTACGCAGCTACGCTGCGACGCCTGCAGCATCAACTACATGCTGGGCGCGCTGCACTATGCCGATGCCATCACCACGGTGAGCCCCACCTACGCGGGCGAGATCCAGACGCCCGAGTTTGGCGAGGGCCTGGACGGCGTACTGCGCGAGCGCTCCTACGCGCTGCAGGGCATCCTCAACGGCATTGACGTGGCGGCCTTTGACCCGGCAACCGACAAGCGCATTGCCGCCAACTACACGGTTGACGACCGTTCCGGCAAGGCCGTGTGCAAGGCCAAGCTGCAGGAAGAGCTGGGGCTCGAGGTTCGCGACGACCGCCCGCTTATGGTGATGGTCACGCGCCTGACGCGCCAGAAGGGCATGGACCTGGTCATGTACGCGCTCGACCGCATCCTCGCCGGCGGCGTTCAGGTAGCCGTGCTGGGTACCGGCGACCGCGACTACGAGGACGGCCTGCGCTATTTCCAAGACAAGTACCCCGGCACCATGGCCGCGCGCATCGAGTTTGACCCGGCGCTGTCGCAGCGCATGTACGCCGCCGCCGATATGTTCCTGATGCCTTCGAAGTTTGAGCCCTGCGGCCTGTCGCAGATCATCGCCATGCGCTACGGCACCCTGCCCATCGTGCGCGAGACCGGTGGCCTGAAGGACACGGTGATCCCGTATAACGAGTTTACCGGCGAGGGCACGGGCTTCTCGTTTAGCAACTTTAACGGCGACGAGATGGGCGACGCCGTGTTCCGCGCGGCACGCCTGTTCTGGGATAACCGCGAGGCATGGAACCAGCTGGTCACGCAGGCCATGAGCCAGGACTTTAGCTGGACGCGCTCGGCCGACAAGTATCTTGACCTGTACTTCTTTATGCACCCGGAGATTGAGCGCCCGGCGGCTGTGAAGGCTGCTGCGGCTGTGGAGAAGCCGGTTGCCGCTGAGGCCGAGCCTGCGGCGCCCGTTAAGGAGCCCGCTGCCGCCGAGGAGCCCAAGGCCGAGGTGAAGGCTGAGGCTAAGCCGGCTGCAAAGCCTGCCGCCAAGAAGACCACGACGCGCAAGACGACGGCCAAGAAGGCTACGACAACCAAGGCCGCTGCCACCAAGACCGCCGCAGCAAAGACGACTGCCACCAAGGCAACGACGACGCGCAAGCGCACGACCGCCGCTGCCAAGAAGGCCGCCGAGGCCGAGGCTGCTCCCGAGATAAAGGCTGAGGCCGCCGTCAAGGCATCGGCCAAGACCACTGCCAAGAAGTCGACCGCGACCGCCAAGAAAGCAACGGCCGCAAAGTCGACGACGACCAAGGCTGCCGCTACGAAGGCCGCCGCGAAGACGACCACGAAAGCAGCCACGACCAAGGCAGCCGCAAAGCCGGCCGCCAAGGCCGAGGAGACGCCTGCCGAGTCCAAGGCGGAGGCAACCATCGAGGCCAAGCCCGCCGCAAAGACCACCACGCGCAAGCGCGCGACGTCAGCCAAGAAGACCACGGCAAAGGCCGCAACTCCCAAGGCAGAGACTAAGACCGCCACTGCCAAAGAGGAGCCCAAGGCCGAGGTAAAGGCCAAGCCGGTGCCGAAGGCCGCTGAGGTCAAGGCCGCCCCGAAGGCAGAGGCTAAGCCCGAGCCTGCAAAGGAGACCCCGGCCTCCCCCGCCGCTCCAGCAGCGGAAAAGGCCCCGACCAAGAAGACCTCCGTCCGCAAGGCAACGGCCACCCGCAAGCGCCGCTAATCCGGACGATCCACAATCTAATCCTCAATAAACAAGGGGTGTCGTTCAGTGCGACACCCCTTGTTCTATAGATGAGGTAAAACGATTTTCTAGGACAACCGTTCGCCGATAGTGAGCGGCTGTAGTTTATACAACTAAAGTACAACGATATACTTAAATATTGTGCGTTAAGCCCATGGCCTGCTAGCCATGACTGTATAGAACTGGACCGTACTATGAGATTGATTCACAACAGCCGCCTACCGCAGTTTCGCACTCCGTTTGGCGCTGTGACCACAGGAACTACCGTTGCACTCTCGGTTATTTTGGAGGATGCCGATCCCAACCAGGCAACACTCACCCTGCGTACCTGGGTCGATGAAGTCGGCGAGACCCTGATTCCGATGGAGCACGAAGGCGATGGCATTTTTACCGGCGAGCTCAAATGCACTGAACCGTGTCTTGTGTGGTACAGCTTTATATGCAATATCGAGGGCCAGCCCGAGGTTCGCCTGGGCGCGCCCCAGGGCCGCACCGGCGGCGAGGGCGTAACTTACGACTATGCCGAGGTGCCGTCCTTCCAGATTACTGTCTACAAGCACCGCGAGAACCGCCCCACCTGGTACGAGCGCGGCATGGTCTACCAAATCTTCCCCGACCGCTACGCCCGTGACGAGCATTGGCGCGAGCGCACAATGGCCCAACTCGAAAAACCGCGCAAGGGCATTCAGCGCCGGATGGTCGAGGACTGGAACGAGCCGCCCGTGTACGAGCGCGCCGAGGACGGCTCCATCAAGACCTGGGACTTCTACGGCGGCTCGCTCAAGGGCATCCAGGAAGACCTGCCCCGCATCGCCGAGCTGGGCTTTACGGCCATCTACCTCAATCCCATCTTTGAAGCCGCGAGCAACCACCGCTACGACACGGCCGACTACACCAAGATCGACCCGATCCTGGGCACCGAGCAGGACTTTACCGAGCTGTGTCAGGCAGCCGAGAAGCTGGGCATCTCCATCATCCTGGACGGCGTCTTCAACCACACGGGTGACGACTCGATCTATTTCAACCGCTACGGCAACTACCCCGGCGTGGGTGCCTGGCAGAGCGAGGATTCGCCGTGGCGCGATGCGTTTTACTTCCATGAGGACGGTTCGTATGACTGCTGGTGGGGCGTGGGCAACATGCCCGCCATCAACGAGAATTCCGAGCTGGTGCGCGAGAAGCTCCTGGGCAAGGACGGCGTGATTCGCAAATGGCTGCGCGCCGGTGCCCATGGCTGGCGACTCGATGTGGCCGACGAGCTTTCCGATGACTTCCTGGCCGAAATCAAAAAGGCCGTGCTCGCCGAGAAACCTGACGCGCTGCTGCTCGGCGAGGTCTGGGAAGACGCCTCCAACAAGATCAGCTATGGTCACCTGCGTCGCTATCTGCAGGGCTCGGAGCTCGACTCCGCCATGGACTACCCCTTCCGCGACATGGTCATCGGCTTTTTGATGGGCTACAAGAACGCATATCAGGCTGCCGAGGACATCGAGACCCTGCGCGAGAACTACCCGCGCGAGGCACTGGCCTGCGCACTCAATCTGCTTTCGAGCCACGACCGTCCTCGCATTATCTCGGTGCTCGGCGGCGGCCCCGACGAGTCGCAGCTGCCCGAGAGCGAACGCAGCAAATGGCGCCTGGACGATAACTCGATGGGCCTGGCCAAGAGCCGTTTTTGGCTGGCGACGCTCATGCAGATGACCTTCCCGGGCGTACCCTCGATCTATTATGGCGATGAGTACGGCCTGGAGGGCCTCACCGATCCTGGCAACCGCCGTACACTGCCGACCAAGGACCAACTCCACGACTTCGACACGCTGGCCATCGTTAAGAACGCGTCTGCCGTGCGCCGCGCGCTGCCCTTTATGGTCGATGACGAGATCAAGGCCTTTGCGCTCAACGACGACGTCTTGGCTTACACCCGCACGGGCAAAGACGGCGAGGCCGCGACGGTTATCATCAACCGAAGTCTGCGCAATTCGCACTGTGTGACGATCCCAGCGCTCGGCGAATGTGCAAGCGACGTGATCAGCGGCCACGAATGCGAAATCCACAACGGCACGGTTACGCTCGACCTGTACCCGCTGGGCTCTTCGATCATCTATCACCATGCCGAGAAGCGCCTGCAGGAGCCGCTCGATCACGGCGCAGGCGTCGTGTGCCACATCACCTCGGTGCCGACCGATGACGGCAAACCCGGCACAATCGGTGCGCCCACGCGTCGCTTTATCGACCATCTGGCCGCCATGGGCATGCGCTACTGGCAGGTCCTGCCCGTCAATCCCACCGACTTCTTCCGCTCCCCCTATGCCGGTCCCTCTGCCTTTGCAGGCAATATCGACCTGTTGCCCGAGAGCCACGAGGAGCTGGCTGCCGACTTCGTCACCTGGAAGGCCCGCGGCGGCGAGGATGCCGACCCGCTGTACACGGCGTTTAAACATCGCAACACCGACTGGCTCGAGAAGTACTGCGTCTACATGGCGGTAAAGAAGCACTTTGAGGGGCTGTCGCGCCACGATTGGCCGGCAGATGTCGCGCGCTACAACGAGTATCTGATCGATGACAAGCGCTTCCACGACGAGGCCGAGCTGCAGGCGTACATGCAGTATCGCTTTGACCTGGCCTGGTGCGAGCTCATGAACTATGCGCACAAGAAGGGCATCGAGGTCATCGGCGATATCCCGATGTATGTCTCGGACGATTCAGCCGACGCGTGGAGCGAGCCCGAGAACTTCTGGCTGTCCGATACCGGCAAGGCGATTGAGATTTCGGGCGCGCCGCCCGACAACTTTGCGCCCGAGGGGCAAGTGTGGGGAAACCCCACCTTCCGCTGGGATCACATGAAGGAAAACGGCTATCGTTGGTGGCTCGACCGCCTGCGCCGTGCGTTTTCGCTCTACGACCGCGTGCGCCTGGACCACTTCCTGGGTTTCCACAGCTACTTTAGCATCCCCGCCGGCAAGGCCTGTGCCGACGGCCGCTGGCTTGCGGGACCGGGCAAGGACCTGTTCCAGACGGCCTATGACGAGCTGGGGCCGCTCAACTTTATCGCCGAGGACCTAGGCTACCTGACGCCCGGAGTTCGCGCCATGGCTTCGACCTGCGGCTTCCCCGGTATGGACGTGCTGGAGTTTAGCGATTACGACGTCCGCTGCGGCGTGCATCCCACGCCGGGCAAGATTCTGTACACCTCGACACACGACACGTCGACGCTCGCCGGTTGGTGCACGCGCTCCTTCGCGGGCGGCGACGAGCCGAGCGGTGTTGAGGTGGCGGCCAAGCTTATGGGCGACGCGCTGGCAAGCGACGCTCCCCTAGTGATGATGCCGCTGCAGGATGTCCTGGGACTAGGCGACGATGCGCGCATGAACGTGCCGGGTGTCGCCACGGGCAACTGGACCTGGCAGGCCGATGAGGCCGATATTGAGGCAGCTGAGGATAAAACTGCACAGCTCCTGCGCAACACCCATAGATTCTGGGGCGAAGCGTGATAAAACCCCCGATATAGGGTACAGTTACAGCTGTTTGAATTTATGCGGGCAGAGCAATCTGCCCGCTTTGTGCTGAAAAGGAAGTACTATGGCGCGCTACGATTACAAGTGCTCGAGCTGCGGCAACGTGTTTGAGGTTGAGCATCCCATGTCCGAGACCCCCGAGGTCGTGTGCCCGAGCTGCGGCGCTCCGGCGACCAAAACGTTCTCGGCCAGCGGCATCAAGTTTGAGGGCAGTGGCTTCTACAACACCGACCAGCGCAGCGGTGGTTCCAGCACCAACGCCACCAGCGGCTGCTGCGCCAACTGCCCGCACAACCACTAGAGACAAGCGGTCCCGCCACCCAGGTTTCCTTATGAGTTGCGGTGAAATAGTTCCCCAATCAGCCCATCCAGCGGCCAAACAGGAACTATTTCACCGCAACTTTTCTTTAAATCGGATTTCGGGCTGATGCTAAGTTTGTAACATTTCATAACTCTGCCGGATTACGGGGCTGAATTGACAACCTCTATCCATTCCGGTAATTTGCAAATTTCAACAAGCCATCTACCTGCGATTTTGTTTAGGCCATTTTTGCTGTGGTCGGGCATCACCAATCTAGCCCCGTAATCCGCCCTACTTTTGATAGCAGTAAGTATGAAACGGAGCTATTTTCCCACTCTTTACCGCTATTGCGATCTCCGCTCGCAGGACATCCTGAGTTGCGGTGAAATAAGGACTATTTGGCGGATAGAAGCCGCTATTCAATCCCTATTTCACCGCAACTTACTAGTTACTTGCGGACCAGCCTGGCGCAGAAGTGGCCGTCGTAGGAATCTGCGTTTATGGGGACGCTCTGGAAGAAGCCTCGATCGTTCTGGCGTACGGATACGAGCTTCTTGGCCTGGTCGACCTCGGGCAGCTGCAGAATCTGGGCTTCGGAGAGCGGTGCCACGGTAAAGCCGGCGCCCTCGGGAGAGGCCAGGAAGGCATCCACGACCTGCGTGTTCTCTTCATCAAAAACCGAGCAGGTGGCATAGATAAGCTCACCGCCGGCAGCCACGCGCGCAGCTGCTTCCTTGAGCATCGTCAGCTGCAGCTTGGGCAGCTCAGTCGTAACGTCGTTCTCGGTCAGGCGCCACGGAATCTCGGGGTGACGGCGCATGGTGCCGGTGCCAGAGCACGGCGCATCGATAAACACTGTGTCGAACAGGGCAGGCTCGCCAAGCATCGCGTCAAAGGACGTGAGCACCTCATTGAGCTCGCAGGCATCGCCCGACACCGTACGCACACCTGAGATACCCGCCTTATGCAGGCGCGCGAGATTCTGATCGCACTTGCGATCGTGCAGATCGAGCGCGGTATGCTGACGCTCGTACCCGGCACGTTTGGCCTGGCACATCATCACATAGGTCTTGGTGCCGCGACCGGCACCGATCTCCAGGCAACGACCGGGACGAGTCGCGGCGGTAGCGATAAGCTGGGCGTTGAGGTCCGAGGCAACCGCGGCAGCACGCTCAAACACGCCCGATGCAACCGTGACCTGGGCATCGACAGGAGCATGGCAGCCCGGGAACACGGGCGCAACGAGCTGGGAGATATACGGGTCCGCCTTGGTCGCAAACGCATTCTCATGCAGAGCCAGCGGCGCGGGGGCCAGATTGCCGGCAAAGTTGAGCGCGCCCTCGGGCGTATCGAACGAGGCCATAATACGAGCGCACAGCCAGCGAGGAAGACCCATCAAACGCGACAAGCGAACCAGGCGGCGCTCGGACTCATCCACGTCGGATGCGGTGGCAAAGTCCTCAACGTTGTCCGCAACCTTGTGCAGCACCGCGTTAGCCAGGCCCGCGGCAGACTTAGCACCGCTGCGTACCAGCTCAACACCCTGGCTCACGGCAACGCGGCCCGGCGTATGCAGGTAGAGCATCTCAAAGGCCGAGATGCGAAGCGCCATGCGCACGCGCGGCGCAACCTTTTTGGGCTTATCCAAAAACTGATCGAGCAACTCGTCCAAAATGCCCTGCGTGGCAGCAACACCGAGCGCCAAACGCGCGGCAAAAGCAGAATCGCGCTGGTCAATAGCCTTGGCGGAAGCACGGGAAGATAACACGTCGCGTGCGTACATACCGCGGCGATCGGCCTCCATCAACACATCGAGCGCAAGCTTGCGCGCGGGAGACAACTTGCTCATGACAGTACACCCCACCTAAGTTCGGCACCCTGCAGACCGGCAGCCCAGGCAGAAGCGGCCATGGCACGCTTACCATCGGGCTTAACCTCGAGCAGTTCAACCGCGCCATCGGAAAGGCCCAGGTAAACACGCTTGCTCTTGACGGCAACAGCGCCCTCGCCAAGCGAGACATCAGCCGGCGCGGCATCGAGCACGCGAACCGACTTACCGGCAATCACGCAACGGGCAGGCGCGGTATCGGACGAAGCAAGCACATGACGCACGCAATCGAGCGCCGCCATCTTCGGATCCAGACGCATCTCCTGCTTGGAAATCTTGGCAGCATGCGTGACGAACGACTCATCCTGCTCGGTCCAAACAGCCGAGCCATCGGCAAGCGAAGGAAGCGTATCGGCAAGCAACTTACCGCCAAGCTCACCAAGCTCCATCGTGAGCGCCTCGGCATGCTTACCGGCAACCGACGTAGAGGCCTGGGCACAATAAGCGCCCGTATCCACGCCATGCCCAATGCGCATAATGGAAACGCCAGCAACCTCGTCACCAGCAAGAATGGCACGCTGAATAGGAGCAGCGCCACGCCAACGAGGCAGCAGCGAAGCATGAACATTCACAATACCAAGCGACGCCATATGCAGCACCTCATCAGGCAAAATGCAACCATAGGCAGCCACACAGAAAATGTCAGCCTGGGCAGCCTGGAGCGTCTCAACAACCTCAGGCGTCATACGATTTGCTTCAACGACCGGCAACCCCAGCTCAAGCGCCTTAGCCTTAACAGGAGACGGCTCCAACTTTTTACCACGCCCACGAACAGCATCGGGACGAGTAACAACAAGCGCAATCTCGTTCCCAGCCTCAACAAGCGAAGCCAGCGAAGGCACAGCAAAGTCAGGCGTACCCATAAACACAATACGCATAAAAGATAGTCTCCTCTCAATAACGAGCCGAGACGGCTACAAAAAAGCGTTCCAGGTCGCAAGCGCACCCGGCCGCAATAACAATTCAACAGAAACAAATATACCCAAAAACAAAGAAAGAGCCGCATAAAAGCAGCTCTTCCAACAAAGCAATTATCAGCGAAGACGCCCCTCCCTGGCCCAACGGCACCCGGGCGAAAAGGAGCACGAAAACGCAGTCCCCTTCCGCCGCAGGGCTTAGGTTATTGCTCCACGCGCAGTTCCGCACGAGCCGAAGAGCACTTAATGTGCTCTTCGTGCGAGCAGGACTGTTTGAGCATGGAGCAAAACCTAAGCCCTGCGGCGGAAGGGGACGGTGGGACCTACTCCGTCTCGCCCGGTCGAGCGCCGCGGGCCAGGGCGTCCTGGTACTCCTTGACGGCCTTGAGCCTCTGCATCGGCTTAAGTCGCTCGAACATGGTATTGCCGTGCAGGTGATCGATCTCGTGCTGCAGGCACACGCAGAACAGATCGCCTGTGGCCTCGTAGCGAATCAGGTTGGCATCCAGGTCATACGCCTCGACGACAACGTGATCGGGACGCTCGATCTCGCAGCTAATGCCAGGGATGGAAAGGCAGCCCTCGCTAAACGGCACCAGATGGTCGCTCTGCTCAACAATGACAGGGTTGATGAGCACATACGGGTCATAGTCATTCTTGTCGCTGTAATCGCAGTCGATGGTGACAAGTTGAATAAGCTCGCCGATCTGCGGGGCAGCAAGTCCGCAACCACCGTTGTCGAACATCATCTTCTTCATCTTCTCGGCAAGCGCCTCGATCGCCGGGGTGATCTCCTCGATGACGGCGCACTCCTGGCGCAGACGAGGGTCGGGCGACAGTACGATTCCGTTGGCTTCCATGGCCATCCTTTCGGGTTGTTACATCAAATCATAGGCATCGACGTCAACGCTCACGCTCACGCCGCGCACGGAGCCCACCTCTTTGAGGCAGGTGTCGATATCATCAGAGACATGGTACCCTACCGGCGACTTAACAAGCAGATGGAAGCGGTAACGGTCCTTGGCTCTCTCGATTACACACGAAGCCGGACCAAGCACCTGAGGCACGGCACTCCCCGCCCGCAAAAAGTCGGGCGCGGCGGCATGCCAGCGACGCTTGAGGAGCTTCGCGATGCGACCGATGTAGTCCCGCGCGTCATCCACGTTCGTCGACCATACCAAGATGTTGGCCAGGCGCACGAACGGCGGATACAGGGCGTCGCGACGCTGTTCCAGGTCGTAGTCGGTAAAGATTGAACGATCGTGCTCGGCGACGGCGCGAATGACCGGGTCCTCGGGCAGATAGGTCTGGATAATGACCTCGCCGGGGCGATCGCCGCGGCCGGCGCGGCCGGCGACCTGCTCCAGCAAATCGTAAGCGCGCTCCCCCGCTCTAAAATCGGGCAGCTTGAGGGCGAAGTCGGCATTGACCACGCCCACGAGCGTGACCTCGGGAAAGTCGAGGCCTTTGGCGATCATCTGGGTGCCCAGCAGCACCGCGCAATCGGCGGCATCGAACTGCTCGAGCAGCTTTTTGTGCGCGTCCTTGCCGCGCGTGGAATCGGCGTCCATGCGAATGATGGCGACGTCGTCGGGCAGCATCTGGTGCAGTGCGTCCTCGATCTGCTGTGTGCCCAGCCCCATTTTTGCCAGGTAGCGGCTGCCGCACTTGGGGCAGCGACTCGTGGGCGCCGGATAGGGCTGCACGCGCCAGGACGATCCGCAAGTGTGGCACTGCAGCGTGTGCGTGCGCTCGTGATACGTAAGCGCGGTGGAGCAGTGGTTACAGGTGGGGACGCAACCGCACTCGCGGCACATCAAAAACGGCGCAAAGCCGCGGCGGTTATGCAACAGCACAGCCTTCTCGCGCCGCTCTACAACGCGCTCCAAGCCTTCCATCAACGGTTTTGAAAACATCGAGCGACTGCCGTGTGCGAACTCGCGGCGCAGGTCGGCAATGCGGACTGTGGGCAACACGGCGTGTCCCGGGCGCTCGGGCATCTCGACGCGCGTCCAGGTGGCACCGTTATACGTGCCACGGCGGCAGCGATCGAGAGCCTCGGCAGAAGGCGTGGCGGAGCTCAGCACGAGTGGGCACCGATAGCGGCGCGCCATCTCGGCAGCCACCTCGCGCGCATGGTAGCGCGGGCTGGAACCCTGCTTGTAGCTGGTCTCGTGCTCCTCGTCGATAATGATGAGGCCCAAGTCGCTGAGCGGGCAAAAGAGCGCCGAGCGGGCGCCCACGACCACGCGGGCCGCACCGCTGGCGACCATATCCCACTGGTCCAGACGCTCGCCGGCCGAAAGACGCGAATGGAACACAGCGACCGTCTCGCCAAAGCGCGAGCGAAAGCGCCCGACAGTCTGGGGCGTCAGCGAGATCTCGGGCACGAGCACGCAGGCCGAACGGCCGGCTGCCAGCACGCGCTCAATCGCCGAGAGGTAGACCTCGGTTTTGCCGGAACCGGTAACGCCATCGACGAGCACCACATCACCGTGAGCGTCCAGGCGTGCGCGCTCAATCTGCGCGAGCGCCTGCTGCTGGCCGTTCGTAAGCGCGACCGGCGCCTTACCGCTCGCCGAGGACAGCGTGGTCTGCTCGCTGCAGCCACGCCACGCACGGCGCTCTTCCACCACCACGACGCCTCGTTTTTCGAGCGCTTTAATGGTCGCCGACATACTGTTGAAGAGCAGGTTAAGGTCGCGCGTCGTGACCGGGCCGCATTGGAGTGCCTCGATGAGCTGACGCTGACGGACCGCGGTCTTGGGCGGCGTGTAGTCGAAACCCTCGGGCGTGAGCATGACCCAGCGGTTTTGGATGGGTTTAACGGCGGGGCGCTCAACGGTCCACATGCCGTCCTCGCCCTTGACCACGCGCGGGCTTCCACCCGGGGGCAAGAAAAGGCGCAGGCACTCAGAAAGCGTTGCGACGTACTCGCGGCTCATCCAGCGCGCAATACGGGCAGCCTCGGCGGTAAAGAGCGGCTTGCTGAGGATAGCCTCGATAGGCCTGATGCGCGCGGGATCGAGAGCGTCGTTGCCTTGCAGGTTGGCCAGCTCGGGCGCGATGTCGACGATGTATCCAGCGGCCGCACGGTTGCCAAAATGAACTAGGACGGTGGAGCCGATCTGGACATCGTTGGCGAGTGACTGCGGAATGCCGTAGGCAAACGGTTCGGACAGCGCACGGGTCGGGATGTCGAGGACAACGCTCGCATAGGCGGCGACGGGCTCAGGTGCGGGCTCGGGCCGCGCCGGGGCGGCGGCAGGAGCCGCGGACTTCGGAGCTTCCTCCGGTTCCAGCGAACCAAACAGCGACAGTTGCTCGGCCATGGCCCCAGCACCTCCTATCCCATACGTCTACAGAAACAAGAGCCCCGCTCGGGGTGAACGGGGCTCGGATACATGCGTTTACGCAGCTGCTACAGCGCCATCGTGCGGGCGCGGTCGATGCGCGCCAGGCAGTCGTCGCGGCCGACGAGCGCCATGGTCTCGCCCAGCGGGGGGCTCACCATGTTGCCGCAGACGGCGACGCGCACAACTTGGAACACCACGCGCTTCTTGAGGTCCATCTGCTCGGGCAGCGGCTCAAGCGCGGCGTCGATGTTGGCAGCCGTCCACTCGTCCACGCCCTCGAGCGCGGCCTTGGCGGCGTCCAGAATGGCACCCATGCCTTCCTTGGCCAGGCCCTTGTTGACAGACTTCTCGTCATACTCGAGCGTCTCGGCCGTGGCAAAGATGGGAGCGGCGACGGTCACGGCGTCGGCCGGCATCTTGGTGCGCGGCTTGACGATGGCGGCAAGCGCATCGATCCAATCCTCACCGTACTCGACATTACCCTCGATGAGACCCGCCTCGTGCAGCTCGGGGACCATGATCTCGTCGGCAAACTGAGCATCGGACATGCCGTTGATGTACTCGGCATTGACCCAGTCGAGCTTCTTGGGGTCGAAGGTCGCCGGGTTCTTGGAGATGCGGTCGAGCGAGAACTTGCTGGCCAGGACATCGCGCGGGATGATCGTGGTCTCGCCGTCGAGCGACCAGCCAAGCAGCGCCAGATAGTTGACAAAGGCGTCGGACAGATAACCGGCGTCGCGGTACTCCTCCACCGAGGTGGCGCCGTGGCGCTTGGAGAGCTTTTTGCCGTCGGCGCCCAGAATCATGGAGATGTGGGCGAACGTGGGCACAGGCGCGCCGAGGGCCTCGTAGACCATGACCTGGCGCGGGGTGTTGGACAGATGGTCGTCGCCGCGGATGACGTGGGTGATCTTCATCATGGCGTCGTCGACGACGGTCGCGAAGTTATACGTGGGCGTGCCATCGGAGCGGAAGATGACGAAGTCATCGAGCTCCTTGGCGTCGAAGGTCACCTCGCCGTGGACGGCGTCGTGGATGACGACGTCGCCGCGGTCCTCGGGCACCTTGATGCGCAGGACGTAGGACTCGCCGGCCTCGATGCGGCGGCGTGCCTCCTCGGGATCAAGATCGCGGCAGCGGCGCTGATAGCCCTGGAAGGGGTCCTTGCGCTCCTGGGCGGCCTTGCGATCGGCGTCGAGCTGCTCCTTGGTGCAGAAGCAGGGATAGGCCTTGCCCTCGTCCCAGAGCTTCTGAGCGGCCTGCTTGTACAGGTCCAGACGCTCGGTCTGTGCGTAGGGGCCATAGTCGCCGCCCACCTCGGGACCCTCGTCCCAGTCCAAGCCCAGCCAACGCATAGCGCGCAGGATGATCTGCGTGTTCTCGTCGGTGGAACGGGTGGGGTCGGTGTCGTCGATGCGCAGGATGAACGTGCCGCCGTTTGCGCGGGCGAAAGCCCAGTTATAGATAGCGGTGCGGGCGCCGCCGATGTGCAGCTTACCCGTGGGTGAGGGTGCAAAGCGGACGCGAACGTCTGATGCCATGGAAATCTCCTCGATTACAGGATGGATGTCTAACCGCACCAGTATAAAGCAACAAAGCAACCTCCGCACAAAGGGCACCGACCCACTCATTGGGGACAGACTTAAATGACCAGTCTTTGGGGACGTTCTTAAACGACTAGTCGTTGGGGACACTCTTCGAAGTTGTCTGAAGAGTGTCCCAAGTGCCGCCTAAGGCCACTCATTTAAGTCTGTCCCCAATGAGTAGGTGCGGAAAGGGTGTGAATGTTGGATTTACGCGATATGATGTGCCCTTGCATATAGAGCTCGGCGGAATGGTAACGGTCGCCGGGACACGTTTTTGAAAGGACAATCATGTCAGAAGAACTTCGTTCCATCCCACCCCAACACGGGTCCTTTGTATTTACGTCGGAGTCGGTGACCGAAGGTCATCCCGATAAGATTGCTGACCAGATCAGCGACGCCGTCCTCGACGCAATCCTCGCTAAAGAAATAGAGCTGCAGGAGCAGGGCTACATTGCGCCCAACGGCGTGCCCGCCAACGTTGAGAACGTCCGTTGCGCCTGCGAGACCCTCGTGACCACCGGCACCGTCATCGTTGCCGGCGAGATCCGCACCCAGGCCTACGTCGACGTGCAGGAAATTGCCCGCGGCGTTATCCGCCGCATTGGCTACAACCGTGCCAAGTTTGGCTTTGACTGCGATACCTGCGGCGTTATGAGCCTCATCCACGAGCAGTCGCCCGATATCGCTCAGGGCGTCGACGAGTCCTTCGAGACCCAGACCGGCGCCACCACCGACCCGATCGACCTGATCGGCGCCGGCGACCAGGGCATGATGTTTGGCTATGCCTCCAACGAGACCAAGACCCTCATGCCCATGCCGCACTACCTGGCGAGCCGCCTGGCCGAGCGCCTGGCCGCCGTGCGCCACGACAGCACCCTGTCCTACCTGCGCCCCGACGGCAAGACCCAGGTCACGGTGCGCTACGAGGACGGCAAGCCCGTCGAGGTCACGACCATCGTCATCTCCACGCAGCACGCCGCCGAGATCGAGGACATGGGCAAGATCAAGGACGACCTCATCGAGCACGTCATCGCCCCCGTCATGGCTGCCGAGAACATGCCGTGGGACAACGCCGACATCTATGTGAACCCAACCGGTCGCTTTGTCGTGGGCGGCCCCATGGGCGACACGGGCCTCACCGGCCGCAAGATCATCGTCGACACCTACGGCGGCTACGGCCGTCACGGCGGCGGCGCCTTTAGCGGCAAGGACTGCACCAAGGTCGACCGCTCCGCCGCATACGCCGCGCGCTGGGTCGCCAAGAACGTGGTGGCAGCCGGCCTGGCCGACCGCTGCGAGGTCGAGCTGGCCTACGCCATCGGCGTGTCCAAGCCGCTGTCTATCATGGTCGACACCTTCGGCACCGCGCATGTTGCCGAGGACAAGATCGTCGAGGCCGTGGAGAAGACCTTCGACCTGCGCCCGGGCGCCATCATCCGCGACCTGGACCTGCGTCGCCCCATCTACGAAAAGACGGCAGCCTACGGTCACTTCGGCCGGGAAGACCCCGACTTCACCTGGGAGAAGACCGACCGAGTCGAAGAACTCAAAGCAGCCTGTGGTCTGTAAGCCAGCGACAAAAGCCGCAGCCAAATAGAAACGCACCAAAAAGAGGTACCGGAACAACCGGTACCTCTTTTTTATTAACCGGTAGTGAAGATGAGTCGAGATGGGACACAGGATAGGTCTCCAGCTAATGAATTTTGCAGCACGCGCGCGTCTACCATGTATCCTAAGTTCCGAGGGCTTTAGTATTTGGTCGGTCGCGAGTTCCGCACGAGCCGGAGGGCACTTAATGTGCTCTCCGTGCGAGTCAGGACTGTCCGAGCAGGCGACCAAATACTAAAGCCCTCGGAACGGCGGGACAAAGTATGCCCCGCCCCTCGGGACGACGAGATATAGAAGGAGCAGCCATGGCAGGCAAGCCGCAAACACTAGCTACGACCTCGGCATTCGAGATCTTGGGCCCCGTCATGGTCGGCCCCAGTTCGTCACACACCGCCGGCGCCCTGCGGTGCGCCCAGGTTGCCGCCAGCCTGTTGGAAGGCTGCATCATCAAGGTCACCTTTGGCCTGTGGAACTCCTTTGCCCACACCTACCGCGGCCACGGCACCGATCGCGCGCTCGTAGCGGGCATCTTGGGCCTCGATACCGACGACGAGAACATCAAACAGGCCTTTGACCTCGCGCGCGAGCAGGGCCTCGACTATCACTTTGACATCAAGGGCGACGACGCCTCCATCCACCCCAACACCGTCGACATCGACATGATCGATGACACGGGAGCCACGGCACAGGTCCGCGGCGAAAGCCTTGGCGGCGGCAAGATGCGCATCAGCCGCATCAACGGCGTCGGAGTCGACATCTCGGGCATGTATTCCACGCTCTTCGTGGCACACCAGGACGTCCCCGGCGTGCTCGCCGCGCTCACGAACCTGCTTGCCTACGCACACGTCAACATCGCCTTCTGCCGCACCTACCGCACCGAGGTGGGAGGCCAGGCTTATTCCGTCTTTGAGACCGACGACGCTCCCGACGATACCGTCGTCCCCATGCTGCGCAAACTCGACAATGTCGATTACGCCACGTTTATCGAGCTCCCGGGCTCGGCCTCGTCGCTATCCCCCGGCGTCTCGGCCAAGGAGATCTTTGACGACGGCGAGCAGCTACTCGATGCGTGCGGTGAGCTCGGCCTGAATATTGGCGCCGTTATGGCCGTGCGCGAGGCGCGCCTAACCGGCGAGGCCCATGCTATCGCAGCCATGCGCCGCGTGCTCGATGTCATGCGCGAGGAGACCACGGCCCCCATCGCCAATCCGCAGCGATCGCTCGGCGGGCTTATCGGCGGCGAGGCAAAACTTGTCGATGCCACCCGCCGCAATGATTTGAGCGCAAGCCTGATGGGCCCCGTTCAGACCGATGCCGTGGCCCGCGCGATGGCCGTGCTCGAGCGCTCCGCTACCATGGGTGTGATCGTCGCCGCCCCCACGGCCGGCTCCGCGGGCGTCGTCCCCGGCTGCGTGCTGGCGCTCGCCGATCATCTCCAGCTCGACGACGAACAGGTCATGGATGCCCTCTACTGCGCCGCCGCCATCGGCCTCAACCTCACCACGAGCGCCTGCGTCGCCGGTGCCGAGGGAGGATGCCAGGCCGAGGTTGGAAGCGCTGCCGCCATGGCCGCCGCCGCACTGGTCCAGATGCTGGGAGGCACGCCGGAGCAGGCGCTCGATGCCAGCTCCATCGCGCTGAGCAACCTGCTGGGCCTCGTTTGCGACCCCGTCGGCGGCCTTGTCGAGGTTCCCTGCCAAAACCGCAACGCCATCGGCGTGGCCGCGGCCTTTAGCTCGGCGCAACTCGCCCTCGCCGGCATCAAGAGCCTGGTACCGTTTGACCAGATGGCACACGTAATGCTCTCGGTGGGCCACGCTCTGCCTGCCACGTTGCGCGAGACGGCCAAGGGCGGCATCGCACAGGCTCCGGCAGCACTCTCGGCGTGCGAAAAATGCGGAATATGCGGATAGCGAGCAAAAGCGAACGATAGGTGGGACATATGTCCCACCTGTTCCTTATCGCCACCGTTTTCGTAACACAAGCAACTGCGTAATCGCTATAATTCAAGCCCAGACAAAACACGATGAGCCGCAAGGCGAAACTCGAAGGAAATATATACGATGTCGCAAATCGACCGCAGCCAACTGATTCCCGATCCGCAACAGCCCAGCAGGCATGCAGGTGGTGTCCAGTCGCCGCATCCGATTGCACCGAACCACAGCAGGCAGCGCGGTGCGTCAAACGCCTCCCAGCGCCCGGGTCAGCAGCATCAGCAGCATCAACGACGCCAACCGCACGATGTAAACAGCAACACGCGCAGGCAGGCGACCTCGCACTCACGCGCCAATCGCAACAACACCCAAAAATCGGGCGGCAGCAATAAGCTCGGCGGAAAGACGACCCTCTTTGTGGTCTTGGGCCTCGTCGCCATTGTCTACATCGTAGGCGTCGTGGCGTTCTCGCAGGTCGCATACCCCAACACCACGATTGCCGGCGTGGACATCTCGTTCTCAAACGCTTCGTCAGCCGCCACTAAGGTTAACTCGGCATGGAAGCACTACAAGCTCACCGTGTCGGGCGACGACTTTAGCTGGACCTACCAGCCCAAATCCGATGAGCCCATCGTCGACGGCGAAACTGCCGCAAAAGAGATTATCAGCCATAATGAAGCCTTTATGTGGCCGGCCCGCCTTGTCGAGTCGTTAAGCGGCAAAGCCAAGACCACCGTCGCCAACAATGAGGTCAACCTCGATCAAGACGTCGACCTGTCCATGCTCTCAAATGCCTTTGATCAAAAGCAGTTCGAAGAGGACCTGGGCGCCGCCATCGATGCCTTTAACGAAGGTCGTTCCGGCACCTTTGAGGCCTCGAGCTCCTATGACGAGCAAGCTGGCAAGTTCACTGTGGAGAAGGCCCGCTCCAACGAAAAGCTCAGCCGCAAGCACGTGATCAAATATGCCGAACTTGAGCTCGCAACGCTGGCCGAAACCGTTGACATTACCAAGATCGGCAACGACGCCTACGAGCCCCTCAACGGCACACTCACCAACGACCAGATTCAAGCCGCATGCGATGCCGCCAACAACTTCCTGGGCGTCAACGTGAGCCTCAAGCTTAACGGCGATGAGGTCGGCAAGGTCGACGGCAGCTCAGTGCTGCAGTGGATCAGCTTTGCCGACGCTGCTAACCCCACGCTCGATACCTCACAGATCAGTAGCTGGGCCGCAGAGCTCGCCAATAGCTTTAACACAGTAGGAACCACGCGCTGGTGGACACGAGCCGACGGTAAGGAGTGCGCCGTCGAGGGCGGCGACTTTGGCTGGTCAATTGACAGCAAAACGCTCGCCAAGCAGGTAGAAGAAGCCATAAACAACAAGCAGACGGGCGATATCGAAATTTCGTATTCCAAGAAGGCCGATACCTTCACCGCAAAGGGCGAGCCCGACTGGAAGGCCTACATCGATGTCGATCTTTCCGAACAATATGCCCGCTACTATGACGAAAATGGTGCCATCGTCTGGGAAGCACACTTCATCTCGGGACTGCCGGGTGAGCATGCCACACCCGAAGGCGTATGGCAGATCAACAGCAACAGTGGCGGAACAACGCTTATCGGCAAAAAGGACCCCGAAACCGGCAAGCCAGAATACGAATCCAAGGTCGACTACTGGATGCCCTTTGAGGGCAACATGGTGGGTCTCCATGATGCCTCCTGGCAGAACGATGCAAGTTTTGATAACCCCAACTCCTACAAGTGGTGCGGCAGCCACGGCTGCATTAATTTGCGGCCGAGCGATGCCAAGGCGCTGCACGAGTGCATCAAAGTCGGTCTGTGCGTGGTCGTGCACTCATAGCGCATCACACGCGACACAATAAAGTCCAGAGCCGCCTACCTTTCATTGCTGAAAGAAACATGCCCATACGCCCGCCCCAACCGGCGGGCGTATATACTTATCGCGGTATGTTCTATAAAGGAGACGCTATGACAAAAGTCCCGACCATCACTCCGGGTCCCGACGATACCGGGCACGCGCCGGAAGGCGCCACCGAAACCCTGCCGCTTATCACAAGCGCCCCCACGGCACAGCAAAACAACAACAAGCAAGGTAACGCCGGGATATCCGACGATGAGGCTTACGCGAAGCTCAAGGCCAAGCGTGCGGAGCGGCGACACAAAAAGCTCGTCCGCCGCGGCATCGCTGCAGGCATCGTGGGCGGCATGATCCTAATAGCCATAATCGCGAGCGTTATCCTCACCTCGCAGCCGCAATCTGCGGACGGACCTGTTACCGATATGGTCATGGAAGGTACCTTTACCACGACCGTCGAGGCAAAAGGGCAGCTCAAGCCTATTTCGGCCTCGGTCGTCTCCCCTTCTGTCGACGGTACGGTGGCACAGATCAACGTGCAGGCCGGTCAAAGCGTCAACGAGGGCGACGTGCTCATGACGATCAAAAACGATGAGCTCGATAACGCCGTTGCCGAGGCGAAGCGCGCGGTCGCGGCTGCCCAGGAAGACCTGAAAAACGCGCAGGCGGCGCTCGCCGCCGCACAGGCAGCACCGACGCTGGATGCCGACGGAGCGACCACCCCGACGGATGCAACCGCCGACGCCAGCGCTGTCTCGAGCGCCCAGCGCAATCTCGCCTCGGCCCAGGCAACCCTGGACCAGGCAAACGCCAAGGCGGCCGAACGCACCGTAAAGGCCCCCAGCTCGGGTAGCATCGTTGAGCTCAACGCCAAAGTGGGCGCCACGGTGACCGGAGGCATGGTCATGGGCGAAGGCGACACGAGCGGCGGCAAGCAGTGCATGCAGATCGCCGACCTCTCCAAGATGAAGGTGACGGTTCAGGTGGGCGAAAAGGACATCGCCAAGATCGCGGTAGGCCAGAGCGCCAACGTTACCTATCCCGCGTTTCCCGATATCGTGAGTCAGGGCACCGTCACGGCTATCGCGTCGGTGGCAAACTCCGACGCCGCCAACGGTGGTGGCGGCAGCGTGACCTTTAACGTCGACATCCTCATCGAGGCACCCGACAGCCGCCTTAAGCCCGGTATGACCGCCGAGGTCTCGGTGGTGACCGAACAGCTTGATGAGGTGGTCATGGTGCCCACCATGGCGCTGATGACCGAGGACGGCGAGCACTATTACGTCAATCTTGCCTCCGATGACGAAGGCAAGGAAACGCGCCGCGTGAAGGTGACCGTTGTGACGCAAAACGACAACGACGCCGTAGTAGGCAAGACGCAGGTCAAGCGCGACGACCAGGGCAACGAGATCAACCCCGACGTGCCGGTTACCAAGCTGCGCGATGGCGATACTATCGTTATGGATACCGGCGCGGGCGTGACGGCAGACGGCGGCGACGGCATGCCTGCCGACGAGGGCATGTAATGCGCCCCGTCATCGACATCCGCAACGTGCACCGCATCTTTGAGAGCGAGGCCGGTTGCGCCCACATCCTGCACAACGTGAGCCTGGCGGTAGACCCCGGTGAGTTCGTCGCCATCACCGGCCCCTCGGGCTCGGGCAAGTCGACGCTCATGAACATCCTGGGTTGCTTGGACAAACCGACGGCGGGCGACTATTACCTGCAGGGGCTCAATGTCGCTGAACTCGACGATGATGAGCTCACCGAGGTGCGCGCGCTGAGCATTGGCTTTGTCTTTCAAAGTTTCAACCTGCTGCCGCGTCTGTCGGTTATCGAAAACGTCATGCTGCCGCTGTCCTACACCAATGTGCCGCGCAGCCAGCGCGAGATGCGAGCCGTACACGCGCTGCAAGCTGTCACGCTTCCGGTCGACCATTGGGACCACCGCATATCGGAACTCTCGGGCGGACAAATGCAGCGCGTCGCCATCGCGCGCGCCCTCGTCAACGATCCGCCCATCATTTTGGCCGACGAGCCCACGGGAAACCTGGACTCGGCAACCGGTGCACTCGTCATGGAAACCTTCCACAAGCTCCAGGAGCGCGGCAAGACCATCGTGCTCATCACGCACGACCCGGGCATTGCCGCCGAGGCCGACCGAGCCGTGACCATTCGCGACGGGCGAATCCATGACGGCGCGTATATCGCGCATGCACCGAACAATCTACGTTGCGCCGTCAACGAGCTACCCGCGATTTGCGCACCTTCTACACCGCCGAAAGGAGCAGAGGCATGAGCACCCGTGATCTTGTCCAAGAAGCCCTGCACTCGCTCGAGGCCAACAAGGGACGTAGTCTGCTCACCATCCTGGGCATCGTCATTGGCATCGCCTCGGTCATAGCCATGACCTCGCTCATCGGCGGCATCCAAAACAGCTTGGTCAACAGCTTGGGCCTCAACGCGGCCCGCATGGTGCAGGTCTACTCGTCCCAAGAGCTCACCGATTCGGACGTCGAGAAGCTACGAAAAATGGTGCCGCAAATTGAGCAGATCGGCATCGTCGACAGCGCCTATTCAGAGTACAAAGTTGGAGATAAAAGCTATACCGTCATGGCCCAGGGTGTCGATAGCGACATGCTCGACGCCGTGGGCGCCAGCAAGATCGTCGCCGGTCGCACCTATAGCGACATCGAGTCCAAATCCGGCGCGCGCGTGGCGCTCATCGGCCGCGGCGGCGCCGATCAACTTTACGGCAACGAACAGGACGCGATTGGCAAGACCATCAAGGTTTCAAGCGGAGACGTGCAGATCATTGGCGTCATCGACGGCGGCAACGACTCCATGGGCTCGCTGAGCCTGTACATGCCACGAGAAACGATCGCCGAGCTCTATGGCGATGACAATCCGTCATTTCCCAGCGTGACGGCACTCGCCGCCGAGGGCACGGACATGGATGAGCTCTGCAAGACGATCGAGTCCAAGGTGCGCAACATGAAGGGCATCTCGGAGGACGACGAGTACGAAAGCGTGACGGCAAGCTCCATGAAAAGCGCTATCGATGCCCTCAACTCCTTTATGGGCGCCTTCTCGCTCATCATGGGCGCGGTTGCCGGCATTTCGCTGCTCGTGGGCGGAATCGGCATTATGAACATGATGCTCACCAACGTGACCGAGCGCATCCGCGAGATCGGTATTCGCCGCGCTCTGGGCGCAAGCCGACGTGATATCACCGCCCAGTTTTTGGCCGAATCCTCGGCGCTGTGCATCACCGGCGGCATTCTAGGTGTCGTGATTGGCTATCTGCTGGCCTGGGGACTCACGTTCTTTGCCGCCAACTCGGGCATTATGAGCGAGTTTGGAGCCACTGGGACGATTACGCCGAGCTTCTCCATTACGACCGTGTTGATCGCGTTTGCCGTATCGGTTGGCATCGGCGTGATCTTTGGCTTCTACCCCGCTCGCCGCGCCGCAAAGCTCGATCCAGTCGAGTGCCTGCGCTATCAGTAAGCCAACACCAGATAAGTTGCGGTGAAATAGAGATTGTTTATGCTGCCAAAAGGCCATATCTGACCCTATTTCACCGCAACTTAGATAGCGTCAGGTATAACGCTTCACCCCAAATCAAATTGGTTAGTTGAATATACACATTGCAAATCTTTATACTTCGTTTAATCCACAAGTGGGTATTATCACACACAAAGCACACGTGAAAGGATATACCCATGTCGCTTACACAGTCAGCAGAGCGTGCAGCGCTCAACAAGCTCATCGATTATCTCGATGACAACCCGCAAGAAAACATCGACAAAATCATGGACCTCGTGAACAAACTGGTCCCCAATCGCGTATTTCCCGTACAGCGCGAGGCGTTTACCAACGTCATCAAGAGTCGCGGCAATTGGTATGACCTGATCATGCGCATCTTCGACCTCAATCCCAAAATGCGCACCAAGTTGCTCAAGGCGCTTATAATCGACGGCAACCTGCTGGCTTGGCCCCAACAGGAAAAGAACCGCGAGAAATACCAGTGCAATATTCCGTGGGCCATCCTGCTCGATCCCACAAGTGCTTGCAACCTGCATTGCACGGGCTGCTGGGCCGCCGAGTATGGCTATAAGCAGAATCTGTCCTTCGATGACATCGACTCCATCGTCACGCAGGGCAAAGAGCTCGGCACGCATATCTACATCTATACCGGCGGCGAGCCGCTCGTCCGCAAGCACGACCTAATCAGAATTTGCGAAAAACATCAGGACTGCGTGTTTCTCTGCTTCACCAATTCCACGCTCATCGACGAGGCGTTCTGTGACGACATGATCCGCGTTGCAAACTTTGTCCCTGCCATCAGCGCCGAGGGCAACGAGCACACCACCAACGCGCGCCGTGGCGAGGGTACGTACGAAAAGATCGAACACGCCATGAAACTTTTGCGTGAGCGAAAACTGCCGTTTGGAATCTCGACGTGCTGGACCAGCGCCAACGCCGATACCGTCGCCACCGAGGAAAACATGGACTGGATGATTCGCGAGGGCGCGCTCTTCTGCTGGTATTTCTACTTTATGCCGGTCGGCCGCAATGCCACCAACGAGCTTATGCCCACGCCTGAGCAGCGCGAACACATGTATCATTTTATTCGCGAGATGCGAGAGAAAAAGCCTCTCTTTACCCTCGATTTCCAAAATGACGGTGAGTTCGTGGGCGGCTGTATCGCCGGCGGGCGACGCTACCTACATATCAACGCGGCGGGAGACGTGGAGCCGTGCGTATTCATTCACTACTCCAATGCCAATATCCACGACGTAAGCCTGCTCGACGCACTTCGCTCTCCCCTCTTTATGAAGTATTACGAAGGCCAGCCTTTTAACGACAACTACCTCAAGCCTTGCCCCATGCTCGAGAACCCCGATGTACTGCCCAAAATGGTCGCCGAGGCAGGCGCCATGAGCACCGACCTGGTAGAGAAGGAGTCTCCCGAACAACTGCGCGAGAAGACCCGTGCCGCCGCCAAAGCTTGGTCATCCGTGGCAGAGCGCATTTGGAACGACCCCAAAGATCCGCTCTACACCAAGCGCCATGACGATATGACACAGGGCATGGCCGATAGCGATATGCACAAGTTTGAAAAGCAGGGCCGCAAGCTTAAATCAAACTGCTAGTACCCCATCATCGATAGAATACAAACGCGCGGGCGCCCCAAGGCATTTTGGGGCGCCCGCGCCATATATGACATATATCCCCTAAGTTACGGTGAAATAGTGTCCTTATGCCTTCTACCAGCAAAAACAGACACTATTTCACCGCAACTCATTAAGGAGCAGATGGAAGCAGTTGCCAACAGAAGGTCAGTTGTCACCAGAAGGTCTATTCCAAGCGAGACTCCAGGCTGGATAGGCCGTTAAGAGTCAGGTCGTTGGCGACAGCCGAGACACGCTCGATGGGAACCGAGCCGTCCGACAACGCCCACGTGCGATAGATGCCGATAATGCCGGACAGCAAAAACGCCAGGTAGTAATCGAACATTTCGTCCTTTAGGCCCTCGGGCAGCAGGTCACGCTCGGCAATCTCGTGCTCGAGCGGCACGCGCAGGCGAGCCATAAAGTCGTCGAGCGGAATATTTTCAATCAACTGGCGATTAAGCACCAGGTTGTTGCACAGCGCCTCGTTAACGGTCTTGAAAAAGGACGCCGCAGCGCCGAGTGCACGCTCGTTGGTGTCGCCACCCATGGAGGAAAGCGTCTTCTCGACCGAATCGACGATCATCTGGACCACATCGAAGGCAATGGCATCGAGCAAGCCATCGACCGTACCAAAGTGCACGTAGAAGGTCTTGCGGTCCACATTTGCCTCGCGCGCGATGGCGCTCACCGTAATATCGGCCAGAGGCTTTTCCATGAGCAGTCGCTCAAACGCCGAAAGAATCGCATTGCGGCTGCGGACGATACGACGGTCAAGGCGCGGTTTGGTGGTAGCCATAGACGTGTCCCCTTCATGTCAACTGCCCACCCATAGCTCATGTACAAGTGGGAGATAATCAACGTAAGAGGATTATCTTACATCTCCAATCGCGATGACGAGCATCATCAAGAACGCACGACTCGCACGCTGAATCCTAGGGCCGCTTCTTTTTATTGAGCGCCGCAGGGGAAACGCGGATGCCGTCGCCAGTCTGGCGAACGTAGGTCTTGCGAGCCGGCTTAGAGGCCACAGCAGCCTTTTGAGCACGCTGATTGGGGTCCACGGTAACCTGGCACGCAGGATGCGCCTTAACGGGCGTAGAGGACGTCTGAGGCGTGCGTCCAAGCTTTCGCATCACACGGTCCCAGCGCGCATGGATACTCTCGTTATGAGCGCTCTTAAGGCCCAGCAGCGGGGCGGCCAAAATGGTCGGCGCGATAAAGGTGATCAGACGCCACAGCAGATAGCCGGCAGTCGATGCCGTGCCAAAAAAGTGACCCAAAAACAGTGCGAAGCCGCCCTCGGCGCCACCGGTGCCGCCGGGCAGCGGAACGGCGGAGCTCAGCAGCTGGACAAAGGCACTCGCGGCCATGACCGAGAAAAAGTCGACTTCGTGGTGGCCAAAGGAGAGCATCAAAAAGTACGGAACCAGGTAGAAAAACGCCAGCTGCAGCATAGTGATGACGACCGTGAGCAGCATGGACGAAAAATGACCGGCGGAGAGTTTGAATTTCTCGGAGAACGAATAGATCTCGCCATCGACAAAGGTGCGCCAGCCCTCGATCTTTGTGGCCGAGACGCCCACGCGCTCGAGCCAATTGATGATGCAATGAGCGACGCGCGTTACGGTCTTGGGCATCAACGCCACGGCAAAGATGCCGAGCAGGATGCAGCAGTGGCCGCCAAAGCTAAAGACGCACAGCAACGTCATGTCGCCATAACGCTCGGCGAAAAACGGCATGCGGGCGAGCAGCAGAATGGCACCCCATGCCACCAGGCCAAATTGGTACACAATAAAGCGCGTGAACTGCGTGGCACCCGCCTCGCCCACGTTTTGGCCGGCTTTGGTCAGGCGGTAAATCTGGGCAGGCGTAGAGCCCATCATCATGGGCGTCAGGTTGCCAAAGAAGATGCCGCTCGCCTCGACCGAAATGAGGTCGCGGATGCCGACGGGCGAATCGGGGTCGAGCCAAACGGCGATCGCGTACGCTACGATGCCAAAAACGAGATACAAAAACATGCAAAAGCATGCAGCGAAGAGCCAGGGCATCTGAACGCTGGACATAGCGGCCCAAAACTGTCCCATCTGCCCGGTCACGACCAGATAGACGATGTAGCCGATCAGCACAACGCCGATGAAGATAGCGCCGCGACGCGCGCTCTTGTTGTCATCGCCGCCAGAAACCTCGACCTGGGGCTTTGGGCTATGCTGAGAGGACTCCGTCATGAGGCTCCTTCTGACCGTCAAAGTATCTGGCCTATTGTACCCGTATGAGAGATGAGCAAAACGTAAAGCTATGGGGCAAATGGGATTAACAGACCAGCCCGTATGCAATAAAAAACCCGACCTTCTCGCGAAAGGCCGGGTATCTAAAACATGGTAGCCCGTACCAGATTCGAACTGGTGATCTCCGCCTTGAGAGGGCGGCGTCCTAAACCGCTAGACGAACGGGCCACATGACATCTGCACTGCCGTGCTGCGAGGAAATATATTACGGGACAAAAAACGCGAGCGCAAGAAGAAATTCCAAATTGCCCAAATTTTGTCGGGAGGTTATGGAACACGCAGGTGAACTAAGTAGATCATTTGGGACGAACCGAAGGATGTTTATCCCAGGTGCAGATGGGCCAGAAGGGCTTCGCGCTCGTTGGGGACGTTATCCTCGATCACAGCGTCGAGGGCGGCATTGAGAAGCTGCCCCAACTCCGGCCCCGGTTTGACGCCGGCGCGAATCAAATCGCCGCCGTTGATGGCAAGCATCTTGAGCGTATAGGGCTCCCCTGCCTCAAGAAGTCCGTGGGCGAGTGAGCGCATTTCCTCGATCGTCTCGACGTAATAGAAGCACGACGGCGCCTTACCCAGCGTATCGGCACGCTTAAGGTCCATAAGCTCGTCAATCAGACGCGGCGTGTCGACGCCCTCGCCCGAAAGCAAGCGCATCATATTGAGCAAACAGGAACGCTCGGGACGCAACGGCTTATCGTGATACTTGATAAGCAGACACACATCGCGAACCAAATCGTGCGAAAGCGCCAGACGATCCATAATGGCGCGCGCCTTCTTGGCGCCAAGCTCGGGATGACCGTAAAAGTGACCGCTGCCCGCATGGTCGACCGTAAAGCAATCGGGCTTGGAGACGTCATGCAAAAACGCTGCCCACATTAAACTCGACGAAGGCGCGACGCCGTCACACAGTGCCAGCTCCCCCGCCACCGTCAACACGCGAGCGATATGCTCGTAGACATTAAAGGCATGGTAGACGCTGCGCTGGTCAAACCCACGAGCCGGCGAAAGCTCGGGCACGGCGGCACAAATAAGCTCGGGGTAGCGCAGCATCGCGTCTCCCCCATGACCGGTCGAAAGAATGCCTTCGAGCTCAATGCCCACGCGCTCGCGTGCCACGGCATCGAGCAGCGGCGAGCACTCGGCAAGCGCCAGTTTAGTCTTAGGCTCGATCATAAAATCCAAACGACAGGCAAAACGTACCGCGCGTAGCATGCGAAGCGCATCCTCGTTAAAGCGACGCTTAGGATCTCCAACGGCACGGATCAGCTTGCGTTCAAGGTCGCCCTGGCCATCGTAGCGGTCGACAAGACCGCGCTGGGGGTGCCAAGCCATGGCGTTAACGGTAAAGTCACGACGCGCCAGATCGTCTTCAAGCGACGCCGCACGCTCCACACTCTGGGGATGGCGACCATCGGTATAAAAACCATCCAGGCGATACGACGTGACCTCAATGCGCTCATCGTCACAAATAGCAGTAATGCCGCCAAATTTAATCCCCGACTCAACCACCGCAATGCCGGCGACCTCGAGCGCCGCCTTGGACTCCTGCCACAGACCACTGCAGCACATGTCGACATCGTGGCTGGGGCGTCCCATCAGGGCGTCACGTACCCAACCGCCCACGAACCAGGCCTCAAGACCGGCTGCCTCAAGCGCACGTAGCACACGCAGGGAGGCGTCTGAGGGCTGCGTACCGTTGAGCGAAACATTGCACATACCTATGGCCTCCTACGCATGTAAGCGTTAATCGATGGTTCTCAAGAAGTCTAACAAGAAACGAGCATGTGCGCACATGCAATCACGCGGTCAATTCGAACGAACGGGACAGTAAGCGCCACATACGACCAGAACGCAAAAACCCGCCTTGGGAATCCAAAGCGGGTGTTCGGCAACGATGTATCGATGCGGCTAGCAGACCTGGCGAACCTCGATGTGCTTCTTATATTCGTCCACCTTGGCAAAATCGCCCAGACCGGGGCACTCCACCACGTTGGCGCCGGTAGCCATCGAGAGGCGCAGTGCGTCCTCGACGCGCTCGGGAGCGTCGTGCCACACAGACAGGAAGGCGGCAAGCGAGGAATCGCCGGCGCAGACCGTCGACAGCAGCTTGACCTCAAAGGTGCGGTTGGCAAACCAGATATGCTCGCCGTTGGAGAAGTACGCGCCGTCGCCACCAAGGGTCAGCAGAACGTTCTTGGCGCCCTTGGCGTGCAGCTCGGCCATCGCGCCCTTAACGGACTCGTCGTCGCCACCACTCACCTTAATGCCAAAGATGTCGAGCAGCTCGTCGTCGTTGGGCTTAATGAGCAACGGCTCCATGGCAATGAGGTCGGCCAGCTGATGGCTCGAGATATCGAGCACGAACTCGGCACCCTTTGCCTTAACACGGCGCAGGACCTCGGCCAGGAAACCCTCAGAGGTGTTGGGGGGCAGCGAGCCGCTAATGACCAGGCAGGTCATATCGTCGAGCGAATCGATGAGCTCAAACATCTCCTGCTCGTTGGCCGCATTGATGGCGGCACCCGCGTTGACCATGTTGTACTCGGTGTCGGGACCGGCGTTGAGGAAAACGTTGACGCGCGTGATGCCGTCGGTCCACACGGGCTTGACGGGCACGCCCAGGGCCTCGGCGCCCTTGACGATAAACTCGCCCGAGAAGCCGGCAAAAAAGCCCAGGATCGTGGTGTCGACGCCATAGTGATTGAGGGTGAACGAGACATTGAGACCCTTGCCGTTGGGCGTATAGACCGCGTTACGAGTGCGGTTGACGGTGTTGGCGGAAAGACCGTCGCAGGCAATGTTGTAGTCAATGGCCGGATTTGCAGTGAGCGTGTAAATCATGAATGTTCCTTTCACAAGGCAACGTGTTGATGAAAGTATATTCCACGCTTCAGGAAAAGACCATAGCAACCCGGCAAACGGTGTAGAACGCGTGCAGGGCGGCAGGATGACGAGCAAATAGCTCAGATGCGTTTGTACTGTTGCTCGCCCACAATATACAAAAATGGCGCCCCGGCCAAAACCGGGGCGCCATAGAACCACGAATATGTCGTGTTTCGCTTACTTGCGATCGAGCTTGCGGACAGCAACGCGCTTGCTGTACTCATCGACGTGACCGAAGTCGCCGATGCCGACGGACTCGGCAACGTTGGCGCCGGTGGCCATAGCGAGCTTCATGGCCTCCTCGACGTTGTCGCGATCCCTGTACCACTTGTGCAGGAACGCGGCGAGGGTGCAGTCGCCGGCGCAGACGGAAGAGACCAGCTTGATGTTGAACTCACGCTTGGCGTACCAGATGTCCTCGCCATTGGAGAAGTAAGCGTCGCCGCGGCTACCGCGGGTGAGCAGCACGTTCTGAACGCCAGCATCGTGAGCCAACTTCATGGCAACGCGGACCTCGTCGTCGGTGTCAACCGGCACGCCGAAGATGGCCTTCATCTCGTGATGGTTCGGCTTGATGAGCAGCGGCTTCTTGTGAGCGAGCTCCTTGAGCTTGTCAGAGGACAGGTCCAGGACGACGTCGGCGCCACGAGCCTGAGCGTGCTCCATGACCTTAGCCAGGAAGTCGGGCGTAGCTTTGGGAGGCACGGAGCCAGAGACGATCAGGCACTCAAGATCGCCCGCGGTGTCCAGGATGTCGTAGAGCTCCTCCTGATGCTGCGGCGTGATCGGGGCGCCGGGGTTGAGGATGCCGTACTCGTGCTGGCCATCGTTGACGTAGGTGTTGATACGCGTGATGCCGTCGGTCCAGACCGGGCGGCACAGGCAGCCAAGGTTCATGACCTCCTCGACGATGAACTTGCCCGTGAAGCCGGCGAAGAAGCCGAGAGCGACGGTGTCGACACCCATCTTCTTAAAGGCGAAGGACACGTCGAGGCCCTTGCCGTTAGCCGTGTAGCTGGCCGAGCCGGTGCGGACGTTCTCGTCGGGCTCGAGCGGAGAGCTCGAAACCGTCATGTCGACAGCCGGGTTAGCGGTTAGCGTGTAGAACATTTACAGTACCCCCTGTATATGTGAGGGCCGCGTGGCCGGCCCATTCCAACCACGCGGTTACCTCTGATACCAAATTAGCGAGCTGCGGACTCGAGCAGTGCCTTGACCTTAGCGGCGGTGTTGCAGGCGAGCGCCTTCTCGGCAAGCTCGTCGCACTCGGCCTTGGTCCACTGGCTGATGGTCTTGCGGGCGCGCAGGATAGACGGAGCGCTCATCGAGAACTCCTCCAGGCCCCAGCTGATCAGCAGCGGCTCGAGCAGCGGATCGGCAGCGGCCTCGCCGCACATACCGACCATGATGCCGGCCTTCACGCCGCTCTCGATGATGTTCTTGAGCGAGCGGAGCACGGCGGGATAGTACACCTGGTACAGGTTGGAGATGGTGTCGTTGCCACGGTCGGCGCACATGGTGTAGCCGATCAGGTCGTTGGTGCCGATGGAGAAGAAGTCGGCAACCTCGGCCAGGCGGTCAGCGAGCAGCGAAGCGGCGGGCGTCTCGACCATGATGCCGACCTCGATGTTCTCGTTGAACTTGCGGCCCTCTTCGGTCAGCTCGGCCTTGCACTGCTCGACGAGCTCCTTGACAGCCACGACCTCCTCGACGCAGGTGACGAGCGGGATCATGATCTTCACATCGCCGAAGGCGCTGGCGCGCAGCAGGGCGCGGAGTTGGACCTTGTACTGATCGGGATTGGCCAGGCAGTAACGCACGGCGCGGAAGCCCATGAAGGGGTTATCTTCCTTGACCATGTGCAGGTACGGAATCTCCTTGTCGCCACCCACATCGAGCGTGCGGATGATGACCGGAGCGCCCTTGAGTGCGCTGGCGACCTTGCGGTAGGCGTTGAACTGCTCCTCCTCGGAAGGAAGCTCAGCAGAGTCCATGAACAGGAACTCGGAGCGGAACAGACCGATAGCCTCGGCATCGTGATCAAGCGCGTTGGGCACGTCATCGGGGTTACCGATGTTGCAGGCGATGATCTTCTTGATGCCATCGGCAGTCACGGACGGCTTACCACGGAAGGCCTCGAGGGCCGCCTTCTCGGCAGCGAAGGCCTCGGCCTTGGCAGTGTAGGCGGCGAGCGTCTCCTCGTTGGGATCGGCCTCGACGATGCCCTTGCCACCGTCGACGACAACGGTCATGCCGTTGCGCAGCGCGGTGCAGCTGTTGGAAACCGAAAGGACAGCCGGGATCTCGAGGGCGCGCGCGATGATTGCGGAGTGCGACGTGCGGCCACCGGTCTCGGTGACGATGCCGGCAACGTGGGCTTTATCGATCGTGGCGGTCATAGACGGCGTAAGGTCGTGCACGACAACGACGGTGTTCTCGGGCAGGACGGAGAGGTCGACGACCTCCTTGCCCAGCAGCTCGGCCAGAATACCGGTGCGGATGTCGGCGATGTCGGCCGCGCGCAGACGGAACATCTCGTCGTCCATGGACAGGAACATGTTCTCGAACATGGTCGAGGTGTCCATGAGCGCCTGCTCGGCACAGGTGCCACCGTCAATGGCGGCGTTGATGGCGTCGGTCATGCCCGGGTCCTGAGCCAGGACAATGTGTCCGCTCATGATCTCGGCCTCGGCCTCGCCCACCGTCTCCTTCATGTGGTCGGCCTGAGCCTGGGTCTTCTCGCAGAAGACCGAAAGAGCGGACTGATAGCGCTCCTTCTCTGCTGCCGAATCAGCAACCTCGTGCGGCTCAAACGTCAAATCGGGATCGACGGCAACCATGACGGTGCCGATACCGATGCCCTCGGAAGCGTTGACTCCCTGATACATTCCCATTCCTCTCTCCGTGTCATGTGATAAAGCGTTTTGCCATATCCATGACAAAAGAGCGCAGCTACCTTATAACAGGTCACTGCGCCCCCAAATATGAACTTAGTTGTTCAACATGCGACCCGTTTGAGTTCTACTCGCCAAGACCGCTCTTGATGAGCTCGATGGCAGCAGCCAGAGCCTCGGCCTCGTCAGCGCCGTCGCACTTGACCTCGACCTCGGTGCCGCAAGGGATACCAGCAGCCATGAGGGCCATCGGGGACTTGCCGTTGACCTCCTTCTCGGGGGTGACGACCGTCACGTCGCAGGCGTACTTGCCCATGGTGGAGGCGAAGAGACCAGCCGGACGCATGTGAAGACCCTGAGGATTAACGAGGGTAGCCTTCTCAGAAACCATAATTGACTCCTTTTTTGTGTTTAACCCCTGTCGACCATGCGACAGGAGCCATATTCACGACGTTGTTTATATTAACTCACATCAAACTGTTTTTCATTGTGTTTCGCACGAATTATTGGACGGATGTCGTTGCAGCACGCTCGCCTGCCGGGCGGGGCGGTTAAGTTTGCTGCTCTACAGTCCTGCGCAAGACGGAAAGCACATTAAGTGCTTTCCTTTGCGTGCGGAACTCGCGACAAACTTAACCGCCCCGCCCGACAGGCGAGCTGCGGAAACTTGGTCGGTCCAGAGCAATATCGTGCGAACGGAATTCTGGCTGATGACCTGTTCGTGACAAAGACTCGATAGACAGCCCCCTCTATGCCCTTTTGTAAGTTGCGGTGAAATAGGGGCTGAATTGGGGGTGAATCGTTTAAGCAGTCCCTATTTCACCGCAACTTATGAGAGGGATAGAAAAAGGCGGGGACTCCTGGTGGAGTCTCCGCCTTATATACAAGGGGCGATGTTATTCGCGAACTGCGGGATTAGACCAGGCGGGCGTTGATCGTCTTGGCGATCTCGGCGGCGTCGGTGGAACCCTTGACGGTGGCACGGAAGCCCTCGTCCATGAGCGCCTCGGCGACCTTGGACAGGATCTTGAGGTGCGTGGTGCCAGCCTGGGCACCGGGGATGAGCAGGGCGATAGCCACGTTGACGGGAGCGCCGTCCATGGTGTCCCAACCGGTCACGCCAGAGTCGTCCTTGACGACAATGACGGCGGCCTCGGTAATGGCATCGGACTTGGCATGCGGAATGGCGAAGCCCTCCATCATGCCCGTGGTGCCCTCGGCCTCGCGGGCCAGGAAGGCGTTCATCACGGCGTCGGCGTCGTCAGCGAGACCGGCCTTGACGGCCTGGTTGGAGACAAAGCTCAGGGCCTCGTCACGAGAAGCGAAGTTCTCGGCGACAAAAACGTTCTCGACCTTCACGAAGTCGGCAGCCTCAGCCTTGGGGGCCTCGACGGCAGCGGCCTTGGGAGCCTCGACAGGCTTAGCGGGAGCGGCCTTCTGGTTCTTCTCGAAGTCATACTTTTTGAAAGCGACGAACAGGATGCCACCGACCACGGCGCCGATGAGGATCGCGAGGACCCACTGCGGGCCGTTCTCGACAACGGGCAGGACCAGGAAGCCGCCGTGAGGCGCCGGATCGTGAACGTTGAAGAAAATGGTCAAGATGGAAGCGATGGAAGAGCCGAGCATCATGATGGGCATGACGGGCCAGATGTTCTTGGTCATGAACGGAATGGCGCCCTCGGTGATGTGGGTGCAACCAAGGATGAGGTTGACGATACCGGCGTCATGATCCTCCTGGCTGAAGTACTTCTTGCCGACGATGACGGCGAAGGTGGTGATCAGCGGCGGAACGATGCAAGCGGCGGAGACGGCAGCCATGAAGTTGGTGCCGAAGTTGTAGGTCTCGGTGCCGACGCCAGCTTCGAGAGCGGTACCGAGCAGGAAGGTGCCAGTAGCGTAAGCAGCCTTGTTGACCGGGCCGCCCATATCAAAGGCGCACATGCAGCCGATGGCCAGGCCAAGGATCACCGGACCGGAGTTACCGAGGCTCTGCAGGAAATCCATCATGCCCTGGTTAATGGCAGCCATGGGGCCGGAAATACCGAGCATGACCAGGCCGACGATGGCGGTAGAGCACAGCGGATACAGGAAGATTGCCTTCAGGCCATTAAGGCTCGCGGGAATTTTAGAGAAAACCTTCTCGAGCAGCAGGATGACATAGCCAGCGAGGAAGCCGCCGACGATGCCGCCCAGGAAGCCAAAGCCCACACCTGCGCCACCGGCGTCGATCATGCCGGTATCGGCGTTAACAGGCAAGCCCTGGATGGCAATCATACCGGCGACGAAACCGGGGACGAGCGCCGGGCGCTTGCCGATGGACTCGGCGATGTAGGCGGAAAGCACGGGAACCATGAGGTTCATGGCAATGCCGCCGATGATCTTGAGCATAGCGGCGAAGCTGTTGTAGTCGGCAGCCGTCGAATCAAAGGACGTGATGCCCCACAGGAACGAAATGGCGGTCAGAACACCACCGGCAACGACGAAGACCAGCATGTGGCTGACGCCGTTCATGAGGTGCTTGTAGATGACGTGACCGATGGACTCCTTCTCCTCGACCTCGTCCTCGACATCGGCGGCAGCGGCAACCGTGTCGTCGCCCTTGGCGGCGAGCGCGCGGTCGATCAGCTTACCGGCAGCCTCGACAGACAGGGCCTTGGAAACACCAACGGAAACCATGGGCTTACCGGCGAAACGCTCAGCCTGGACATCCTTGTCGGCTGCGACGACGACGGCCTTGGCACCAGCGATCTCGCTCTTGGTGAGCTCGTTCTCGACACCGACCTGGCCATGGGTCTCGACCTTAATGGTCAGCCCGCGCTCGGCAGCAGCCTTCTCCAGCGCCTCCTTCGCCATGAAGGTGTGCGCGATGCCGGTCGGGCAACCGGTGGCGGCGATGATGTCAAACTTAGCCATGTGTCCCTCCTTCTTGAGTATTGCGCCCGCGGGCGCTCCCCTACACGCGCTTCGATGCGCGTTTTTCCACACTTGAAAGATACCAACCCACCGCTTATATGAGAAGTAATACAGCTCATTTCTCCGGTGAAAGGTTCTTTCATAACCGTAAACGGTCAATGAAAGTTTACCATCAACCATTGAAACGGCAAGGTGTATCTTGTAGTTGAAAATGCCCCTATACTACGACATTACAAAACAAGTCCGATTTTTATGCCAGCCAGGAGCCATCCCATGTCCGATAGCAGCAAGAGCGCACTCTCCCTTATTAGCACACACAGGGGGTACAGCGAGTCCGAGCAGCGCATTGTCGACTATATCCTAGAGCACCAGTCCGAGGCACCGCGTCTGACAGCCGCCCAGCTCTCGCGCGCCGCCGCAACCTCCGAGGCAACCGTCTCGCGCTTCTGCCGCAAACTGGGTTTTGGCAGTTTTCGCAGTTTCCAGTTTTCACTAGCGCGCGATCTGGAGAGCCAGCGCAACGAAGGCCTCACCGACGAGGTCTCGCTCGACAATATGGAGCAGAGCCTCAAGAATATTCTCGCTGCCAAGGTAAGCGAACTCAATGCGACTATCGATGGTATTGACCACGACACACTGGCAGCCGTCGTGCACGCGTTTAAGAACGCAGGGGCTATCGAGTTTGCTGCCGTAGGCAACACCAACGCCGTCGCGCTCGACGCGACGTTTAAGTTTTCGCAGCTGGGCCTTCGCTGCATGGCAAGCACCATCAGCGAGACTTCGATTGGGTTTGCGCTTACGCTGCGCCCCGGCGACGTCATCGTTCTGATCTCGAACTCCGGCAAGTCGCGCCGACTGAATCGCATGGCAAAAGCAGCTCGCGACTGCGGTGCCACCGTAGTCGTCATCAGCAGCGACAGCAAGTCTCCGCTTGCTCGCTTGGCCGATTACACCTTTAATACCGTGAATCACGAGGCGCTGCTCACCACGGGCGACTTTGCGTTCTCCAAGATGAGCGCCACGATGATCATCGAGGTTATCTACAACTTCCTGCTGCCCGAGATTGAAGACGCCCGAGAGCACATCAGCTACTACGAGGAGCTCATCCAGCCGGATAAGGTCGTGGAGTAGGTTTTATCAGGGGTCGTTATGTATCATTCCCACAAAACTATGCCGGTTTACTACGATGAAATCGGAATATGAGACCACATCGCGTTTTAAAAGAAAACCGTAGGCGTTCTACCTGCGGTTTTCTTTTTACAATTTTAGCCGTGCTCGAGCTACGCCGACTCATCGTAGTAAACCGGCATAGTTTTTGACGGTCGGGCCAGACAAGCAAGTGGAGTGGCAACAATTACTGATATTTTGTCCCCCCAGCACCGCCGGCTCGTTCTAGCCTCGAGCTTCTTCCAGCATCTGCCTGGCGTGCGCTAGGCTTGCCTCCGAATGATCGCCGCTCAGCATACGGGCGATCTCTACAGTACGGGCGTCCCCTGCCACCTCATCCAGATGCGTTTGGGGAACATCGCCGGGCTCTTTGCTCACCACGTAGTGCTTATTGGCCATGACGGCAACTTGCGCCAGGTGGGTTACGACAATCACCTGATGCGTAGCGGCAAGATCTGCCAGCACGCTCGCAAGGGCACGTGCGGTAGAGCCGCCGACACCGGCATCGACCTCGTCGAACACCAGCGTATCCACGCCATCCGCGTTGCCGAGGACAACCTTGCTCGCCAGCATGACGCGGCTCAGCTCGCCGCCCGACGCAATGCGGCGAAGGGGACGCGGTGTCAATCCGGCACCGCTGCGATACAAAAGCTCGTAGCTCGAAGGGCCCGCCGGCGTCCATTCGGCACGCGGAAGATCGCGCGACTCCCAAACGAGCTCGGCGCCGCCCATCTCCAAGCGCGCCATTTGGCGGCCAACCTCGTGACAAAAACGAGGGGCTGCCATATTGCGCGCACGCTTAAGCGCCTTGGCGGCGGCGAACAATTCGCGTTCCGCCGCGCCAAGCGCTTCACGCGCCTTCTTGATCTGCGCATCGCCATCGTCTACCAGCGACAACAGCTCTTGTGAGCGGTCGCGCATGGCAAAGACATCGTCCATGGTGGGCCCCCACTGACGCAGCAGGCCTTTAAGATCGGAATAGCGCTCGCGCATACGAGACAGCTCGCGCGGATCGAAGGCGACTCCATCGCGATAGGCGCGCAGTTCGTTGGCACAATCCTCAAGCGAGATGCAGGCATCCGAAAGGGCATCAGCGATGTCGCCCAGCTTGCGGTCGACGGACGCCATACGGGAAAGCTCCGCCACGGCACTGTTCAAGGCATCGAGCGCTCCCCCTTCGGCAGCAAGCGACGCATGAGCATCGTTGGCCGTGGCCACCAACACCTCGGCATGCTCGGAGCGCGGCAGCAGCTCCTCGAGCTCCTCGTACTCGCCCGGTTTGGGGTCGACCTCGGCGATGCGCTCCAGGGCGAAGCGCGCCTCCTCGACGCGACTCCCCTGCGCACGCGAGGCCTCCTCGACGCGACGGACCTCCTTGGCAGCCGCGCGCGAGGCTTTAAAGCACGCACGGTAGTGCTCAAGCGCCTCGAGCGCCGGGCGCCCTGCCCATGCATCGACCATGGCAACATGATGCGCCGGGTCGAGCAGGCGCTGGTGCTCGTGCTGGCCACAAAGATCCATCATCACGCCGACGCGCTCCGAAAGTTCGCGCACGCTGGCGATGCGGCCGTCAATTTTTACGCGACTGCGGCCCTCGGTAGAAAGGCTGCGCTGTACGGTGAAGCCCTCCGTGTCGTGCGGACCGTCAAACAGACGCGCCTCGACGCTGGCAAGCGTCTCGCCTTCGCGCACCGTCGACGAATCTGCGCGCTCGCCCAAAATGAGCTTGAGCGCCGAGAGCAGCGCGGTCTTACCGGCGCCGGTTTCTCCAGTCAGAACTGTTAGGCCCGCGCTCGGAACCAACGTCGCCTCGCGAATGAGTGCAATGTTGGAAACCCGCAGCTCATCGATCATGACGCACTCCGTAGAACACGCGGCTCACCGAATTATAGAAGCTCTCGGGGCCGTAATCCAGCAGCAGCACATCACCGGGACCGCGACGCACAGCCACGCTCTGAACCGTACCATCGCAGGTAATAAACTGTCCGTCGATGGCGATCGCCGGCACGCTCGGGCGATCATCGGACATAAAGATCTCGACGACATCGCTCGGCGAAGTCAAAAAGGCGCGAGCCTGAATGGTATGCGGAGCGATGGGCACGCAGACCATGCCCGTGTAATCGGGGCTGACGATGGGGCCGCCGGCAGATAGCGCGTAGCCGGTGGAGCCAGTCGCAGTCGATACAACCACGCCGTCACCGCGCAGGCGATCGATATGATGGCCGGACACCGTGATGTCAAACTCGACCATATCGGACAGGGGCCCGCGCGTAAGGGCCATATCATTGAGGGCAAACGTGCGCACGACATCCTTCGTGCCGTCTTCGCGCACCGAAACGATATCAGCGGCGATGGTGGCGCGGCGGCTCACATGGAGCTCGCCGGACAGGGCATCGCTCACGACCTGCAAAATGTCGCGCTCCTCGGGGCTCGCGGCCGTCAAAAAACCCAAATGACCATAGGAAAGACCCAAAATGGGAATCTCACGGTAGTTGAGAATGCGGGCGGCACGCAGCAGCGTACCGTCGCCGCCGAGCGTAATGACCAGGTCGGCATCGTCAACATCGGGCGCGCTCTGGATCCTAGAGCGCTGGTCGGCAGCCCATGCGACCTCGTAGCCCTGGCGCGAAAGCCAAAGCTCGAGCATCAGGCCACTCTCGACCGCCTCTTGCTTGTAGTAATTGGGAACCAGAAAGACCTTCATAGCGTTGCAGCTTTCTCGCTCAAAACCGATACCTGGGATTGCAGCTCATCGTCGGCGCGCTCGCCGGGGGCAAACCTCGTGCCATACAGGAAAAACTCAACGTTGCCCTTGGCACCATGGATAGGCGACACGCACACGTCGACCGGGAACAGGCCCTTAGCGGCAAAGAGCTCAATCGCCGCCACGAGCGTATCACGGCGGACGGCGGGGTCGGTCACGATGCCGCCCTCGCCCACCAGCGCAGCCGGCGCCTCAAACTGGGGCTTTACGAGCGTGCAAAACGAACCGGAAGGTTTCAGGCACGCCAGCACGGCGTCGATGATATTCGCGATACTCGTAAACGACACATCGCACACGGCCAAGTCGATAGCGCCGCCGTAGCCAAGCTCGGGCAGCTGTGTCACGTTGGTGCGCTCATGGAGCGTCACGCGCTCGTCTTGGCGCAGCGACCAATCAAACTGAGCGCGACCCACATCGACCGAAACGACTGTGGCGGCACCGCGCTTGAGCAGGCAATCGGTAAAGCCGCCCGTAGAGCAGCCCACATCGAGGCAAGCAAGGTCCGTCGGATCAATCACAAACGTATCGAGCGCGCCCTCGAGCTTGAGCCCGCCGCGCCCCACGTAGGGAATACGACCCTTAACATGCAACGGCAAGCCGGGCGTCACCTTAAGGCCCGGCGAGGTCAAACGCTCGCCGCCACTCGAGACCAAGCCGGCCATAAGAGTGCGAAGGGCATCCGCGCGATCGGCGCAGATGCCCTGTGAAATCAGTTCGTCATCAAGACGCACACGTTTCATGAATGCCATCAACCATTCGTATCCGGAGACGCGGCCTGGCTATCCTGGGATTCGTTTGCCGCATCCTCATCGTATTCCTGCTCGAGCTTATCGGCCTCGCGAGGCGTCAGCTCAAACTTATCGACCATGTCGACCGCACGGGAGCCCAGCTCAATCGCCTCGTCAAACAGATCGAGCGAACGCTCCAGGGACGTATCCTTGGAGCGAACTGTCGCGATGATCTGATCCAAGCGGTCCGAGATCTCGTCGAAGTTGCGGACGGAACCCTCTGGCATGGCTACTCCTCGACGGTACCGGTCTCGGCCTCGGCGACCTCAGCGTCCTCGTCGAGAACGCCGGCCGCCGCCTGAGCGGCGGCAACCTTGGCGGCAGCCTCGGCGGCCTGGGCCTCCTCGCGGGCACGATCCTCGGCCAGTAGCTCCTGATACAGGTCCTCGCCCGGCAGCTCCTCGCTACGAGCAATCTTGCCCAGCACGCCGTTGACAAACGACGCAGACTGGTCGGTGCCATAGGCCTTGGCAAGCTCGACGGCCTCGTTGATCACGATGGCGTCCGAGACCTCCTCGTCGGTGAGGAAGCGCATCTCATAGACGGCGATACGCAGCAGATTGCGGTCGGCGCCGGGCATGCGCATAAGATCCCAGTTCTTGGCGATGGAGCGCAGGGCACAGTCGATGCGGTCGATGTGCTCGTAGGCACCGCGACACAGCTCCAGCGCGTAGGGGTCGAGGGGACCCTTCGAGATCAGGAAATCGCCCTCGAGGACGCGCTCGAGCGGGCTGTCCGTGGCCTCGGCCTGGAACAGCAGCTGCAGCGCCTGACTGCGGGCAAGCGTGCGCCCGCGATAAACCTTAAGGCTCAAAGGTTACTCCTTGGGGAAAACGAGGCCATCGATGCAAACGTCAACGCGCTCGACCTCGACGCCCACCTGGGCGTCGATGGCGGCAACCACGGCGGCGCGAACGGCCTCGGCGAGTTTCTTGAACGGATAGCCAAAGAACACCACGACGCGCACGGTAAGTGCGAGCTTGTCGCCGATGACCTCGGCCTCGACCGCCGGCTCGGAAGCCGGGGCCTTGGACGAAAGCATCATGGAGACAAGGTTGGTGGCAAGGTCCTTGACGCCCACGGAGGCGATGCCCTCGACATCCGTGACGGCGCGCGAGACGATGGCGGTCAGAACATCGGGCGAAATACCGATGCCGTCAATCTTGATTTCCTGGGGCATGAGTCCTCCTAGAAAAGTTGGTTGCTAGACGCGGGAGACGAACTTACCGTCGCGGGTGTCAACCTTGATAACCTCGCCCTCGTTGAGGTACATGGGGACCTGGATGACAGCACCGGTGTCGATGGTGGCCGGCTTGGTGGAACCCTGAACGGTGTCGCCCTTAAAGCCCGGGTCGGTCTGGACGATAGTGGTCTCGATGAACATCGGCGGGGTCACGCCCATGAGCTCGTCATCGGCGAAGAGCAGCTGGCAGGGGTCGTTCTCGCGCAGCCACTTGGCGTTCTCGCCCACCATGTCCTCGGGAACGGGAACCTGCTCGTAAGACTCGTTGTCCATGAAGATGTAGTCGGCGCCGTCGTTGTAGAGGTACTGGAACTCACGAGTGGTGAGCATGACGCTCTCGAACTTGGTACCGGCGTTGCAGGTGTTCTCGACGACGCGGCCGCTCTTGATGTCGCGGGTCTTGTAGCGCACGAAAGCGCCGCCCTTGCCAGGCTTGACGTGCTGGAACTCGACGATGGTGTAAACCTTGTCCTTAATGCGGAGACCGAGGCCGTTCTTGAAGTCGGCGGTAGAGATAGTAGGCATAGCGACCTTTCTTGTTATTGGCGAGACGCACAAGCGTCCAAATTACATACGACCGAAATTATACACTTGCAGACGACGGCTGCAGCGAGCGCATAAAAAGAGAACGCGGGGCACCCGAATCATTTCGGACGCCCCGCCTCCAAAGTGGACTTTTGGGACATGCCCCAAAATCTACCGGAGTGGATTAGCAATCGATAATGTGCAGGTCGTGCGGGGTCTTGGTGAAGGGCTCATAGCCGTTCTCGGTGACGACGCCGTAGTCCTCCAGGCGTACGCCGCCCACGCCGGGCAGGTAAACGCCGGGCTCCATGGTGATAACCGAGCCGACCTCGATGATATTCTTGCTGCGGTTGAAGTTGGGCAGCTCGTGGATGTCGATGCCCACGCCGTGGCCCAGACCATGGTTGTAGTAATCGCCATAGCCGGCATCGCCGATGATCTTCTTGGAAAGCTTGAAAATGTCGTTGCCCTCGACGCCAGGATGGATGGCAGCGACGCACTCCTCGTGCGTACGGCGCACGAGCGCGTACAGGTCGAGCTGCTCCTGGGTTGGCTCGCCCATCACGACAGTACGAGTCATGTCGGAACGGTAGTCACAGTAGCCCGCGCCGTAGTCCATCAGGACAAAGTCTCCCTTCTCGATCACGCGGTCGCTCGGGACGGCATGCGGGTTGGCGGTATTGGGGCCACTCGCCACGATGGAGCCGAAGGCCAGGCTGTCGGCACCGTTGGCAAACATAAAGTTCTCGAGCTCGTTGCGAACCTGCTTCTCGGTCATACCGGGCTTAATAAAGCCGAGCATATGCTGGAAGGCGGCATCGGTAATCGACTGCGCGTGGCGCATGAGCTCGATCTCCTCGGCATCCTTGATGGCGCGCATCTTGCGGATATCGTCGTGCATCAGCGGCAGCATGCAGGCGACGGAGCGGTCCTCCAGACCACGCTGGATACCCTGGTAGAAGTTAATCTGCATGTCATCCTCGACGGCGCAGACGCGGCACTTGTTGACCGCGATCTTGCCGGCGACCCAGTCGGGGATGGTGCCCTCGTCCATGTCGTAGACCCAAGGGCTGCCGGCGGGCGTGTTCTCCTCAAAGCTGTTGAGATAGCGCGAGTCGGTGTGGAACAGGCACTGGTCAGCCGTAATGAACGCGGCGTGCGGAAACTCGAAGGTATAGTCAAAGACGCCCTTCACGCCCGTGAGCCAACGGAGGTTGGCCTCATCGCGCACGACGATGGCGTCGTAGCCGCGCTCGGCCATCAGAGCACGGACACGCTCGATACGACCGGCAGGACCGGCAGCAAACTCAGACATGCAGATTCCTTTCTTGATGTCCTCAATAAAAGCGGGACGGGCTTCAAACGAATAGCGGAATCACAAGCGATTCGCAGCCGATTGAAACCCGTCCCTCAAAATGATACGAAAGACGATGGATGTCAATAAAGTTAGAGAAGTTCCTTGCGAGAAGCCAAATACGCCTGCGCATGGCGCTCGAGAATCTCGTCCTCGACATTTGTCAGGCGGATAGCGCCGAGCGCGGCAGGAAGCGGCAGCATGCTGCGATTCGAGCGAGCAAACTGCTGCTTGCGGAACTCCCCAATAAACGCGGTGGACTCCAGGTCGAAGCCAAGCTCCTCGATGCCAAAGTCCTCCAGGCAGTCATCGACCTCAAACACGTAGTCGATATCGAAGTCGCAGGCATCATGTGCTAGGCGAGCTTCAAAGCGCATGCCCTCGGAAAGGAGCTGGTATGCGGGGACGTGTGCCGCGGCATCGCCCAGGCAGGCGCGAAGGGTACGCTCCCCCGTCTTGCCAAAATCGAGCGCATGGCGAGCACTGGGGTTCGTGGCCATGAGCACGTCTTTGCGCGCGGTCTGGGACCACTGCACAGCATTGACGAGCGCGACTTCCTCGCCGGAAAGAATCTCGGGGACTGTCTCAGTAAACTGATTCCAGCGCGATTTGCTGCTGGAAAGCATGGTACCCACGAGCACCGCATAGCCAAGCTTAAGGTCCTCGGAGCTGGCCTCACGGACAAGGTCCAAATTGCACACGACCAGACCGGGCTCGGGGCGCACCGCGATGGCGGGCAGCGCGTGGTCGCCCGAAGCGACGAGGGGCTCCATCGTCGTAGCGACCGTGAGCATGGCGTCGAAGGTCGTCGGCAGCAGTGCGCACTCGGTACGACCGCACCACTGGTCGGCACACCAGCAAACAACCGAGCAGGTTGCGGCATCGCCAACGGCAACAACCAGGTCATCGCAGGTAATACCGTTAGCCGACAGCGCACCAAAGACGGCATCGGCGTCAGCCAAGCTCGCGCCGGCGGGCGAAACCTCGAGCGAAAGCTCCGACACAGCAAAGCCGGCATCGACCAGAGCGTGCTCAACGATCTCGCCAAAGCGGTCGGACACAGCACTGTTCCAGACAACCATCGCGCGCTTGGGCTTGCCCACGGCCGAGACAAACATGCGCGACAGCTCGCTAAACGCGTCAAAGCCGACGCGAACATCTACGCTGCGGTTTTGGAAATTGATGAGTTGACGGCGAATCATAGCAGTCCACGCTCCAAAAGCATCTCGGCACAAACATAGGAAACATCCTCAAAGGACTTATTGCGAATATCGAGGGTGATATCGGCCGCCTGGCGATACAGCGGACGTCGATGCTCGAACAGGAGCGCCGCATGCTCAGGCGAGCGGAAATCGGGACGCGTGTCGGAGCGGCGGATCTGGCGCATCGAATCCTCAAAGTCACCCTCGAGGTACACACAGGTACCCATCTGGTGCATGAGCTCGATATTGACCGGTGTCTCGACTATGCCACCACCGCACGAAACCAGCAGGCTGCGCTCGCTTTGGAGCGAACGGAGCGCCGAGGTTTCGAGCTCGCGAAAACGCTCCTCGCCCTCGGTCTCAAAAATCTCGGTAACCGATTTGCCGCAACGACGCACGACCAGGCGGTCGGTATCGATAAACCGACGTTTGAACATGGTGCCCACGTTGCGCGCGAGCGTCGATTTACCCGCACCCAAAAACCCGATAAAGAAGATATGGTCGCAGCCGTGCTTGGTGTGCTGGGACATGACGAAACCTATTCCTCGCAGGGAAGGTCGCGCAGGGCCCGGCGCTCAAAAATACGGAAGATCTGCGTATACCACAGGTCCTGCGTGGCCTGCGGCTTTACCAGGATCGTATCGACGCCGGCAAAGTTACCGCTCCACACGTCCGTGTACAGCTGGTCACCGATCAGCACGGCCTCATCGGCCGTGGCGCTCAGGCGCTTAAGTCCGGCCTTGAGAGCAAACGGCGCGGGCTTCATGGCATGGCTGATGGCCTCGAGACCCAGCTCGCGTGCGGAGCTCATGACCTGGTCGCGATGCCAGTTGTTCGACACCATGCACAGCTTAAAGCCCTTGGCATGGGCGGCCTCGAGCCAAGCGGAGACCGCAGCAGGAACCTGCTCGGTATCACGCGGCACCAAGGTGTTATCGCGGTCGAGCAAAATAGCGCGCTTGCCGTCGGCCCAAAGGGCATCGAGGTCGATGCGGTCGACCGAGGCAACGTATCGTTTGGGGCTGAAAATCCTCATGTTTAATTCCAAGACTGTTGGTGCTCTTCGTAGGTCTGCGAGAAAAACTCCTCGTCCTGCGTAATGTAGAAATACAGGTCATCGGAGTCGGTCGGCTCAAGGGTTGCCTTGAGTGCCTCGAGCGACGGAGAGCAGATGGGCGTGGGCGGTAGCCCTTCATGCTTATAGGTGTTGTAGGGACTATCGCTCTGCAGGTCGGCGGCGGTAACTTCGCCGCCGGTAACATTCATCATGGTCGCATCGCTATTGAGGTAGCGCAGACCGTCGAGCTTGCCGGCAAGACGGTTGTAGAACACCGAGGCGACATGCGCGCGTTGCTCGGCGTTGAGGCCCTCGCGCTCGACGATGGAAGCGAGATTGATGATGTCGTAATCGGACATCCCGACGCCGTAGCGCTCTTTGATCTTGGCCTCGCAACCGGCAAAATCGAGCGACTTGTACTCGGTGCTGAATTGATCGAGCATGGCGCGGATGACGTCATCGGCGCTCGGTTTCTTGCCCAGCGAATAGGTCTTAGGGAACAGGAAACCCTCGAGCGAATCATTAGCAGCGCCTTTGAGGAACGGATAGTCGTTCACATAATTGCTGGCCTTCGCCTGGTTGAGGAAGTCATCTTTGGAGATGCTGCCGTACGCCTGGGCCACACGGTCGGCAACCTGGTCGACCGTCAAGCCCTCGGGGATCGTCAACGCATCGGAGCCGGCATTGGGCCCCTCAATAAGCTGCTGCACGACCTTGGTCGCATCCATCAGCGTTGTGAACGAGTACGTGCCAGGTTGAAGCGACATGTCCGCGTTGAGCTTTTTGACCGCCGCGTAGTAGTCCTTGGGGTTCTCGACAATATGGTTCTCGGAGAGAATCGAGGCGATCGTGTCGCCCGAGGCGCCATCGGGAATCGTGATAGTAACTTGCTGGCCAGCAGCGACGTTTGCGTCCTCCCCGCCAAGCAAGCCCTTGACGGTCGGTACGGCGAAGAAGCCGATAACAGCGAGAACGACCACCGCAACCACAGCGCCGATAATCATAGGCACCGGCGAGCTATTCTTTTGGGCGCCGCGCCGAGCATGCGTGTTATAGCTCGAACGCGCGGCCTGAGCCACGCCATGCGTGCCGTGAGCATGATGCGCGTGCGATTGAGGGGCCTGCGCGCGCTGGGTGGATGTCCGCTGCTTAAAGCGGGCGCCGCCTGCGGGCTGGGCAGCCCGGGCGGCGGACTGCTGGGTAGGACGACTAGCAGGCTGCTGACCCGGTCGCTGACCGGGCTGCGCGGGACGGGAGGAAGGCTGCGCAGGACGTGCGACAGGTTGGGCCGCGCGCGGGGTCAGCTGCACCGGACGCTGGCCGGACGGCACAGGGCGCGACGCAGGCTGTCGTGTACGACTCGGCTGACGCGGATCGGAAGCGCTAGACATGCGAAACCTCCTCGTTTTTGCGATCGAGCCATGTCTGCAAGAACAGACTAGCGGCAATCATGTCAATCTTGCCCCTCATCTGCTTTTCGTTGAGTCCCTGCTCACGCAGGATACGCTTGGCCTCTTGCGAGGACAGACGCTCATCCTCAAACTCGAGCGGAAGATCGAGCTCGTCGGCGATCTTTTGCGCCACGGCGGCAACGCGCTCGGCCTGAGGGCCGGGCTCACCGGCCATGGTCAGGGGACGTCCGCTTACCAGGATGTCGGGCTCATAGTCCTCGACCAGGTAACGGAACGTCTTGGCCATACCGGTGACCTCGGCGGCCGGGAGCACCTTGACGGGCATCGCCATCTTGCCATCACGGCTCGAGACGGCGATGCCAATCCTGGTCTCCCCTATGTCCAGTGCGAGCGCGACCACAGCGACTACTTAGGCACCGAGCGCGGTCTTGGCGGCCGCGAGGGCATCGGCAATGCCGGCAGCATTCTTGCCACCGGCCTGGGCCATGTTGGGACGGCCACCACCGCGTCCGTCGACCAGGCCCGCAATCTGCTTAATCACGTTACCGGCGTGGAAACCGGCCTTCACAGCGTCATCGGAGCCGGCAGCGAGCAGGGCCGGAGTGCCCTTCTCGGTCACACTGGCAACGACGCAGGCGACAGGGCCGGCAACCTTCTGATGCACGGTATCCCAGACGTTACGCAGGTCAGCAGCTTCAAGACCCTGGAGCTCAGCGACGACGAGCTTGTAGCCGCCGAGCTTGACAGCGCCCTCGATAGCACTGGAGATAGCGTCGGAGGAGCCACCAGTCAGGGCCTTCTTGAGCTTATTGGACGTCTCGCGCAGCTCGGTCTGCAGGCTCTCCACACGGGCGGGAACCTCGTCGACACGGCACTTGAGCGCAGCGGCAGCGGCGTCAACGAGAGCCAGGCGGTCGGCCATGTAGTCGAGGGCGCCCTTAGAGGTCACGGCCTCGATACGGCGGACGTTGGAGCCCGTGGAGGACTCGGAAATGATCTTGAACAGACCGATCTCGGCGGTGTTGGCGGCATGCGTACCACCGCAGAGCTCGCGGGAGAACGGCTGGTCCTCGGCACCCACGGAGACGACGCGCACGATATCGCCATACTTCTCGCCAAACAGGGCGACGGCGCCGGCGGCCTTGGCCTCGTCGATGCCCATGACGCGGGTCACGACCGGCTTTGAGGCGAAGATCTGCTGGTTGACCAGGTCCTCGACAGCCTTAAGCTGCTCGGAGGACAGAGCCTCAAAGTGCGTAAAGTCAAAGCGCAGGTGCTCGGGCGTCACCAGCGAACCAGCCTGGGAAACATGCTCGCCCAGGACGTGCTTAAGCGCGGCATCGAGCAGATGCGTGGCGGTGTGGTTGCGGCGCAGGAAGCCACGGCGCTCGGCGTCGAGCGCGGCGGTCACGGTAGCACCGACAGTCAGCGTGCCCTCGGCAACGTGGGCAACGTGGGCATACAGGCCGTTGTGGTTCTTGGTATCGGAAACGGTCAGCACAACGCCCTCGGCGGAAAGCTCGCCGGCGTCGCCCTGCTGGCCGCCCATCTCGGCATAGAACGGGGTACGGTCGAGCACGACCTCGACATCCTCGCCCGCAGCAGCGGACTCGACGGACTCGCCGTTGCGCACGATGGCGACGACCTTGGCACCCTCGATCACATCGTTGTCATAGCCGTCGAACTCAGTCGCAGCGACCTTGTCGGAAAGCTCGACCCACACGTCGTTGAAGCTGCCCCAGGCGTCGCCCTTGGCGTTGGCGCGAGCGCGGGCCTTCTGGTCCTCCATGCAGGCGGTGAAGCCGTCCATGTCGACGTCATGGCCAGCGGTGCCGGCAATCTCGACGGTCAGGTCGATGGGGAAACCAAAGGTGTCGTGCAGCTTAAAGGCAACATCGCCCGGAAGCACGGCGCCCTCGGCAAGCGCTGCCAGGGCCTCGTCCAGGTAGACGCGGCCGTTGTCGAGCGTCGTGGAGAAGCGCTCCCCCTCGGAGGCGACGATACCCTTAACGAGCGCGACGTTCTTGAGCAGCTCGGGGTAGGCCTCGCCCATCTGAGCGTTGACCTCGTCGATGAACTTGGTCAGGAAGGCGCCCTCGATGCCCAGCAGGCGACCGTGGAACACGGCGCGGCGGAGCAGGCGGCGAAGGACGTACTCGCGTCCCTCGTTACCAGGCAGGATGCCGTCAGAGATCATAAAGTCGACGGCACGGGAGTGATCGGCGATGATGCGCAGCGAGCGGCTGGCGCCGGAGTAGTCATCGGCGTCATAGGTCTTGCCGCTAATCTCCTCACCGAGTTTGATGAGGTGCTGCATCAGATCGCCGTCGTAATTGGCGGTCTTGTGCTGCATGATGGCAGCCATGCGCTCCAGGCCCATGCCCGTATCGAGGTTGCGGTGCGGCAGCTCCGGCATGGAGCCGTCCTCCTGGCGGTCGTACTGGGTAAAGACGAGGTTCCAGAACTCCAGGAAGCGGTCGCAGTCGCAGCCGGGCTTGCAGTCGGGGCTGCCGCAACCGACCTCCTCGCCCATGTCAAAATAGATCTCGGAGCACGGACCGCAGGGGCCGGTGGGGCCGGCGGCCCAGAAGTTATCGTCCTCGCCCAGGCGCGAGATGTGGTCCTCGGCAACGCCCAGGGAGCGCCACACGTCATGGGTCTCGTCGTCCTCGGTAAAGACGGTGAAGTACAGGCGGTCGAGCGGCAGCTTGAACTCCTTGGTGATGAGCTCAAAGGCCCAAGCGCAGGCCTGTTGCTTAGAGACGCCGCCAAAGGAGAAGTCGCCGAGCATCTCAAAGAAGGACAGGTGACGGCCGTCCTCGCCGATGCAGTCGATGTCGTTGGTGCGGACGCACTTCTGGCAGGAGATCGCGCCGATCTCCTGCATGGTCTTCTTGCCCTGGTAGTACTCCTTAAACTGGTTCATGCCGGCGTTGGCAAGCAGCAGCGAGGGATCGTCGGGAACAAGGGACGAAGAAGGATAGAGCTTAAGACCGCGCTCCTCAAAGAAGTTGAGGAATTTGGAGCGGATCTCGGCCGTAGTCATTGACGGGTAGTCAGCACTCATAGAGGGAATCTCCTCGGTTTCACATCGAAACAGTTCAAACGTAACGATATTACCATCCCGCCGCGCCCATGCAAAAAAGAGGGCCGCCAAACAGCGACCCTCCAGCGAAAGTGCACGTTATTTAGGACCGAGCAATCCTTTGAAAAAAGGCTGCTGTAGAATTACATATAAGAGTCACCCGAAAGGAGCGATCGATGAAAAGCAAACGATTTGTCCTGAATGCACTTCTGGTTGTAGCACTTTTAGCGCTCTTGGCCTTCTCATGCTGGTACGCAAACCAACCAGCATTTGGCTACGTATTGTATGCAGTAATGTCCGGCGATAAGGCTTATTACACTCTACGCGCAATTGACGTTCTCTTTTTCTATGTAGCCGGCCCCTTATCAATCGCTTTGCTCGCGTTTCTTGTCATTTACAACTTCAAGAAACGTTAATAGGACCTATTTAGAATCCGAATCGTCCATGGAGCCGTCGATGCCGGTTTTGGTGTCGTCGTCCATATTGGAATCGTCGTCCTTGGCGAAGGGGTTCTTGAAAAAGCCTGTCGCGTCAGGCTGAAGACCCGAGAGCTTGATCCAGGGATTATCGAGCTCGGGTTTGGGCATGGCCTGGGCCTCGGGCGCAGTCTCGTTACCGATGAGCTCGGACTCATAGATGAACGTATCGTCTCCAAGCGCGTCATAGGCGGCGACCGGATTACCCTCGGCATCGCGATAAGGCGTGCCCTTAAACACGGCGCCGTCGTATGCCACGAGCTGGCGGCCGGTCTCGTTCTCAAAGTAGTACACGAAGATACCCTTCAGAGCCGCGCACAGCGGGATGGCGACCACCATGCCGATGGCGCCCATAAGCGCCGAACCGATAACGAGTGCCGTCAGACTCATGACGGGATGCACCTGGACCGAGCTCTGCATGACCTTAGGCGAAATGACGTTATCGGTGACGTTTTGGGCCACCATAGTCACGACAAGCGTCCACAACGCCAACATGGGACTGAACATAAAGCCGAGCACCGTGGCGATCGCCGCGCTCACCCAGGGACCGACAACCGGGACCAAGTGCATAATGCCGGTAAAGATGGCCATGAGCGCTGCGTATGGATGGCCAATGAGCGTAAAGCCGATAAAAGCGAGGATGCCACCGCAGATGGACGTCACGACCATGCCACGCATATAACCGCCGACCGAGCGTGAAAGGATGGCGACCATAAAGCGGTACGAGGTCTCCTTTTCCTGACCAATGATGGTGCAGACCTCGTGGTGCATACGGGGGTAGTCGCAGGCCAACCAATAGGCAAGCACCAAGCCAAGGAAGATGACGAACAGCTGCGAGGCCGTATTGGTAATGAGCGGGAATACACCGCGACCGAGCTCAGCGGCAATCTGAGACACATACTTCGATGCCACGGTAACGAGCGAAGAAAGATTGTCGTCCAGATAATCCTTGAGCGGCGTGTTGTTGAGCGTCTTGGCATGCGAGATCAACTCGTTGAGATCGCCGCCCGCAACGCGAAGCTGCTCAGGCAGGCGGCTCAAGACTTCCATAATCTGACCGAGCAAAATAGGCGACAAGATGCAGACAACACCAACGATCACGGCAACGACAACAATGAGCGCGATGAGCGAACCGATGCCACGACCGACGCCGTGATGCTCGAGCCAATTGGTGGTCGGCGACATCACAAAAGCGATAATGGAACCGACAGCTAGAAACTCGATAACCGGCGCCAGGATACCCATAAGGTTAAAGATGACGGCGGCGATGACAATGCAGCCGACGACGGCCCAAATGCGAAGCGTCAGAATACGGGTATCGCGCAGCGTGCGGTCGGTCTGTTGGGGGTGCTCACTCATGAACGAACCATCACTCCGTCGGGGTCGATCTTGTCCTGAATCTTCTTAAGGGTACGGCGCAGCAGGCGCGAGACTTGCACCTGCGAGATACCCAGCTTCTTGGCGATCTCGATCTGGGTCATGCCCTTCACAAAGCGCAGCTCGATCACCTCGCGTTCGCGCGGCGAGAAATCGCGGATGGCCTCCTCGATTACCAGGCGGTCATCGGTAAAGTCGAGCTCGGTGTCGTCATCGACATAGCGGTCGAGAATCGAAGGGGCATCGTCGGAGTCGGACGCGCCAGGAGCCTCGATGGGCACCGAGGTATAGGCCGAAGACGACTCCATGGCCTCCAGCACCTCGTCGACAGTCACGTCCAGGTACTCAGCGATTTCTTCGACCTTAGGCGAGCGCTGCAACTCATTGGTGAGCTTGTCGGTAGCTTGGTTGACCTTTGCCGAGAGCTCCTGCAAGCGACGCGGCACGCGCACACTCCAGCCCTTGTCGCGGAAGTGACGCTTGATCTCACCCAAGATGGTGGGCGTGGCAAACGTGGTGAACTCGAGTCCGCGCTCGGGATCAAAGCGGTCGATTGCCTTGAGCAGGCCCAAATAGCCAACCTGCATCAGGTCGTCGAGCGGCTCACCGCGGTTCTTAAATTTGTTGGCAAGAAACCTTACCAGGTTCATATGGGACATGACGAGTTGCTCACGTGCGTCCGGATCACCGGTCTCTTTGTAGCGACGAAACAGCTCGCGGGTTTTCTCCTTGTCCCAAGCGGTCTTACCGCTCCGGGAACGTTCGGTCATATTAGATATCCGCCTTGAGGTCGAGGGAAAGCGTCAGGGGCGCCGCAGTCTTTTCGTAGGAATCGCACACGCTCGCCAAAATGAGCTCGGCATACACAGCAGCCTGGTCGTCCTCGTCCACAGTCGCCTGATCGCCAAAGGTAAAGGTCATGCCAACGTGAGACTCGTCGACATCGAATTTGATCGAGATGTCGTCGGAATCAACGGCCGTGCAGCCAAAGATGAAGGCCTCCTCGGCAGCCATACGGATGTCCTCGATGCGATCGACGGACATGGAGCACAGTGCACCGACATTAGCCGCCGTCATACGCACAAGGCGAGCCAGACGCGGATCCCCGGCAACAGTCAGCGTGATGGGGCAAGTTGCTTCGCTACTCATCGCAGGCCTCCTCGGAGGTCTCGGCGGACGTGTAGGTGTAATACTGGGCTGCTTTAGCAGCAGGCTTCTGTGCATCATCGTCACCAGCAGCGACATCGTCCCCGGCTTCGCCAATCAGGACGCGCTCGGTCGGCTGCTCGGCTTCGGCGGCAGCGGAAAGCTTGTGCTCGGCGTCGGCCGCGGGAACCTTTACCTTGTTAAAGAGTTTCTGAACGGCACCGGCCGCAGAATCGGTCACGCTCGACACAGCATTGCTAGCCTCGGCCATGCTGCCCGTAACCTCGGAAATGTCGCGAACCACGGCTTCGACCTCTACGAGATTGGAGGTAAGTGCGTCGACGGCGGTCTTGCTCGACTTGAGGAGCGGCTCAACCTGCGCCAGCGCGGGGGTGAGCTCATCGACGGCGCCATCGAGCTTTGCCACCACGGGCTGAGTCTCGGCGATGGTGTTATTGAGATCGCTTACGGTCTTGTCGAGCGAATCAACGACGTTGCGAGTCTTGCGCAGCGTGAGCGCGAGCTCGATAACAGCCCACACGCCGGCAACGGCGAGCAGAAGCAGGGCGATTTGAATGGGACTCATGCAAGCCTCCCGAAGGAATTGAAATACAGACGCTGTTCATGGTACCCCAAAGAAGGGGAAAGATACCCAAAGGGAATGCGCGAGATGGCAACGACCTACTTGGGCGCATTGCCGCTACGGTCGCGCTCGCTTTGCTCTACACGCCACTCTTCCCAGCCGCGGCCTGCAGGCTGCCAAAACGCGCCGTGCTCAAGCCCCTCGGGCAAATAACGCTGATCGACCCAGCCTTCGGGATAATCATGCGGATACTTATACACGCCGTACTCGTCGCTGCCCGGGCGATGACGATCGCGCAGATAACTCGGCACCTCGCGAAGCCCACTTGAATGAATATCAGCCAACGCCGCATCAATGGAAGACTCGCACGCGTTGGATTTAGGCGCCAGGCACACATAGAGCGCAGCCTGAGCCAGGTTAATGCGGCACTCGGGATACCCAATGACCTCGGCAGACTTAAACGCGGCATGCGCCACCAAAAGCGCCTGCGGGTCGGCGTTGCCGACGTCCTCAGAAGCCTGAATCATAATGCGGCGAGCGATAAACTTTGGATCCTCCCCCGCATCGATCATGCGCGCGAGCCAATAGATCGTGGCATCGGGGTCACTACCGCGCATAGACTTAATAAACGCACTGATGACGTCGTAGTGCATGTCACCGTTTTTGTCATACGAAAAGCCACGACGTGGATTGGCAATCTTTACGTCATCTACGGTAATGGGGTAGCGCTCCCCCGCCGCCGGCGATGGCGTTCCCTCAGTATCGGGACGCGTAACGGCAATCTCGCTCGCAAGCTCGAGCGTCGTGAGCGCCGAGCGAGCGTCACCCGCTGCCAGCGTGCAGATGGTCTTAACCGTATCCTCATCGGCCGAGAACTTGCCGTTCAGGCCCTGCGGCGCCTCGAGCGCACGCTCGATCAGCGTGGCGATATCCTCGTCTTTAAGATGCTCAAGTTCCACGACGCGACCGCGCGAGAGCAACGCCGAGTTGACCTCGAAGTACGGATTCTCCGTCGTAGCGCCAATCATAATGACGGTACGGTTCTCAACTGCATGCAGCAGGGCATCCTGCTGCGACTTGGAAAAGCGGTGAATCTCATCGATAAAAAGAATGGTGCGGCGGTCGTACGTATTCAGACGTGTCTTGGCCTCGTCAATCACGCGGCGCAAGTCCTTCACGGTGCCCGTCACGGCGCTGACCTCGACAAACTCACTCTTGGTATGGTTGGCGATAATGTGGGCAAGCGTCGTCTTACCCGTACCGGCCGGCCCGTACAGAATCACACTCGACAGCACGTCGTGCTCAATTGCGGCACGCAACCACGAGCCCTTGCCGACGGCCTTTTGCTGGCCCACATACTCGTCGAGCGAATTGGGGCGCATGCGCACCGCAAGCGGCGCATTCTGAAAGGAGCGCTCACGCGTCGAAGCAGAAAAAAGGTCGTCCATAGCCATCCCGTGCATAAATCGAAAACGTTTTCCACCAACAGTATACCGAAAATATACGAACTACCGTTCGTTAATATAGGTACGGTGCGGAAACTTCAATCCCGGGAACAGCTTGCTCGTGAGCTCGCAGAAATAACCGTCCGTCATACTCGCAATATAATCCACGACCGCCTGATCTTTATCGCCCTGCCAGGCATAGGTGCGATCGTAGTAGGAAAGCTGCTGCTCAATGCGAGAGATGTGGTGCTTAAAGATGTAAGAGGACTCGTCGCCTTCGTTTATATCCTGCAGGCAACGGTCGTAGAGCTTTTCAAAGGCCTCGCGTAACTCCGCTTCGGAGTCACCTTCGATGCCGCCCTTGCTATAGATCTTCTCGTAGTTCTCGCGCTTAGCGCGGCGGATTTCCTCAAACAAGCCCTCGCTCATCTCGATGCGCGGCTTGCCATAGCTGTGCTCGACAATATCGATGGAGGCGTGCGTGAGGATCCAGCTGTTGTATGCACCGCCCAGGCCATCGTCAAAGGCGTCGGGCGACAGCAGGCCCGCCGCAATGGCGTCTTGGCGATCGCGCCCAACGTAGGCGAGGATATCCGAGATGCGAACCACGCAGCCCTCGAGTGTCATGGGACGCAGATGCTCAATCGCGCTATAGCCCGCGGCAATGCATTCCTCGACGGTTCGGTCGAACTGGTCAAAGGAACCCGTGTCCGAAAGCTCAAACACGCGTTGCTCGTACTCGCCGTTGTGGCACAGTACGCCGTCGAGCGTCTGGAGCGACACGTTGCGGCCGTACAGCGCGTCAAGCACGCGGACCGACTGCACGTTATGGAAAAAATAACGACCGGTACGCAAGTGATAGATATCGTTGAGAAAGCGCTCGCCGGCATGGCCAAAGGGCGTGTGGCCCAAGTCGTGGCCTAAACCAATCGCCTCGATCAGGTCACAGTTGAGCCCCAGGGCACGTCCGATATCGCGAGCGATGCGCGAGACAAGCTGCACGTGCAGGCCGCGGCGCGACAGGTCGTCGTTGCTGCGAAAACTGAAGACCTGCGTTTTACCTGCATAACGGGTGTATGCGGGCAGATGCAGAATCTTTTCGATATCGCGCATAAAAGCCGGACGCATGAGCGTACCCTCGTCTGCGGCTCGATTGACACGGCGGATGACCTGGTCGTCACCACATCGATAGGGATTAACGACGCCCGAGGCGCGATCGGCAGCGATACGCTCGACCAGCTCGGGCGACAACGCCGCGGGAATGCGATCCATACGCGCCTTGATGGCGGCTGTCTGTTGATTGATTGCCATGGCATGCTCCTTAAAAAGGGCGCGCAAACGATTACAGCGTACTACCCACGACCTCGATTATGGCAAATATAGGCACCAAAAACGGCAGCAAAGGCAGGGAGCGCGATTTTGCAATGAGACAAGCGGCGGCAAGGGTCAGGAGCGCAACCGCAAACGCGACGACACCACCCAGGGGATCGAGGGTGCAAAGGGCAAAGAGCGCCTTGGCGTCCCCCATGCCGATGCCAGGGGCGTGGCGAACACGACGCCAGAGCGACTCAGTAAGCACAAGGGCAAGGTAGACGATAACCGCAAGACCAGCGTGGTCAAGGGCTGTGTTAACGCCCCTGTCGAGCCAAACGCCTGCAAGCGCAGCCACGGCGCACGCGCCGGCAAGCTGATTGGGAAACCGTCGCTCACGGGCATCAATCGCAGCGCCGGCAAAGATGCAAATCCAAAACGGGATATAGAACATCGAACACCTCCTTGGGCAGCAGCTCAAACGCAAAAACCATCACAAAGGTGCCTGTCCCCTTTGTGATGGTTTTGATCATGGTTATTTGGCGCCTTGCATGACCTCGTCGAGGGTAACACTCACGGCGTGCTGCGTCGGCACCCAGTCAACCTTCAAGAACAGAGCAGCCACCGTAATGGGGATATAACTGAACATAAAGATCGGGAAGGTAAACAGGTTAGTCACCAGACGCCACTTTTGCGCGCAGTGAATATGCTTGTACTCAAAGATGGTCGTGAGCAGTGCCAGGATAAAGAACGTCTGATACATCATGGCGAAGGTCAAAATGAGCGAAGCGGCGCACGCCTGCATCTCAACCTCGGTAGCCAAAAAGCCATGCGAAAGACCGCCCACGATGAGGAACGTCGCATTGGCGAGCATCGAGATCAACGATAGCAGCATGCCGGGCGCAATCGTCATGAACATGTCATAGGCGGCAAAGCGATGGTAACGAAAGGTCGATTTGACCAAGTGCTTACCGTAGGTAAAGAATACCTGGTAGAAGCCCTTAGTCCAGCGCATACGCTGTTTCCAGGACGCCTTAAACGTCACGGGCTGTTCGTCAAAGAACTCCGCCGGTGCATAGCCAATGCGAATGCCGTGGATGGCGCAGAACGTGGTGAACTGAATGTCCTCAGTCAGCGTGTGGAACTGCCAACCGTGCATGCCCTCGATAACACTGGCGGAGATGAGGTAGCCCGAACCTGAGACGGCGCAAGACGTCTTGCAGATGTTGCGCGCGTTGTTGAGAAAGCGCGCCTCGCGCAGATACCACGTAGCATTAGCCGCCGAGATCCACGAGCTGCCGAAGTTCTTGGAGTTACGATAGCTCGTGACCACATGAAAGCCCTGGTCAAAAGCATCGTTCATCTTGGATACGTAATCACGGGAGATAACGTTGTCGGCATCGAATATAAAGTAGCCCTCAAACGTGTCGGGATACTCGTTAAGGATGCGGTCGAAGCCAAAGTCCATGACCCAGCTCTTACCCTTGCGGGCCAGGTCGTTGCGCTCATAAACGATGGCGCCCGCCTCGCGCGCGAGCTGCGCGGTGTTGTCGGTGCAGGCGTCGGCAACGACAAAGACCTCGATGAGCTCGGACGGATAGTCCTGATCCTTGATGGAGCGAACGAGGTTGGCGATCACGGCCTCCTCGTTATGCGCAGCAATAAAGAAGGCATAGCGGTGGAGTTTTTTGGCCTTGGGAGGCGCGACCTCGCCACGAAGAGCGCCAATGACAAAGAAGACCACCTGGTATAGAAAGCAGACCGTGAGCAGCGTGACGACAATCTGGTTGAAGATCACGATGGGTGTGTTGGTTTGTAAAAAGGCGAGCATGCAGGCTCCCAGCAACGCGTTACGTAAACAATCGTATATCTTACCGCAGGCTTACCGAGTTCAAGAAACCACCTAATACTGGCTAGGCTTCGAGCAGACCGAGCTGCGGGACGATTTCGTCGCCGGCGGCAGTGCGGCCGAGCGAACGCGGGGCCAGATCGTCCAGAACCGCCGCAAGGTCCCACGGCAGTTCGTCACGGCACTCAATGCGCTCCCCCGTCGCGGGATGGTCGAATGCGACGCGCCAGGAATGAAGGAATTGCCTGGTCAGACCCTGATCGGCGCGCGCATCGCACTTACCGTAGAGCGGATCGCCCACGCAGGCGTGGTTGATATGGCGCATATGCACGCGAATCTGATGCGTGCGACCGGTAAACAGGTGGCACTCGACAAGCGTGTAGCCGTCGTCGAAACGCGTGGAATCAAAGCGTTCAAGCACCTTGAAGGTCGTGATGGCCTGGCGCGCAAAGGGGTCATCGGAAACCGCCATCTTCACGCGGTCGCGTGTCGATCGGGCAATACCGGTGTTGATGGTGCCCTCGTCCATGGCGATGTGCCCGTGAACAAGTGTGATATAGCGACGGTCGAGCGTACGCGTGCGGATGAGATTTTGGAGCGCGCGCTGGGTGTCGTCGTCCTTTGCCGCAAGCATGAGACCCGAGGTATCGCGATCCAGGCGATGCACAATACCGGGGCGGTCCTCGCCCTGCACGGTGCCCAGATGGTCGATACCGCAGTGATAGACCAGGGCATTCGCGAGCGTACCGCTCTCATGACCATGCGCAGGATGGCACACCAGGCCGCGCTGCTTGGAGAGTACAATGAGATAATCGTCCTCATAGCGAATGTCGAGCGGGATGGCTTCGGGAATCACGTCAGTCGGATCGTGCGGCTCGGGAAGGTCGACCGAGATGCGGTCACCGGAGCGCACGGCATACTTTTTTGACAGGCAGGTCTCGCCGTTGACGGCAACGGCGCCGCCCTCGATCAAGTGCGCGCAGGCAGAGCGCGTGGGGCAGCCATCGTTGGCGCCCAGATAGGCGTCAAGACGCTGACCAGTGGAATCGTCGGCAACAAGAATATGGATGTCGGCCATTAACGCTCATTCCTTTCGCGAATCTTGCGGGCACGCTCCCCACGCTGCTTGGCTTTGCGTTTGGCGCGGGCCTCGTCACGGGCGTTGAGCTCGGCGGTCGCATCGACCTCGCGAGCGGCGGGACTCAAGAACATGTAACCGATAAGAGCCAGCACGACACCGACCGTAATGCCAATATCGGCCACGTTAAAGACGGGGAAATCAATGAAGGTAGCGGCAATAAAATCAGTCACAAAGCCCATGGCCAGGCGATCAATCGCGTTGCCGACAGCACCGCCCGCGACCATGGCCATGCCCACAACCTCAAGACGAGCAAGCTGAGGCGCACGCAGCAAGTACACGGCAATGGCGACAATGACCGCAAGCGCCAGCACGGCGAACGCAACGCCATGGCCCTCGCCCATACTAAAGGCGGCTCCGATATTGCGAACAAACAGAAAGTCAATCACACCGGGGATAACGGTCATATGCAGGGCATCGCCCACGGCACGAACCGCAAGCTTGGTCAGCTGGTCAACAAGCAGCACAACAAGCGCTACCCCACCAGCAACACCTAACCGCCAACGCAAAGGCGGCGTCATATCCGCACCACGACCCAAAGAAATCCCCTACCCTCAAAACAATCGAATTCCGTTTAACGCAATTAATCATCTTATATTGTCACACGCAGGGCGCACGACATATCCACCAACGCTAGCGAAATAATCAGCATAAAACGAAAGCGACATTCCGAAAAACAGAATGCCGCTTGAATATGACACAGGTAGTCGTTGGGGACGTTCTTGTTTGACTAGTCGTTTAAGAACGTCCCCAACGACTAGGTCCATAGAAACGCCGCATTACCGTCGCCAACAGCGAAAACGTCCCTAAGCGAGCAAGGTGACGTGAAAAAGGAGGGAAGCGTACTTTGGTACGCGACCGACGATTGAAAGTCAGATTGCCGCTTAGGGGCGTTTGCAGCGTCGGTAGGTTACGGCGTTCTACGAACGCCGTAACCTACAGCGCCTCCGCGCAGCGCTTGCAGATATGCGCATGGCCGTTGTACTCGCCGACGGTGGTGCGGTAGTTCCAGCAACGGTCGCAGCACTCGCCATCGGCAGCCTCGATAGCAACGGAAAGCTCCTCGCCCTGGGTCAGCTCAACATCGGAGACGATGTAGAACTCGGCCAGATCGACAGCCTTGTCACCGGTCAGCAGCGCGTACATCTCGGCGGGAACGACCGCCTTGACGCGGACCTGCTGGCTCTTAGTGAAAGTGCCGGCGGAGCGAGCATCCTCAAGGGCCTTGGTCACGGCGCTACGGAGCTCGAGCGCAGCCTCGAGCACGCCCTCAAACTCATTGGCCTCGTCGACCGTGATAGGCGACTTGTACCAATCGAGCAGCGCGGCGTACTTCTGGTGATCGACGCAGCCGGCGGGCGCATAGGCCATGGCCTCGTCGACCGTATAGGACAGGATCGGCTGCAGGTCGCGCATGAGCATCGAGAAGAGCTCGGCCAGCACGGTCTGGGCGCTGCGACGCTCGAGCGAGCCGGGCTTCTCGCAGTACAGACGGTCCTTCAGGGCGTCGAGGTACACGTTGGAGAGCTCGGTAACCACGAAGTCGTAGAGCGCACGGTAGGCGCGCGGGAACTCGTAGCTGGCGTAGGCATCGTCGACCTCGGCCTGAACCTGGGTCAGGCGGGCAACCATGAGCTTGTCGAGCGGCAGCAGGTCGGCAAAGGCGACGCCGTCGGTCTCGGGCTCAAACTGGCCCTCGAGCTCGGAGAGCAGGAAGCGCAGCGTGTTGCGGAAACGACGGTAGGCATCGGACGTACGGGCAAGGATCTCGTGGTCGATGGACACGTCGGAGCTGGTGTCGACGGAGGCAACCCACAGGCGGATGATGTCGGCGCCCATCTCGTCGCAGACCTTGTTGGGGTCGATGACGTTGCCGAGCGACTTGGACATCTTGCGGCCCTGGCCGTCAAGCGTGAAGCCCTGCGAGACGACTGCCTTGTACGGAGCGTGACCGTTGGCACCCACCGAGGTAAGCAGCGAGCTCTGGAACCAACCGCGGTGCTGGTCGGAGCCCTCGAGATACACATCCGCCGGATACTCCAGCTCGGGACGGTACTCACAGACGGCCTTCCAAGACACGCCAGAATCCCACCACACGTCGAGGATGTCCTTATCGGCCTTGAGGTGATGGCCGCCGCACTTGGGGCAGACGCAGGCCTCGCCTAGGTAGCTCTCGGGAGCGTCGGTGAACCAGGCGTCGGAGCCCTTCTCGTGGAAGAGCTTGATGACGGCGTCGAGCGTGGCGTCGTTCATGACCTTCTCGCCGCAGTCGGCGCAAGTGTAGCTGGGGATGGGCACGCCCCAGTTGCGCTGACGGCTGATGCACCAGTCGGGACGCTGCTCGACCATGGCGCCGATGCGGTTGGCGGCGTGAGCCGGATACCACTTGACGTTCTCGCGGACCTCTTTGCCAGCCTGCTCGCGCAAACCGGTCTTGTCCATCGAGACAAACCACTGGTCGGTAGCACGGAAGAGCACCGGGTGCTTGCAGCGCCAGCAGTGCGGATAGCTGTGCGTGATCTTCTTCTCGAGGACCAGGGTGCCGCGCTCGCGCAGGAACTCGATGATGTGCGGGTTGGCCTCGTCGGTATCCATACCGCTGAAGGGGCCACCGGTGCCAAACTCCTCGCCGGTATAGAACTTGCCGTCGTCATCGACCGGCATGCAGATGTCGGTGATGCCCTCCTTGAGGCAGGCAAAGTAGTCGTCGACGCCGTGGCCGGGCGAGTTGTGGACGATACCGGTACCGTCATCGACACCGACGTAATCGGCCAGCAGTGCCACGCCCTCGACACCGTCAAAGATCGGCTGCTTGTAGTGAATGTGGTGGAAGGTCTCGGCGGGAACCACATAGGGCTTGCCGTCGACCATAACCGGGGTGTACTCCCAGCCAAACTCCTCGCAGCACTTGGGAGCCAGGTCCTCGAGCATGACCTCGGCGCGGCCGTCGTGCTCAACGGCGACGTAGGCGGCACCGGGCTTGAGGGAAACTGCCTGGTCGGAGGGGATGGTCCACGGCGTGGTCGTCCAGATGATGAAGTCGACCGGGCCGTCGAAGTTCTCGAGACCGGCGGGCTTGGAGGTCATCTCGAAGCGCACGAAGATGGAGGGGCTCGTCTCGTCGGAGTACTCAATCTCGGCCTCGGCGAGCGCGGTGTGGCAGTGCTTGCACCAGTGGACGGGCTTGTGACCGCGATAGATCATGCCCTTGTCGAACATGGCCTTGAAGACCTCGATGTCGGCGGCGTCATGCTGGTGATAGAGCGTCAGATACGGGTTGTCCCAATCGCCGAGCACGCCCAGGCGACGGAAGCCGGCCTTCTGCAGCTCGATGTTCTCGACAGCGAACTTGTTGCACAGCTCGCGAATCTTGGCAGTGGAAGTCTGGTTGAACTTCTCGGTGCCGAGCTTCTCCTCGACCTTATGCTCAATCGGCTGACCGTGGCAGTCCCAACCGGGGACATAGGGAACTTCGCAGCCCTGCATCATCCAGTAACGGTTGATCATGTCCTTAGAGATCTTGTTCATGGCGTGGCCGATGTGGATCGGGCCGTTGGCGTACGGAGGGCCGTCGTGCAGCACGAACTTCTTGTGACCCGCGTTCTTCTTTAGAACTTGCTCGTAGACCTTGTTGTCCTGCCAGTCCTTAAGTCGCTTGGGCTCGGACTTGGAAAGACCGGCACGCATGGGAAATCCGGTTTTGGGCAGATTCATCGTCTGCTTGTACTCGTTTGCCACGGTACCCCTTTCTTGTCATGGGCGCGCACGCCCTCTGGGCACCAAAAAAGCGCCCGTCCCTACAAGCTGGGACGAAGCGCCACAAAACGGGCAGTCTGCCCGTAAAAGCTCTTCGCTTAACCACCCAGCTTAGATGCCCTCGCTCGCGTCGCCGCGCGCTCGCATCCGTTACTCGGCTGGTCTGTATCGACGACCATCTCGGCGATGTCTACTAAGACGAACCTGCGCGGCACGTCCGTTGGGACCGCAGCTCCGGGGTGATTTTCATCGGTCGCATGCACGGGTTCTCAGCGCTTCCCGCTCTCTGTAGCATGCGGACGGCCGACTACTCGTCCCCATCAACGCTTATGCGGAGTATGCTAGCACGTTCCGCGCCGGCGAAAAACCCTCAACACTGGTTTTATACGTTCGAAATTTCTCGCGGCTGTGGACCTTCTCTTGGAGCAAAATACCTGAAAGCACTTTATCGAACGAAAGAAGGTTGCTATGCGCACGATTGGAATGAGCGACTACACCGTTGGCGAGGATTGCTTTGACGAGCTGCCCGGCGCGCTGGCCGAGTACGGCGCGAAGAAGGTCGCGATCATCGGTGGCAAGCGGGCACTGGCCGCAGCACTTCCCGGTATCGAAGCTGCGCTGGCGGGTACCGACGTCGAAATTCTCGAGACGCGCGTCTACGGCACCAACAGTACGCGTGCCAATATCGCCAAGGTCGTGAATACCCCTGCCTGCCAGGAAGCTGACGTGCTTATCGCATGCGGCGGCGGCAAGGCGCTCGACACCGTGAAGACCGCAGCCATCGAGCTCAAGAAGATCGTCTTTACGGTGCCGACGATTTGCTCCAACTGCTCCGCTGCGACCGCCATTGCCGTCGTGTACAACGACGACGGCTCGCTCGAGGGCTATTCGTACCCCAACCGACCGGCGCACATCTTCATCAACCCCAAGATCATCGCCGAGGCACCGGCAGAGTACTTCTGGGCCGGCGTAGGCGATGCCCTCTCTAAGCAGCCCGAGGTCGAGTACGCCACGAGCGCCGGTGATTTGGAGCACACCGCCGGTCTTGGCCTGGCACTCGCCCACACCTGCTCCGAGCCGCTGTTTACCTATGGCGTCCAGGGTCTTGAGGACGTGCGCCAGGACCTGTCGAGCGAGGCCGTCAAGCAGATCGCGCTCGATATCGTGGTCAACACGGGCTATGTCTCGAACCTGACCAACCAGAACGATTACTACTACAACTCGAGCGTGGCGCACGCGTTCTACAATGCCACCTGCAGCATTCCGCGTGAGGGCACCTACCTGCACGGCGAGGTCGTGAGCCTGGGCGTGCTCGTGTTGTTCGCCTACACGGGCGACACCGAGAACCTTGAGCGCTACGCCACCTTTAACAAGCAGATGGGGCTGCCCGTGACGCTTGAGCAGGTCGGCCTTACCGAGGCCGACATTCCGGCGCTGTGTGAGTTTGCCCACGCCACCAACGAGTGGAAGCAGGGAAACCCCGAGCCCTTCACCGACGAAAAATTCGCCGCCGCCATCAAGGCCGCCGACGCCTACGGCCACACCCTCCTCGCCTAACCTACCAAAAAGGGACAGGTTTATTTTGGCAGGTTTTATCTGGGCAAACGCCATTGAACATCTGTTGAAATAGTTTAGCTTGCCAGTAAAGGGGGCGACCATCTACTCGATGGCCTCCCCCTTTCATTTGCTATTCCAACATACTGGGGTCAAATTCGCTGGCCGGAATCACGCGGTACCCGTGACGCAGCAGCAGGTCGACGAAAACACCGTTACCCGCGGTGAGCGTACCGCTAAAGGTGCCGTCGTAGATGTGACCCGCACCGCACGAGGGGCTGCGGTCCTGAAGGATGCACGCGACTATCTCTTCCGGTCCGCCCGCCTGCTCACACATATCGAGCGCACGTTGGGCACCCAGGCGAAACTCACGATCGACCGAGGCGCCCTCGCAGGTACGAACCTCGCCGTTCACAATCTCGGACGGCTTGCGCGGCGTGGGAAGACCCCCAAAGACCTCAGGACACACCAAGAGGACCTCGGTCCCCGTACGCTCGCAGGCCTCGACCAGTTCGCGAAGGCAATTGTCGAGCCCGTTATACTTGCAGCTCTCGCCCATCAAGCAGGCGCTCACCACGATCTTCATACATATCCCTCCCACGTAAAACGCCCCATTTGAGATAGAGACTCAAATGGGGCGTTCAACAATGTGCAACCAGCCTTACTGCTGCTTTGGCATCAGCGGATTCTCGCGCGTGAGGAGATTCATAAACTCCTCGCCCGTGATCGTCTCCTTCTTGTACAGGTAACGAGCCAGCTCGTGGAGCTTGAACTTGTTCTCCTTCAGGATCTGCAGAGCGCGGTCGTGCGCATCCTCGATCAGCTTGGCGACAATCGCGTCCACGCGCTCGGCCGTACCGGGAGCGCAGGTGAGCGACGTGTCCTGGTTGAGGTACGCATTCTGCACGGTACCGAGCGCCATCATGCCAAACTCGTCGGACATACCAAAGCGCGTCACCATGTTGCGGGCGAGCTTGGTGGCCTGTTCGATATCGTTGGCGGCACCGGTCGTCATCTCGCCAAAGATGAGTTCCTCGGCCGCGCGACCACCGCAGTAGACGGCAAGCTTGTCCAAGACCTCCTGGCGTGTCGTCAGGAAGCGCTCGTCCTCCTCGACCTGCATGGTATAGCCAAGAGCACCGCTCGTGCGCGGCACGATGGTGATCTTGGTAACCGGCGCGGAACCCTTTTGGCGGGCAGCGACGATGGCATGGCCGATCTCGTGGTAGGAAACGACCTGCTTCTCGTGGTCGGACAGCACCGTGGACTTACGCTGCTGACCCGCGATGACGACCTCCACCGACTCCTCAAAATCGTCCTGCGTGGCGCGCTTGCGGCCCTCGCGGACAGCACGCAGGGCGCCCTCGTTGATGATATTGGCCAGGTCGGCGCCCGAGGCACCGGGCGTGGCGCGGGCAATCGCGGTCAGATCGATCGGCGGCTCGGTCTTCACACTCTTGGCGTGGAGCTCGAGGATGTTCTTACGGCCGGTCAGATCGGGCAACTCGACGGGGATGCGGCGGTCAAAACGACCGGGGCGCAACAGGGCCGGATCAAGGCTGTCGGGACGGTTGGTAGCAGCGAGAACAACAATACCCTTGTGGTTATCGAAGCCGTCCATCTCGGTCAGCAACTGGTTGAGCGTCTGCTCACGCTCATCGTTGCCGCTAAAGCCACCGCCATCGCGCTTCTTGCCGATGGTATCGATCTCGTCGATGAACACGATACACGGGGCCTTTTCCTTGGCCTGCTTAAACAGATCGCGCACCTTGGCGGCGCCGCGGCCGACGAACATCTCAACAAACTCAGAACCCGAAATACTAAAGAACGGCACGCCCGCCTCGCCGGCAACGGCCTTGGCAAGCAGGGTCTTACCGGTACCCGGAGGGCCGACAAGAAGAGCACCGCGCGGCAGCTTGGCGCCGATTTCCTCGTAGCGCTGCGGCTTCTCCAGAAAGTCGACGACCTCCTTGAGGGACTCCTTGGCCTCTTCCTGGCCGGCGACATCCTTAAAGGTCACGCCCACGTCCTTGGAGGCGATCACGCGCGCGCCGGACTTACCCAGTCCGCCGCCGCCAAAACCACCGCCGCCAAAGTTCATCGACGGACCGTCATCGCCCATGGCCTTCTTCATGCGGCGGTTGAGCCACCAGCCGATCAGGAAGAAGATGGCTATGGGAAGAATGAGGGTGAGCAGGTAGTAGGTCATCAGACCCGAGTTCTTATCGGGAACGACCGACTCAAGCGAGGCGCCAGATTCAAGCACGCGATCGGTAAAGCCCGCGTCATTCGGCACACCGGTCGTCTTGTAGGCGATGTTCTCGTCCTCGCCCTTCTTGGTGTAATAAATCGTGTAATCGTCCGTGTTGTACTCGACCTTGTCGACACTCTTCTTATCGAGCGCTTTGACAAACGTCGAGTAATCGGTCTTCGTAATCTGCTGCGTGTGACCGATGTTGGGGAACAGTACGGTCGAGAGCACGAGGTAGACGACGAAGGCGATGAGCACGTAGAGGATCATATTCCGTCTACGTTTGTGGTCATCCATCTCCATCTGCTTGAACTCCATCTACTGGGGTTGATAATGTTTTCTAGAATACCCAACCCGGACGGCGATAAACCGACGCCGGGCACGAAAGGACAGAGATGGCATCACTGGAAGTCGGCAAGGTTCAAATCTATACGGGCGACGGCAAGGGCAAGACGACGGCTGCGCTGGGCCTCGCGCTGCGCGCCACGGGCTATGGACTTAACGTGCTCATGCTTCAGTTTGCCAAGAAGCTGCACTGTGCCGAACATGACGCAGCACCTCGATTGGGGCTACGCATCGTACAAGCCGACCGCGACACGCCCGAAGCCTGTGCCGCACAGATCATGGAGCTGGCGCGCGAGCAGATTAGCCAGGTCGACGTGCTGATCTTGGATGAGCTGGGAGAAGCCATGCGACGGGGCTTTGTGACGCGCGAAGATGTCGAAGCGTTAATCGCAATGAAGCCCGCCACCACGGAGCTCGTGCTCACCGGCCGTGGCTTGCTGCCCCTCGCCGACCTTGCCGACCTAGTAACCGAAATGCGCCCCGTCAAACACTACTTCGACGAAGGCCTCCTAGCCCGCCAAGGCATCGAATACTAGCCATTGCGGACGTCCCCAATGGCTAGGCAGTGGCGCGGCCGAGCCAGTTGCCGCTGTGGTGGTAGATGGTGAACATTATGGCGGTGATGAGCCAGGTTACGGGGTAGACCAGCAGCAGGTGCTCAAGCGACGGATCGAACGGCATAATCGCAAACACCCAGATCACCCTGAGCACGACGGTGCCAAAAATCGTGAGCAGCATGGGCTGCAAGCTCACGCCGGCGCCGCGGATGGAACCCGAGGCGTTCTCGATAATCGAGAAAATCGCATAGAACGGCGCAATGAAATGGAGGATGGTCGTGGTGTACGCCGAAATCGAAGCATCGTCGACAAACAGGCGCGACAACGGACCCGAGAACACCAGCAGCACGGCAGACAGGCCACCAATGAGCATAAACGACAGCACGAGCGACGTATGGTAGCCCTTTCGCATGCGCTCGTAGTTGCGCGCGCCAAAGTTCTGTGCCGAGAACGTGGTAATCGACACGCCAAGCGCCTCGGTAACCATCCAGACAATGCCATCCAGGCGGCCCGAAAGACCCCAAGCCGTGGTGACATCGGCACCAAACGAGTTGACCGACACCTGAATCAAAACGTTGGAAATCGAATACGCAGCAGACTGAAAGCCAAGCGGCAGACCACACGAAATCATGCTCTTACAAATACCAGGATCAATGCCGAGTTTGGACAGTGAAAGCCGCCACGCACCCGGTGCGTGCATCATACGAATCACGATCATCGTGGCATTGGAGCAAATGGTCAGCGCCACCGCGATGCCGCAGCCCAGAGCCTCCATATGAAGTACGGCAACGAAGATGACATCCAGCACCGCATTAACAAGGCAGCCGGAAGCGATGATCACAGCGGGCCCGCGCGTGTCGCCCACGGCGCGCAGCAATGCCGTTCCCATATTGAGCAGCAGCGCCGCAACCATGGCGGCAAAATAGCAACGGGCATAGGCCACGCCCTCGGCCAATAGTTCATGCGGCGTATTCATAAGCACCAGCATGGGCTCAACGAACACTATGCCAAGAATCGAGAAAACGATTCCGCCCACCAGCGCGAGCGTCATGGCCGTATGGACCGATCGGCTCAGGCGCTCGTCATCGTGCTGGCCAAAAAACTGGCCCGTAATGACCGCGCAGCCGGCACCGACGCCAACGCAAAAGCCAATGCAGAGCTCGGTGAGCACCATCGTGGCCTGAATGCCACCCAGCGCGAGCTTGCCGCCAAACTGACCGACGATATAGGTACCGATAAGCGTGTATGCCTGCTGAAAGAACGAACTAAAGAAGATGGGAACGCACAGCGACAGCAGCTGCTGCCAAATGACACCCTGCGTTACATCGATAGCCGTAGATTTCTTAGCCACACGCCCTCCCCACTAGCGTACGTCATACAACAAAACGGCAATTTAAGACCAAAGCCGACACCAGCTTAGCACCGACCAGCGTCGGCCGAAACGCCCCGAACCACAGCCCGGTGCGAAATATCTGTTTAGTGATACAGCCCCGGCTGGTAGTGGTACTCGTTGCTCACATGCGGGCACAGCTGCCAAAAGGCGACAGCACTTGCCGCGGCCACGTTAAGCGAATCGACCCCGTGCGCCATCGGAATGCGCACGGCTCGGTCGCAGCCAGCAATGGTCTTGGCGCCTAAGCCAGCACCCTCGGTGCCCATAAAGATTGCCAGGCGGTCAATCTCCTGCAGCGCGGGATCGTCCAACGACATCGAATCATCCGTCAACGCCATCGCGGCACACGAAAAGCCGGCATCGTGCAGCGCCGCCAGCCCATCATGCGGCCATACGCGCGCCTCGCTGCCAATGCGTGTCCAGGGCACCTGGAACACCGTGCCCATGCTCACGCGGGCCGAGCGACGGTACAGCGGATCGCAGCACGTCGGACTGACCAAAATACCGTCGACATTGAGCGCAGCCGCCGAGCGGAAAATCGCGCCGACGTTGGTGTGGTCGACAATGCCCTCGAGCACGCACACGCGCACCGGGCGCTCCCCCGCCGCCTCGACGACGCCACCCAAGAACTCGGCTACCGGAATCTGACGCGGGCGACGGAACGCCGCGAGCGCACCGCGCGTCACGTTAAAGCCCGTCAGCTGCTCCATAAGCTCCATCGAGGCCACGAACACGGGAACCGGGCCCGCACCTTCGCGTACCGCCAGGCGCTCAAACAGCGGCATCATCTGGTCGAGCCAGCGTTCGCCCAAAAGAAAGCTCACCGGCTCGTATCCGGCACGCACTGCGCGCTCGATAACCTTGGCACTCTCGGCGATAAAGATGCCCTTTTGCGGCTCCAGCACGCAGCGCAGCTCACGCTCGGTCAGTCGCACGTAGGCATCAAGCCGCTCGTCCTCGAGCGAATCGATTCGCAGCACCTCAACGGCATCAGTCATAGCAGCCTGCCCGCACCTTTCTTTGCAGCACCTATACAAATATCGGGGCAACGCCATGCGCTGCCCCGCCACTCATTCCAACCCGATAATACCGAAGGGATAATCGGGTTTACGCCTCAACGCGACGATACGTCACGAACTCATAATCGAGACCCTCGTCACCCTCGCCCGCGGCAATCGTGGCAACACCGCCACGCCGCGCAATCTCCCACGCGGGATCGGCATCCAGATCGGGAAAGTACGTATCCACGTCATGCACGCAGTGGTTATGCGTAACCTCGGCCTCCGCGCAATACGGCAAAAACTGCCGATAGACATCGCCGCCACCGATCACCCACGCAACGGGTTCATCGGCAACCGCGGCGAGCGCTTCGTCAATGCCATGCACCACGTCAACGCCCTCGGGGGCAAAGCCCTCGTCGCGCGTGAGCACAATGTTGCGGCGATTCCTGAGCGGACGCCCACCGGGAAAACTCAGCAGCGTCTTGCGCCCCATAATGACCGAGCAACCTTTGGTGCACGCCACAAAATGGCGCATGTCGGCGCGATTGGACACCACCATGTCGCCCTCGCACCCAATACCCCAGTCATCGCACACGGCGACAATGGCAGAAAGCTTACACGTCATGCGCGTCACCTACACCGCGATGGGGATGTTCTTGACCTGCGGGCCGTGCTCATAGCCCTCGACGATCAGGTCATCGGTCGTAAACGCATAGAAGTCATGCACATCGGGGTTGAGCGTTACCTTGGGCGCGGCAAACTGCGGACGCTCGATAAGTTCGCGGATGATATCGACATGACGGTCGTAAATGTGGGCATCGGCAATCACGTGCAGCAGCTCGCCAGCGATCATATCGACCGACTGCGCAACCATCATCAGCAAAATGGCGTACTGGCACACATTCCAGTTGTTCGCGGCCAAAATATCCTGGCTACGCTGGTTGAGAATCATGTTGAGCGTCGGCTTGTCGTCCTGCGGGCGCTGCGTCACGTTATACGTCACGCTGTAGGCGCACGGATACAGGTGCATCTCGGACAGGTCGCTAAACACATAGGTGTTCGTCATAATGCGGCGGCTGTACGGCGTGTGCTTGAGGTCGTACAGCACGCGGTCCATCTGATCAAAGTCACCCTCGGCATAATGGCTCTTCTGCCCAATCTGGTAGCCGTAGGCTTTGCCGATAGAGCCGGTCTCGTCGGCCCACTCATCCCAAATATGGCTGTTGAGGTCATGCACGTTATTGGACTTCTTCTGATAGATCCACAGGATCTCATCCATCGCAGACTTAAGCGCCGTGCGACGCAGGGTGAGCGCGGGGAACTCCTCGCGCAGGTCGTAGCGTGCCGTAACTCCAAAGTTTTTAATGGTATAGGCAGGGGTGCCGTCCTCCCACACCGGGCGGACCTTTTGGCCCTCGGTCGTGGTGCCATGGTCCAAGATGTCGCGGCACATAGCTACAAACTGCTGATCAGCCTTGCTCATTGACCCTCCTGTCAGTCGCCTATAAGCGAGATTCATTGTAGCCCAGGCGCACGCGGCCCCACAGCCCAAACATAAGCCCTCATATTCTGACATATGCCAGAAATTCCTTGCGCAAATCTACAGTTTCGTTATTCTATTGTTGACATATGTCAGATAAGGAGGGTGCATGGCAGGAAGACGCGAGAAACTGCGCCGCGTCGGGATCATCCCCGAATACCGCGGCTTTACCCCCGATGGCCTGGCGAGCGGAGACGCCATCGACATGACGATCGACGAACTCGAGGTGCTGCGCCTGTGCGACCTGGAAGGCCTTAACCAAGAGGCAGTCGCACAGCAGATGGGCATCGCGCGCGCCACGGTGGCGGCAATCTGCAGCCGTGCGCATCGCAAGGTAGCAAATGCGCTGGTCAACGGACGAGCGCTCATCATCAAAGGCGGCAATATCATGTACTCCCCCATCACCACAACGACGGCCGCATGGCCAGCAAAGGAGGTCGACACCATGAGGGTGGCAACCACGTACGACAACGGCAACATCTTTATGCACTTTGGCCGCAGCGAGCAGTTCAAGATCTACGACATTCAGGACGGCAAGGTGCTCAACGAACAGGTCGTGGGCACCGGCGGCACCGGCCACGGTGCCCTTGCGGGCCTGCTCGCCAACGGTGGCGTGGACGCGCTCATCTGCGGCGGCATCGGCGGTGGCGCTATCAACGCGCTTGCCCAAGCCGGCATCACGGTATACGCAGGTGCCCAGGGCAACAGCGACGCTTGCGTCGAGGCCCTTATCGCCGGCACGCTCGCACAGAACGGCGAGGCCACGTGCGGCTGCCACGGCCATGACCACGACCACGCCCACGAACACGGCGAGTCCTGCAGCTGCCACGACCATCACGAGCACGAGGGCCACGAGGGCTGCAGCTGCCACTAACGGCACGACACCGCGAGCTCGGGGCGCGACGCCGAACTCAACCCAACAATCAAAGCCAACAACAAAGGCCACCCGGTAGCTTCCGAGTGGCCTTTGCCATATCAAGCTGGAATTACAGCCCTATTTCTTATTGCGCATCTGCGCTTCCATCTGGCGCAGCAGCTCCATATCGGACTTGGGACCGCCCGTGCCCAGGCCGCCCATACCGCCCAGACCCATAGCGTCCAGGCCAGGGATATTGGGCATGCGCATCTTCTTGCCCTTCTTACCCTTTTTGCCCTTCTTGCCGCCGGCCTGCGCTTGATTGGCCATCGTGCGCATGCGGCCCATCATCTTGTTCATCTCGCCCCACTGCTTCATAAGGCTGTTGACCTCGGTGGGGGTTACGCCGGCGCCCCTGGCGATACGGGCGCGACGCTGGCCGTTGATAATGGAGGGGCGAAGGCGCTCCTCCTTGGTCATCGACATGATGATGGCCTCATTCTTGTCGAAGATGCCCTCGTCCAGGTTGCCGCCCATCTGGTTGAGGGCGCGCTGGCCACCGGGGAGCATACCCAGAATGCCCTTCATGCCGCCCATCTTCTTGACGGCTTTCATCTGGTCGAGCATATCGTTCATGGTAAAGCCCTCGCGCAGCATACGCTCGGCAGCCTCAAGCTGCTCTGCATCGGCTGCCTCCTGGGCCTTCTCGATAATACCTACGACATCGCCCATGCCCAGAATGCGCTTGGCCATGCGATCGGGATAGAACGGTTCAAGCGAATCGGGTTTCTCGCCCATGCTCACAAACTTGATGGGCTTGCCGGTCACCTGACGCACCGAAAGTGCGCCACCGCCACGGGCATCGCCGTCGAGCTTGGAGATAATCACGCCATCAAAGTCGGTGCGCTCGGCAAACGTCGAGACGACGTTGACGATATCCTGGCCGGTCATGGCATCGACGACCATCAGCACCTGGTCGGGCTTGACGGCCTTCTTGATGTCCACGGCCTCCTGCATCATCTGCTCGTCGATCTGCAGACGACCGGCTGTATCGACAATGACCACGTCGCGCAGGTGGTCGACGGCCTCCTGGATGGCGCCCTTGGCGATGTCGACCGGGTGCGCACCGTCGCCGCGAAAGACTGGTACGCCGATCTCGCCACCGAGCGTGGCCAGCTGGTCGGCAGCGGCGGGACGATAGACGTCGCACGCGGCGAGCAGCGGCGAGCGGCCCTGCTTCTTGAGCAGGTAGGCCAGCTTTACGGCCGCCGTGGTCTTACCGGAGCCCTGCAGACCCACGAGCATAATGACATTGGGGATGCGGTTGCTAAAGACGAGCTTGCTCTCGGTGGAGCCGAGCATCTCGGTGAGCTCGTCGAGCACGATCTTGACGACGTTTTGCGCCGGCGACAGCGACTCCATGACCTCAGCGGTCATGCAACGCTCCTTGGTCTTGGCGACAAAATCCTTGACGACCTTGAAGTTAACGTCGGCTTCGAGCAGCGCCATGCGAATGTCGCGCATGGCCGAGGTGATATCGGCCTCGGTCAGCTTGCCCTTGCCGCGCAGGCGGTCAAATGTGTCGTTGAGGCGATCGCTCAGGGAATCAAACACTGGTTACTCCTTAGTTGGACTCGCCCACCAGGGCGCGGCAGAAATCTTTGGCGTTAAACTCCTGCAGGTCATCGACCTGCTCGCCCACGCCGATGCGCAGGATCGGGAGCTTGAGCTTCTCGGCCACGGCCATGGCAATACCGCCCTTAGCCGTGCCGTCGAGCTTAGTCATGATAATACCGTCCAGGCCCAGCGCCTCGTTAAACTCGAGCGCCTGGTTCAGACCGTTCTGACCAGTGGCGGCATCGATCACAAGCACGACCGAGACCGGCATGGGACCGGCGGCCATATTGGCGGCGCGCTTACGGGTCACATTGACCACCTTGGCGAGCTCGCGCATGAGCTCGGGACTCGTGTGCAGACGGCCGGCGGTATCGATGAGCACCAGGTCGCTGCCGCGCTTATCGGCCTCGTCGAGCACGTCATAGCACACGCTCGCAGGATCGGAGCCGCGGTCACGCTTGATAACCGGTACGCCGGCACGCTGACCCCACACATCGAGCTGCTCGATAGCGGCGGCGCGGAAGGTGTCGGCCGAACCGATAAGCACGTTCTTGCCGCGGGCGGCCATGGCGCTCGCAATCTTGCCGACCGTGGTGGTCTTGCCGGCGCCGTTGATACCGACAAACAGCACGCAGCTCGGCGTATCGGAAAACGGGTCGCGCTCAACAGGCACAAAATGGCCCTCGAGCTGCTCGGCCAGGGCGCGACGAAGCTGCGGGGCGGTCTTGAGGTTCTTCTTGGCGGCGGCGTCACGCAGGTCATCGGAGACCTGAATGGCGACCTCGGCGCCCATGTCACCCATGACGAGGGTGTCCTCAAGATCCTCCCAAAAATCCTCGTCGACCTCACCGCCAAAGTAGAAGACCTCGTTGAGGGCCTCGCGGCTGCGCTCAAGTCCGCGCGAGAGTGCGTCAAAGAATCCCATTATGCATTCACGACCTTTCCGGTTTCGCGATCGAGTTTTTGCGAGACGACGCGACTGACGCCGTCGGCTTGCATCGAGACGCCGTAGAGAACGTCAGCATCCTCCATAGTACGGCGCTGATGCGAGATTACCAAGAGCTGCGTATCGGAACGCAGCACATCGAGAGCACCGATGAGCTTGGACAGGTTGGCGTCGTCGAGCGCGGCCTCGACCTCGTCCAGCACATAGAACGGCACCGTGCGCGTACGGTATACGGCAAAGAGCAGAGCGAGCGCCGTCAGGCTCTTCTCGCCACCGGACATGAGCATCATCTTGGTGATACGCTTGCCGCGGGGCTGCGCCACGACCTCAATGCCCGTCTCGGCAGGATGCTCGGGATCGGTCATCTCAAGGTGAGCCTGACCACCCGGGAAGAGCATGGCGAAGATCTCGCGGAAGTTCGCGTCGACCTTCTCAAACGTCACCAGGAACGCCTTGCGCATCTTGCGGTCAATCGCCACGGTGATCTTGGTGAGCGCCTTGCGCGCGCTCTCCAGATCGGCCAGTTGCTCCTCGATGTAATCGGCGCGGCGCTTGAGCTGCTCGTACTCCTCCATGGCAACCTGGTTCACGGGGCCCAGGTTGTTGATCTGGCGCACGAGTTGGTTGAGCTCGCGCTCGGCGGCGTCGCGGTCGGTGGGCGCCGGCAGCATGAGCGCTTCCTCGAGCACCGTGGTACCGTCAGCGGTGATGGCCTTGATGGCAGCCTCGACCTGCACCTCGAGCTTGCCGCGCGCCACCTTGAACTCATTTTGCGTCGTGGCGGCAGCATCGACCCTCTCTTTGGCGCGGGCGACCTCGGTCTTGGCGTCCTCGATGGTCTTCTTAAGCGAAGCCGAGTCCGCTTCCTCGAGCGAAGCCTGATCGCGCAGGCGCGCAGCCCAGTCCGAGGCGCGCTCCAACAGGGCAGAATAGCGCTCGTGCATGGGATCGACGCGAAGGCGCAGCAGCTCAAGCGAGCGCGAGGCCTGGCGTGTTCCGCGGATACGGCGGTCGATGCCCTCCAGGCGATGCTCCAGGTCGGGCACGCGGCCCCTCAGAGAACGAAGACGCTCGCTCGTCTGGGCCAGGCGCACCTTGGCGTCGGCGAGCTTACCGGCTGCCTCAGAATCGTCACGGCGCACGCGATCGAGCTCGTCGTTGGCCTCGGCAATCTGCAAGCCTAAGTCGCTCGCCTGCGCACGGGACTCGTCACGCGAACGAGTGAGTTCGTCCACGCGCGGACGTGCGGCACGAACGGCCTCTGCGGCCTGCTCGCGGCGCTTGGAAATGCGCACGCGCTCGACCTCGGCATTGTTGGCACTCTGCTCCAGGCGGCCGATCTCAGAGAGCAGCGAGCGGCGCTCGCCCTCAAGACGGGCAATCTCGCCGGCGGCATCGCCCTCGGCGGCGCGCGCCTCCTCGACGGCCGCATTGGCCTCGACGACCTGATCAGAAACATGCTCAAACGCGGCAGTAAGATCGGGCTCCAGGCCCTCCAGCTCGCGGATACGACGCTTGCGCTCCAGAGCGCCCGAAGCCTCGCCGGCATCAAGCCCCACGCGAACCAGGCCGCCGCAGGCAACACGTGCGCCATCGGGAGTCACATAGGTCACGCCATCAACGACCGGCGCGGACAGCGCACAAGGCAAGTCATCGACCACGTAATAGCCGCCAAGCAAGGCCTCGACGACCGGACCGTAGCCGGCACGCACGGACAGGCGATCAACAAGACGGGTACCGGCGGCGCCCTCGGCGGCCGCAGAGCCGCTCACACTGCGCGCCACCAGCAGCGCCTCACCCGAGGCCTTCTTCTGGTCCAGGGCAGCGCGACCGGCACGCTCAAGTGCGGCAGCGTTATCGAACAGCAGGGCATCGATATCGCCGGCGAGCAGCTGCTCAACCAGGCCCTCAAGCTCACGCGGTGCCTCGAGTACATCGCCCAGACGGCCCGAGACATCGTCGCCCAGCGCGCCCACCAGACGGCTTACGAGCGGCGAGCTGTCGGCCATGCGGGCATCGAGCTTCTTTTGGCTCGCGAGCTCTGAGCGCACCTCAGACAGCTTGTTGCGCGCCTCGCCCTCGCGGGCACGCAGGTCCTTGAGGGCAGCGCGTGCCGTCTCGGTGGCCTCGCGTGCATCGCTTTGGGCCTGACGGGCCGCCTCAAGGGCGCTCTCAAGCTCCTCAGCACGGTCGCGGCGGCTATCAAGCGATGCCGTGACCTCCTCGAGCTGTTCATCGATCTGCTCCAGGCGCGAGGCATACATGTTGTCCTCGACCTCGGCGTTGCTCAGCGAGTCCTTCACCTTGGCGAGCTCGAGCGCAGCATTATCGGCAACGCGCTGCACATCGCGCTGTTCGCGCGTGAGCTGCGAAATCTGATTGTCGAGCGCAACGCGACGCTCGTGGAGCTCGGCGGCGGCAGGACCAGCGGCGTCAACGTCCTCCTGGGCCTGCATATGCGCGCCGGTCACTTCCTCGAGCTGAGCACGTGCGTCCTCGAGCTCCTCGACCACGCGACGGCGCTGATGCTCGGAGCTCGAGATCTGGCCACGCATGTCGGACAGGCGCGACACCATGTTATGGCCCTTTTCCTCGAGCAGGCGCATATCGGAGTTAATGCGACCGACCACGTCTTGCATATGACGGCGCTGCTCGCCCAAGTCGCCCACAAACAGGCCCTTTTCCTCGAGCATAACTTGGAGCTTCTCGAGCTCGCGCTCCTTTTCACCCAAGCGGTATTGCGCGAGCTCAAGCTCGGCAGCGCCCTCCTTGGAGCGGCTCTCCAGGTCGTTCCACTGCGATTGCAGTGAACGCAGCTCATCAACGGCCAGCATCTGCGTAAGCTCGTTCGCGCGCGAGGACAGCTCTTTGTACTTGCGCGCGCGATCGACCTGACGCTCCAGCGGCCGCAGCTGACGGGCGATCTCCTTATTGATGTCGCGGGCACGGGTCAGGTGCTCGTCCATCGACTTGATCTTTTTGAGCGCACGCTCCTTGCGACGCTTGTGCTTGGAGATACCGGCGGCCTCCTCAATGAGGGCACGGCGCTCCTCGGGGCGGCTCTGCAAAATGGCATCGAGCTTGCCCTGGCTGATGATGGAATGCGTATCCTTGCCCAGTCCCGAATCGTGCAGGATATCCTGGATGTCCATCAGGCGGCACGGGCTCGAATTGATGAGGTACTCACTCTCGCCCGAGCGATACATGCGGCGGGTGATGGCGACCTCATCAAAGTCGACGGGAAGCATATGGTCCGAGTTATCGAGCACCAGCGTGACCTCGGCGACACCCACCGGCTTGCGCGCCGACGAGCCCGAGAAGATGACGTCCTCCATGGCCTGGCCGCGCAACTGCTTGGCGCTCTGCTCGCCCAGGACCCACAGAATCGAGTCGGAGATGTTCGATTTTCCCGAGCCGTTGGGACCGACGATGACGGTCAGGCCCGGCTCAAACGTCATATGGGCGCGGTCGGCAAACGACTTGAACCCTTTGAGCGTGAGGGACTTGAGATACACGGTTCCTCGCTTAAACAGGCTTCTTGTTGAGAATCACGCCGTTGGTGGTGTAGCCCATGCGGTCGAGTGCCTCAAGCGCAGCGGCTCCCTCGGCCTCCTTCTTGGAGGAACCGGTGCCGCGGCCCTGGCGGATACCGTCGATGAGCACCACGGCGGTAAAGGTCGGTGCGTGCGCCGGCCCCTCAGAGCCAACGAGCTTGTACGCCGGAGGCTCGTGGCCGTCGGCCTGCACGCACTCCTGCAAAAACGACTTGGGGTTCGCAGGATGCTCGGCACGCTCGGAAGCCAGGTGCGGCTTAAGCGTGCGGTGGATGAACTCCGCCGCAACGTCCCAGCCGGCATCCAGGTACAGGGCACCCACGAGCGACTCGTAGACGTTCTCGAGCGCCGAATGCAGGCCGCGCGCGCCCGTGCCGGTCTCAGAGGCACCAAAGATGATGATGTCGTCGATGCCCAGCTCATGAGACACCTCGGACAGCGTGGCACCCGAGACGAGCGACACCTTCAGGCGCGTAAGCTTGCCCTCGTCAAACTCCGGATAGGACTCGAAGAGCGAGCGGGCAACCACGGCACCCAAAATGGAATCGCCCAAAAACTCAAGGCGCTCATAGCTCGCCGAGACGGGCTGACCTTCCACGGCAGAGGGGTGCGTAAGCGCCGCGCGCAGCAGCACCTTGTTATTGAACTCGTGGCCCAGGATTTCCTGGGCGCGCGCGAGTCGTTGAGATAAAGCCAAGACTTAGGCCTCCTTGGCGTTTTCAATAGCGTCGACAGCGTCGGCGACAGAGTTGAGCGACAGCAGGGTCTCGTCATCGATCTCGAGGTCGAACTCGTCCTCGATGGCCGTCACCAGCTGCAGACGCTCGAGCGAATCGGCATCGAGATCGTCAAAGGTAGTCTCGTCGCTAATGTCAGCGACATCGACGCCCAGCACGTCAGCGGCGACTTCGGCGATCTTATCGAAGATTTCGGAGCGGTCCATAGCGCTTCCTCTCGTATGTCATGGAACACAACACAACACGGCAATCGGAGCCGCGTTGCAATACGGCTCCGATTCTACCCCACACGGTACAGGTTGAGCCACGTAACGAGGCTCTTATAAAACGATACCGTCCATGGAATTGGCAACGTCCTGGACAAGCCCGGCGCGCACGGCCTGGGCCGCGGCAAGCGTACCGTTCTTGACGGCCTCGACCGACGTGGCACCGTGGCCGATCAACACGACGCCGCGCAGGCCCAGCAGGATCGCGCCGCCCTTGGCATCGCCCGAAAGCTTGGCCTTAATCTCGCGCATCTGCTTTTTGATGAGCAGCGCGGCAATCTTCGTGCCGAGCGAAGACATAAAGGCACCCTTAAGCTCCTGCAGCAAAAACTTGGCAGCGCCCTCGGTGGCCTTGAGCGCGATGTTGCCCGACATGCCATCGGCGACCACGACGTCAAAATTGCCCGACGTAAGATCGGTACCCTCGCAGTTGCCCACAAAGCCGGGAACCGCTGCCTTCATGGCCGGGAAGCACGACTTGGTAAAGATGGAGCCCTTCTCGTCCTCGGTGCCATTGGCAAGCAGACCCACGCGAGGATGCTCAATACCCAAAACCACACGGGCATAGGCAGAGCCCATCTGGGCGAAGCGCAACATATCGTCCACCGTGACATCGGGATTGGCGCCCATATCGCACAGCACCGTCAGGTCGCCGGCGCGATTGGGCAGTGCGTTGGTCAGGCACGGACGGACCGGCTGCTTCTTGCCCTCTGCCAAATACCTAAACGGTGTGACGTAGGCCGTGGCGGCAGCGGTCATGGCACCGGTCGAGCCGGCCGAGAAAAACGCGTCCGCATTGCCCTTCTTGATGGCACGGCACGCAAGCACGATCGAGGACTTGCGCTTGGTCATCACGGCGCGAATGGGATCGTCCTCCATGCTGATGACGTCGGGGGCCTCCAGGGCCTCCACGCGGGCATGCGCCGCGGCAAAGGGGTTGACGATTTCGGCGGGACCGACGGCCAAGACCTCGATCTCGGGATCTGCCGCAAGCGCGGCCTCGATACCATCGAGAACAACCTGGGGCTTCTCGTCTCCGCCCACAACGTCAACACAAACGCGAACGTTACTCATTTCATATGCTCCTTATACAAAAATGGCCGACTCATTGAGCCGGCCATTGTGGTTCCAGTTGGAACGGCATCGCATCCAGAGTATACAGTTACTCGGTAACGATAACCTCGCGGTCCTTGTAGAAACCGCAGCTGGGGCACACGTGGTGCGGGAGCTTAACAGCGCCGCAACGGGGGCACGTGGACTGAGCCGCAGCCGAGATCTTCATGTTGGCGGAACGACGGGTATGGGTGCGGATACGACCCTGCTTTTGTTTAGGTACGGGCATAGTGACCTTCCTTATGAACTATCCAGTGTGGCGATTACGCGCAAGTAGCGATACTACCACAGTTTTACTCGTCAAGCTTGAGATTCTTCAATGCTGCAAATGGATTTTCCGTGGCAGCGGCCCATTCGGCCTCTGCCTGGGCGGCGCAATCGCATTGCTCGACGTTGAGATTGATGCCGCAGGTGGGGCAAAGGCCGCGGCAATCGGGCTTGCACAGGACAACGAACGGCGTGTCCATGACGACCGCGTCGTTGATGGGCTCACCCAGATCGACGATGCGATCCTCGCCCAGCAACTCGTAGCCGTCTTCGTAGGCCTCGGGGTCCTCGGGCTCCTCAAAGAGGTAGAACTCCTCGATCTCGCCTGCGATATCAAACGAGGCGGGCTCTAGGCAGCGATCGCACTCGCCGGTGGCGTGGGCGCGGACCATGCCCGAGAGCAGAACGCCGGTACCGGCGTTGGTAAAGACAACGTCGTAGGCAATGCCGTCCTGCAGCTGGTACTCCTTCTCGCCAACCGTGAAGGCGGCGACATCGACCTTGCCGGTCAGCGGATAAGAGTCTCCGGGAAACTCGAGTTGCTCGGAAAGATCGACGGTTACGCTCGGGAACTCAGCCATTACCACTGACCGTTCTGCTGGGCGGCACCCTCGTTGAGCTGCTGACGGCAACGGGTGACGGTGCCGGTCAGGCTCTTAAGGTTCTCCTCAAGGTGCGTAAAGACCTGCTCTGCGTAATCCTCGGCGGCATAACGCGTCTCGCGCTCGTACTGCTGGGCACGGTCGCGAATGTCGTCGGCCTGCTGCTGGGCTAGGCGAACGATCTCCTGCTCACCGGCAATGGTGAGGGCCTGCTGCTGAGCGTCGGCAATGATGGAATCGGCCTGAGCGGCGGCGGAAGCCATAAGCTCCTCACGCTCTTTGAGGATACGGCGGGACTTCTGCCACTCCTCGGGATAGCTCATGCGGATCTCATCGAGGATGTTAAAGAAGACGTCGGCGTCGATAACCTTCATCTGGGCGTTCTTGCCGAACGGCGTCTTAGCCTCTTCGATGAGCCCCTCGAGCTCGTCGACAAGACTCACGATCCTGTCGCCAGGAAAATTCTCGCCCGGCATCCGGTCTCCTTTCATAGGTAACATATCATCGAGTTAGTTTACCACATGCCACCAGGCAATAAAAAATGTCACGAAAAGCGATGTTTGAGCGCTTCGACCACGTTGGGCGGCACAAACGTCGACACGTCGCTGCCAAGCGACGCGATCTGGCGCACCACCGAGCTCGAGATATAGCCGTACTGCGGAGCACTCATGACAAAGATAGACTCCAGCTCGTTATCCAGGCGGTAGTTGAGGTCGGCCTGCTGCAGCTCGTACTCAAAGTCGGTCATGGCGCGCAGGCCCTTAACGACGGCACCTGCCCCCTGTTCACGTGCAAAGTCGACCAGCAGGCCGGTGAAAGGCAGTACCTCGATGCCGTCCAAATCGCCGAGGGCCTCGCGGGCCAGCGCCACGCGCTCGTCGAGCATAAAGGTGGTACCCACGCCGTTTTTACCCTGCGACTCGGCCACGGCGACAATCACGCTGGGAAAGATGCGGCGGGCACGGCGAATCACATCGATATGGCCAAAGGTGATGGGGTCGAAGGTGCCCGGGACGATCACGCGGTTGATGGTGTCATTCATGGGCGTCCTCCGAAGGCGCATCCTCGTCATTTTCGTTCTCGTCACCATGGTCCTTCACGTCCTCGGCCACCCAGCGCAGCAAGTCAACCGAGGTAATGCCGTAGCGCTTCTCTCGCACGGTCTCAAAACCAGCTGGATGAGCGCCCGCATCGGTTGCGGCATGCTCAAACAGGGCAAAGGCCCCGGGCGTCAGCAGCTCCTGCTGGGAAAGATTTTGCAGCAGCTCCTCGACCGGCTCGGCGCCAAAGGCATACGGCGGATCGAGCAGGACCAGATCAAAAGGACCGCCCGGCACGCGACCGCGCGAGGCACTCGCCAGCACATCGCCGGTAACGACACGCCAACGCGAACGGTCGCGGCACAGCGACTCGACGTTCTTGGTGATCAGACGGGCGGCGTTGCGATCGATCTCGAACGTGGTGAGCGTGCGGGCGCCACGCGAGAGCATCTCGATTCCCAGGGCGCCGGAGCCGCCAAAAGCGTCCAGCACGCGGACCTCGTCCAAATCGAAGTCGAACGCCGACATGACCATGGATGCACATGCCTCGCGCACGCGATCGGTCGTGGGACGGGTGACATCGCGCCCGCGCGGCTCTTCGATCTTACGGCCGCGCCATTCACCGCCGATGATTCTCATCCTCCGCTGACCTCCTTAAAGATATGTCGATAGCGCGTGGCGACCGCGTCGCGCAAGGGACGCGTCGCCACGGAGTCAAGGTTGCAAGCATACCGCAAGAGCTCGACCGCGTCCAAATGGGCCCATTCGATAAGATCCTCGTCGGCGTCCAGGTCCACAAAGCGCAGGGTCACGCCGCCATGCTGACGGTAGCCCAGGATTTCGCCCTCATGGCGCAAGCGCAGGTCCATCTGGGCGAGCGTAAAGCCGTCTGAGGTCTTTTCGAGCGACTGGAGGCGGTCTTGTGCCGCCGACGCGCCGCCGTTGCCCTTGGAGTGCGTCATGACCAGGCAGGTGCCCGACACGCTGCCGCGGCCCACACGGCCGCGCAACTGGTGCAGGGCCGCCAAGCCAAAGCGCTCACCGTTCTCGATGACCATGACGGTGGCGTTGGGCACGTCGACGCCCACCTCGACCACCGTGGTCGAAACGAGCACGTCGATCTCACCGCGCTTGAAGGCATCGATCACGCGGTCCTTCTCCCCCGCCGGCATGCGGCCATGAAGGCGCTCGATAGTAAGCCCCGGCAACGCCAGGCGCAGCCGGTCGAGCTCGGTTGCCGTATCGTGCAGCGGCACGGGGACGGTCACGCGGCCCTCATCGTCGCGGGCGATACCGGGGACATCCTCAAGCTCATCGGCCGAGTCGCTCGGCTCCACAAGCGGGCAGATCACGTAAGCCTGCTGGCCCTTTTCATGCGCCTCGCGAATGGCGCCGTAGGCCAGGTCGCGGCTCGACTCGGTGAGCACACGCGTCGTAACGCCCGCCCCCGGAACAGGCCGATGGCGGATGATGCTCGTGTCAAGGTCGCCGTAGACCGAGAGCGCCAACGTGCGCGGAATCGGCGTCGCCGTCATAACGAGCAGGTCGGCACCCGGGCCCTTGGCACGCAGGGCATTGCGCTGGCCCACACCAAAGCGGTGCTGCTCGTCGATGACGACAAGCGACAGATGCTTAAACGTCACGTCATCCGAAAGGACCGCGTGGGTTCCAAAGAGGACATCGAGCTCGCCCGATTTCAGCTGCGCATGGATCTGCTCGCGCTCGGCTGCCGGCGTGGCACCCGTCAGGAGCGCCCAGGACATGCCGGCCTGCGAGAGCAAGGGGCCGGTCTTATCGGCATATTGGCGCGCCAGCACACCCGTTGGCGCCATAACGCAGGACTGGGTGCCGCTATCGGCCGCAACGGCCAGCGCGCAGGCGGCGACGGCGGTCTTGCCGGTTCCGACGTCGCCCAGCAGCAGGCGGTTCATAACGCGCCCGCCATCGCACATGTCGTGCAGGATGTCTTGGAACGCGGCCTCTTGCTCGTCGCTCAGCGAAAACGGGAGGGCCTGCTTAAGCGCGGCCAGATGCTCGCCCGCGGTGTGGGCGTAGGGAACGACGCCGACCATGCCACCGTCGTTGCGCAGACGCAGCGCCAGCTGAAGGTAGAGGCACTCCTCGTAGGCAAGCCGTGCGCGCGCGATATCGCGCTCGGCCATGCTCGATGGAAAGTGAATTGAGCGCAGCGCACGAGCATTGCTCATCAGCTGGCGCTTGACGCGTAAGCGTGCGGGAATCGGGTCGAAGGGATTGCCGACAACCTCGAGCGCGCCGCTTACGATGCGGCGCATCCACGCCTGGCTCACGCCATCGCTCACATAATGGACCGGCAGTATGGTGCCCGCGGCACGCCCATCCTCGAGCTTTTCGAAATGCGGCGAGGCCATCTGCTTAAAGCCGTAGGCAAACTCGACCTTACCCATCACGGCCAGGCGGTCTCCCTGCTTAAACTGCTGGGCGATCCAGGGCTGACGGAAAAAGGCGACCTGCAGCACGCCCGTCTCGTCCACCAGCGAGACCTCGGTCACCTGCATACGCGGGCGGGGCTGCTTTTGAACGATACGATCGACCGTGGCGACAATCGTGCACACGGTACCGATGGGAGCCATCTCGATGGACCAGGAGCGCGTAAAGTCGAGATATCGGTGAGGGATATGGAGAAGGAGGTCCCCCACCGTCCGAATTCCCAGACGGCGAAGGGCCTCCTCACGTTTACCCGAAACATATTTGAGTCGCGCGATATCCTCGTCGAGCGCATTGCTCTGGGCAAAGCGCTCCGAGGCGCGCGGCACGGAGCACAGCTCGGACATGGGTAGATGCCTACTCGATCGAGAAGATCACGGGATAGAGCGGCTGCTCGCCACGATGAGCATCGATCTCCAGGTCGGGCTGAGCCTCCTCGATGGCGTCGACGATCTCCTGGAAGGCCTCATCGGACAGCTCCTCGCCGGCCAGAATCGTCAGTGCGTCGCCCTCCTCTTCCTCCTGCATGCGGTTGATGCAATCGAGCGTGACCTGCTTCACATCGGAGCCGACCACGTCGATGGAGCCGGCAATGATACCCATGACATCACCGGAGTGAATCGGAGAGCCGTCAGAGGCGCTGGAATCGCGCACGGCACGGGTGACCTCGCCATCGCGGACCTCGCTGATGGCGTCGACCATAGCGGCGACGGCGTCCTCGAGCTCGGAATCGGGCAGGACCGCGAACAGCGCGGAGAAGGCCTGCGGAACGGTCTTAGTGGGAACGACGGCGACTTTCTTGTCGGTGCAGGCAGAGGCAGCGGCCTCGGCAGCCATGCGGATGTTGCCGTTATTGGGCAGGATGATGACCGAGGTCGCGTTGACCTGGTCGACGGCGCCCAGCAGGTCGGCGGTCGAGGGGTTCATGGTCTGACCACCCGAGACGATCACGTCAACGCCGAGGGACTTGAGGATGTCGGCCTCGCCGGAACCGGCGGCAACGGCGACAAAGCCCAAAGCCTTGACAGGTTCGGCAGCCTTTTCCTGGTCCTCATGAATCTTGGCGGTACGGTCGTGGGCCTCCATCTCCATGTTGTGGATAAAGACCTCGTAGATCTGACCAAGCTGCAGCATGTGCTCGAGCACCAGGTTAGGCGTGTTGGAGTGCACATGGATCTTGTAGTCGGGGTAGGCACCCACGAGAAGCTCACAGTCGCCCATGGAGCCCAGGAACTTAAGGCACTCGTCCTCGTCAAACGGGGCGTCGGCCTTAAAGAGGAACTCGTTGCAGTAGCGGAACTCCGAGCCCTCCCAGTCGTCGTTGGCCTCGATCTCAACGCGACCAAGGGCCGCGTCGCGGGCAGAGCCAGCGGAATCAAACGTGGCGGAGAAATCCTCGACAACGGTGCTGCGGCCAAGAGCGGCGGCAACAAAGTTCTCCAGGAAGATGGCAAAGCCAAAGGCGCCAGAGTCGACCACGCCGTTCTCCTTCAGAACGGGCAGCAGGTCGGGCGTGCGGGCGACGGACTGGTAGGCCTCGACGACGATAGCATCGAGCGCGTCCTCGGCCGAGAACTTCTTCTTTTCGCACTCGTCGGCCTTGGTCGAAACATCTCGCAGGACCGTGAGGATCGTGCCTTCGATGGGCTTGCGGACGGCCTGGAAGGCGACCTTGACGGCGCGACGGAAGGCGAAGGCGATGTTGGCGGACGTGATGGGCTCATCGGCAGAAACGAGACCCTCGGCAACACCGCGCAGGATCTGCGAGGTGATGACGCCGGAGTTGCCGCGGGCACCCATCAGGGAGCCGTGCGTGATGGCGCCTGCGATGGCCTCCATGTCGGCATCGGCGGGAAGGGCGGAAAGCTCCTTGGTCACCGAGGCGAGCGTGAGCGACATGTTGGTACCGGTGTCGCCGTCGGGCACGGGGAAGACGTTGAGCTTGTTGATCTCCTCGGCCTTGTCGGAAACGGCAGCCGCAGCGATCGGAAAACAGGTGCGAATGGTCTTTGCAATCATGGGTATTTGAATCTCCGTTTTCGGATGCTAGTTCAGACGGCTCTTGAGCGCGTCGATGTGGATGCCGATCTTAAGGCTGGCGGGATCGATCTGGGCGATCTCCTGCAGGGTGAAGGCAACGGAGCTCGAAAGATTGTGGCAGACGGACTTCATGTTGACGCCGTTCTCGAGCACGACGTGAAGATCGACCGTAAGGCCGTTCTCGTCGGCGGAGACAAGCACGCCCTTGCGGAGGCGCTGACCGGCAAGCAGGCGCACGCTCTCGGCGCCCTGGAGCTGTTCGGCCATACCGACGACGCCATAGCACGTCATCGCGGCATAACCGGCAATATCGGCAATAACGTCGTTCGAGACGCTCAGGCTGCCGTTAATGGTCTCAGACACAAGAATCTCCTTATCTGGTGCTCGCGGCACCATGTCGTGGGAGCAATCATTGCAATATTCTACAACGACCGCGCCATGTTGAGGTGGCGGGTCACGGGATTACATCCTCGACACGAAATGTTGATACGGTAACGTTCGCGCCAGGCGATCGCGGCATAAAAAAACCCGCCACATAAGCGACGGGTTTTACAACCTGGCTCCCCGGGTAGGACTCGAACCTACAACAGCGCGGTTAACAGCCGCGTGCTCTACCATTGAGCTACCGAGGAATAGGTGCGTGCTCTCAAGCAACGAAGTTTATTATACGGACGATTGGGCGAAGGGCAAGAACTTTTTTAAGAATTTTTCTGTCCCAGTCATTGGGGACGCCCCCAATCACTACCGGCAACGGAAACGCCGATGTTTTGGTAACGACAGCGAAAACCCGCCAGAGCGAGCAAGGTGCCTTGAAGCAAGGCGGCATAGATCTTTTGATCATGCCGCCGAAGCTGAAAGGCAGATTGCCGCTCTGGCGGGTTTGCAGCGTCGAGCCGTTACGCCGTTCGGTAGAACGGCGTAACCCCTAAGACTCAATATAGTCTTTGAGCTTGCTGGAGCGGCTGGGGTGACGGAGCTTGGCCAGGGTCTTGGACTCGATCTGACGGATGCGCTCACGCGTGACGCCAAACTCGCGGCCGACTTCCTCGAGCGTACGGGGATGTCCGTCAACAAGGCCAAAGCGCAGCTCGATAACCTTGCGCTCACGATCGGCAAGCGAGTCGAGCACCTGGGTGAGCTGCTCCTGCAGCATGGAGAAGCTGGCGGCATCGGGCGGAACGATAGCCTGGGAGTCCTCGATGAAGTCGCCCAGCTGGGAATCCTCTTCCTCGCCGATAGGGGTCTCGAGCGACACGGGCTCCTGCGAAATCTTCTGGATCTCGCGGACGCGGTCGGCACTCATGTCCATCTCGGCACCGATCTCCTCGGGGGTCGGATCGCGACCCAGGTCCTGGAGAAGCTGGCGCTGCACGCGAACGAGTTTGTTGATGGTCTCGACCATGTGCACGGGAATACGGATGGTACGGGCCTGGTCGGCGATAGCGCGCGTGATGGCCTGACGGATCCACCACGTGGCGTACGTGGAGAACTTAAAGCCCTTCTGGTAGTCGAACTTCTCGACGGCGCGGATCAGACCGAGGTTGCCCTCCTGGATCAGGTCCAAGAACAGCATGCCGCGACCGACGTAGCGCTTGGCGATGGAGACGACCAGACGCAGGTTGGCGCTGATGAGCGCCTGCTTGGCCTCGAGACCCACGTTCTCGATACGGGTCAGGCGACGTATCTCGGCGCGGGTAAGCTCGATCTCGCCCGCCTCGGCGGCCTCGAGCTTCTCGGTGGCATCGAGACCGGCCTCGATCTTCATGGCCAGATCGACCTCTTCGGAGGCGGTCAGCAGGTCGACCTTACCGATCTCCTTAAGGTACATACGAACCGGGTCACCGGTCAGCATCACCGTGGAGGCATCGATGCCGCGCACGCGCGAGCGCGAACGGGACGTACGCACGGTGCGCTTCTTCTTGCTCTTGGAAGAACCCATCTCGGCGTCGGCCTGACGGGCCATCTTAAGCTCGTGATCGTCGAGTGAACCGGAATCGTGCTCGTCGTCATCGAAATCATCGGTATCGCTATCGCTATCGTCATCTTCGACGCCCATGGGAGCGTCGTCGTTTCCGCTCGCGGAGATAATCTGGATGCCGCTGTTGCGCAGCGCGGAACACACCGCGTTGAGTTGCTCGTCAGATACATCGATATCCTTCAGGGCGACCTGAATCTCGTCCTCGGTTACCGAAGTCCTGTTTGAGCCGTTGCCCATGAGCTTTGCAACGTAGGATTCCAGCCCAGTACCCGTGCTCTCACTCTTATTTGGCACAGATTCTCCCTTCATAGTCCACAGGACTCATTACTTTAGCACACACCTACACGTCTATACCCAAAATTCAGACTGGATATAGGCGCAAATACGCTGGTTGACCACAACATCTAGGCCTGCTCGGCGCCCGCAGTCTCCAAACCGATCAAACGGAACGGATCCGCCACGCCGCCGATCGACTTTTGGAGCTCACGCTGGCGCTGAGAATCTTGCATCGCCTGCATCGTCAGCACACGGCGTGCCTCATCGTCGAGCGACCGGTCCTGGCGAAGCTTGGCCTGTGCGGCGCGCATGCGGCGCTTGATGGTGTAGAGCTCGAGGGTGTCGAGCATAAACACGATGTTCGTCTCGGTGGGGTGCTTACTCGTCGACGAAATGCGCCCGGCACTAACAAGCGACGCTGCCTCGGGACACACGGCGCGCGCCGCATCCATGCACGCCGTGGGGTCGGTGCCCGGCGGCGTCGCGAGCACGGCCCACGCGATGGACTCGTGACGCGGATCCACCCACTCGATCGAGCAGATGCGATCGGCATACGTGCGGAACAGGTCGGGGTAGCTCGTGAGCATCGTCAGCAACTCGCGCTCCCCCGCCAAAGACTTTCGCTCTAGGTCGGTCAGCACGATCGGCATCGTCGGCGACGCGGGCGCGCCCATTATATCGGCGACCGGTGCCGCGCCATCCATACCAACCGGCACATCAATCGGCGGCATATCGTCGACAGCCTCGACCGGCGCGGCCCCGTAGGCCTCGAGCGGCACATAGTCGTACGGTTCTTCCTCGACCGGTGCGGACACCGGCGGCGTCGCACCCGCGGCCCAGGCACCGCGAGACGTCCCCAGCAAACCAGACGCCCGACCGCCCGCGCTGCCCGCGCGCTCAGCTTGCGCGCGTTGACGCTCGTAGTTCTGCTCACGGCGGCGCTCGGCGTCCTCGCGCTTGGCAACATCGCGAAACACACGGCCCGAGCTCGAGCGCACCGTCTCCAGATCCAAACCCAGCAGGTCGGCAATCTGGATAAAGTACGTATCGATCATGTAGCTATCGCGCAGCGGATAGATGAGCGTCAGTGCATCCTCGAGCGCCTTGGCACGACCGCCCGGCGTGGTAATGTCGCTCGACTCCTGCAGTGAGCGGTACACAAAGTCCATGAGGGGCTCGGCGGCATCGATGCGCGCCTGCAGCGCCTCGCCACCATGCGCGGTGATGAACTCCATGGGGTCGTTGCCGTCGGGAAGCACCACGCAGCGCAGGTCCATCGAATCCTGCTCGATAAACTGAATCGCGCGGCGTGCGGCCTTTTGACCGGCGGCGTCGCCATCGAACATATATACAATGCGCTTGGCAAAGCGGGTGAGCGTCTTTACATGATGTTCCGTCAGCGCCGTGCCCAGCGTGGCGACGACGTTTTTAATCCCCGCCTCCCAGCAGGCGATACAGTCGGTATATCCCTCCACCACGATGGCGGTATCCTGCGCGACGATAAACTCCTTGGCCCAGTTAAAGCCATAGAGGTTTCGCTTTTTATGGAACACGCTCGTCTCGGCGGTGTTGAGGTACTTAGGCTGGCCGTCGCCCATAATGCGCCCGCCAAAGGCGATGTTATGACCCTGCTCGTCAAAAATGGGAAACATCACGCGGTCGTAAAAACGGTCGGCAAGCTGCCCGCGACCACGGCTCACGGCCACATTGGCGTCGATCATCTCCTGCGGGGTAAAGCCCGCCTGCGACAGATGCGACACCAGCGCATTGCGACCCGGTGCAAAGCCCAGGCAGTAGCGGCGGCAGACATCGCTGCCCATACCGCGACTGGCGAAGTACTCGCGCGGACGGCTGTCCTTACCGCGCATAAGCATGGTGTGATAGAACTGGGCGGTTTCCGCACATAGGTCGTAGATGCGGACGCGCTTGGTGCCGCGCTCGCGATAAGCGCCGGTATCGTGCAGCTCAATGCCGGCACGGTCGGCCAGGTAGCGAATCGACTCGGGAAAGCTCAGGTTCTCGCGCTTCATGATGTAGGTGAAGACGTCGCCGCCCTCGCCACAGCCAAAGCAGTGCCACACCTGCGTGGCAGGGATAATGTGAAACGACGGGGTCTTTTCGCCATGGAAGGGGCAGCAACCCCAAAACTCATGGCCGCGGGGCTTGAGCTCAACCGTTTCCTGCACGATGGCAACCAGATCGGACGCAGCGCGTACCTGGTCTTTTTCCTCATCGCTAATCACGGATGCTCACCCCCTGCTCGCCCAAATGATGACGGATATCGTCAATGTTACCCTCGACGGTCGCGATAAGCTCGTCCAACGAATCGAACAGGCGCGACGGGCGCAGCCAGCGCGTAAACGCCAGCGAAACCGAGGCGCCGTACAGGTCGCCCGCATACCCGATTAAGTTGGCCTCGAGATGAGCCGAGGCGGCATCGTCGGCATACGTCGGCGGCAAGCCCACATTGACGGCAGCAGGCCACACGGTATCGTCGACCAGCACCAGGCCCTCGTAGACACCATCGGCAGGAACCTGGATGCCCTCGGGCACCTGGATGTTTGCCGTGGGAAAACCCATGTCGGAGCCCTGGTGACGACCTCCGGCAACAACACCTCGCAGCATGTACGGGCGGCCGAGCAGCTCGGCGGCAAGCTCAACATGTCCCTGGCGAAGCTCCTGGCGAATACGGGTGGCGCAGACCGTCTGTCCATCGACGCACAGCAACTCGTGGCCATAAACGTCAACGTCGCGCTCGGCTCCCCATTCTTTCATCTCGGCAACGCCCGAGGCACCGCCGCGGCCCAGCCTAAAGTCGCTGCCCACGCGAATCGAGCGGATATCGACCACATGCGACAGCAGTTTAAGAAAGCCCGCGTGGTCGAGTGCCGCCACCGAAGGCGTAAAGGGAACAGCCACGACCGCATCGACCCCGGTGAGAGCCAGGGCATGCAGACGGTCGGCCGTCGTCATCAGTTTTTGAGCAGGCGAGGGGCTCACCACCACGTCCGGGTCGGGATCAAAGGTGACCACGACCGCCTTGCAGTCATGGTCACGCGCATCGCGAACGACCGCGTCGATCAGCTCGCGATGTCCCCGATGCACGCCATCGAACACGCCGATGGCGATCGACGCAGCGCCCAGGCAAGCGCAATCATCAAACGCATCGGCGGCGACGATGCGGGCCTCATCCGACTCGCCCGCGAAAAAAATACGCGCGAGCTCGTGGGAGGCCAGCATCATCGAACACCGCCGATCGCCTGCGGAAAGACATGCTCCATAACAAAGCGACCGCCCTCGATACGGGAGAGTGCCTTGAGCCCGCCATCGAGCACGAGCGCAAACGGCGCCTTCGACGCATCGAAGCCCACAAGCGCGCGCTCAATAGGAATACGACGTCCGCACAGCAGATCATCGGCAAGGTCGCCCGGCAAGTCGACGCGTGTGGCGCCCAGTGCCGCAATGGGATCCAGGGCAAAGCCGGCAGCGGACTCGGCAGAAAGTTCCTCGACCGCATGGCAGGCACCGATGGAAACAACACCGGAGGCCGTACGACGCAGCGCGGAAATATGTGCCGCGTTGTCGCAGGCACGACCTAGGTCGCGAGCGAGCGCACGGATATAGGTGCCCTTGCTCACGGAAAACGCCGCGGTCCAAACGCAAGCGTCGCCCTCGCCGCTCACGGCAATCAGGTCGGCGGAATATACCTCGACCGGACGCGGGGGCAACTCAACGGCATTGCCCTCGCGCGCAGCCTTATAGGCGCGCACGCCGTTGACAGAAATGGCCGAAAACGCCGGCGGCACCTGCATCTGAGGGCCCAACATAGCGCACAGGCGCTCGCGGGCATAGGCCGGATCGCGCAGGTCGGCGGCAATGGGCACTGTGCGGACGGCCTCACCTTCCGCATCATCGGTATTGGTCTCGACGCCAAACGAAATGTCGGCGACGTAGCTTTTGGTATCGAGCGTGAGCATGCCCAGCAGACGCGTGGCCTGGCCCACGCCCACCACCATGACACCCGATGCCATGGGGTCGAGCGTTCCGGCATGACCGACGCGCCGCTCATGGAGGGCGCGTCGGCATTGCGAAACAACGTCATGAGACGTGCAGCCCACCGGCTTATCGACGGCGAGCAGCATATTAAGTTGAGAAGGTGTACGACGAGCCATGTACCATCCAAAAAGTTAGAGCTCGACGGTCACCGAAGCGGGATCCTCCCCTACCAGCTCGGCCAGCATGGGAAGTGCCGTGGTGAGCGTCTCGGAAATCGTTCCGGCGTTGGTAAAGCCGGCGGCAGCGTGGTGCCCACCTCCGCCAAAGTTGGCCGCAATCTCGGAAACATCAAGATCGCCCTTGGAGCGCAGGTTGCCTCGTACCTTGGTATCGTCCTCGATGCCCTTAAGAAACAGGCAGACCTCGACACCCATCACCGAGCGCACCACATCGACCAGGCCGTCGCACTCATCAGAGGTGACGCCGCATTCCTTAAGGTCACTTTCGTACGCGTAGCTATACGCCACGCGCCCGTGCGCGACCGTCTTGATGCGACCCATGACGATGGACTTGAGGTGCAAGAACTCGACGCGCTGGCTCTGGTAGACCTCGAGCGCGACGCGTGCCGGATCGGCACCGTGCGCCACCAGACGCGAGGCGGCATGAAACGCTGCGGCGTCGGCGTTCTGATACTGAAAACGACCGGTGTCGGTGACCAGGCCGCACAGCAGGCAGGTAGCGATACTGTCGCTTGCGGTAATGCCGCAATCGGCCAAAAATCGGTCGATAATCATGGCGCAAGCAGCAGCATTGACGCACCTAAGGCTGACCTCGGCAAACTCCTCACGTGCCGGGTGATGATCAAAGCAAGCCACGTGGGCCGAACGACGCAGGACCTCGGCGGAATTATTGAGGCGCTCGACGACCGGCACGTCTACCGAAATGAACAGGTCCGGGTTGCCGGTGTAGGCAGATGCCGGCACCAGAAGATCGGCACCCTCCATAAAACGGTAGATACGCGGAACGGGATCGTCGTCTGCCAACAGCAGGGCGATGTCCTTGTCGGGAAACACCTTCATAAGCGAAAGGCCAAGGCCCAACACGGAGCCCAGGGCATCGCCATCGGGAGAGGTGTGACCCGAGATCGCAATGGAGGACGCATCCTCGATAAGCTCGAGGATGCGTCGTTTAATATCTGCAGACTCGCACGAGGCGAGATCGGCGGAATTAGTCATCTAAAGCTGCCTCCTGGGCGGCATCCGCTATGGGATAGCCGTCCTCGTCCTTTTCGATCGCGAGCGTGGCCGGAACGTTTTCCAGCGCACGCGTAATGCGCTCGGCCTCATCGGTCGAGCGATCGATGCGAAAATCGAGCTCGGGCGTGACGCGCCAATCGAGCGAGCGAGCCAGCAGGCTGCGGATACGGCCCTTGGCGCTGGCGAGCGCCTCCATGACCTCATCGTAGCGGCTCGCATCGCACGACACGTACACGCGCGCGAACGAACGGTCCACCGCGACCTCGACCGCGGTCAGGGTAACCAGGTCGAGACGCGGATCGGAAACCTCAAAGAGCAGGATATAACCAAGCTTCTCGCGAAGCTGCTCGCCCAAACGGCGGGTTGCCTGCGTTTGCTTCATAGCGCTACCCCCTACTCGGTACGGGCAACCTGGTCGATGCGGTAACCCTCGATCTGGTCGCCGGGCTTGATGTCCTGGAAGTTCTCCAGGCCAATGCCGCCCTCGGAACCGCTCTTGAGGCTCTTGGCCTCGTCCTTGTAGTGGCGCATCGAGGCGATCTTGCCGTTGAAGACCACAATGCCGTCACGCACCAGGCGCACGGAATCGGTCGCGGCGATCTCGCCCTCCTCGACGCGGACACCGGCGGCAATACCGACTTTGGGCACCTTGAAGGTGTCCAGGACGGTCGCGGTACCCGTGGAGACCTCGACCTCGGTGGGCTTGAGCATGCCGATGCGGGCAGCATCGAGCTCCTCGAGGCACTTGTAGATAACGTCGTAGCAACGGATCTCGACGCCCTCGCGCTCGGCGGCGGAGCGGGCCTTGCCGTCGGGACGCACGCCAAAGCCGATGATGATGGCGTTGGAGGCGTCGGCCAGGACGACGTCGGTCTCGTTGATGGCACCGACGGCGGAGTGAATCGTGTTGATGCGGACCTCGGACTGATCCATCTTGTCGAGCGAGTCCTGAAGGGCCTCGATGGAACCCTGGACGTCGGCCTTGATGATCAGGTTGAGCTCCTTGACCTCGGCGTCGGCGATGGTCTCGAAGAGGTTCTCGAGCGTGACGTGCTTCACACGGCTCTGCTCCTCGATACGGGCCTTGAGCGAGCGCTGCTCGGCGAGCGAACGGGCGTCGCGGTCGTCCTCGAACACGCGGAACTCGTCGCCGGCGTTGGGCACGGACTGCAGGCCCAAGATCTCGACAGCGTCGGAGGGACCGGCCTCGGTGACGGCGCGGCCCTTGGGGTCGAGCATGGCGCGGACGCGGCCGTAGGTGAGGCCGGCGACCAGCGTATCGCCCACGTGCAGGGTACCGCGGGTCACCAGCACGGTAGCGACCGAGCCGCGGCCCTTATCGAGCTTGGCCTCGAGGACGTTGCCGGAGGCAAAGGTGTCCGGGTTGGCCTTGAGCTCGAGCACGTCGGCCTGGAGTAGCACGGTCTCGAGCAGGTCGTCGATACCGATCTTCTGCTTGGCCGAGATGTTGACGAACATGTTCTGTCCGCCCCACTCCTCGGGGATGACGCCGTACTCGGTGAGCTCCTGGCGCACGCGGTCGGGGTTGGCGCCGGGCTTATCGATCTTATTGACGGCAACGACGATGGGTACGCCGGCGGCCTTGGCGTGGTTGATCGACTCGACCGTCTGGGGCATGACGCCGTCGTCGGCGGCGACGATCAGGATGACGATGTCGGTCACCTTGGCGCCACGGGCACGCATGGCCGTAAAGGTGGCGTGACCGGGGGTATCGATGAAGGTGATCTTGCGGTCGTCAATCATGACCTGCGAAGCACCGATGGCTTGGGTAATGCCGCCCGCCTCGCCGGCGGCGACGCCGGTGTGACGGATGGCGTCGAGCAGGCTCGTCTTGCCGTGGTCGACGTGACCCATGACGGTGACGACCGGGGCGCGCGGCTTAAGGTCGGCGGGATCGTCGTAGAACGAGAAGGTGTTCTCCTCCTCGGGGGTGATGATCTTGATCTGACGGCCCAAATCGTCGGCAACGAGCTCGACGAGATCGTCGGACATGGACTGCGTCATGGTGAGCGGCGTGCCCAGCAGGAACAGGCGCTTGATGATGTCGTTGGCCGGAACGTCGAGCGCCTCGGCGAGCTCCTGGACGGTAACGCCCTGGGAGACCTTGATGGCGTCGAGCTCCTCGGGGTTCACGCCCTGGGCCAGCGCCTCCTCAATCTTGCGCTCCTCCTGAGCCTTAGCAGCCTCGCGCTCGCGCTTCTCCTTGCGCTTCTTGCGGCGACCGGTCGACTCGCGAGAGGCCTCCTCGACGGCGGCACGGGCCTCCTCGAGCACCTTCTCGCGGCTGTACTCCTCGGCCTCGCGAGCCATGCGGCCGTAGTGGTCCTCTTCGCTGCTGTGACCGCCCTTGCGCTTCTTGCCCTTGCCCTGCCTATCGGGGTTGGGGAAGTCCATGCCGGCAGCGACGTTGTTGCTGGCGTTGGTGCGATGGCTGTGCGGACGGCTCTCGGAGGCGTTGCGCTCGGAGTTGCTGTCGGAGGCGTTGCGGTCGTTACGACGGCCACCGCGACGGTCGTTGTTGCCGCCGCGACGGTTGCCGCGCTCGGCGGCGCGCTCGGCCTTGGCCTTCGCCTCGGCGTCCTTCTTCTCCTTGAGCACGGTCTCCTGTGCGGCGATCTGGTCGAGCAGCGAACGGAAGCGCGAACCGGAGTCGGAAGCGGGGACGGCGCGGCGCTGGGCCTCGCGGGCAGCCTCCTCCTTCTCGCGGGCAAGGCGCTCCTGCTCGGCCTTCTTCTTGGCCTCGGCCTCGGCGCGGGCGGCCTCCTCGGCAGCCTGGGCAGCGGCGAACTGGCGGCGCTCCTCCTCGCGTGCCTTCTCGGCGGCGATGCGCTCGCGCTCGGCCTCGGCAGCGCGCGCTGCCTCCTCGGCGGCGGCTGCCTCCTCCTCGGCCTGCTTGGCGGCCTCGACTTCCTGGGCGCGGGCCTCGATCACCGGGGCGAGCTGCTTGCGGACCATGGCGACGTAGGCGTCCTCCAGAGCGGAGGAAGCGGACTTAGCGGGAATCTTCATTTCGGCGAGATGACCCATCAGTTCCTTGGAGGTCATGCCGAACTCTTTGGCCAGAGTGGACACACGGACTTTTGCCATATGACTTCACCTACCCTTTCTGGCACCTTGGGTGCCTAGAGACTGAACGAGCGTGGGGTATGCGCCGGGACCTGCCCAGCGCGACCGCGCGCTAGATCAGGTCCTCCGCATCATCGAAGGCGTCGGTGTCGTGGACACCGCAGAAACGGGAGCCGGGGCGGGCCTGGTTGCGGCACTGGACGCCGTCCTCGGACACGTACTCGCAGCGACGGGCGTCATCGTCCTCCTCGTCACCGATCAGGTCGGCGGCGGGCTCCTCGTGAACGGGGACGTTCTTGAGGATGTCGGCGGCAAGCGTCTCAGACTTGATGTCGATGTGCCAGCCGGTCAGGCGAGCGGCGAGGCGGGCGTTCTGGCCCTCCTTGCCGATGGCGAGCGAAAGCTGGTCGTCGGGCACGATGACGCCGGCATAGGCCTTCTCCTCGTCGATGAGAACGCGAGTGACCTTGGCGGGCGACAGGGCGTTGGCGACATAGACGGCCGGATCGGCATCCCACAGGATGACGTCGACGCGCTCACCGCGGAGCTCGCCCACGACGGCGCGGACGCGGCTGCCCTTGGGGCCAACACAGGCTCCCACGGGATCCAGGCGGTCGTCGAGCGAGTGGACGGCGACCTTGGAGCGCTGGCCGGGCTCGCGGGCGATCGACTTGATCTGGACGGTGCCCTCATAGATCTCGGGCACCTCCTGCTCAAACAGACGACGCATGAGCTCGGGGTGGGTGCGGGAGATGACGATCGGCGGACGGCTGTGCTCGCCGCGAACCGGCTGCAGGTTTGAGTTGGGGTCGCGAACGTCGATGATCACGGCCTTGATGTGCTGGTTGTGCAGGTAGCGCTCGCCCATCGGACGCTCGTTGCGCTCGTTCTCGTAACGGCGCTGGTCAAAATGCGGCAGCTCGGCCTCGACGCCGTCGCGGATCTTGACGATCGTGAAGTCGGGCGTGGACTGCAGCACGGTACCGCTGATGAGGTCGCCGATACGGCCGGCGAACTCCTCGTAGATCTGCTCGCGGGCGGAGTTGCGCACGATGGCGTTGATCTCGGCCTTGGCGTGCTGGGCTGCGATGCGGCTCGTATTCTTGGGGGTGACGTCGATCTCCTCGAACTCGGTGAAGTTGCCCTCCTCGTCCATGGAATCGTCAATCGGCTCCAGGCGGTAGACGTAAATCTTGCCGGTGGTGCGGTCGATGGTCACCTTGGCGCCCCAGTCAAGATGCAAGATCTCGGCGTAGCTCTTGGCGAGCGACTGCTCCAGGCGGTCGATCAGGTAGAGCTGGTCGATGTGCTTATCCTGGCAAAGCTCCATCAGGGCGGACATCATGTCGGATGCTGCCATGTTAGTTTCCTTCCTTCGCGGGCTTGAAGTCGTAGGTGGGCTTCAACTTGCACTTTTTAACATCACAGAAATCGAGGGTGACGGACTCGCCGTCCTCGAGCTCGAGGGTCACGTTCGTCTCGGTCGCGCTGGCAATCTTGCCGGAGTATTTGCGACGGCCCTCGGTGGCGGTGGAGGTGAGCTCGCAGTCCTCGCCCACAAAGCGGGCAAAGTCGCGCGGGCGGCGCAGCGGGCGCGCCATACCCGGGCTCGACACCTCGAGCGTGTAGCTCGAAGAAATGGGGTCGAGCTCCTCGATCACGTCGCCGACCCACTTGGTATTGGCCGTGACGTCGTTGAGCGACAGGCTCTGACCCTCGGCACCCTCGATACGCACACGCACGCAGGGGGCCTTGGTGGCGCCCACGAGCTCAACGTCGACAATATCGACATCGTGCTGGGGAGCGACGGCCTCGAGCGCGTCGATGATCGCCTGCTCGGTCTTGGTCTTGACCATTGCGGCACCTCCATCCATACAAAAAAGAAGCGGGGCCGAAACCCCACTTCTTTCAATTACTACTTCATTTGCAAGCAAACTATACCAATACCTGCGAAAACGTGCAAGCGTCAGAGAAATTCGCAGGTCAGCGCGCCCACAGCTTCTCCACAAGAATAGGACAATTAGGCGAGGACTCCTGTGTGGTGCTCCCCAAAAGCCCCAAAACGAGCCATGCGTCCCAACGCGCCGGCCGAATCGGGCCCTATGGGCATTCCGTCCCTGGGCGCACATCGGCCAGACTGCTCGTAAGGGACATCCTGGAACAGATAAGCCGTACTCACGCATTAACCGCACAAACTTCCGGATCCTCTACGGCAAGGAGACACCATGAAACGCCAAGGCACCCTCTGCACAATCGCGCTCGTCGTCGCTGCCTGCTCGTTCGCTCTGGCGGGCTGCAGCAACGTCGATAGTAAAACCGGACCATGTGAGCCGGATCTCGACAGCACCAAAGCCATCGAGAAAACGAAGCCTTCGGAGCGTTTCGACAAAATAAACGAAGATACAGTCGGTCCCCAGGGCTTAGGTCCCGACCCTCAAGAACAGTTCCCCATCGACCTTGAGGCAGATGAGAACGTCCATGTTACCTGCGTGGGCAAGGACACAGATGGCTACGGCGACGCCGTGTTGGTCTTTACGGCGACAAACAACACCGATGTCGACATGATGTTTGGCGATGTTGATGCTTATGCCTACGTCAACGGTGTCGTCCGCGACGTACGTATGCGCCAGCCCGTCGCCGCAGGCGAAGAAGCAACCGCGATGCTCACCTTTGTAGGCACCTTCGACGACCCGAACTTTGACGTGAACAACGACCTCAACGACATCTACCTCAATATCTGGATGTTCGAAGAGCAGACGGGCAACGTCTACTTTAGGGACCTGGTACACATTCCGTAGAGGGCGGCGCTAGGCGCCAGCCAAGCAGGGCATATAACGCAAAACGAGGGACGACCCAACTGGATCGCCCCTCGTCTTTTATGCGTCAGTTATGCTCGCAGTGTTTACTTGACCACCAGGTTGACCAACTTGCCGGGCACGCAGATGGCCTTGACGACCGTCTTGCCCTCGGTCCACTTGGCGACAGCAGCCTCGGCGGCAGCCTGCATTTCCTCGTTGGAGGCATCGCGGGCCACGTCGATGCGGCCGCGGACCTTACCGAGCACCTGAACGACGATCTGCACCGTATCCTCGATGGACTCGGCCAGGTCAAACTCGGGCCAGGCGGCGGTGTAGGCGTTGCCCTCGCAGCCGAGCGCCTCGTGCCACAGCTCGTCGGCCCAGAACGGGCAGATGGGCGCCAGGACGCTCACGATGTCCTTGGCCACGCCGTAGCACAGGGCCTTGTCGCGGTCAGCACCCTCGGTGGCGTTGAGGTAGGCGCTCGCCGCGTTGACGAGCTCCATGACGGCCGAGATCGCGGTGTTGAACTGGCCGCGATCGAAGTCCTCGGTGCACTTGGCGATGGTACGGTGACGCTCGCGATAGAGCTTCATCGCGGTCTCGTCGAGCACGGACTTGTCGAAGGCAACGTTGGCGTCACCCGACTGAACGAGCTGCCACACGATGCGCCAGGCGCGCTTGATGAAGCGGTTGGCGCCCTCGACGGCCTTGGGATCCCAATCGAAGTCCTTCTCGGGCGGGGCGATAAACAGGATCGCCAGACGCATGGTGTCGGCGCCGTAGGGCTCGATAACCGAGCTCGGGGGCACGACGTTGCCCTTGGACTTGGACATGGTGTCGCCGTTCTCGTCCTTAACCATGCCCTGGCACAGCAGGTTGGTAAAGGGCTCGTCAACGCTCAACAGGCCCAGGTCGCGCAGCGCCTTGGTAAAGAAGCGGCTGTAGAGCAGATGCAGAATGGCGTGCTCGATGCCGCCGATGTAGTTATCGACGGGCATCCAACGGTCAGCCGCCTCGCGGGAGAAGGGCAGCTCGGTGTTGTGCGGATCGGTATAGCGCAGGTAATACCAGCTGGAGCAGGTGAAGGTGTCCATGGTATCGGTCTCGCGCTTGGCCGGGCGACCGCAGACCGGGCAGGTGGTCTCGTAGAAGTCCTTGCACTCGGCAAGGGTCTCGCCGGCGCCCAGGTCCAGGTTCTCGGGCAGCGTCACCGGCAGCTGATCCTCGGGCACGGGCACAATACCGCAGTGCTCGCAGTGGATGGCCGGGATGGGGTTGCCCCAATAGCGCTGGCGGCTGATGAGCCAGTCGCGCAGGCGGAACTCGACCTTGCGACGGCCGCAGCCCATGGCCTCGAGGTCGGCCACGATGGCAGCCTCGCCCTCTGAGTGCTTACCGCCGCGCATGCCGGTGTACTTGCCGGACTGGACGAGCGTGCCCTCGGCAGCGTGGGCGCAATCCCAGTCGACGTTCTCGGCATGGAAGGTATCGATGGTCTCGCCACTGGCCTCGACGGCAGCGCGGTCGTCATCGTCCAGGATGATCGGAACGATTGGCAGGTCGTACTTGCGGGCAAACTCAAAGTCGCGCTGGTCGCCGCAGGGAACGGCCATGACGGCGCCGGTGCCGTAGTCGGCAACGACATAATCGGCAACCCACACGGGGACCTTCTCGCCGTTTACGGGGTTCACCACGTAGCGGCCGGTAAAGGCACCGTGCTTCTCGAGGGTGCCCTGGGCACGCTCGACGGCAGAGATATGCTTGGAGTCCTCGACGATCTTGGTGACGGCCTCCTCGTACTCCGTGCCCTCGACGAGCTCGTGCAGACGGGCGTACTCGGGAGCCAGGACAAAGAAGGACACACCAAAGAGCGTATCGGCACGCGTGGTGAAGACGGTGATCTTGCCCTCATCGCCCTCGATGGGCTCGCCATCCTGGTCGCACAGGGTAAAGTCGACCTCGGCGCCCTCGGAGCGACCGATCCAGTTGGCCTGCATCTGCTTGACGCGCTCGGGCCAGCCGGGGAGCTTCTCCAGGTCGTCGAGCAGCTCCTGAGAGTACTCGGTGATCTTGTAGTACCACTGCTCAAGGTCGCGCTTCTCGGGCTCGGTGCCGCAACGCCAGCACTTGCCCTCGGTAACCTGCTCGTTGGCCAGAACGGTCTTGCAGTTGGGGCACCAGTTGACCGGGTTCTTCTTGCGATAGACCAGGCCCTTTTCCCACATCTTCTCAAAGATCCACTGGCCCCAGCGGTAGTAGTCGGGGCCGCAGGTCTTGACCATGCGATCCAGATCGTAGGAGAAGCCCATGCGCTTCATCGTGGCGAGCGCCTGGTCCATGTTCTTGTACGTCCAGGCGGCAGCCTGCGTATTGTGTTTGATGGCGGCGTTCTCGGCAGGCAGGCCAAAGGCGTCAAAGCCGATGGGGTGCAGCACGTCGTAGCCGCGCATGCGGGCCTGACGGGCCATGGCATCGCCGATGGTATAGTTGCGCGCGTGGCCCATGTGCAGGTCGCCCGACGGATACGGGAACATCTCGAGCACATACTTTTTGGGCTTGCTGTCGTCGGTGTCGACGGCAAAGAGGTTGGAGTCCTCCCAGGCCTTCATCCACTTGGACTCAATGGCCTGCGCGTCGTAGGCAGGGATCTCGTCCTTATGATCTGTGCAATCGCACATATCAGCTCCTTTAATCTTAGCTGGGGTCGGGCGGCTTGGCTTTATTCGCTACTGCGGACAGTCCTGCGCAAGACGAAGAGCACATTAAGTGCTCTTCTTTGCGTGCGGAACTTGTAGCGAACAAAGCCAAGCCGCCCGACCCTAAGGTTAACTTGACTGATGATAGCAAATACGACAAGCGAGATGCCTGCGACTTGCAGGCATCTCGCTTTATCTAAATAACGTGGTTGATACTCAACCTTTATGTGAGGCTCTTACCTTATCGATAAGATACGGACTGCTGGGAATCTTTGACGACTACGTCGTGGGCGCCGCCTTCGACGATGGAGGTGGAGCTGACCAGCGTCAGGCGTGCCTTTTCCTGGAGCTCGGGGATCGAGAGGGCGCCGCAGTTGCACATCGTGGACTTGACCTTGTAGAGCGTGCTGCCCACGCCGTCCTTGAGGGAGCCGGCATAGGGAACGTAGGAGTCGACGCCCTCGACGAAGCTGAGTTTCGCGGCACCACCCAGGTCGTAGCGCTGCCAGTTGCGGGCACGCGCAGAACCCTCGCCCCAGTACTCCTTCATGTACTGGCCGTTGACGTTGACGCGTTCGGTCGGGCTCTCGTCGAAGCGGGCGAAGTAGCGGCCCAGCATCATAAAGTCGGCACCCATGGCAAGGGCGAGCGTCATGTGGTAGTCGTAGACGATGCCACCGTCGGAGCACACGGGCACGTAGACACCGGTCTCCTCGTAGTACTCGTCACGGGCGCGGCAGACGTCGATCAGCGCGGTGGCCTGGCCACGGCCGATGCCCTTGGTCTCACGGGTGATGCAGATGGAACCGCCGCCGATACCGACCTTGATGAAGTCGGCACCGCAGTCGGCCAAGAAGCGGAAGCCCTCGGCGTCGACGACGTTACCGGCACCGACCTTGACATCCTCGCCGTAGTTGGCGCGGATCCACTCGATGGTGCGCTTCTGCCACTCGCTGAAGCCCTCGGAAGAGTCGATGCACAGGACATCGGCGCCGGCCTCGATGAGCAGCGGCACGCGCTCGGCATAGTCGCGGGTGTTGATACCGGCGCCGACCATGTAGCGCTTGTCGTTATCGAGCAGCTCGTTGGGGTTGGTCTTGTGGCTGTCGTAGTCCTTGCGGAAGACGATGCCCATGAGGTGATCGTTGTCGTCGACGATGGGCAGGGCATTGAGCTTGTTGTCCCAAATGACGTCGTTGGCAACCTTGAGGCTGATGTTCTTGTCGCCCACGATGAGCTGCTCGCGCGGGGTCATGAACTCGGAGACCTTCGTCTGGTGGTCATCGCGACTGGGGCGATAGTCACGGCTGGTGACGATGCCCAGGAGCTTACCCTTGGGAGTGCCGTCGTCGGTGACCGGCATGGTGGAATGACCGGTCTTCTCCTTGAGCTCGATGACCTGCTCCATGGTCATGTCGGGGGTCAGCGTGGAATCGGACTGAACGAAGCCAGCCTTGTGATCCTTGACGGCCTTGACCATAGCGGCCTCGGACTCGGCGCTCTGGGAACCGTAAATGAAGGACAGGCCACCCTCGGTAGCGAGCGCGACACCCATATCGACGCCCGAGACGGACTGCATGATGGCGGAAACCATGGGGATGTTCAGGGTGATTGCCGGCTTCTCACCGCGCTTAAAGCGGGTCAGCGGCGTCTTAAGAGAGACGTTGTTGGGGATGCACTGCGAGGACGAGTAACCAGGGACCAGCAGATACTCCGAAAACGTGTGGGACTCACCGGGAAAGAACGTAGCCATGTTTCTCCTTTTTCCATGCGACCGGTCGGCTGCAGGCCTCGTAGGACCCAGCCCAACCTTGGGCGCCCAATACTGGGGAAGTATCTTAACGCACTTTGACTGCTACAATGCATGATTTAAGAAGAGCACACGAGGGTTTGACGCAGGCTTTGCGTTTGCCCAGCAAACACTTTAGCGGGGAGACGTGGAGCACATGGAGTACAGGACGACGGCAAAGCTGGTCATTCAAGCATGCGACAAGGATTTGCCGGGCGTCTTCGGCCACGGCTGCGTCTTGCTGCTGCAAGGTATCGCCCGCGAGCACTCGCTCAACCGTGCCGCCAAAAGCATGGGCATGGCGTATTCCAAGGCTTGGCGTATCGTGAACGAAGCCGAAGGCCAGCTGGACTGCAAGCTCATCGAGCGCGACGGCGCCCGCGGATCCACGCTCACCCCCGCTGGCGAGCGAGCCGTAGCGGTCTACGAGGAGCTGCAGGCCGACATCAACGATGTCATAGCCTCCAAAGCCAACGACCTCATCGCAAGCATCAAATAGTAGCCATTTTTGGACGGGGCTTTATAGCCACACAACCCCTTCTCCTAAGTTGCGGTGAAATAGGGACTGTTTATGCCGATAAAGCCGTAAATCAATCCCTATTTCACCGCAACTTATGGAGTTGAGGATGATTTAGCTAGTTGCGAAGGGCGTTGTCTAGGGTTGACGCTACAACCAGTGGGTTGTCGGTGCCGGCGAAGAGGCGGATGGTGCTCCCCTGCTTGCCACGTGGGGCCGAAAGGCGCGTCGTTGCGCCGCCGGCAGGCGATGTGCGAAACTCCCCCGGCAAAGCGTCGAACAGCTCTCCCGCGCTACGCTCGATAAGGTCAAATTCAACTGCCGGGCCAAAGCCGTGCTCGAGGATTCCCGTTGCAACCGCATGGTCGGGATGCGAGCTCAGTCCGGGATAGCGCACGTTGCGCACCATCTCGTTGGCGGCCAGATACTCGGCCAGCGCACGGGCGCGGTCGAAATGTGCCTGCATGCGGGCGTCGAGCGAGGAAAGCCCGCGCTCCAGCACGTCGGCCTCCTCGGTAGAAAGGTCGAGCGCCAAAGCACCACAGCCCGCAAACAACGCATGTGCGCACTCGGCAGCAGCATCCACACGATGGCGCTTGAGCTGCGAGCGCGCAACCGAAGCTGCGACGAGCTTGCGCGGAGCCCTACCGGCGCACACGCGATCGAGCGCCTCGAGCGACAGCGCAGCACCCAGCCGCAGCGGACCGCAGCCAAAAGCCGACGCCACGGTGTTGTCCACAACCAGCAGCGCGCGGGCATCGCGAGCCGCGCGGCCCAGAGCGCGAAGGTCGGGCACACGCAGACCAAACCCGCCGATAGAGTTGACGAACCACCACAGATTCGGCCCCTCGGCATCAAACGAAGCATCAAAGTTCTCGGACGCGGCGGCAAACGCCTCGACGGACGGCGAACCCACCAGCGCGACATCGCAGCAATCAAAGCCGCTCGCAAACGCATCGGCAAAGTCGTCCGCAAAGGCCACCAGGTGGTCGCCGGGGTGCACAATCCCCAATTGCGACAGCGCTGCTGGCACATGCGAGGCCGCGAGCAACCGTGCTTCACGCGCGCCGGTCCTCAAAGCCCAGGCCTCTTCTAGCTGCTGTACGCCCATACGGCACCGTCCCTTCAAAACAAAACCCACGATGCGGATGTTCCCCGCATCGTGGGCAACGGCTGCAGTATAGCGCCGATATGCAACGAATCGCCTAAATGTTGAGCGTGTGATAGTTCACACTCGCGCCCGGAGCGTCAACGGCCACGCCATAGGTCTCGGGATAGATGCGCGTCGAAAACACGAGCGCGCCATCGTTCACAAACACCTCGACCGACGAGACATCGCCGACAATGCGCACGTTACGAACCTCGTCGACGGGCTCCCAGCGCACGGTACGACCGCAGCCGGCAGAAGCGCGACCTTTATCGGTAAATCGCATCTCAAAGCGCGCGGGCAGCTCGCCCTCAGCGGGCATAAACGCCAGTTTCAGCTCGCCATCAACGGTTGCGGTAAACGCGCCATCGGCACCGTCAACAACAACGTCAAAGCAGGTATCGCCGGCAACCTCCAACGAGCCCTCCCCCACACGCACCGAGGCATAATGGCGCTCGATCTCGCGCGCCGGCTGCTGCAGCACTACGCCGCCGTCACCGGCTGTAAGCTCACGCGGCACCGTCATGCAGTGCTGCCAGCCGCACACCACAGTGGGATCGTTGCCATAGGTCGGCTCATCGGGCATGCCCATCCAGCCGATCAGAATGTGGCGACCGTCCTCGGCCGTGAACTCCTGCGGAGCATAGAAGTCAAAACCGGCGTCCCACAGGCGGAACTCGCCCAGCTCATAGGTACCGTCACCACCGGTAATGTCGCCCGTTACAGGCATGTAGCCAGCAGCGTATACGTTGCCGCGGTCCCAACGACCGCCCTCGAGCCCCTGGGGCGAGAAGGACAGCCACTTCGCCGGCACACCGTCATCGGCCTTAAGTTCAAGATACCCCGGGCACTCCCACATAAAGCCGAAACGCTCGGGCGTAGACACACGGCTCTCGAGCTCCCAGCTCAGCATATCGGCCGAACCATACACCAGGATCTCGCCCACATCGCGCCCGGCACCCTCGCCGTGCATCGCACAAAAACGGCTCTCGACATGAGGCCCATCCACGCGACGACGCGTGCCCAGCACCATGTGGTAACGCCCATCATCATCGCGCCACACCTTGGGATCACGCACGTGGCAGGTCAAATCCTCGGGATAACCCTCGGACGCCAGTACCACGCGCTTTTGGCTGAACTCCCGACCGGCAAGGCCATCAACGCTCTCGACATAAACAGTATCGGCGCGGCGGCCGGTATTGACGTAGTCGTACGTGCCGTCTGCATCGGAAAGCTTAACGTTGCCTGTGTACAGCACGCGAATGCGGCCGTCTTCGGCAAGCGCGGAGCCCGAATATACACCGTGGCAATCGAACGGCTCGTCGGGCAGCAGCGGGGCGCCAACGTAGTCCCACGTCATAAGGTCACGGCTCGTCGCATGGCCCCACATCTTGACGCCGCCGTTCACATCAAACGGGGCATACTGAAAATACGCGTGAAATACGCCATCTGTCTGGCAAAGACCGTTGGGGTCGTTGAGCCAGCCCGCCGGCGGCATAATATGAAAGCGCTGACCATACGCGCCATGACCGCACTCAGAGGCGGCGGCGTCAACAGCGGCGACCAGCTGTGCAAGATCGCGCCCAAGGGCATTAGACATATCAAAGTCCTAACGGATCGAAAGTTACAAGGCGCCAGAGATCGGCGCCAGATGCGGGAAACGCCCGCGAGTATACAACCCGCGGGCACCCCATCAATCAAAAGCTCTTAGGCCTGCTCGGAAGCCTTAGGCTCGTCCTTGTACAGGACAAACGAGACGCCAAAGGAAACCAGCGCGGCAACCGCAAACATGATCGCGTACTGTACGGGCTGGGCCAGGCACAGCAGGATACCGAAGATACCGGTAACGCCCGTGCCAGAGGCAGCCAGCGAAGTGAGCGCGCAGACCAGGGCACCGCAGCCGCCGCCGATGCAGCCGGCGATGAAGGGCTTAAAGAAGCGCAGGTTCACACCAAAGATGGCCGGCTCGGTAATGCCCATGAAGGCGGACAGAGCCGAAGGAAGCGCCAGGCCCTTGATCTTGGCATCGCGGGTCTTAAAGGCAACGGCGAGCGCGGCGCCACCTTGAGCGATGTTTGCAGCGCTGGCGATGGGCAGCCAGTAGGTCACGCCGTACTGGGCGAGCTGGCCCAGGTCGATGGCGGTGTACATCTGGTGGATACCGGTAACGCCCGTGGGGGCATAGAACAGACCGACGATAAAGGAACCGATGCCGAAGGGCAGGGTCAGCAGAGCCTGGATCAGACCGAGGATGGCGTTCTCGGCCCAGACAAAGATGGGGCCGACGGCAACGAGCGTCACGAGCACGGTCACGAACACCGAGACGAGCGGGGTCACAAAGAGGTCGAACATCTCGGGAACGATCTTGTGCAGACGCTTCTCGAGGAAGGCCAGAATGGCGCAGGCGATAACGATGGGGATAACGTGGCCCTGATAGCCGACCCACTCAAAGCTGTACACGCCGGGGACGACGGTGACCATAGTCTGCACGCCCTCGGAGGCAACCGTGTAGGCGCTCTGCAGCGAGGAGTTGATGAATGCACCACCGACGACGGCGCCCAGATACGGGTTGGCGCCAAAGGCCTTAGCGGCGGAGTAGCCGATCAGGATCTGCAAAATGCCAAAGGACGTGCCCGAGACCAGGTCGGCGATCTTGTAGATAAAGTTATTGGTGTCGAGCGCGATAAAGCCGTTGGAGGCCATAAAGTTGAGAGCGCTCATAATGCCCAGCAGCAGGCCCGAAGCCACGATGGCGGGGATGATGGGGACAAAGACGTCACCGAGCACCTTAATGGCACGCATAAAGATGTTCTGCTGCTGCGCCGCGGCCTCCTTGACCTCCGCCTTGGTGGCAGCCTCGACGCCACTGAGCGCGATGAACTCTTCGTAGACCTTGTTGACGGTGCCGGTGCCAAAAATAATCTGGAGCTGGCCCTGGGCCTCAAAGACGCCCTTGGCGCCGTCGATATTCTCGAGGGCCTCCTTGTCGACCTTGGCGTTATCGGCAATCACCAGGCGCAGACGCGTGGCGCAGTGTGCGGCCGAAACAACGTTGCCGGCGCCACCGATGTTGTCGAGCACCTCTTGGGCTGATTTACGGTAGTCCATGACTTCCCTTTCCTCAAACGGGCGCATGTGCACCCGGCCATCTTTGACACTTACACTGTAATCGTTTTCTGTTTCATATATCTGTAATCGTTTTCATAGTAGGGTGAACGGTAGGAAATAGCCGGCGAATGGTAGTTTTGAGACAAACATAAGGGCTCAGAGGCAAGCAGACGTGCCCAAAATCTAGACATTCATAAGCTGATGGCCGAGTTTGAGCGTCTTTAGACCGCTCTCCCCCTCCACGCCATCGAGCGTGTTGATCAGCATATTGGTCGCCTCGACGCCACTGGTCAGGTAGCCATAATGCACGGTGGGAATACCGCCCGTCAGCGCGCGCAAAAACGCGTTGTCGCCAAAACCGCTTACGCGATGCATGCCCTCGCCCACGCCGCGAACCTCATCGATGGCACGCAGCGCGCCCGCCGCCATGGTGTCGGTCGCGCAGGCGATAAACGAAACATCGGGAGCGACGGAAAGCAGTTCACGTGCTGCACAATAGCCTGAGTCGAGCGTAAACGAGCCCAGGCGAATCAAGGCGGCATCGAGCGGGTTACCCGCGGCGCGCAGGCCGGCCTCAAAACCGCAACGGCGGTCATAACCGGCCGCGCGGTCCTCTTCGGCAACGCCAATGTAAGCGATCTTACCGTCCACGCGACCCCCAAGCGCATGGCCCAGCTCAAAGGCAGCCTCGTAATCGTCGTGATAGACGCAAGCCGTGCCCTCAACATTCTGGCCGATCAACACAATGGGCACGCGGCACGACTCAATCGCGCGACGGTGCTCATCGGTAATCATAGTTGCCACCAGCACAATGCCATCGACCGGGTGGTTTTGGAATAAATCGAGGTATTCGAGCTCACGATCGGCCGCGTTGTCAGTGTTGGCAAGGAGCATCTGGTAGCCACGACGACCGAGCACCTGGCCAATACCGGCGGTAATGCGGCTCACAGATTCCGAGTTGATCTTAGGCACGATAACGCCGATGAGCTTGGTGGAGCCGGTGCGCAGCGCGCGAGCCTGGCTGGATCGCACGTATCCGGTCAGCTCAATCGCCTGCTTAATGCGCTCGGCTTTGTCCGCCGAGATATATCCACCGTTGAGGTAGCGCGAGACGGCGGCGCTCGAAACGCCGGCCAGCTCGGCCACATCTTTCATCTTTACCACGAGCACCCCTGTCATTGAAATCGCTTTCACCATGATACCCGTGCGGACCGACATGCGTGTCGCAAGACAGGACGTCACGGTTAATTTGGCTGTCGTAGCACGGGCATCGCAGGGCTTCAACTAGAAACTTCGAAATATAAGTGTCGAATCAGTCAAACTACCGATTCGGCACCCCGTTACATTTGCACACAGCGGCATGCAAAATCAAACTCAGGAACAACTTACTCACTTTGGAAAGACGCATCGCTGTCCGCTGCCAATTCCGAAGGAAGAATTGCCGGCAGCGTCAAAGCCCCCATGGGCGAAAGCCCAGTAACGACCATCAGATAGCTCTTAGCGTGACCATACGCCATGGAAATCGCATTGGAGAGAAAAAACGGTGCCTCATTCGAATAACCGGAAATGACCTGAGGAATGATTTTGATACCCAACGCAAGCTCAAACTTTGTGACCGTTTTCAGCGTCATGTTGGGCTGAGAATTCAACAATTTCGAAAGCGACTGAAGACTCACGCCCATACGTTTTGCCAGCTCGCTTTTACTCAAGCCCGAGCGCTGCATATCGCGATGAACAATAAACTCAATATCTAGTGCTTGCTCATAGGCACGGGTATCGCTCGTTTCCGTTTCCGCGTAAAAGTCTAGATTTGCATACTCTCCCTTGCGATTTCCCTCCTCAACTTTAGGAAACCCAAGTCGATAAGCACGCAGACGAAAATAGTTGCTGTTCTTTTCCAGGTAAGCTCTGGCATCGTCTTCGCTCATCAGCGAGAAATGGACACCTCTCGATTTGAGACGGTCAATCTGCTCGGACGCCGTAAGCCACGGCTTTGTATTAGCGGCGGCTATCAGGTCTCCGTTCGCGACGATTGGCTCGAGATACCCTGTTAGCGCGTTTAACTAGGCGAATCACTTAGATATGATTGTTACGCCGAATACTCTTCAATAAAGCCTCTCGTCATAGGCGTAATGAAGAGAGACAGCCATCCAGAAGAACAGCCGCCTCTCCGCAGGACGCGGGCCCGTAGGTTGACTGCGTCAATACCGCTAGATTCGGCCTAGTATCCTATCGGGTCCCAAAGGTCAATCCAGTTAAAGACTGCAGGCAGCCCAAAACAACATCTTTCATGAATCTCCAGTCCTATCGAGCCCGATCGAACTCGGCTATCCAACCAGATACGGCCCAATCACATCGAATATCTCGCCCACCTTAGTTGAAGGGTTTTGCGCAGATGGCTTAATGTTACCCAGTTCCCTATGGTAGGCGACGAGACGCCCAGCACGCTGCAATGCTTCGCCTCGCCTATCATCCACTGCCCCAAACATCCCGTCCAGGTTCTTGCGGTACTCGATGCCCAAGTTCTTCAACATCTCCTGCGCGAGAGCATGCTGGCAGTCGGACGCGAACATATGCGCGGTCGTGTAGCGAAAGTGCAGAAGCGGCCACAGCTCGAAGCAGGGGTTCGACCACAACGCATGGAAGGTCCTCGAACCATCGGAGAGCTCGTTGCACTTGCACTCCATCGCGTCGAAGTCGGACGCAGGGAAGTCATCCTTGTCATACACGAGCCACACATGGTCGAACGTCTCGGGCGCATAGCAGCAGTGTTCGACGGCGAAGTCAAGCAGATCAAGCGTGTGTTTGCCGGTCCCCTTAACGACAATGGCAACCTTACGCTCGTTCACCGCGCCCAACGCCGCGCGCACACCCTCAAAGTAGCGAGGCTCGGTCTCCTTGCCCTCGCTCACTACGAGATGACGCGTCATCTGGACCATGCGCGAGCGGACCTCTCGCTTGCCGCTGCGCCAGCCCTTCGACTTCTTAGCCGCCATGTTAATCCCACTCCTCAATTCGAGTGAGGTACGGGTCGGCACCGTAACGGCCGGATAGATACTGCTTGTCGAAGGCCGCATTCCTGCTGACAAGGTTGCCGTTTGCCTCGTGGATATCGGCAAGCGACCACAGCTGACTCGCCTCCCCCTCGCCGCGCGCTGCGAACCATATCTCATCGCGGCGGAACACGTCGTTTCGCATGGTTGACACATCCTGGGACGAGAAGATGAGCTGCGCACCACTCTTGTTGACCTCAGGATCCTTAAACAGCAGGATCACATAGCGAAGGAGCTTCGGGTGCAGTTTGGCATCGAGCTCGTCTACCACAACGGTAGCACCGCGATTGAAGGCCATCAGCAAAAAAGCCGCCAGCCCCAAGAGTTTCTGAGTGCCGGCCGACTCCTCGGGCAAACGCAGCTCATAGTGCTTGCCACCCACGTTATGCCTCACGAACACGCGTCGATTACGGCCCTCCGAGGCCCTCTCCACCCTGAAACCATCGATACGCACGTCAACGGCGCTAAGAAAACGCGTGATCTCAGGCGAGTCAGCCTCATCGAGTATCTGCTCAAGCGCCCGCTCCAAAAACGAGCAGTTATAGTTCAAGAACACCCCGTTAAGAAACCAGCTGGCAGCTTCCTTGACCACCGGGGCATCGAAGTTGATACAGAGAAATGACAGGTACGGAAGACTCGGATTAAAAGTTGCGGCTGTCGCGAGCTTACGCAGTGTGGGGCCAAGTTTAATCTCAACGCCCTCGCGCTCAAACAGCATCGCCGAGCGTGACGCCCCTAGCTTACGTCGCCATAGGCCCTCATACACAATTTCATCCGCATGCACGGACAGGGCATAGCGATACTCATGATTGCCTGCGCGGTAATAGAGCTCGAACTCAGTAGGCTCAAAAACAGACACGTCATCAAACTCAAACGCTGAACATCGAGGCATCGAGGGACACTCCTCATCGAGTCCCCCATCGCGGGCAGACAGCATCCTGACCGGTCTAGCCACTGCCGAACGAACGTAATCGAGAGCCTCTAGAAGGTTGGACTTGCCGCCTGCATTGGGCCCGTAAACCGCAGCCACCGGTAAGAAGCTCTGCCCGTCTGGACACGCGATGAGAGAGCGCTCAAACTCCTTCATCGAAGTCGCCTGCATGGAAAGCTCCGCCTCGTCGCGATAGGATCTATAATTCCTGAAGGTGAACTGGCAAAGCATCGTCCTCAACATTCCTTTCATTATTTTGAAAAGATATTTCAGAGTTTTTCTTTGATTATAGACTTTAAGTTTAGTCAATCAAGAGTTTACTGAACTTAGAATAGAGGAATACAGGTAATCCGAAGGCATCGAACAGTCTTGATATCAGTTAAATTACTTCTGCTCTTTAGCCCTTGTGATCATCCCATCAATATGCTCAATGGTCTCAATTAGATGCGTCAAAATAGGTTTGATCTCCCCTTCTGGCAGAGAGCAAATATGGTCACAAAAAGCTTGCTTTTGAAATTCGGAGATCACCTTTTTATCGCCATAATCTCCAAAGGTTTGCTTTTCCTGATAAAAAGCCGACGTATCGAAATCGTCATCCAGCACTAGGGCATTTTCGATTCCCTTCATAAAGTGCTTTCTGGATTTGTAAGTTTCTATTTTCGTAATTAACACATTGTTGCTTAAACACTCATTAATCTTTTGATCGCAATCGAACAGGAAAGCAGTGAAGACCGATGGAGGATTTGCATCCAAATAAGCGGCAGCCTTTTTAAGCGATGGTGCACCCGTGAATGCACACGATCCATCGGGGCTCTTCTTTCCTATCCATTTAAATCGCAGGTGATTAGTAGTATGGGCAAAAGAAAGTGCTTTGTTGAAATACTGCTCATCGGTAGGTCCCTCGAGATAAACAGTGGGGAATTCGTTCGCAAACCACGAAACCGAAAAAGCATCCTTCACCGCTTGAACCGTACCAGGACCGTAAAACTCTGGATTAACCTGTGCGACTACATCGCCAGATTCATTCCTGGCCAATACGATTACTTTGTCGTTGTATCTTTTTTCATCATGAATAATAAAGGGCGAGTGGGTTACACAGAAAATTTGAGAAGTCTGACGCCCTTCTTCATCCTGAAATAGCGATTTATAAAAGTGAAGAATCTTCTCCTGCCAAGAAGGATGAAGGCTAATTTCTGGCTCATCAATAAAAACAAAAGAACCTCTGAGCGCATTCGAATCTTTCATCATAAAGCACCCACGATAGACTATTTGCTTTTCACCGGAGCTAAGCTGATCCACGCGCACATCGTGGCCATTCTTTTTAAATAGAATCTCTTTGTGACCGTCGCGATTTTCAACGCGGTCGTACCTCAGGTCGTCAAAAATCAAATCAAAAGCATTGGTAAACCTAGGCATTCTTTGGGGGATTTGAAGGCTCGAAAAAGACGCATCCGGATCGCTCCTAACGGCCCTAGCAACGTCGGCATCGTCAAGCGCTTGTATATCGATAATGAGCTGATTGATTTCCGTGGGAAGATCACTTGAGGATCTTCTGCTCTCAACCGACTCGTCAATATTTCGGCTTGTAACATTCGTAATTTGTTTAGATTGAAAATTAATATCGACATCAGAGAAAATAGCCGAAGTTGGAAATACCTCTGCGAATTTATCCGACCCTATCCACGCCTCAAAACCAAGGCCATCTTTTACGTATAGAAAATCGTGCTCATTAATACTCTCGACATAGAACTTATACGTCTTTATTTCAGCATTAACTTCTACTTCGATCGAATCAACGTAACATGGCATATCGTGATACTTGCGCGTCACAAGCTGATAAAGCAGCTCCACCAAACTGCTTTTACCAATACCATTATTTCCAGCGATTATTACCGTATCAACGGCCTGATTTGACGAATCCGTAAAATCCAATTCAAGATTGCCTAGGACAGGATGGTTCGACAGCTTTATCTTCCGAACTCGAATCATGAAAGCTCCACTTCAAACTGCTCATATGGCAGGTTTCTAAACTAACGGGCACAAAGTAATTGGCAATACTGGTAGTGCCGCTTCGCAATGTCAAACAAGGCTGATTTAATAAATATTATGTCCTAACAGAACGCCAAGCCAATCCATTCTAGTCGAAGAACAACCAGGGCATGCTCAGCGAAACCTGACCAGAGCCGCTGAACGACTCCCGCGCCGATAGCGTGCTCATTTCATGGTGCAGGGAAGTTACCCCTCCCCGTCCATGACCGCCCAGCTCACAGGTTCAATACCCGGAAGAGACGTTAGGCAAGAGGGGCAAGCAACCTGATAGTTCCCGTTATTTGTCCTGCGCTGCATAGAGGCGGAGACATATACCGCTTTGCGGGCGCGAGTGACACCGACGTACAGCAGGCCCATTTCCTCAATAAGCCCGTCTGGCAATTTCTTCGCATCCACAATCCGGCATCCACGCGCAGAACGCGAGCACATGCCAGCACTTTCGCACCGAGAGCAAATCCTTCCAGGCCAATCGAAGCGCGTAACGCCCGGTATGAAAACGGTGTCCCACTCGAGTCCCTTAGCAGAGTGAATGGTCATGATCGAGATATCTGCATCAAGGTAATCAGAGAAACGCCGCAAGGAGCCCTCGGAAAAGATGCTAACGATATAGTCGAAGCGCTCCGACGGTCCCAAGGCGACACAGTCTATCGCAAGGTGCTTCCGCAACGCCCCAAGAAGCATGTCATAGGACCACCCCTACTCGAATCTTCTGGAGCCATGTGTCAGTAAAAGTTACATGCAAGAAGGAATCACTCGCTTTTACGCTTGTTTCCAATTCTGATTATGGTTTTGACAGGGCATTTCTTACATCAGAATCACTTAATTGGATGCCAGCGCAACGTTGGTCTTCAGGTGGCGTAAGAAAACTTTAGCAGCATATCTAAATCATATTGTCGATATCCTTTGTTTGTCCACGGCAATGAGTACATGCGGCAACGTCACATAGTCGCGGCTGTTCCATAAAGCAAAAGGTGCTGGGGCCTTCAAAGCCCCAGCACCTCACCGGCCGGCCCCGACAAGATCGGACGCATTCTCGTCAAAGAGCGAGTTGATCGTCTCCTCGACGGTCTTCCTCACAAGATTCTTTATATCCTCGCGCAGCGACTTCTCGTCGAGTAATACGAAATTTGTAGACACGGCCCGTGCCCCCTTCGTCAATGATTTGTTGTTTAACCGCTGGAAATCATATGACGGGGCGCTAGCCGTGTTCTGCTATATGGTTGCCAATTTGCGTAAGAAATAATGCGCTGCCGTCGCTCCAGCAGTTTGCGACAACCACGTCACAGCCGGCCTTGAATGCCTCCAGGCGATGCGTGACCTCAGAGCCGAAGAACTCCGGCACGTCCAGTGTGGGCTCGCAGACGACCACGGGCACGCCCTTTGCCTTCATGCGCTTCATGATGTCATAAATGTAACTCGCGCGGAATTTGTCGCCTTTCGATTTCATCGTCAGACGGTAAACGTCCATGACCTGCTTCTCTGTGCCGGCGCGCACGCGGTCCCAAAACATCTGCGGTACCTCGTCGGCGACAAAGTCCTTGCGAGTAAGGCTAACCTCCACGATGGTCCCTTTTCCGCTATCAAGGTTTTCTACGCAAGATAGAATACTATTTGACTCAAACTTGCCTCATTCTATATAGCCCCCAGTTTCTTCTCGAAGCTAGTCCCTTCCCAACCTCAAACATTTCCCATACATAGCCATTGCCATCTCATGCAGGAGCGCGACAACCCAGTCCGCAGCCCTGTCAATCATCGAACTAAAGGGCCTCATAAGCCTTTGGCGTAGAAGATCAAAGAGAATACAAGAAACGAATACTCCCATCGCCACAGCCAGCGAGAACATCATATACGCCATGCCATTCAGGCCCAAAGAGCCCACAGCGCCGCCGATCAGACGAGATGCTACCGTGTCAGTAAGAATAAGGTAAACGGCCAGCGTGCCAGTAGCCGCCTTATTGATAATCAGATTAGTCCGGGGATTTTTCGTTGATGCGATTATCAGCGCACCAAGCGCGAGAAACATCGGGGGAAGGCACGCCGGTGTATTAAGCCAAAGCTGATGACTAAGCATAGATTTGCCCATAATCAGCAACGGAAACCCAAACAGAACCTGTGTCCCGATTCCCAACGCAAGTCCCAATGCCAACAATCGTTTTCCCAGGCGCCCATTCAGTAGAAACTCTGAATAATGCCATCGAAGACAGGTTATTAATACGTATTGGTAAACAAATAGCCAAACTGAATAGGACATATCGAATCGAATTAACCCATTCAGAAAAGAATATGGGAACAGAGAATAGAGAAGCAACAGGACAAAGCAAAGAAGCGAATGGGCGCGTTTGTCCAACGAACGAAGCCCCTCGTTTAAAAAGGGACAGAGCAGCAGGAAAATCGCATAGCTCGTTGTGTACCACCAATGCGAAGACATCAAGGGAAAGAAAGCACCAAACAAAGCGTGGCACAGACCGCCCAGCGAGAAAGAACCTCCTTCTGTGCATTGAGTCGCCAACGTTGTTGCAAATAGAATTGTCCCATAGAACAAAAGCTGCGCCTCGAGCGCGCAGACGCGTTTGACGTTCTTCCCAAGTCCTTGGATCTCCTCAGACAAGAACCATGCGCTGATGCCAAAGAACAGACAATCACCAAACCCACCGAAGTTGGATAGTAGATTCACCAAGAACAGCGCTATACCCCCCCCCGAAGTGCAAGCGGAGGAAAGAGAATCGTAATCCCAGGGAAAGTGGTTAAGGACAATACACGCCATGCCCAATAAGCGTAGAAACTCAATGTTTGAGTTACGATTCACGGCAGATCTTCGTTTTCCTGATGCTGCTATTGCACTTCCCATCTATTCCTCACATACCTTCCAGGGTTATTAAAGTTGACGACCTTAGCGTAGTTACCGACCGCCGTAGCATTAGCAGGAATATCTTTCGTGACAACGCTCCCAGCACCTATGGTGACGTTGTCTCCGATATGAACATTCTCGACTAGGCTGCAGGCGGGACCGATATAGACGTTATCCCCAATAACCGCAGCATCACCATCAATAGCTCCGATAGTCGTGAACTGCGACAAGTTAACATTGTTGCCCAGGATAGCAGTGGGGTTTACGACAACGGGACCGTTGTGCCCAATATATAAGCCGTAACCCACGGTGGCCCTACGATGAATCTGAATGTTTTGGCGGTTGCGATTGGTCTTCCAGAGAAGCGCACCGATTAGCTTTTCGATACCGGTTGAGTTCACAAGCCTAAATGCAACCTGCCAACGAAACGTCTTGTTTCTAAGATATTCTGAAGCGACTCCTCGAAAGGTTGGAACGACACCGTACCTCACAGCGTCACTTTTGACGTATTCGTTCACGAGAAAGACCCTCCACTTGAAGAAATCGATTCATAGATGCGAAGCAATGTAGAGAGGTTGGCGTCCCTATCATGAGTCTTGGATGAACGCTCACGCGAAGCATGGGAGAATTCCATAGCTAAAGAATCATCGTCAAACAGTCGTTTGACGTACCAGGCGAGCATATACGGGGCGCTCGATTGGTAGAGGAAGCCTTCCTTGCCATGATCGAGCAGATCGGAAACCCCACCAACGTTCGACGAGACGACTGGGCAGCCGAGCAACATCGCCTCCCCGACAGAATTAGGCGAATTCTCAATAGTCGAGGGCGACACAAAGACATGCGTGCGTAGGTAGCGATCACGCATCGCATGCGCATCGAGCGGACCGAGGAACCTAACGTTATCTCGAAGCCCAAGCTCGTCTATAAGGCGCGCGATGTACAGCTGATAGGAGTTGCGCCCCAGGTTGCGCTTGAGACTGTCACGAAAGACGGTCTCCCCCGTGGTGTAAAGGACAACGTCTGGATAGTCAGCCTTGAGCATGGAAAGTGCCTGAAGCGCGTAGTGAAAGCCTTTTACGGGATATGAGCACTGGCTGACAAAAAGGCTATGTCTCTCAACGGCATCCAATTTCCAGTCGCCGGCGTAGAACTCGTCGCGCAGCGATTCGTTGCAGTGATGATATTTGGCATTCGGGTTCACTTGGTAAGCGCAAGCCTTGTCCCACTCGGTGCGACCGATAACGTGCTTGGCAAGCCTGAGGCATTCCCTTTCGGCTTCACCGTGGCGGATGAAGGCCAGGCGCGCCTTTTCCAGCGACGTGCGGCGAATGAAATCCCCAAAGCTCGGATGGCGCATCACGGGTTCGGGGATGCCCTCGGAGTAGTGATATCGGCCGTATATCGACACAAGGCCCTGAATCGAGACCACCGTCGAGGCATCGATCCCTAGCTTGCAGGCAGCTTCGACGGCCTTGAGAGAATGCGGGGCCTCGGTCCCCCATACATGCACCGCATCAGGCTTGAAGGCCTCCAGTCTATCAGCGAACCACGATGACTGGACATCCGCGGAAAACGAGCAGAAGGACAAGGCACCCGCATGTCCAGACACTTCCTCCCCGCCAGGGAAGAGGACGAGCAGTTCCGTGCCATCCATGCCCAAGAGACTCGACGCGGTCGAGTCAAGCCATCCGCCGAATACACCGCCGTCAATCCCGGCGGCTCGCGAAACCGGCAAAGGGGCCTTGTTGCATACCCAGGCTAAGCGCATTCTTAAAATCCTTTCTCACCAAACAGAAAGCAGGCCAATTGGTTGGAATAGGCGCGGTAGTCAAGCAATTGCCTTGCAGTCGAAACCGATTCCCCGCGCATGCGTGCAAGCTCGGCAGGTGAAAGTACGATGGCGCGCCTCAGGGCGTTGGCGCACGCACTCGCGGAGTAGCCATCGACCACGACGGCGTTCGAGCTCTCCGAAAGGAACTCGCCAAGGTCGGACGTTAGGTCCGAAATCACGGGAACGCCGCTGCCGAGACTCTCTGTCACCTTGGTTGGCATGCCCGCCTGGGCGAAGGTCTTCGAGGGGTCGCGCATCAAGATGGTAAAGTCGCTGCAATGCAGCGCCTCGATGACCTCGGAGCGCGGAACGCGGCCGTGAGCACGAACGCACTCCGGCAAAGGCTCACCGTCACGCATAAGTCCGCGCGCCTGACCATCGGTCACACCATACAGGTCAAGTCGCAGGCGCCCCCTCTCCTCCGCGGACAGCTCGCTTATCGCCGCGAGCACGATGTGGAGCGCGTCCTTCTTTGCAGGCGATCCCGCGTACATCAAACGCACCTCGCTCTTCGGCCGGACTGAAATATCGCGCGGCGCAAGTTCCTCGATATCGAGGACGGCGGGGACGCGCAGGACGTTACAGCCCATCGCCTCGAAATGGCGCTGGAGATAGCTGCTGATGGCTATGACCTTGACAGCAGGGTCAACGGCCTGCGTGAGAAGTCTGATGTGATCGAGGTACCCACCGTCCCGCTCGCCCTTCGGGAACTGCTCGGGTTCGAACCACTCGGTGAAATCACCGGCAAAGACCGTCCCGCGGCTTCGACACGCCGCCTTCATCGCCTCTACCGACCTTGCGGGAAGAAAAGAGAAGACGATAGCATCGTACTCATCGACGTGTGCACGCACGAAAGAAGCGGCCCCTTGGCCCATCAGCCTCCACATCGCCCAGTTGAGAAACTTGTTATCGGGATAAGGGTTGAGCGTGTGGCATTTAAAGCCGTCGAACACCGACTCGTCGCCCATACCGCAGAGTTCAACGTCGCAGCCCTGCATCCGAAGAGCGCGAGCCAGCATAAGAAGCCGGGTCGCTCCGGCATCGCCCTCAGGGAACTGGAAGGACGATATGAATAGGACCCTCTTTGACACGCCTTACCTCCCAGCCTTCCTCCACACCATCTTGTCCACGACGCCGGTGTAGCTCTGGATGATCTTGACCACCTTGGTGGACACGGTCTCGTCGGCGTAGTCGGGAACGGGGGCCTCGGGAAGCGACCCCTCCGCGTCGAGCTCGACGGCGGTGTGGACCGCCTGCAGCAGGCCCTTCTCAGAGATGCCGGCGAGCGTGAAGCAGGCCTTGTCCAGCGCCGCGGGGCGTTCGGGGGAGGTACGG
>SKEG01000032.1_pt1 | contig 164373 bp, 152 predicted proteins | sample 4826631 | NCBI WGS metagenome assembly SKEG01 (sample SAMN11008815, study PRJNA524170) | human gut metagenome | biome: Human fecal sample; material: Feces; isolation source: fecal sample from pouch patient p26, p34, p50 | host: Homo sapiens | place: Israel: Tel-Aviv | collected 2016-11-02
ATACCCTAAACTAGCTATTTTCGTACCAGATACAGAGAAATATCCATGATTCTTGTTCATTCATCTGAGATAGAAACTTTAAAAAACCTTTATTTTAAAGGAAAAAAGACTTGATTTATTAGGGAGGAATGGGAAATGAAAAAAAGTGTTTTAGTTGGATTATCGGTAGTATTAGTAGCGGGAATGATGATAGGCTGCTCAAAGGGGAACGTAGAGGAAAAAACAGAGAAGAAAGAACAGTCTGTCTCAAAAGAAAAAAATAATTCCCAGGATCCTATTGTGATTTCAACAACAGGACAGCATGCATTTTTTTCCGAGACAAATGAGGAAACTGGCGAGTTAGAAGGATTTGAAATAGAAGTGTGGGAAGAAATAGGGAAAAGGCTTGGACGTGAAATTAAGTGGGAGACAGCAGGATTTCCGGGAGTAATTGAACTGTTGGAATCAGGGAGAGTAGATACAGTAGCAGACCAGATTGGAATTACAGAAGAAAGAGAAGAAAAATATTATTTTAGTGATGTATATTTTTATGTTCCATATCGAATCGTAGTTGCAGAAGATAATAATACAATTGAAACAGTAGAAGATTTATATGGGAAGAAACTCGGACTTTTAAGTGATGATATTGCTTATTCATATTTTGATGAACTAGATCCAGATGGAAAAATTGAATATGTAAATTATGAAGAAAGTACAGCAGTTCCGGCGGATGTAGCAATGAGACGTTTGGATGCTACATTGATGTCTTCTCTTCACATTGAATCAGTGAAAAAAGAGTCGGGATTAGAAATAAAAGGAGTGGGTGAGCCAGTATACACAGAAAATGCAGGATATCCATTTGCAAAAACAGAAGAAGGGAAAGCTCTGAGGGATGATGTAAATGAAGTTTTGAAAGAGTTAAAAGAAGAAGGATTCATGAAAGAAACTGCGATTAAGTGGTTTGGATTTGATCCGATGGAATAAAAGAGGGAAGTAGATATGGATGCTTTCAGAGTAGATTATTTTCTGAGTATGATTCCTAAAATTTTAAAATTACTTCCTGAAACGGTAAAAGTAGCAGTGTTTTCACTTGCATTATCACTTGTATTTGGATTGCTACTGGCAATTATCAGGCAATATCGAATTAAAGGGTTAAATTTTATCAGCTCGGTGTATGTTTCTTTTTTTAGGGGAACTCCATTTATCGGACAATTATTTTTGTTTTATTATGGATTTGCCCAGTTTAGTGATTCGATTAAAGAAATGTCCCCATTTACTGCGGTTATTATTGCTCTAAGTTGTAATTACTGTGCTTTTATGTCAGAAGATATAAGAGCAGCATTAAATTCAGTAGACAAAGGGCAGTATGAAGCAGGATTATCGATTGGGTTAAGACCATTTACAGTAATCAGAAAAATTGTACTGCCACAGGCTGCGAGAATTGCAGTTCCAGGATTGTCTAATAATTTTATTAATCTATTTAAATCAACAGCAATTGGCTTTATGATTGGATATAAGGATATGATGGCAGTAGTCAGTATGGAAACCTCGCGGACATATCGATTTTTAGAAGGGTATGCGGCGGCAATGCTGATTTATTGGATTATTATTTCTGTTTTATCAATGATTCAGCAAAAAACAGAAAGATATCTGAATCGAATTTATTAAGAGTTAGAAAGTGATATTAGAAGGCAGGGGGACACGGTGATCAAGGTAGAAAATTTAAAGAAAAATTTTGGCGCATTGCAGGTTTTGGATGGAATTTCTTTTGAATTGGAAAAAGGGAAAGTTTTGGCAGTGGTTGGACCATCGGGGACAGGAAAATCTACTTTGCTACGCTGTTTGAATTATCTTGAAAAACCTTCCGAAGGGAAAATAACGATAGGGAATATATCAGCGGATTCAAAAAAGATTCAAAAGCAGGAGATTTATCGTTTAAGGGCAAAAACAGCTATGGTTTTCCAAAACTATAATCTTTTTAAAAATAAGACAGCTTTGCAAAATATCATGGAACCTATGATTTCTGTTCAGGGAATGGAAAAGAAAAAGGCAAAAGAAAAAGCAATGGAAATATTGCAGATGATAGGTTTGACAGAAAAGAGGGATAGTTATCCGTCACAGTTGTCTGGAGGGCAGCAACAGAGGATAGGAATAGGAAGAGCAATGGCTGTTGAACCGGAAGTTATGTTGATTGATGAACCCACATCATCTTTGGATCCAGAACTTGTTGGAGAAGTTTTAAGTCTTTTGTATAAGCTTGCCCAAAATCATATGACAATGATTATATCCACGCATGAGATGAGTTTTGCGAAAAACATTGCAGATAAAGTCATCTTTCTTGATCAAGGGAAAATTATTGAAGAGGGAGAGCCAGAGCAATTTTTTACAAATCCGAAGACAGAACGTGCTAAACAGTTTTTAAGAAAATTTATAAAAGAGGAAACCTAGATAAAAGTAAAATGAAAAGGGAAATTGTGCAGAATAAGCCACAATTTCCCTTTGATATTTTTCGTATAAAGATTTACTGATCGAAGTTTTCCATACCAAGTTTTTTCTGCTTTTTATAATAGTAAATGATAAACAGTACGGCTGTAATTCCCCAGGAGATTGGATAACTCAATGTGATTGTTTCGATCGTAGGTGATTTTGGGACAAGCAGGAATACCCAAAGTGTACGGAATACGCAAACACCGCAGCATGTCATGATTGTCGGGATGATGACATCACCGATTCCACGCAATGCTCCGGAGTAGATTTCGATAAAGACAAACAGAGCATAAGCCGGTGCCATGTAGTTTAGGATCTGGATTCCGATGCGGATGACCTCCGGATCACTTGTGAACAGATGGAACAGATACTTTCCGGCGGTCATTAGAAATATACTCATTGCGATGGATGAAGCAAGTGTCATTCCAAGGCAGACACGCACACTTTTTCTTACGCGGTCATATTTCCCGGCGCCATAATTTTGTCCGACAAAAGTTGTGGCAGAAATACCAAAGGCGGAAATGACCATCCAGCAGAAGGCATCCATTTTTCCGAAAGAAGTCCATGCTGCTACGGTATCAGTTCCAAGTGCATTTAGAGCAGTCTGGATAATAATATTTGACAAGCTGTACATGGCTGCTTGAAGTCCTGCAGGAATTCCGATACGAAGGATCGAGGACAGAGAGCCTTCAAAGAATCGGACTTTTCTCAGATGTAGTTTGTAAATATCGGATGTCCGTATCAGGGCGAGCAGTACAAGGATGGCACTGACTGCCTGAGACAGTACCGTTGCAATGGCAGCACCGGCAATTCCCATATGGAACACGAGTACAAATAGAAGATCCAGTCCGATGTTCAAAAAGCAGCAAACGATCAGGTAGTACAGTGGTCGCTTGGAATCTCCGACAGAGCGGAGGATACTGGAGCCGATATTGTAGATGAATGTAAACAACATTCCGAGGAAGAAAATCCGGAGATAAGTTACAGAATCTGCCATCATGCTTTCCGGAGTATTCATCATGCTAAGAAGCGCAGGTGCCAGAAAATAGCCGGCGCCCATGAGAAAAATACTGGATACGGTCGAGAAAGCAATCGCAGTGTGCAGTGCATGGGATAGTTCGGTTTCTTTTCTCGAACCATAGTGCTGGGCGATGATCACAGTTGCTCCTGATGAAACACCGACAAAGAATCCGATGATCAGGTTGATGATCTGATTAGAAGAACCTCCTACAGCGGCGAGTGCCTCCTTTCCAACGAACCGTCCGACGATCATCGCGTCTGCAGTATTGTAAAGCTGCTGGAAGAATGTACCGAGAACAATAGGAAAAAAGAAAATCAAAAGCTGTCTCCAGATAATTCCTTCCGTAATTGCGTTTGTTGCCGCAGCTGCGGCTTTTTTCTGATTGTTCATAATGTTACCCCTCATAAAGTAAGATGTTGTTTGTTTCCCATGTATCATACCATAGAGATGAAAAGGGGGAAATAGGAGATGAAAAAAATTTTGACTTGCACAGGAGAAAGCTTCGTACTATAATCAGTTAGGATTTTGAGGAAAAAAGAAAAGAGGAACGAAGGAGGAAAAGGATGTTTGGAAAAGTAAAAGAATCAGAGCAACATTTGAATATAAACTGGAAGCATTTTTATCTCAGTGTGTTAGCGCTTGTCATTCCGATGGCGCTTCAGAATCTGATCAATGTAGGTGTGACGGCAGCCGATGTTGTGATGCTTGGGAAGGTTGGGGAGCATGCGCTTTCTGGTGCTTCTCTGGCAGGGCAGGTACAGTATATTATGACACTGTTTTTATTTGGGCTGACTTCCGGGGCGACCGTTTTGACTGCTCAGTATTGGGGGAAGAAGGATATCTGCACAATTGAGAAGATATTAGGACTTGGAATGCGTTCAGCCGTAATTGTAACAGCTGTATTTTTTGTGGCAGCCCAGTGTATTCCCCATACATTGATGAAGATCTTTACTTCAGATCCAGAGGTGATAGAACAAGGAGTGGTCTATCTTCGGATTGTCAGCTGGTCTTATATTTTTATGGGGATTACGCAGACCTATCTTTATATTATGAGAAGTGTAGAGCGGGTTGTTGTGGCGACAGTTGTATACTTATGCTCTCTGATCTGTAATGTGGGCATCAATGCGGTGTTGATCTTTGGATTGTTTGGAATGCCGGCATTGGGAGTCAAAGGTGCCGCAATCGGTACACTGACTGCGAGATTGTTGGAGATGGCCTTAGTCTGTCTATACTCTCACTTTTGGAATAAGGATATTAAGTTTCATACGAAATACTTTCTTCATACAGAGAAAGTGCTTAACAGGGATTTCTTGAAATATGCATTTCCGGTTATTTTGAATGAAGTACTATGGGGGCTTGGAACTGCGGCAAACACAGCGGTGCTTGGGCATATGGGAAGTGCAGCGGTTGCGGCAAACTCTGTGGCGCAAGTGGCAAGACAGCTTGCAACAGTGGTTGCATTCGGTCTGGCAAGTGCGACGGCAATTTATCTTGGAAAGACAATCGGGGAGAAAAAATACGAACATGCAAAAGCCTATGCGCGCAGGTTCGTATGGCTCAGTGTACTGATGGGAGTGCTCGGTGGAATCTTAATCCTTGCGATTGCTCCGTTTATGGCGGAGGCGATGACATTGTCAGAGACTGCCAGATGGTACATGCGGTTTATGTTTTTTGTTATGTCTTATTTTGTAGTAGGACAGGCATATAATACGACATTGGTTGTTGGGACGTTCCGTTCCGGTGGTGACACACAGTTTGGATTGATACTGGATATGTCCACCATGTGGGGCTGTTCGATCTTGTTTGGAGCACTTGCTGCATTTGTATTTCACTGTAATGTGCCGGTGGTCTATATGATCCTGATGAGTGATGAGATCATTAAGATTCCGATCACGTGGTATCGTTATAAGAGTTACAAATGGCTGAAAAATGTGACGAGGGAAGAATTGTAAATTTTAACGGATATTTTTGATAGAAAAAATTTAAAAGATATTTTTGACAGTTTTACAAAAAGGTGATGGAAAATGAAACCGGATTTAAGAGAAAATTAGAATCAATCGAATGATAACCGGTATTTCATTTGGCATCACCTTTTTTGTTATAGTTCTATAAGGAATTTTTTATAGAGATCTATTTCTGTTTCAATTTCTTTGTATATTGTTCCTGCTCTGTTTTTGGAATTTTCAGGGCATTCATTGCTTCTTCCATTGTAAAATTCATAGTTTCCATGAGAGATTGAATAGAAAACAGAATTCCTTCTTTCTTACCTTCTCTTTTACCTTCCCTGATACCAATTTCTTCAATTCCTTTGCTCAAATTACACATGATGGAAACCTCCTTTTCTAATTTCCTGGTCATTTCAATATGAAAATCATTTTGTAAAATTTGCTTTTTTTCTGCTGCCTCCCGGGTAGGGGAGAGCAGTACTTCTAATAATTTTAACACGCCGCCGTCAGCCTCCTGCTCAGAATCACTCAGGCAGATTATGATTGCAGAGAGAAGATCATAGTTTTGCGGAATCTCGTGTACATTGCCGACTATATTTTCCTCATGGATGGAGTAGCGAGTGATTGTATTTCTCCGATTTTCTGGAGGATTCATACAGATCCAGATAGAGTAAACTTTTTTGATCTTATCATATTGGGAAGATGAGAATTCTGTACCGTATTGGGAGGAAATCATCCGGCTGCAATAATATAATCCTCTTTTGATAATAGGATATCCTGGATAGAAATCGTTTTGAGCTTCCAGGTTGATAAAAAGACGAATCTGATTTATCGAGGACAGGAATGTGGCAAAGAAACGGATATCATAAGTAATTGTTCCTTCTGCAATCGTAGCGTCTTCTGTTGCCATTCCGGTAATCTGTTCTGTGTTGGAAGATTCATCTGGATTGACAGTTATGCTGGAAATCTGAGGTTCTCCTTCGATGTAACATTCTGCAATTTCCTTTACATCACAGTCTTTATATTCAACCAGACAACTTTTCATAATCCATGCCAGAATAATCTTATTGGCAAGAAGGCGCTTACAGGCAGCATCGTAAGAGGACTTCCTGCCTGCTGCCGAAATATTTTTAGCGAGTATATTTTCTGCTTGCATTGTGAGCCACCTTTCAAATATTCTTTTGGGATTCTGATTGCTGCAGCAAAGAATGTGATTGAGGGGAGTTAACTTCCGCAAGTTTTTAAGTTATTCTGATTCTACCATGAAAACGTCACACAATCCATAAATAGAGTATGAAAAAATGGTAAAGAAAAGTTGGGAAAAACATCACAAACAACTCTTGACGGCGGCGTGAAATGTTTCTATAATGGAATTTGTATAGGTAAAGACGTTGACGAAGACAGTAGAATATACCGGAAAATCAAAGCGAGCCGGGGATGGTGGAAGCCTGGTAGGAGTAAAGTATATTTGAATATCACTTCTGAGTTGCAGGGGCTGAACATTTTTTGGAAAAATAAGTAAGCACTGACGGGATTCCGCCGTTATCGGGAGCGCATATGCTGGTATGTTGTAACAGGTGGTAAAACGAAAGATTATGCTTCCGTCCTTTTACAGGGCGGGAGTTTTTTTATTACATAGGAAAATCTTATGTTCCATTTTTAAGATTACTTTGCAACCGGGCCGGCAGGACCGCATTTATGAAATATAGAAAGTAAAGGAGAATCAGTATGTATCAGAAAGTATCTACGGACTTAAAATTTGTTGACCGTGAGAAGAAAACAGAAAAATTCTGGGAAGAGAATGATATCTTCCGGAAAAGTATGGAAAACCGAAAAGAAGGGGAGACATATACATTTTACGATGGACCTCCGACTGCCAATGGAAAACCGCACATCGGACATGTGCTGACTCGTGTCATCAAGGATATGATTCCAAGATACCGTACCATGAAAGGATATATGGTACCAAGAAAAGCCGGGTGGGATACACACGGACTTCCGGTGGAACTGGAAGTGGAAAAATTGCTTGGACTGGATGGAAAAGAGCAGATTGAGGAATATGGATTAGAGCCATTTATCAAACATTGTAAAGACAGTGTATGGAAATATAAAGGAATGTGGGAAGATTTCTCTGCGACAGTTGGATTCTGGGCAGACATGGATAACCCATATGTTACTTACGACAATAACTTTATTGAGTCTGAGTGGTGGGCATTAAAACAGATCTGGGACAAAGGACTGTTATACAAAGGATATAAGATCGTACCTTACTGCCCTCGTTGTGGAACTCCGCTTTCCAGCCACGAAGTCGCACAGGGATACAAAGATGTCAAAGAGCGTTCCGCAATCGTAAGATTTAAAGTAAAGGGAGAAGATGCTTACTTCCTTGCATGGACGACAACGCCATGGACACTTCCTTCTAACGTTGCACTTTGTGTCAACCCGAATGAAACTTATGTAAAAGTAAAAAATGACGGTTACACATACTATATGGCACAGGCACTTGTGGATACCGTGCTGGAAGGTGATGTGGAAGTCGTAGAGACTTATGTCGGAAAAGATTTGGAAAATAAAGAGTATGAGCCGTTATTCCCGTTTGTAGAGTTAAATAAGCGGGCATACTATGTGACATGTGCTGATTACGTTACACTTACAGATGGTACTGGTGTCGTTCATATTGCACCTGCATTTGGTGAGGATGATGCGCAGGTTGGACGCAGATATGACCTTCCATTCCTTCAGTTAGTAGATGAAAAGGGTGAGATGACAGAGGAAACTCCATGGGCAGGAACATTCTGTAAGAAAGCAGATCCGATGGTATTAGAAGATCTGGAGAAGAGAGGACTTCTCTTTGCCGCTCCGAATTTTGAACACAGCTATCCACACTGCTGGAGATGTGATACTCCATTGATTTATTATGCGCGTGAGTCATGGTTCATCAAGATGACAGAAGTCAAAGAAGATCTGATCAGAAACAACAATACGATCAACTGGATTCCGGAAAGCATCGGAAAAGGACGTTTCGGAGACTGGCTTGAGAATGTACAGGACTGGGGAATCAGCCGTAACAGATACTGGGGAACTCCTCTTAATGTTTGGGAATGTGAATGTGGACATATGCATTCCATCGGAAGCATTGAAGAACTGAAATCAATGTCAGACAACTGTCCGGATGATATCGAACTGCACCGCCCATTTATCGATGCAGTGACGATCAAGTGTCCGCACTGTGGAAAAGAGATGCACCGTGTGCCGGAAGTTATCGACTGCTGGTTTGACAGTGGGGCAATGCCGTTTGCACAGCACCATTATCCATTTGAAAATAAAGACTTATTTGAGCAGCAGTTCCCGGCAGACTTTATTTCCGAGGCGGTAGACCAGACAAGAGGATGGTTCTATTCTCTGCTTGCAATCTCGACACTTGTATTTAACAAAGCGCCATATAAGAATGTTATCGTGCTTGGACATGTGCAGGATGAAAAAGGACAGAAGATGAGTAAATCCAAAGGAAATGCAGTCGATCCGTTTGAAGCATTAGAGCAGTACGGAGCAGATGCGATCCGCTGGTATTTCTATATCAACAGTGCACCGTGGCTTCCAAACCGTTTCCACGGCAAGATCGTGACAGAAGGACAGCGTAAATTCATGGGAACACTTTGGAACACTTACGCATTCTTCGTATTATACGCGGAGATCGATCAGTTTGACGCGACAAAATATCAGCTGGAATACGAGAAACTTCCGGTTATGGATAAATGGCTGTTGTCCAAATTGAATACATTGATCAAGACTGTAGATACAAATCTGGAAAATTACCGGATTCCGGAAAGTGCAAGAGCGCTTCAGGAATTTGTGGATGATATGAGTAACTGGTATGTCAGAAGAAGCCGTGAGCGTTTCTGGGCAAAAGGAATGCCGCAGGATAAGATCAATGCGTATATGACACTTTACACAGCACTTGTGACTGTGGCAAAAGTAGCTGCGCCAATGATTCCGTTTATGACAGAAGATATCTATCAGAATCTTGTCAGAAGCATCGACAAAGAAGCTCCGGAAAGTATCCACTTATGTGACTTCCCGGTTGCAGATGAAGCGTTGATCGACCGTGAGTTAGAAGAGAACATGGATGAAGTTCTGAAATTAGTTGTGATGGGACGTGCATGCAGAAATACTGCAAACATTAAGAACCGTCAGCCAATCGGAAAAATGTTCGTGAAGTCTTCTGTAACTTTACCAGAATTTTACCAGGAGATTGTAGAAGAAGAGTTAAATGTAAAAGAAATGGAATTTACAGATGATGTTCGCGCATTTACTTCATATACATTTAAACCGCAGTTGAAGACTGTTGGACCAAAATATGGTAAAATGTTAGGTGGAATCAAAGCTGCCCTTGAAAATCTGGATGGAAACAAGGCAATGGATGAGCTGAATGAGACAGGATCTCTGAAACTGGATGTGAATGGACAGGAAGTGACATTATTTAAAGAGGACTTGCTGATCGATATGGCACAAATGGAAGGATATGTTTCTGAGAGCGACAACGGTGTGACAGTTGTGTTGGATACAAACCTGACAGAAGAGCTTTTGGAAGAAGGATTTGTCAGAGAGATCATCAGTAAGATCCAGACAATGAGAAAAGAAGCAGACTTCGAAGTGACAGATAAGATCACAGTATATTACGAAGGAACAGAGAAGGCCAATGAAGTGTTCGCAAAATATCAGACAGAGATCATGGGCGAAGTGCTTGCGACAGAGATGAAGCAGGAGACTCCGGCAGGATATGTCAAAGAGTGGAACATCAATGGTGAAAAAGTAAATATGGGTGTACAGCGTTAATTTTAGAGAGAGTTACACAGATTAAAGAGACGGTACACGAGCATGATCCCCGCACGTCAGAAAGAGGTGCGGGGAGAAAAGAGAGAGGAGAGAGAAAGTGTCGGATTTTAAGTTTGATAAAGAAGCGTTTAAAAAAGAAGTCAAGAACAATGTAAAGACTTTATATAGAAGAACGATAGATGAGGCAACACCGCAGCAGACATTTCAGGCGGTGTCTTATGCTGTAAAAGAATATATTATTGACAACTGGCTTGCGACTCAGGAAGTATACGAAAAAGAATCACCAAAGACAGTGTATTATCTGTCGATGGAATTTTTGATGGGAAGGGCACTCGGAAATAACCTGATCAATTTAACTGCTTATCAGGATGTGAAAGAGGCTCTGGAAGAAATGGGAATCGATTTGAATGCAGTGGAAGATCAGGAGCCGGATGCGGCCCTTGGAAATGGTGGATTGGGACGTCTTGCAGCCTGCTTTCTGGACTCTCTTACTTCTCTTGGCTATCCTGCATATGGATGCGGGATCCGTTATCATTACGGAATGTTCAAACAAAAAATTAAAAATGGGTATCAGGTAGAGACACCAGATAATTGGTTGAAAAACGGGAACCCATTCGAAGTTCGCAGGGACGAATATGCAAAGGAAGTCCGCTTCGGCGGTACGATCCGTATGCAGCACAATTACGAGACTGGAAGAGATGAATTTATCCAGGAGAATTTTGAGTCCGTGCTTGCAATTCCATACGACATGCCAATCGTCGGTTATGGAAATAATGTAGTAAATACACTGCGGATCTGGGATGCGAAAGCAATCACCTCTTTCCGTTTAGATTCTTTTGATCGTGGGGAATACCACAAAGCTGTGGAGCAGGAAAATCTTGCAAAAACAATTGTGGAGGTGCTTTATCCAAACGATAATCATTATGCGGGAAAAGAATTACGTTTGAAACAGCAGTATTTCTTCATCTCTGCAAGTCTTCAGGAAGCCATTGATAAATACAAACGCTCCAATGATGATATTCGCCGTCTGCATGAGAAAGTGATCTTCCAGATGAACGACACTCATCCGACTGTAGCGGTTGCAGAGTTAATGCGTCTTCTGATGGACGAGGAAGGATTAAGCTGGGATGATGCATGGAATGTTACAACAAAATGTTGTGCATACACAAACCATACGATCATGTCTGAGGCGCTTGAAAAATGGCCGATCGATCTGTTCTCCAGATTGCTTCCGAGAGTATATCAGATTGTAGAAGAGATCAACCGCCGTTTCGTAGAAAAAGTGCGCCAGATGTATCCGGGAAATGAAGAGAAAGTCAGAAAAATGGCAATTCTCTATGATGGACAGGTAAAAATGGCACACCTTGCAATTGTTGCAGGATTTTCTGTCAATGGTGTTGCAAAGCTTCATACAGAGATCTTAAAACACGAAGAGCTGAAAGATTTCTACGAGATGATGCCTGAGAAATTTAATAATAAAACAAACGGAATCACACAGAGACGATTCTTACTTCATGGAAACCCACTGCTTGCAGACTGGGTGACAAAGCATATCGGAGATAAGTGGATCACAGATCTCTCCGAGATGGCAAAATTAAAACCGCTGGCAGATGACCCGAAAGCAAGAAAAGAATTTATGGAGATCAAATATCAAAATAAAATCCGTCTTGCAAAATATATCAAAGAGCATAACGGGATTGAAGTGGATCCGGAATCAATCTTTGATGTACAGGTTAAGAGACTTCATGAGTACAAACGTCAGCTGTTGAATATTCTTCATGTAATGTATCTGTACAATCAGATGAAAGAGCATCCGGAGATTACTTTCTATCCAAGAACTTTTATTTTTGGGGCAAAGGCGGCAGCCGGATATAAGCGTGCAAAACAGACGATCAAACTGATCAACTCTGTGGCGGATGTGATCAACAATGACAGAAGTATCAATGGAAAGATTAAAGTTGTCTTTATCGAAGATTACCGTGTCTCAAATGCGGAACTGATCTTTGCAGCTGCGGATGTCAGCGAGCAGATTTCTACCGCTTCGAAAGAAGCATCGGGAACCGGAAATATGAAATTTATGTTAAATGGTGCCCCGACACTTGGAACCATGGACGGTGCCAATGTAGAGATCGTGGATGAAGTTGGAATGGAAAATGCATTTATCTTTGGTCTCAGTTCAGACGAAGTCATTAATTACGAGAACAATGGCGGTTATCAGCCAATGGATATTTACAACAGTGACTGGGAGTTAAAAAGAGTTGTTGACCAGCTTGTGGACGGAACTTATGCAAATGGAGATCATGAGCTGTACCGTGATCTGTACAACTCATTACTAAATACAAAGAGCAGCGACAGAGCAGATACCTACTTTATCCTCAAAGACTTCCGTTCTTATGCAGAAGCCCAGAAGCGTGTGGAAGCGGCATACCGCGATCAGGACAGGTGGGCAAAGATGGCATTGTTAAACACAGCATCCTGCGGTAAGTTTACGTCTGACAGAACGATCGAAGAGTACGTTGCAGATATATGGAAATTGAAAAAAGTGACAGTGAAGCCGGATCCAAGGCTGTAAAAATGGATTGAAAATCAGAATAGAGTAATTTTTTGGTGCTGCCGCTTTGGCGATTAATAAATCGTGAAGCGGCAGCTTCCTTTTTTCCATATTTCATAAAAGATGACGGTATAGTTTCCATAATCTCTCCATACATTGTAGAGGAGGGACGAAGAGATGCGAAGAAAAGCCAGAGAATTATTTTCACTGTTGGTCATTATATTTTTGTTGCCATATGTGGTGACACTTTTTATGAATGGCGCCCACATCAAAACAAGCAGCCGCGTAAAAGAAGACTATGTAAAGGTGCAGGTAGGGACGAGAGTCGAGGAGATCGTGTGGGAGAAATATCTAGCAGGAGTTCTTGCAAAAGAGATGGCAGCCGATTCGGAACTGGAAGCGCTGAAGGCGCAGGCGGTGATTCTTCGATCTGGTTTTTATGAGAAATTAGACCATGACAGAAAGACTATTTTCACCGATGATTTTTATAGCATGGAAGAGTTGGAGCAGGAGTGGGGGGAAGAGACAGAAACCTGCAAGGAGAATTTGAAAAGAGCAGTGCAGGAAACAGATCAAATGATTTTGCAGTATCAGGATCAATATGTAATGCTGCCATATCACAAACTGAGTGCAGGAAAGACGAGAAGCGGGCAGGAAGCATTTGGAAGCGAGTCGTATCCATATCTTCCGGCAAGGGATTGTCCAAAGGATCTGGAGGCGAAAGAACAGCTGCAGGAGTGTGTGCTGCCATATCATAAAGTAAAAGAAAAATGCCGCAAGTTTTTAACCGCAGTAGAAAATCCTGAAGAGACAAAAGAAGACAAAAAAGCAACATTTGATGATTTTGAAATACAGGGAACGGATGCGGCGGGATATGTGACAACTGTGCGGATTGGTCAGGCAACCTGCACCGGAGAAGAATTTCGGGAAGCATTGGAATTACCTTCCAGTCATTTTTCTTTTCAGGAGCAGAAAGGAAAACTGCAAATTACTTCCGGTGGAATCGGGCACGGAGTCGGTATGAGTCAGTATACGGCAAATCAGATGGCAAAAGAAGGAAAAGGATACGAAGAAATCCTTCAATATTTTTATGAAGGTGCGCAGTTAAAAGATGGCGGGGAAATATTTTTAAAATTGGAATAAGCACATCGCTTTCTGGCAAAAATAAAGTCAGAGGTGATGAAGATGAAGAAAAATGAAGAGCCATTCCAAATGAAGGGAAAAGGCATGGCAGCAGCAATCGCAATATGTTTTATCGCAGTTGTCGCACTGGTAGGGGCTTATACATTCAGCAGCTACAAACGTGAGATGAAAGAGCAGCTTGCCAAGGCCGAAGAAGAACAGAAAGAAAAAGAGCGAGAGGCAGAAGAAAAAGAGCAGTCGGAAGCCGCCAACACAGATAGAATCGTACTTCCAGAGCAGGAAGAAGCAGCGCAAAATTCCGACGGAGAAGAACAACAGGAAGAAGGAGAAGCCACGGAACATGCGAAGGAAACTCCGGCACAGACGGATGAAGGGGCAGAGCAGACGGCAGCTGCGGGAACAGCAGCTTATTTCAGTGAGGAAGATACCCTTCTGTGGCCGGTAGACGGAAATGTGATTATGAATTACAGCATGGATCAGAGCATTTATTTTGCCACACTTGATCAGTATAAGTACAATCCAGCCGTAGTGATCAGTGGTCAAGTCGGTGCAGAAGTAAAAGCGGCAGCCGCAGGAACAGTCTCAGCGGTCGATACAAATGCACAGACCGGAACAACCGTAAGTATCGATATGGGGAATGGTTATGCAGCCATTTACGGACAACTCAAAGAAGTACCGGTACAGCCAGGAGAGTATGTGACAGAAAACAGTGTGATCGGCTATGTGAGCGAACCGACAAAGTATTACAGTATAGAAGGTCCAAACTTATATTTCCAGCTGTTAAAAGATGGACAGCCAGTCAACCCGATGGACCATATCGCATACGAATAGAAAATAGAAAAAGAAAAGATCCTGAAGAGAAAGTTTTGCAAAACTGCTTTGGGATCTTTTATGTGATAATATTGATAAAGGAAATGAAATTACGAAGGGGAGAAAAAAGCTATGAATTATACATACATTGTAAAATGCAGTGACGGAACCTTTTATACCGGCTGGACAAACGATCTTACCCGCCGCATGGAGGCACATAATCAGGGCAGGGGTGCGAAGTATACAAAGGCGAGACGACCGGTCACACTCATCTATTATGAGACATTTGAAACAAAAGAAGAAGCGATGAAAAGGGAATATGCGATAAAGCGGCTGAGCCGGAAGGAAAAAGAAGAACTGATCCGATGAGAGGGTTGGTTCTTTCTTATTTTCCAATGGAAAAAGACAAAAGATGCTGAAAGATGTCGGAGCTTTTCACAGAATGAACACATAACTGTCACAGAATCAACGAGTTTCTTTTATAGAATAAAAAAATCAGAGCGTGTTTTTGGCAGCAGTGTAAAAAGTATTCCGTAATGGATGCGGAAATCATTCAGGAAAGTCGAAAGCATGATCCAGAGAAACACATTTTGTCGGGAGGGTAAAAAGTTGATAGAAGTTAAAAATCTGGTAAAACGCTATGGCAGTCATCTGGCGGTAGACCATCTCAACTTTACAGTGGAGAGTGGTCAGATCTATGGATTTCTCGGACCAAATGGTGCAGGAAAATCTACAACCATGAATATTATGACGGGATATCTAGGCGCCACGGAAGGAGAAGTGCTCATCAACGGGCATAACATTCTTGAGGAGCCGGAAGCAGCAAAGAAAAGCATCGGGTATCTCCCTGAGATTCCGCCGCTGTATCTGGATATGACTGTAAAAGAATATCTTGATTTTGCAGCAGAATTGAAAAAGGTAAAGAAAAAAGATAGAAAATCAGAAGTGGATCACGTCTTGAAGCTTGTTAAGCTGGAGGAGGTAGAAGGACGTCTGATTAAAAATCTGTCAAAAGGATACAAGCAGAGAGTCGGGCTTGCACAGGCAGTTCTTGGCTTCCCGGAAGTGATCATCTTAGACGAACCTACGGTCGGACTGGATCCGAAACAGATCATCGAGATACGGGAGCTGATCAAGGAACTTTCCAAAAATCATACAATCATTTTGAGTTCCCACATTCTGGCGGAAGTGCAGGCGGTCTGTGATTATGTCATGATCATTGCGCATGGAAAGCTGGTAGCAAGTGACACTCCTGAGAATCTGGAGCGGCTTTTAAATGGTTCTGAAACGATTGAACTGACAGCCAAAGCAGAAGAGACAAGAGTAAGAGAGATTCTTAGTAAAATAGAGGAGATTGAAACGGTAGACTATAAGGAACAACAAGATGGAACGACGGATATTTTTATCAAGACCGTAGATCAGAAGGATATTAGGGAGAAACTCTTCCACACATTTGCAGAGGAACATTGTGCACTACTGAAGTTGAATCTGTCAAGAATCACATTGGAAGATGTCTTCTTAAAACTGACGCAGGAGGAAACAGGAGACTCCGAGCAGAAGAAATCGGGCTTTCATACCGGGAAGTTTGACAGCGAGCCCGACACGGAATCTGATATAGAGATTCCGGAAGAGCCGAGCGTTTCTACGAATGAGGAAGGAGGAGAAGATGATGAAAGCGATTTATAAGAGAGAATTAAAATCCTATTTCGATTCTATGATCGGGTATGTATTTATAGCGTTTCTTGTAGCGATCACCGGAATTTATTTCATGGTGTATAATCTGAATATGGGATATCCATATTTTTCTTATGCGCTAAACTCTATACTTTTTATTATGCTGGTGGCAGTCCCGGTACTTACGATGAAATGCTTTGCGGAGGAGAAGAAAAGCAGAACAGATCAACTTCTTTTGACAGCTCCGGTAAGTCTTAGTCAGATTGTGCTTGGAAAATATTTTGCAATGGTTACAGTTTTTGCGGTTCCGTGTGCAATCTATGCGGTATTTCCACTGATCATCGAAAGCCAGGGAGAAGCACATATTGGCATTGATTACATGGCAATTCTGGCATTTTTCCTTCTGGGATGTGTCTATATTGCAATTGGAATGTTTTTATCTGCGCTCACAGAGAGCCAGATCATTGCTGCAATCAGCACATTTGGGGTACTTCTCGTTCTGTATTTGTGGGAAGGACTTGTTGACTTCCTGCCGACGTCGGCGATGGGAGGTTTGATGGGGATTCTCGCGATTCTGACAGTTCTGGTCATCGGTATTTATCAGATGACGAAAAACTGGGTGATTGCAGCAGGCGTGGAAGTGTTAGGCGCTGCCGCAGCAATTGGAACATATTTTGCAAAATCCAGTCTGTTTGATAACCTGCTTCCAGATCTGTTTGGAAAATTTATTCTGACAGAGCCGTTTACAAACATTGCATTTACTCATATTGTTGATATCAGCGGAATGATACTCTATTTTTCTTTGATTTTCCTATGTGTCTTTCTGACCGTGCAGACAATTCAGAAAAGGCGTTGGAGTTAGGAGGGCAGTATTGTGGAAAAATTGAAAAAACTATTTGGAACGATTCATACGAAACAAGGTGCGTACAGTCTGGGGCTGACAGCGGTTGCAGTTGCCGTGGTGATCGTGATCAATCTCGTTGCAGGAAGACTCCCGGAGTCTGTGAGAAATATTGACATCAGTGATAATCAAATCTATGAAATCACAGATACATCGAAAAAGATGCTGAAAAAACTGGATAAAAAAGTAGAAATAAAAGTATTGGCGGAGAAATCTTCGACAGATGAAAGAATCAAAACATTTTTAAGTAAATATGCCGCATTGTCGGGGAAAATTTCTGTTGAGTGGATCGATCCGGTGCTGCATCCTGCGGCACTGACTGAGTATGATACATCTTCAAATACAATCGTGGTATCCTGTCCGGATACAGAAAAGACAACAACGATTTCATTTACAGACATGATCGTCTATGATCAGTCTTCTTACTATATGACTGGTCAGATGCAGGAGTCACAATTTGATGCGGAGGGACAGCTCACAAGCGCAGTTAATTATGTGACAAGTGAAGAGACAAAGAAAATTTACCGGACGAGTGGACATGGAGAAAGTACAGTATCTACCAGCCTGTCAGAACTGTTTGAGAAGGCAAATTTATCGATGGAAGAGCTAAACCTGCTGATGAACAATGAGATTCCGGAAGACTGTGATCTTTTGTTTATGTATGCACCGACCACGGATATTACAGAAGATGAAAAAAATACACTTTCTGAGTATTTGAAAAACGGTGGAAAAATGATGTTGATCTCTGGTGCAGAAGATCAGGAGACACCAAATCTTGATGCATTTATGGAAGAATACGGACTTCAGATGGCAGATGGGTATATTGCAGATACGGAGCGTGCGTACCAGGGAAATCCATATTCATTCTTCCCGGAAATCAATGCTTCTGGAGAACTTGGGGAAGGAATGTCAAGCAATATGGTGCTGCTTTTGAATGCACGTGGAATGGTTGAGACAGATCCGGCAAGAGATACGATCAGTGTTACTCCATTTATGACAACTTCTGAGAATGGATTTGCAGTAACAGAGGATAAACAGGAGCAGGGAGAATATATTCTTGGTGCAGTGGCGACAGAGGATGAGGGAAGACTGACGGTGATCTCAGCGCCGATGATGATCGATAGCCAGCTGACAGATGCTTTTACAACGGTAGAAAACCTCAAATTGTTTATGAATGCAGTGACAAGTAATTTTGATGATGTAGAAAATACAGCGATTGAGCCAAAGAGTCTTGCAGTGACCTATAATACCGTACAGTATGCCGGAGGATTCAGCCTGCTGATGATCTTTGGAGTGCCGGCGATCATTCTGATCTCTGGATTTGCAAGATGGATGAAACGAAGAAAGGCATAGCAGGAGGGCGTATATGAAGAAACATAGATCACTATTGATTTTGACTGGCGCCCTGGCAGTGCTTGTCATTGTTTATCTGGGACTTGGAAGTTACAATCGAAAACAGGAACAGAAGGAAGCAGAGACCGCTGAGGCGAATACCGTTACCGTGACAGATATTTCGGATCTCCAGGAGATTTCTTATCAGTATGAGGGAAATGATTTTGCATTTGCAAAGAATGAAGATGTGTGGTATTACACAAAAGACAAGGAGTTTCCAGTTGCACAAAGCTATATTGATGCGATGGCAACAGCCTTTGGAAATCTTACAGCAGTGAGGGAACTAAAAGAGACAGATCAGCTTTCCGATTACGGTCTGGAAAACCCGAAATACACAATCCATTTGAAAGATAGTGAAGGGACAGAGACTACACTTTACTTTGGAAATGCAGTGGAGGAAAATTATTATATGACTCTGAATGATAAAGAAAAAGTGTACACCGTCTCTGGGACGAGTTTGGACACAATTTCTTATGAATGGAATGACTTCCTTCAGAAAGAAACACTGCCAAGTATTGGAAGTGCAAACTTGAAGCAAGTGACGATCACAGAAAATGGCAATCAGACCGTATACGATTCCAAAGAGGAGAGCCAGAAAGAAGATTTGGCAGCGATTGCCGGAGGATTCGGAGCAGCATCATTTGGAACTTGTGTGGAATATGCGGTGAAAGATGAAAAATTGGCATCGTATGGATTAGAGGAAAATGAAAAGATCAAAATCGAGGCAGTGTATGAAGACGATGATAAGAAAGAGCAGACACTTACATTGAATATTGGTAAGTTGGATGAGAGCGGATCATATTACTATGTGCAGCTAGATGGATCTAAGATGGTTTACCAGATGGGAAAAGAAGTCGTAGAGAATATGCTGAACAAAGGAGAATAAAAGATGAAAAGAAGACTGAAAGCTTGGAAGAAAGTTTCCGGTCTTCTTTTTTATGGATTATCTTAATAGGAACACATACATCACGATAAAGTGGCAGACACTTCCGCCCATCACAAATAGATGAAAGATCTCATGACTTCCGAAGTTCTTATGTTTGTTGTTGAAGATTGGAAGTTTCAGTGCGTAAATAATTCCTCCGATGGTATAGACGATTCCGCCGGCTAAAAGCCATCCAAATCCACCTGGGGACATTGTGTCAAGAAGTTTTGTGAATGCCAAAACGCAGGTCCATCCCATTCCGATATAAAGAACCGAGGAGAACCATTTCGGACAGTTTACCCAAAACGCTTTCACAAGGATTCCGAGAATTGCAATACCCCACACGATTGTAAGCATGGTATAGCCGACAGGTCCTTTTAAGGTGATCAGGCAGATGGGTGTGTAGCTTCCTGCAATCAGCACAGAGATCATCATATGGTCAAATTTTTTCAGACGCTTATTCACTTTCTCGGAAATATCAAGGGAGTGATATAAGGTGCTTGCGGTGTATAATAAGATCATACTTCCAATGAAGATTGCGAGGGAAATCACATAGATGGGATCTCCTTTGTGAGCTGCTTTTATCAACAATGGTGTTGCGGAAAAGATAGCCATCAGCATTGCGATAAAATGAGTAATCGCGCTTCCGGGATCTTTTAAATGTCTTTGTTTCATAAGAATGCCTCCTGATCAATGATGAATAAAACGATAAGTAGTTTTAAATACTACATTAAGTATATGTTGATATTACTACTTCTATTACAAAAATGCAAGAGGAAAAGAAAAAGATAGACAAAATTCAGAGCATCTGTTATGATGGAAGACGTGTACTTTATGAGTGGGGTTGCTGCAAAGTTCATTTTGCACCAGCCTCATTTTTATGGACAGAAATAGCATGTAGGAAATATTAGTCATAAATTACTTTTCAATAAAGTATGAATGACAGGATAGATAAATACAGAAAGAACGGAAAGGAAACAAATAATGGAAACATTAAGATTTGAAGAGCTTGGAATCTGCCCGGAGATTCAAAAAGCAGTAAAACATATGGGATTTGAGGAGGCTTCTCCGATTCAGAGTAAAGCCATCCCGGTTATGATGACAGGAAAAGATATCATCGGACAGGCACAGACAGGAACAGGAAAGACAGCCGCATTTGGAATTCCGATGCTGGAAAAAATTGATCCGAAGAACAAGAAATTACAGGGAATCGTTCTCTGCCCGACAAGAGAACTTGCAATTCAGGTGGCGGAGGAAATCCGGAATCTGGCAAAGTATATGCATGGAATCAAAGTACTTCCAATTTATGGAGGGCAGGAAATTGTAAAACAGATTCGTTCCTTGAAGAGTGGAACACAGCTGATCATCGGAACACCGGGACGTGTGATGGACCACATGAGAAGAAAGACAATTAAAATGGAGCAGGTGCATACGGTTATCTTAGATGAGGCGGATGAGATGCTGAATATGGGATTCCGTGAGGATATCGAGACGATTCTGGAAGGAGTTCCAGAGGAGCGGCAGACCGTATTATTTTCCGCAACGATGCCGAAGGCAATCATGGAGATTACGAAGAAATTCCAGAAGAATGCAGAACTGATCAAAGTGACGAAAAAGGAACTGACTGTGCCGAATATTGAACAGTTCTACTATGAGGTGAAACCGAAGAATAAGGAAGAAGTGCTGACACGTCTGCTTGACATTTATACACCGAAACTTTCTGTGATCTTCTGTAATACGAAGAAGCAGGTAGATCTGCTTGTAACTGCACTTTTAGGGCGCGGATACTTTGCAGCAGGACTTCACGGAGATATGAAGCAGGCACAGAGAGACCGTGTAATGCAGGGATTTAGAAGTGGAAAGACAGATATCCTTGTAGCGACAGATGTGGCTGCAAGAGGAATTGATGTCGATGAAGTGGAGGCAGTATTTAACTATGATCTGCCACAGGATGAAGAGTATTATGTACACCGGATCGGAAGAACTGGACGAGCAGGAAGAGTTGGACGTTCTTTTTCTTTTGTCTCCGGAAAAGAAGTATATAAATTGAAAGAAATCCAGCGTTACTGCAAGACAAAGATCTACGCGCAGAAAGTACCGTCATTGAACGATGTCGCAAATACAAAGATTGACAATGTATTGGAAGAGATTGAGAAGATGATCGAAAAAGAAGATCTGACCATGATGATCAATGCAATTGAGGAGAAAGTCAATGATTCTGACTATACAGCAATGGATATGGCAGCCGCATTTTTGAAATTGTACACCGGAATGAAAGATGAAAATGAATCGGAAGATGAATTTGACTTCGGAGATACCGGAGCGGAAGAGCCGGGAATGGTCCGACTGTTCATCAATATTGGGAAGAAGCAGAAAGCAAGACCGGGAGACATTCTTGGAGCGCTTGCAGGAGAAAGTGGAATGCCTGGAAAACTGATCGGAACGATCGATATGTTTGATAAATATACATTTGTAGAAGTGCCGAGAGAGTATGCAAGAGATGTTCTTCACGCAATGCAGAATGTGAAGATCAAAGGAAAATCCATTGCAATCGAGCCGGCAAATCAAAAGTAAAAAATAAGAACAAAAAGTAATAGGAAAAAATTAAGAAGAATGCGGAAATCTAATGATTCAGAATTAATGAATTCATATCCCGGTAATCTTTCGGGGAGATTCCGTATTCTTTTTTAAATGCCCGGTAAAAGCTGGAGTAATCCCGAAATCCGAACAACTGGTAGATTTCAGTAATGCTCATATTTCCAAGAATTGCCTCCCGGCACTGGTCTAACCGTTTTTTGGTGATGTACTGGTGCACGGAGATTCCGATACTGTCTTTAAAGATATGGGCGATATGATACTTACTCACATAAAATTCTCTCGCAAGGCGATCCAACGACAGGTCTTCATTGAGATGCTCTTCGATATACTGCGAGATGTTCTGGTACAGGGCAAGTCCTTCATGTTGTCTTGCAGGATGCAGACGTTCGTAGATCATTCGGTTCAGATGAAGGATCAAATCGTTGACGGAGAGCGGAATCTGTGCTTCTTTTCCGAATTTATCTGATTGCATTTCCTCAATGAGGCGAAGTGCTTTGGACTGCACCGCATTGAAGGATACCCGGTCATTGTGGTACAGATAAGTGTGTGTTGCCTGCACATGGTGCATAAGATATACATAATCCGGCGAAATCTGGGCAAGATAATTACAATATTCCTGACTGATCCAGAAGATAAATCTCCGGTAAGGAACTTTAGAACTGTGGATGATCGAGTGGTGGTAAATGTGCGGGGGAATCAGCATAATGTCACCAAATTGAACTGGATAAATATCAGAACCAATCTGGATACTGACATCACCTTCCAGAAAAAAATAGAATTCATAGTAATTGTGAGCATGATTTTCTACTTTTAAGAGAGTTGTGTCACTGTAATAGTAAATCTCAAAATCTTTTGATACCATATGCTGGCGTGTAAGAAACTGTGTGCGGAGTTCTTTCTTCATAGGGAGTCCTTTCTGCTTTTTGATGAGATTTTTTGGTTTTATTTTGCTATAATACTATAAAACAACAAGAAATGCAATGTATACAACAAATACGCCAATGGTGCTTTTTGTTGTTTTTTTGTAAGATGAAGAGAAGAAACGCAAATAAAAGAGGTAATGAAAGGAAACAAGAAAATCATGGAAATGACATTAAGATGGTATGGTTCAAAATTTGATACAGTAACATTACAGCAGATCCGCCAGATTCCGGGTGTGACAGGAGTTATCACAACATTATATGACACAACACCGGGAGAAGTGTGGAGCAGAGAGAGAATCCGCGAGATGAAGGCAGAAGTAGAAGCAGCAGGTCTTCATGTAGCAGGTATTGAAAGTGTCAACGTACACGATGCAATCAAGACAGGTGCGGCAGACAGAGATAAATACATCGATAATTACATTGAGACACTGGAAAATCTCGGACAGGAAGATATTCATCTTGTATGTTATAACTTCATGCCGGTATTTGACTGGACAAGAACAGAGCTTGCAAGAATGAGACCAGATGGATCTACAGTACTTGCATATACACAGGAAGCAGTAGATGCAATCAATCCGGAAAACATGTTTGAGTCCATTGCCGGGGATATGAACGGAACAGTGATGCCGGGATGGGAACCGGAACGTATGGAGAAAGTAAAAGAACTGTTTGAGATGTACAAAGATATTGATGATGAAAAATTATTTGAAAATCTCAAATATTTCCTGGAGAGAATTATGCCGGTATGTGACAAATACGACATTAACATGGCAATTCATCCGGACGATCCTGCATGGAGCGTATTTGGACTTCCTAGAATTATCATCAATAAGACAAATATCTTAAGACTGATGAGTATGGTAGACAACCCGCACAATGGTGTGACATTCTGCTCAGGATCTTATGGAACAAACTTAAAAAATGATCTTCCGGATATGATCCGCTCTCTGAAAGGAAGAATCCATTTTGCACATGTGCGTAACTTAAAATTCAACTCTCCGACAGATTTTGAGGAGGCTGCACACCTTTCTTCTGACGGAACATTTGATATGTATGAAATTATGAAAGCACTCTATGAAATCGGATTTACAGGACCGATCAGACCAGATCACGGTCGTATGATCTGGGGAGAAGTGGCAATGCCTGGATACGGACTGTATGACAGAGCACTTGGAGCAACTTACTTAAACGGACTTTGGGAAGCAATTGAGAAAGGGGCAAAATAGGATGCAGTTAAGCAAAGCTGGATTGGCAGATAGAAAACAGTGGGAGGAAAAAGGATACCGACTTCCGCAGTTTGACCGTGAGCAAATGGTGGCTGCCACAAAAGAAGCACCATATTGGGTACACTTTGGAGCAGGGAATCTTTTCCGTGCATTTCAGGCAAATGTGGCACAGAATCTCTTAAATGAAGGAGTGCTTGACAGAGGAATTGTTGTGGCGGAAGGATATGATTATGAAATCGTAGAAAAAATGAACCGCCCACACGATGATTACAGCATTCTTGTGACATTAAAAGCAGACGGCAGTGTAGAGAAAACTGTAGTAGGAAGTGTTGCAGAATCTCTTGCATTGGATTCTGAGAATGAGACAGATTTTGGAAGACTTAAAGAAATCTTCACGACAGATTCTCTTCAGATGGCAAGTTTTACAATTACAGAGAAGGGATACAGCCTTGTAAATGGAAAAGGGGAAACACTTGCAGATGTCGCAGAGGATTTTGTGGCAGGACCTGAGAAGGCAAGAAGTTATATCGGAAAAGTATCTGCACTTTTATATGCAAGATACCAGGCAGGAGAAAAGCCGGTGGCAATGGTAAGTATGGACAACTGTTCCCACAACGGAACGAAGTTATACGATGCAGTCCACACATTTGCAGAGACATGGGTAAAAAATGGAGTTGCTGAGGCTGGATTTGTAGCTTACATCGAAAATCCTGACAAAGTTTCTTTTCCGTGGACTATGATTGATAAGATTACTCCTCGTCCGGACAATTCTGTGGAAGAAATCTTAAAAAATGATGGGGTGGAAGAACTCGAGCCGGTGATCACTTCCAAGAATTCCTATGTGGCGCCGTTTGTCAATGCGGAAGAGTGTGAGTACCTTGTCATTGAAGACAGATTCCCGAATGGAAGACCGGAACTGGAAAAAGGCGGACTGATGTTTACAACACGCGAGACTGTAGACAAGGTAGAAAAGATGAAAGTCTGCACTTGCTTAAATCCGCTTCACACAACACTGGCAGTGTTTGGATGTCTGCTCGGATATGACTTGATTTCTAAAGAAATGAAAGATGAAGTATTAAAGAAACTTGTAGAGGGAATCGGATATGTGGAAGGACTTCCGGTTGTAGTAAATCCGGGGATCCTTGACCCGAAAGAATTTATTGATACGGTTTTAAATGTGCGTATTCCAAATCCGTTTATGCCGGATACTCCACAGAGAATCGCAACAGATACTTCTCAGAAGCTTGCGATCCGTTTCGGTGAGACGATCAAAGCATATGAGGCAGGTGAGAGCTTAAATACAGCAGATCTGAAACTGATTCCACTTGTATTTGCAGGATGGCTCCGTTATCTGATGGGTGTGGATGACAATGGAAAAACATTTGACTTAAGCCCAGATCCGCTTCTTGAGACAGTTTGTCCATACGTAGCAGGATTTAAACTCGGAGAAGAGACAGATGTGGAAGCTTCTGTAAGACCGATCTTAGAAAAGAAAGCAATTTTTGGTGTGAACTTGTACGAAGTAAACATGGCAGAAACTGTATGTGGTTACTTGAAAGAAATGCTTGCAGGAACCGGTGCAGTGAGAAACACATTGGAAAAATATGTAAGATAAAAGAAAGAGGACTTGGAAGGGGCTTACCCTTTCAAGTCCTTTGTTAAGAGGTAAGGAATACGATTGTAAATATTTTTTAAATGTGGTAGTGTATAAAAGAAGATAGAACAGATTCAGGAGGATAAAAGAATGAAAGATCAGAATTGTGCATACTGCGTAGAAGGCGAATTATTAGATGCATTTGGAATTAAGATTTGTGAATTGGAAAGCTCAAAAGTTTACTTATTTAAAGAACAGAGCCACTTAGGACGTGTGATCGTTGCTCATAAGAAACATGTAAGTGAACTGGTAGAATTATCTCAGGAAGAACTTCATTTATATTTTGATGAAGTGGCTAAAGTTGCCAATGTGCTTCACAAATTATTTCAGCCGGAGAAAGTGAACTATGGAGCATATGGAGATACTGGACATCATCTGCACTTCCATCTGGTTCCGAAATATAAAGATGGATATGAGTGGGGCGGTGTATTCGCAATGAATCCGGGAGAAAAGTATCTCACAGAACAAGAATACACAGAATTAGTAGAAAAGATTAAGAACGAATTATAAAATAGTGGTATCAACTTGCAGAAGATCTGCAAATGATATGCTCCCTTCGAGGAAGACAAGTGTAATAATAAATACTTGTTTCCTGGGAGGGAGCATATTTTATTTAGTTTTTTGGTTGGGATACAAGAAGCCCGCTGCGAAGTAGTATCGGTCTGACTGCGTTGTAGATAAATACTACAAGGATGACAGAGACAACAGCATTGACAAATGTAGTTGCTGCGCTCCATTTTGCAAGAACTTCTGCCATTTTCTGAGGCTGTCCGAGGATATATTGCTTATAAAAATATCCAACGATCGGATCGGCGATGACATTGAAGCTAAGACCGGCGATCGAGGCAATCAGACTCCACTTAAAGACGTATTTCTTGTCAGTGCTGTCGTTGATCTTTGCAATATGGTGAGCTACAAGACCAACGATAAGCCCAATACATAATTTCAGGAAAAAGGTCTTTGGTGCACCAGTGATATAGATTGGATCCATTAAATCGGCGATGGTCATACCAATCGCGCCAGCCAGCCCGCCATACCAGCCTCCGAGTAACAGTGCACCAAGCACACAGAATGCATTTCCGATGTGAAGGGATGTTGCATCACCGCCAGGCATTGGAATCTTAATCTGTAAAAAAGTAAATGATACGAAGCAGAGAGCCGCCAGTAATGCGGTTTGTGCTAATTTCATAACAGTTTGATTTTTTGTTTTCATATGTCTCATCCTCTCATGTATTTGCCATATTCGATATCGATATGGCGTTTTTATTTCTTTGTAAATCTATCCTAGCACAAGAGTGGTCATGTAAAAATAGCCAGTTTTGCAAAAAACGACCAGTCCAGATGAAAACAAAAGAAAAAGACCAGAAACTTTCTGGCCTCTTTCTATATTATATAAGATAGGGATGATTATGCGAAGTATCTCTTTAATAATCCTTCGAATGCTTTTCCGTGACGAGCTTCGTCTCTTGCCATTTCATGAACTGTATCATGAATAGCATCAAGGTTAGCAGCTTTTGCACGTTTTGCAAGATCAAATTTTCCAGCAGTAGCTCCGTTTTCAGCTTCTACTCTCATTTCAAGGTTTTTCTTTGTGCTGTCTGTAACAACTTCACCTAATAATTCAGCGAATTTAGCAGCGTGTTCTGCTTCTTCCCATGCAGCTTTTTCCCAGTATAAACCGATCTCTGGGTATCCTTCTCTGTGAGCTACTCTTGACATAGCAAGGTACATACCAACTTCTGAACATTCTCCTTCAAAGTTTGCTCTTAAATCTGCAAGAATGTCTTCGCTTACACCCTGAGCAACACCTACAACGTGCTCAGCAGCCCATTCTCTTTCTCCTGTCATTTCTTTGAATTTATCAGCTCCTACGTGGCACTGTGGACATTCAGCTGGTGCAGCTTCTCCTTCATAAACATATCCGCATACTGTACATACAAATTTTTTCATAGTTAAGATCTCCTTTTCTTTTACTTTTTATTTTTCAATATCAGTAATAGTTACTGATATTAATTTAGCATAATTAGTTTCTTTTGTCAATGGATATTTGAAAAATTCTTTTGCTAAGACTTTAAAATACAATCTTCACATTTTCCATAAAACATTGTCGTATGAGACTCAATCTGCCCGGCAAAGTTTTTACCGGCAATCTCATTGATATGATCAATGCTTTCCATATCCAGATCCATTACTTTTCCACAACAAGTACATATAAAATGATAGTGTGGAGTCGTTTTACCATCAAATCTGTCACCACCGGAAGGGGTGGGAATCTTCAGAGCATCTCCGGTCTCTGCAAGTAAGTTCAGATTTCTATATACTGTCCCAAGACTGATGTTAGGGAATTCTTCCCGCACATGCATATAGACGGTGTCAGCGGTGGGATGTTCTTCTGTGTGTAACAGATAATTTTTGATGGATTCTCGTTGTCTACTATATTTTAGTGTTGCCAATGGGAATCCCCCTTTCAATAATAGTAATAGTTATTATGATTATAATATAAATTATTCAAAGGGGATTTGTCAAGTAAAAATTTTAGGCAAGTAAAGCTATATTATCTAATTTTAATTATAAAAATAATAGAACTCACTTACTCTTGAAGTATAACACGATAAAATGTCTGACACAATATGTTTGGAAGGAATCATAAAAATTTTATATTTAGAATTTTGAAAGGGAGATTTAACAAGTTGGTAACAAAAGCATGATTTCAGGGAAAGTGGGAATACTAAAAAGCGAAAAGAGGAGGAAACTATGAGGGATAGAAGTAGAAAGAAAATAATGGCAGGTCTGATCGCAGTAGAGATTTTGTCGCAAAGTATTCCCTGTATATCTATGGCGGCAGAACACTTACCAAGTGTGGGGGCTGGATTATTAAAGGAGCAGTATTATGAGAAAGAGTTAAAAGAAACAGAGAAAACTGCCATACAGATTGCTGAAGTTACAGCAGATTGTCTCAACGTGCGGAAAGGTCAGGGGACAGACACACAGATTATCGGACAGTTGGAACAAGGTGCCAAAAAGAAAATAGAAGAGAAGCCTCAAAATGGGTGGATTCCAATCGAATATTATGGGGGAAGAGCATATATATCCGATGATTATGTTACGATAAAAGAAAAATATGATACTGTAGAATCAGAAGAAAAGAAAGGGACAGTAGAAGAAAGAGGAAAAAGGGTAGTCGCCTATGCAAAGCAGTTTCTTGGGAATCCATATGTCTGGGGAGGCACAAGTCTGACCGAGGGAGCAGATTGTTCGGGGTTTGTTCAGTCCGTGTATAGAAAATTTGGAGTGAAACTTCCGCGGACAACGTGGGATATGGAAAATGCGGGAATAGAAGTTACTTATGATGAAATTCTTCCGGGAGATTTAATTTTATATGAGGGACATGTTGGTATTTATATAGAAGAGAATCAGATTATTAATGCAATTGATGAGGAGAACGGGATTGGGATCAGTCCGGCATTTTTCACAGATATTATTACAATACGAAGAGTGCTGGAATAAGGAAAATGATGATGAAATGAGGAAAAATGGGTGCAGTATGTGTGAAGCGATTCAGCATACTGTGCCCTATTTTCCTATGCAAAACTTTAAATTGTATAGACATAGGAAAGTAGTGGAAAAATAATCATATGCAAAGTGCACAAAGTTGTCGAGGACAAGAGAATTATGAAAAATACTATCAAAATACTGTCCACAAGTTTTCCACACAGGAAACTGGCTAAAATGGTTAAAAATAAAAGTTTTACACCAAGTTATCCACATTATCCACATGAATGAATGTGAATTGTGTGGATTATTATTGTTAAGAAAAGAACGAATGTTTTGGTCAGTTATAATAAAAATCTTCATTTGTCGAAAAAAAATAAAAAACTTGTTGACTTTTGAAAATTCTAAAATTGTATTAAAATGTATAAACAATTAAGTAAGAGTTGATAATTTCAAGGAGTAGTATTATAATCGAAGAGAGAGTATGACATATTTGAAAAAAGGAAGGATAAACGTTCAAATATGTTTCGCGATTAGAGAAATAAAGGAGGAAATAAATATGGCAGCGAAAGTGACAAAAGATATGACAATCGGTGAACTGATCAGAACAAATCCAGAAGTAGCACCAATCCTTATGGAAGTAGGAATGCACTGTCTTGGATGTCCTGCTTCACAGGCTGAAACTCTTGCAGAGGCAGCTATGGTACATGGACTGGATGCAGATCTGTTAGAAGAAAAGATTAATGCTTTCTTAGCAGCAAACAACTAATCAAAGATTTTGCAAATAGAAAAAGCGTCTTGAGCAAGCAGACAGTATACTTGAGAAAGTCTGGCTCAGGACGCTTTTTATTTTTTATCCAATCTGCGGCCGATGATCAACGATGCCATTCCATGATGAAAGGGGATGAGATATCACCTTAAATCTCTGCAAGATGTCTGACTGCATCTGCAGAAATAACAGTCTGACAGTGCTCTTCCAAGTAAGCAAGAACAGCACCGGAGGCTTTTTCAAAAGAACCGTATTCGGATAACATATTACAGATTTTACTAAACTCACTGTTGGTGTGAGCAGATTGTGCTAAGGCTAAAATGAAAATACCGTTTGTTTCATTTTTGTAGAGTGTATTCGCTCCGTGGTACATTGGGTGCAGCAATCTGGCTGCATGGATCACACTGTCTAAATTTGAAAAAGAAAACAGACGGATCGCTGGTTTTGCAGGGACGTCTTTTTTTGTATCTTCTTTTCCCGCAGTTTCTTTTTCAGGAGCTGGTTCTGCAACTGCAGATTTTACTTTATCAAGTAAATCGAGAAACTCGTCAGCGCCTTCTAATTTCTCAAGCATAGCCTGTTTTGTATCGGAATCTTCCAGTGGTGCAAATTTGGAGAAGCGCGTGTCGAGCTCTTCCGGATTATCCACCTTTGTAATGATCAGAACGATAGAATCTGGAGAAGCAGGAATTGCTTCAATCATGAGTGGAATATCATCTGCTTCAAATCCAAATTCACTGGAAGCTTGTTGCATCATGTCATGAAACAGCATCTTTGCTTTCTCGGTACCATAGGCAAGTTCGCTTAATTTCAAATGTCTGGCAGCAAGATCTGCACGTGTCAGAGTACACCGAATCTGGTTGTCATTTATTTTTTCGATCTTCATACATAATCACTTCCTTTTCGTAAACCTGAATACTTACTTTATAATAGTATAAACAAAAAAAAAAAATATGTAAAGAAAATACTTGCAAAGTCAGGAGAAATTATTTATAATGCGGGTATGAGAAGACAGTGTCCCGGTAATTATGTATAAGAGAAAAGGAGGGATACAAAAGCAATATCTTGTGTTGGTGAAAACATTCTCAGGAAAATCTTTCAACAATTCTATTTATTCTAAATTAATTCGATTTTCTAAGTGATTCAGCTAAATTTCAAAACTAAAGCAGTTACAATTACAAATAATCATTTTATAAAATGCACATAATAATTAAAATGTCCATTTGCTGTCTTCTTTTTTCAGCAGAAATCTGTTTTGCGAAGAATATATCACATGCACCCAGGTCTTAGCAAAAAGCGGAGGAAGCCATAATTACCGTTTGGACGGGAAGGAACGAAGTGAATAGTACAGAAGAAAAATACAGACAATTTTTCATAGAGCTGGAAGCATATGAAAAATGCGGGATTCCAATGTCTATGGATGGAGAACCGGCAAGTCCGTTACAGATTGTCAATGCACATATGGCAAAAGAAAGTAATGCATATATGCGGGACTATGTGATGGATGATGAGACTGGAAGCCTAAAAGAACTTCATTTTCAAAAAATAGCAGCAAAATAATACGAATCCCCTCAATGCAGAGTATTAAGAAATTCTTATTATTTTTTGAAAACGAGGAAAGTATGTAGTAATCTGTCGAAAAAAGAAAATGCATATGGTATAATAGGTCAGGTAGGAGGTAGGCTATGGATAGAAGAGAAAATGATCGAAGATATAGAAGCCGGGCGGAAATGCTGCGTGACCGAAGACGAAGAAGAAAGCGGACATGCCTGATTGAGCTTTTGATCGTATTATTTTTTATCATTGTAGTTGTCGCTGTGGCAGGTATATTTGTATGGAAAAAATATGGTCCATCGAAGGTGAAAGCTGATTTGAATGAATATTATGGTGTAGATGCCGCAGAGCAAGCTGCAGTTATTGTGAACAATACGATTCTGGAACAGAAAGGGATTGTGTCTGACGGACAGTTTTATTTACCATATGAGGCGGTACGTCAAGAGATTGACGGTGGATTTTACTGGAACGCAGCCGAAGGCACACTGCGCTATACGTTGCCGTTAGATCTTGTGGAAGTACCGGCAGAAAGCAAGGAATATACGAACGCAGGTCAGAGGGAATCCAAGGACTATGTAATCGTAAAAAATATCGGGGACCAGACTTATATCGCAGTGGATTTTATTCTGGAGTTTGGGAATGTCACTGCAAAGACTTATAAGAGTCCGAACAGAGTAGTTCTCTTTGATGATTGGGGCAAGGTGAAGACGACAACTGCAAAGAAGGATACGCAGATGCGCTGGCTTGCAGGTGTTAAGAGTGATATTCTGACGGAAGTTAAGAAGGGTGACCGTGTATATTTTATAGAAGAGGAAGGTGACTGGAAGAAAGTCCGCACAGAGGATGGTATCATCGGATATATAAAGAGTAGTGCATTAAAGTCTGTGAAGACAGAAACAATCACCTCTTCTTCCAAAGCACCGGAATATACAAGTATGACAAAAGATTATAAGATCAATCTTGCCTGGCATCAGGTTACGAATGAAATAGCAAATGAAACGTTAAGCGAAACGATTGCATCGACACAGGGATTGACAACAATTTCACCTACATGGTTTACAGTTGCCGATACAGTGGGAAATCTGAATTCTATCGCAAGTTCAGCTTATGTGGATACGGCTCATGCAGCAAATCTGGAGGTATGGGCACTTGTGAGGGATTTTGACGGTGGAATCGATTCGCCGGAAGAGACATACCAGTTGTTAAGTTCTTCTTTGGCCAGAAAGACTCTGATCGATAATCTGATGATGCAGGTACAGCAGTATAATATTGATGGAATCAACGTGGATTTTGAGAAAGTTTCTGAGGAATGTGGAGAACATTTTATTGAGTTTATCCGCGAACTTTCTATAGAATGTCGAAGAAATCAAAAAGTTCTGTCGGTAGATAACTATGTGCCGATGGGATTTAATAGTCATTATGAACTGGAGGAACAGGGGAAGGTTGCAGATTATGTCATCATTATGGGATATGATGAACATTATGCCGGCTCGTGGGAGAGCGGTTCAGTGGCTTCTATTGACTATGTGGAAAATGGAATCCGGCAGGCGACAAAGGATGTGTCAGCAGAGAAAGTAATCAATGCAGTCCCATTTTATACAAGATTGTGGGAAGAAGTGCCAAAGACAGAGCAGGAACTTGCCGCGCAGGCTGGAACAGAGCAGGCGCAGTATAAGATGAATGTTACAAGTGAGGCTCTTGGAATGCAGGAAGCCGAAGCGTGTGTGGCACAGGCTGGAGCAGCCGTCACATGGGATGAAGAGACACAGCAGAATTATGCGCAATGGGAGTCGGACGGTGCCACATATAAAATATGGCTGGAAGATAGTTCTTCTATTGAGGCAAAATTAAAATTGATGGAGAAGTATCAGCTTGGTGGTGTTGCTGCATGGAAGCTGGGATTTGAAAAGCCTGAAATCTGGTCCGTGATTGAAAAATATATAAAATAGCGTCAGATTACAGAAAATTTCATAGAGAAAGAGAAATGATATTTTATTTCCCCCTCTCATATATTGTAATGATATAGGAAGAGGGGGGATTTTTTTGCAGAAAAAGATAGAGCTGATGATGGGAATTCTGCTGATCATGGCAGCCTTGATCGGGGGGAAGACATTGACGAACGCAGTTTCCGGGAAAATTTCAGAACAAAAAGAACAGGCGATTGTGATGATCGATCCAGGGCACGGAGGTTTTGATCCTGGAAAAGTCGGGGTAGATGGTTTGGCTGAAAAGGATTTGAATCTGGCGGTTGCCAAGAAGCTTCAGAAGATTTTGACAAAGAATGGTGTGCATGTTGTGATGAGTCGTGAAGAAGACACTGCACTTTGTGAGGAAACAGCTCCGAATAAAAAGATTCGCGATATGAAAAAAAGAACAGAATTGATCAATCATAGCAAAGCGTCTATCGCTGTCAGTATTCACCAGAACAGTTACCAAACAAGTGATGTGAAAGGGGCGCAGGTATTTTATTTTACACATTCCGTAGAGGGAAAGAAGGCAGCAGAAATTTTGCAGAAGCATTTAAAAACGGTAGATGAGACAAACAGGAGAGAGGCAAAACCTAATGATACTTATTACATATTGAAAAAGACAGAAATACCAACTGTGATTGTAGAAGCGGGATTTTTGACAAATCCAGAGGAAGCTGCAAAACTTCAAGATGAGGCATATCAGGAGAAAATCGCACAGGCAGTCTGGGAAGGCTTGAAGGAATATTTAAACTTGTAAAGAGGTTTATTTTTTAACAAAAGAATGCTATAATAGGGGGCATGGAAACGATAATAAAAGAAATACAAAGAACAAATATTGACGAAAATGTGATCGGAATGGCAGGGGTCATCCTGAAGGAGGGAGGGCTGGTAGCTTTCCCGACAGAGACTGTATATGGACTCGGAGCACATGCGCTGAAGGAAGAGGCGGCAAAAAAAACATATGCGGCGAAGGGAAGACCTTCTGATAATCCATTGATCGTTCACATTGCAGAATACCGGGCATTGGAAGAGATTGCGGTGAATATACCAGATAAGACTGCACTGCTGGCGAATCATTTCTGGCCAGGACCGCTTACGATGATTTTTGAAAAAAGTGCATTGGTACCATATGGAACTACCGGAGGACTGGATACTGTAGCAGTCAGAATGCCGGCGGATGAGGTTGCGCGTGCGATCATTTTGGCAGGCGGGGGATATGTGTCTGCTCCGAGTGCAAATACATCCGGGCGCCCGAGTCCGACAACTGCGATGCATGTGAAGGAAGATCTGGATGGCAAGATTGATATGATCATCGATGGAGGAAGTGTGGAGATCGGAGTGGAATCGACGATCCTTGATATGACTGTGACACCTCCGATGATTCTTCGGCCGGGAGCGATCACAAAGGAGATGCTTGAGGAGGTGATCGGTGAGGTCACAGAAGATCAGGCAATTGTCAGTGATAAGAGCAAGGAAGCTCCGAAGGCACCGGGCATGAAGTATCGACATTATGCACCGAAGGCAAAGTTGATGATTATTGAAGGAGAAACAAAAGAGGCGGTCAAGGCAATCCGGCAGGTTGCGTTTGAGCAGGAAAGACTTGGTTATAAAGTCGGAATCATTGCTACAGACGAGACGGCAGAAAAGTATAAAAGAGGTATTGTAAAAAATATCGGGACACGGGAAAATGAATATACGATCGCTCAGAATCTGTATCGTGTCCTCAGAGAGTTTGACGAGGAAGATGTCGATTATATTTACAGTGAAGCTTTTGCGATGGATGGGATTGGCTCGGCGGTTATGAACCGTCTCAAAAAAGCTGCGGGGCATCATATGCTTCGGGCAGAGGAGATCACGAGACTACAAAAATACAGACGGATCCTTTTCCTGAGCAATACAGACAGCAGCAGAGGACCGATGGCAGCAGAGCTTCTAAGAAATCAGGAACTTTTGCAGGAGTATGATATTGAGTCAAGAGGACTTGTCGTACCACTTCCGGAGCCGGTCAATCAGAAGGCAGAAGCGATCATGAAGAGTCAGGGCATGTCGATCGCAGATTATAAGTCAAGGCAGTTTACGGAGGAAGATCTTGACGAGGAGACACTGGTGCTTGCCATTGATGACAGGCATAAATGGAGTGCAGTGGCAGATTATGAGAATATCAAAAATGTATATACACTGGGAGAATATATAGATGATGACAGGAAAATCCCATCTGCATATGGACAGCCATTGACGGAGTATGGTAGTGTATACGAGATGATGAAAGAATTTATCGAGAAACTGGCACAAAAGCTGAACGAGGAGGTAACAAAAGCATGATAGCAATCGGATGTGATCACGGTGGATATGAATTGAAACTGGAGATTATCAAATATTTAGAGGAAAAAGGTCTGGAGTACAAAGATTTTGGATGTGACGGGGAATCTGTGGATTATCCAATTTATGCCAAAAAAGTAGGACAGGCAATTATAGACGGAGAATGTGAGAAGGGGATTCTGATCTGCGGAACAGGAATTGGAATTTCCATCGCAGCAAACAAAATGAAAGGGATCCGCTGTGCGCTCTGTTCAGACTGCTTTTCAGCAGAGGCGACAAGATTACACAATGATACGAATATTGTCGCTTTAGGAGGACGTGTGGTAGGACCGGGACTTGGTGTGAAGATTGTCGATACATTTTTAAACACACCGTTTTCCGAAGATGAAAGACATAAGAGACGTATTGCATTAATTGAAGAATAGGAGAAAAACAATGGGAAAAGTACTGGTAATGGAACATCCGCTGATCCAGCATAAAGTAGGAATTATCCGAAGAAAAGAAGTCGGATCAAAAGATTTCAGAGAGATCATCAGCGAGATTGCAATGTATATGTGCTATGAGGCGACAAGAGATCTGAAATTACAGGATGTCGAGATTGAGACACCAATCTGTAGGACAACTGTTAAGGAACTGGCAGGAAAGAAACTGGCTGTTGTGCCAATCTTAAGAGCTGGTCTTGGAATGGTAGAAGGTATGCTTACGATGATTCCAGCGGCAAAGGTAGGTCATATCGGACTTTATCGTGATCCGGACACATTGGAACCGGTAGAATATTACTGTAAGCTTCCGGCAGACTGCGGGGAGAGAGAAGTATTTGTCGTAGATCCGATGCTTGCGACAGGAGGATCCTGCGTTGCAGCGATTCAGATGCTGAAGGATAAAGGTGTGAAAAATATTCGTTTTATGTGTATCATTGCGGCACCGGAAGGTGTGAAGAAGCTTCAGGAAGCACATCCGGACGTGGATGTCTATATTGGGGCTTTAGATGAGAAATTAAATGATCATGGATATATCGTTCCGGGACTCGGGGATGCGGGAGATCGTATTTTCGGAACAAAATAGAAACAAGAGCCAAAAAATAAAGAGAGCATAAACTCCCAGACAAGTCCATATATATGAGATAAGAACAACTGGAGAAGGAAAAGATGGATGAAAATCGTTCAAGCATCGTTGTAAATTTTATTGTCCGGGCAGTCGTTGGTCTGGGAGTTATTTTCTTTACAAATGAAATCCTCGCATCCAAAGGAATTTCAGTGGCGGTGGGGCTGAATGGCCTTTCCCTTTTGACATCGGGAACCCTTGGATTGCCGGGGGTCTGCTTACTTTACGGGATTCTTTTCTACCAAAACTTGTGAGTATTTCACAAAAAGCGTCAAATCTAAAAATGCATATAGACAAAAGGAAAAGATGTCGATATAATACAACATACAAACAGAACATTTCTAAATGAAATATCATTCTATGGTCAAGGGACCATTACATATCAAAAGAGGCTGGCAGTAAGTACAGCCAGATTCCATTACAAATTCAAAAGGAAAAATCCAAAACACAAAAATTCAAAAAGGAAACTTCAAAACACATAAACAGAAATGGAAGTGATGTATTGAAAGGAAAAATACTTGCAATCTGTACACAAGAGCCAGAGTATGCAAGAGGTCTGTCGGAGTACATTTTGGGAAGAAGAGAACTGTTGTTTCAAGTGATGGTCTTTTTAGATCTAGAGAAATTAAGACAGTTTATAAATGAACATAGAGTAGACCTACTGCTTCTGGATGATATTTATGCTGAGACAGAAACGATGGATGTTAAACAGGTATTTATGTTGTGTGATGATCGGAATTGTAAAGAAACAGATTGCTATCATCCAATTTATAAATATCAAAGTGGAGAGAAGATTATTGCAGAAATTCTAAGCTGCTGTGCAGAGGAGGAGGGAAGTGAGACAATTCTGAGGATACAGAAGGCAGATGTGGAGGTGATCGGTGTTTACTCGCCGATACATCGAATCGGAAAGACACGGTATGCACTGCAGCTTGCAAAAGAATTTGCAAAGAAAGGGAATACACTTTATCTGAACTTGGAGGCATATGCCGGCAGACAGGAGGGAGAAGAGGAGACAGGAGGGCTTACAGAAATTTTGTATTATCTCAGGCAGGGTTGTAAAAATATGGGGATCCGGCTGGAGACATTGGTGAAGCATGAGGAAGCAGTTGACTATCTGGTACCGATAGAAATGTATCAGGATCTGAAATCGGTCACAGAAGAAGAGTGGAAGCAGCTTTTGACCGAGATTGCTGAGAAAAGTATTTATGAGACAGTAGTGCTTGATATCGGGGATGCAATTCGGGGAACGTATGGAATATTAGAATTGTGTTCCTGCATTTATACACCAGTTGTGCAAGAGGAAACGGCACAGAGAAAACTGGAGCAATATCGGCACAATCTGACTGTAATGGGTTTGGATTGTGTGCTTGAGAGAACAATTTTTGTGGAGGTGAGGGAATTGTTATGAGAGATACAGAGCATTTATATCAGAAAATCATGGAGGAGTTGGATCTGTCCAGAGAGATAGAAGACGAAGCGCTGATGGAGTTGATCTATACCGTATTATCGGAAGAACGAAGAGAACACTATATGTCACTTCAGGAGATGAATATGCTTGGGAAGGAGTTGTTTAATGCATTCCGAAAGCTGGACATCCTTCAGGATTTGATCGAGGATGAGGAGATCACGGAGATTATGATCAATGGTGCGCAGCATATCTTTATGGAAAAAGCAGGAGTTGTGACAAGACTGGAGAAGCGGTTTGCATCGAGACAAAAGTTGGAAGATGTTGTGCAGCAGATTGTTGCAGGATCCAATCGAATTGTGAATGAGGCAAATCCGATTGTGGATGCAAGGCTTCCAGATGGTTCCCGTGTCAATGTCGTACTTGCTCCAATCGCGCTGAACGGACCGATTGTGACGATCAGAAAGTTTCCGAAAGAGGCAATGACGATGGAGCGTTTGAAGAAGTTTGAGGCAATCTCAGAGGAGGCGGCTGATTTTCTGGAGCAGGCAGTGAAAGCAAGATATAACATCTTTATCAGTGGAGGGACCGGATCAGGAAAGACGTCCATGCTAAATGCGCTTGCACAGCATATACCTGCTGGGGAGCGTGTCATCACAATTGAGGATAATGCCGAACTTCAGATCCGGGGAATTGAAAATCTTGTAAGGCTTGAGGCTCGTAATGCAAATGTGGAGGGAACTGGTGAAATCTCAATCCGGGATCTGATCAAGTCAGCGCTTCGCATGCGACCTGACCGGATTGTTGTCGGGGAGGTCCGGGGAAGTGAGGCAATTGACATGCTGCAGGCGATGAACACCGGGCACGACGGCTCACTCAGCACGGGACATGCCAACAGTACAAAGGATATGTTCAGTAGACTGGAAACAATGGTGCTTATGGGTGTGGATCTTCCATTGAGCGCAGTACAGAGGCAGATTGCTTCCGCAATTGATCTTGTCGTCCATCTGGGAAGGCTGCGCGATAAGAGCAGGAAGGTGTTGGAAATCTCAGAGGTGCTTGCTTATGAAGAGGGGGAGATAAAGGTACAGAGTCTGTATCGATTTGAAGAGACTGGAAGAAAAGATGGAAAGGTGCAAGGGAGGCTAAAATGGGTTCATGAATTACAAAAGAAAGAAAAGCTACTGGCAGCAGGATATTAAAAAGGCAGATTATGGAAAGGCAGCGTTCAAAGGATTAGCGTTGTTATCAGGGATTGCATATCTATTTTATGACTTCTTTTTAGGGGGTCTGATGTTCTCACCATTTCTGGTGATCTATCTTCGTATTTGGGAAAAACAATATATAAAGAAACAGCAGCAGGAATTTTGTGTTCAGTTTAAAATGAGTCTGCAGTCGATGTCCTCGGCGCTCAATGTCGGATATTCGGCAGAAAATGCACTGAAGGAGACGGCAAAGGATCTGTCATTGATCTATAAAAAAGATACACGGATCATGAGAGAATATACTTATATGATTCATCAGCTCAATATGAATGTACCTTTGGAGCAGATCTGGAAAGAGTTTGCAGACAGGGCAGGACAGGAGGATATCTCGAATTTTGTATCTGTCTTTGTGGCAGCAAAGAGAGCAGGAGGGGACAGCATTGAGATGATCCGAAATGCGGTAAAGCAAATCTGTGAGAAAATTGAGGTGAAACGCGAGATTGAGATGACAATGTCAGCAAAAAAGTTAGAATTTCAAGTAATGTCGGTGGTTCCCTTTGGAATTATTTTCTATATGAGGATAGCATTTCCGGATTTTGTAGAGGTACTTTATAGAAATTTTCTTGGGATTTTTGTGATGACTGTCTGTCTGGCTGTTTATGCAGGGGCATTTTATATGGGAAAAAAGATGATTGAAATCGAGGTGTGAGATGATTGTTTCGATAGGAATATTTATAGCATTGGCAATCGCCGTTATTTTGTATCAAAAGAGAAAGCTTCCGGAATGGTGTATGAGAAAGAACAGCAGAAATATTTTTCTGATGCTGCTTGGTGTGAATTCACTTGCTGCCTATCTGTTTTATGTGGATCAACAGGCGGAATTTATGGGAGAACATGCAAGACTGGAGCGAAATAACTGTGGGGAAGGAGTGCGAACAGAGAAGTTGATCGCAAAGACAGGTGGAAGAGAGATTCCGATTACGATAGAACTTCCTGAGAGGCAGTACAATGGAAAGGAGTTGGAGAAAGCATTTGAAACAGCGATGAAAGAGTTGGATGGTATTATTTTGGACAAAAATAAGACATTTGATGAGGTGCGGAAAGATTTGCATTTCCCATCCAGGATCCTGGATATGCCGATTACCGTTTCCTGGGAAGTAGACAACTATGAGGTGATCAATGTTCTCGGAGAGTTGCAGACAGAGGCACTCAAAGAAGAGGGGACAATCGTTCAGATTACAGGGAAACTGAAATATGGAGAAGAGGAGCGGATCTATATGAGAAGCGCCAATCTGTTTCCACCTAAATTAAAAGGCGATGAGAAGATCGCAGCGCAACTTGCAGGGCAGGTTGCAGAGAAAGAAAAGGAACATCCGGAACAAAAACAGGTAGAATTACCAGAGACTTTAGATGGAAAACCGGTCAGCTGGCGACGTCCGGAGGAAAACAGAGGATATGTCATTTTAGGACTTGGATTGGTTGGAAGTATTCTCCTGATTCTACTGGAGAAAGAAACGCAGAAGGAAGAAATGAAAAAGAAGAAAAAGCAGATGATGATAGATTATCCGGAAATTCTAAACAAATTTGTGTTGTTTCTTGGAGCCGGAATGACAGTAAAAGCTGCATGGCAGAAAATCTCTTCTGATTATGAAAAAGGGAAAATAATGGGAAAGGAGCGGTTTGCATATGAGGAAATGGCATATACGCTTAGAGAAATGCAGGCAGGGGGTTCAGAGAAAGAATGTTATGAGCATTTTGGAAAACGGTGTGAGGCTGTGTGTTACATGCGCTTTGGAGCTTTGCTTTCCCAAAATCTGAAAAGAGGATCAAAAGGGTTAGCCGATCTTCTTAGGCTGGAAGCAGTCAATGCATTTGAGGAGCGAAAGCGTGCGGCAAAAAAAGCAGGGGAAGAAGTGGGGACAAAGCTTCTGGCACCGATGTTTTTCATGTTGACAGTGGTTCTGGTTATTGTAATCGTGCCGGCATTTTTGTCTATGCAGTTTTAAAAAAGAGAAAGAAAAAGAGGAGAGTGGACGGGATGGAGCAGAGATATTTCGAGAAACATTTTGTGGGAAAGGGGGTGAAATTATGTGGCGGATCCGACAATTTTTTGCATGTTTGAAAGATGAAAAAGGAATTGGTGTTGTGGAAGTTATACTGATCCTTGTCGAAATATATATAAATTATCTGTATGTATTTAATGTATATATAAGAGAATAAAAGATAAATATTATTACAGTATATATATTCAAATAGGACGACTGTATTTATTGTTAAAGTACTTATAAAGACTAATACAGAAGTATCTAAATCATTTCATATAAGAAGTTCTTAAAGATAATTACTTATATTATCTATCCTAACAAGAATATCATCATAGAATAAAGCAATAACATAGGAGGTAAAGGATGTATTCAACAACAGACTTATCAATTATTACAAATGGTTATTTTACAATATTATCTCTGGAAGTAGACAGTTGTATATTGAAATCAAATAATACAAAACATAGTTGGAAGATTACCCAGAGTAAAGACGGATGTTTCATTTTGTTACATAAGCATCATGATAAAGATAAATTTCATTTCCAGAGGGGATGTATCTCAATAGAGGATTGTTTGTTAGAGATAGTCAGTCATGACGATTACCAGATGAGAGGCAGAAAGCCTGAAAGATATAAACGAAGAACTTTCTTTGATGATATTGTGGAAATATATAGTAAAAACTCTTTTTGTTCTGTAAATATCTAAAAAGAAAGCCATCACTGTTACATGATGGCTAAATGTCTATACAGGAAATTCCTTATCTTCGTGGTCAATTAAAGGCTGGTTATTGAATAGATTACGTTTTCTAAGCTTATCAAAACTCTCACAGATAGCAGGAAGAAAAATATTACGAAGCTCTTTGTTTTCAGGGTAGAGTTTTTTAATCAGTGCATCCTGAGATGGAATGTTGATACCATATATCTTAATAGGTTTTAGTATGCTCGAATCATTCATATTTGTGTAATAAGGCATATCTGAAAGGAAGTATGCTAAGTTAGAAAGCAAATCATTGTCAGTTACAATTAAATCGATAGCATCAAGGATATGTCCAGCATAATCAGGAACATCAGCTTTCTTGTCTTCTCTCCACCATGTAGAAAAAGCTTCAAGTTTTTCAATGTTTTCAGAGCTTAAACCAAGATTATGATAAAGACTTAATTCAGGAGCTTTAATTGAGTTGATATCTCCGAATAAATAATCATAATCGCAATTCATGATTTCTTTTAACATCTTTAAATCAGCCATTGATAATCGAGTATCTTTGGAAGAATCTCGCTTAGATTCCCAATTTTGATAGGTTCTTAAAATAGCTGCTTCTGAAGCATGACTTATTTGATGTTCAGTATAATAAGCCAATATCAAATCACGCACTTCGGTCTGGGTGTATTTGTTATATTCTCTCCATTTCTTTAACCTATCTCCAAATGAATCCGAATCATTAGCAAGAATAACTTCACTTACATAAGGGGTGCCAGATTCAGTAGCAGTTGAGATGTTATTATGCAGGCGGTCACGAAGCTGGCATAGTTTACTTGTGATGGTAAATTTATATACCATATTCAAAGTATCAGCATGCAAGACTTCGTCAACACCATCCATATAGGCATCTTCTGTAGGTATGCCTGCAACTGGTTTTACTACAGTGATAGTGGAATATTCTGTATCAGTATCTAAATTAGTAAGATACCAACTAATATAAGTCATTAAGTCATCATCTGAAATTAAACGGTCTAAAGCGGTCAGGATTCCATGAGCATAACAAGCAGAAATTGAAGACTCATCTTCATTTCGGTATGATTTGTCATAGCTTGAAAGTTTTTCTACTGTGGAAAGATTAAGTCCAGTAAGCTTTGATAAAGCTTCTGTGTGTTTATGTGGTGTGTTAATTTCACAGAATAGAAATTCGTAATCACACTGAAGCAACTGTTTCAAGATATAAAGATTATTCATTGAAAAAGGGGTATCAGCAGAGAAGGATTCAGTTTCTTTTGCTTCCCACTGATGATATGTTCGCATAATACTTGAAATACGACGGTCTTTAAGCTGCTCATACTTTTCTTGCTTACGACGGTTTATAACACTATTTATTATTCTTGCTTCATCTTTAACGGAAGCATCTAAACCTTCAACTACTTCATCAACAGAATCATCTTCTAATCCTAAATACCATCTGTACTCATAAATTGCTTCTGCCATATCTGTTTGGGAAACATTATTTAGTTCACGCCATTTTTTTAATCGGCTTCCAAAACTCTTATACTCATCAAAGGTAAATTGATAATATTCATCACTTCGAGACCAAATCTCTTTAAGTTCAGTTTGAGATAGTTCCATATTGTCATCTCCTTTCATTGTCTACGAAATAAATATACACCTATTAGATATAAAATTCAATTGGATTGTAGAAATGATGGGCGTTTATTTTCGACAAGAACGAAAGATAATGTTATTAGAGGGGCAGAAAGGAGTTGATGATTTTGGAAATCAGAAAGTTACCACAAATGATAACTATTAAAGAGGCATCCTTGGAAACAGGATTGCCAGATTACTTTCTGAGGAAGTTGTGTATTACCAAGAGAATAAAAGCCATTAAAAGTGGAAGAAAGTATTACCTGAATATAAATAGTCTACATGACTTTCTCTCAGAAGAAAGAGAGGTCAAGACATGAAGAAGTTTATATGGAAGTTCTTAGGAACAGGGATTTGGCTACAGCCAATAATCATGTTTGAAATTGTAAAGTTTCTACACGAATATCAGCCACGAATGCGATGGACAAATGAAACATGGTTGTTATGTGTGGCAGGTTCATTTTTACCAATACTGTTCTTCTGGGCAGAATCAATTGGTAAGCCAAAGGAAGAAAATGCTTGGTCTGGAAAACAGCAAGCTATGTATCCTGAAATCAACAAGAGCCTGTTATATAAGCAGCCTACAGGAATAGTAATGGGTAAGGATAAGCGTTCAGGAAGATATGTCTGTAAAGATTTATATGAAGACGGACATGTATTTCTAATCGGTGGAAGTGGTAGTGGAAAAAGCTCATGTAGCGTTATTCCGTCTCTTCTCTCAAATCCTGAAGCAAGAATATTCACTGTTGATATCAAAGGAGAACTAAGTTTTAAGTCTGCAAAATATGGTGATGAGCATGTGTTGGTTTTCAATCCTTCAGATAGAAGTAAATATGGTTATAACTCTTTTTACAATCTTAATGAAGACAGTAACACACAAACCATATTGGAAGTAATGCAGAACATTACATATTCTCTAATATCTATGCCAGCGGGGCTAAAAGACCCTTTCTGGAAAAATTCAGCAAGAAACCTTTTACTCGGCTTACTTATCTTTTATTACAAGCAGGGTGTAGTTGATTTTGTTGGAATTATTGATGAAATTCTTGGGAAACCAGTTAAAGATTCGATTCAGGCAGTAATGGACAAAGCAAAGCCTAACTCCGTGGAATACAGATATATAGTTCAATTCTCAACAATGGAAGATGAAACATTAGGTGGAATTATTGCAGAAATGAATAACCATATCGTTATTTTTGCAAATGACCAAGACGTAAGGTATGCATTCAAAGATAATGGCTGCAAATTAAATCCACATAAGCTCGAAGAAGGTTATTCGATATACCTTTCAATCAAAGAAGAAAAGCTATCAGCATATTACGATGTTATGCAGCTTATCATAAATCAAACATTAGCTGAACTGGAAAAGAGACCAGAGGACTCAGAGCCAGTAATCATGTGTATTGATGAGCTTCCAAGAATACTAAGCGCAGGTAAGCTGGACAGACTTTTAGATGGAGCAAGAACACTACGTAGTAGAAAAGTATGTTTATTCCTTATTACACAGTCTACTGAGGCACTGATGTCAGCATTCACGGAGAATGAGGTTGCAGACCTTATAAGTAACTGCCCTTACATTATTGTTTTATCGGCATCATCAAGTAAAACACAGAAGTCTGTATGTGCTTGGTGTGGCAAATACAAGGTAAGAAAACAGAGTTGGAGTGGTAATGGTAAAGATACCAAAACATCGGTGTCTTATGATGAAAAAGATATTGTGGAGCCTTCAGATTTAATGACATTGAAGAATACAGGTGAAGCAATTCTTATTACTCCGTATGGCTATAGCAGAGTAAAAAAAGTTCCTTGGTATGAGGATAAGATTCTTAAGGCTAAAGCTGAAGAAATTACTAAATACAACAAATCAGTAAGAAAAATGCAGGAGGGCAAATAATTATGGAGTACAAGAAGATTCAGTTACTCAACGGTATAGTGATGGTGCCGAATGATTTCATCACATTAGAGGCAACTGTAACTGCATCAGCAAATTATGCTGGTGTAGTTGCAGAAAAGAATGGTTCATTACCTCATTTTGTACTTCTCTCAGAGAAGCCTATCAATGAGATGACAGCAGAAGACGAAGATAGAATCTACGATTTGTGTTGCGAAGTATATCCTGAGACAGCAGGAGTAAGAGCAAAAGAAATAGAAGCTGTTTTTGACGAAAATGGCAGGCTTACAAATGCTGACGAATGGATGAAATCTCCAAGATTAGGCATTTTCGGAATTATGGAAGTAAAAGGGGAAGATGACCTTTACCTCAATACAGGAATTATTAGGAGGGTGTAATTATGGATTACGAGCAGTTCGTGGCTGATTATACAGCCCAATTACAATTGAATATGGAACAGGAAAACATCTCTATACAGAGAATAGAAACTCAAAAAGTCAATGAGATAAAAGATTCATTAAGTATCAGATACCCTGATTCACCAGTGGCTCCTACAATACATCTTCAAGATGAATATGAGCTTGCGCTTGATGGATATACGGTTGAAGAACTTGCGGAGAGAAAAGCAGAGCAGCTTAGCAGTATTCGTAGTCATGCTCCTGAAGTGCCTGAATTAACTCCTGAATCTGCAAAAAAGAATTTGTATTGTGTTGTTATTAACGCTGAGGCAAATGAAGAACTTTTGAAGCATGTTCCTCATGAAAAACTTGAAGATTTAGCAGTTATTCCTCGCTTTAAAGTAGGCGAGGATGGAAGCTTCATCGTAAAAAATGAAATGTGTCAGCATTTACAGATGACTTCTGAAGAAGTAATGGAACAGGCTCATAAGAACACTGAGAAACAGACTTTTGAATGTCAGACAATGACAGAGGTTATGCGAGGAATCATGAAAGAGCAGGGCATGCCTGATGAATATGTAGATGAATTACTTCAGATGCAAGGCGAAAACTGCCCTATGTATGTAATGAGTAATGAGTCACGTGTAGAAGGTGCTGTTGCTTTAACTTCAACAACTGCAATGGATTCCGCTTATGAAAAGATTAAGGAAGACCATCCAAACATGGAGAACCTTTATGTACTTGGAAGTAGTCGTCATGAACTTATTTTGATACCAGATGATGCAGTTGAGAATGTTGAGGACTTAAAAGTAATTCACAAGGAAGTACAGGATACTGAACTTTCATTGAGTGATAAACTCACTGAGCATATTTATAAATTTGATGCTCAGTCAAAGAAGTTGACTATTGCTGATACACCTGCCTTAGAAAAAGGTGAATCAATGGCAATGGAAGTTGTAAAGTCACATGCAAGAAGCCATTAGGAGGGTGGAAATTATGGAAAAACATATAACAGATTATAAGGAGCTTTTAGCGACCTTTATGAGAATCAAAGACAATAAGGTACAGCAGGAATATACAGTTCCTGTTGTGGAAAAGGATAAGGTGAAGAAGTATGGAGCAAACGCAAGCAGATAAGGTTCAAGAAATTACAGAGCAGCTTGAACAGGGTATAAAAGACCTATTTGAAAGTCAGAAATATGCTGATTATCTTAAAACAATGTCAAAGCTGCATAACTATAGTTTCAACAATTCTTTGCTGATTGCAATGCAGAAGCCTGATGCAACAATGGTTGCTGGATATACTTCTTGGCAAGCAAATTTCCATAGAAATGTAATGAAGGGGGAGAAGGGTATTCGTATCCTTGCTCCCTCTCCTTATAAAATCAGTAAAGATGTTGAAAAGATTGACCCTAATACACAGTTGCCAGTGATTGGCAAAGATGGTCAACCTGTTAAAGAACGAATCCAGGTTACAATACCAGCATATAAGGTTACTACAGTGTTTGATGTTTCTCAGACACAGGGAGAACCTATTCCAGAAATTTCAAAAGTATTAACAGACGATGTTGAAGACTATGAAAGATTCTTTAAAGCTATTCAAGATGTATCTCCTGTGCCAATTGAATTTAGAAAAATTGACAGTGGTGCTAACGGTTATTATCACTTGGAAGATAAAGTCATTGCAATAAAGGAAGGTATGAGTCAGGCACAGACATTAAAAACAGCCATCCATGAATTATCACATGCAAAACTTCATGACAAAGATATTGGTTTAGAAAAAGATAGTCAGCTTGATAGACGAACAAAAGAGGTTCAAGCAGAGTCAGTTGCATATACAGTATGTTGTCATTATGGTCTTGATACTTCCGATTATTCATTCGGTTATATAGCGGGATGGAGTTCTGATAAAGAACTTGATGAGCTTAAAAAGAGTATGGACACAATTCGTAGTACTGCGTCTGAAATTATAAAAGGTATTGATGAGAAGCTTATAAGGGCAGAGCAGGAAGAAAGAGTAGATACCCTTGCTGCAGAAATAAATCAGTTCGCAAAAGATTATGACCACTATGAATATATGGATGCAGTTGATGACCCTGAGAAACAAATTGAAGATATCAAGGCTGATATCAAATCAGGTAAAGTTGAATATCTCCAAGAATGGTTCAGAACGATTTTAGAAGAAAAGGAGCCAGCAGAAATGTACGAGCAGGCAAAAAATATTATGGAACGCTTAAGTGAATTTTCAAGAGTTAAACCTGCAGAGCATATTGCTGAAAAAACTGCTTCGTTAGGTGAGGCAGTCGAAATGAAGGATGTGGTGAAGCATCACCACAGGAGTCATTAGGGTGATGTCAATTTGGCATCACCCATTTTTATACATTGATGTCAGTTTGATTTCAGAGAAAGCGAGGTAACGAAATGGATAAAAATAACGATTTGACTGAATTGCAGAAGAAGCATCAGGAGCAAATGAAGGAAAAGCGAGATGCGATTAAACAGCGTAAGGCGCGTACGCATCGTTTAATCGTGAGGGGAGCAATAGCTGAAAAGGTGATTCCTAATGCTGAAAGTATGGCGGATGAAGAGTTTCAGGCTGCACTTTACCAAGCAGTTGGTAAAGGAAATATTGCGACCAGCCATCCGCAGGATTCCAACGGAAGTTTCCCTCGGAAGAGTCCGTCGGAAGACACCTGCGGTAGCAACCCTCGGTAGAGCGCACTCATCACATTTACTGTGATGTATAAGTGCGCCCTTCTAAAGAAGGGAGGTGCCTGCTGGGGTTTATTGGCTATCGATTTAGGCTATGAAGAAGGGAGGTTTTTAAGATGGCTATATATCATTGTTCAGTAAAAATTATTGGAAGAAGTGCTGGAAGGTCATCAGTGGCAGCTGCAGCTTATAGGGCAGGTGAAGATTTGGTTAATGAGTACGATGGCGTTGAGCATGACTTTACAAAAAAAGGGTGGATAGAATTTACAGAAATAATTCTTCCTGAAAATGCTCCTGAAGAATATAAGGACAGGAGTACATTATGGAATGCAGTAGAAGCAGTTGAAAAATCTCAGGATGCTCAATTGGCAAGAGAGTTTGAGGTTGCATTACCTGCAGAACTTACAAGAGAACAACAAAAAGAAGTAGTGGAAGCCTTTGTAAGAGATAATCTTACTTCACAGGGGATGGTTGCAGATATAGCAATTCATAATCCACCTAAAACAAATGACCGTCATCAACCAATAGATAAAGAAGGCAACGTAACAAGAGATGTAAGTGAGATGCAGTTTATAAATCCGCATGCACATATTCTTTGTACGGTAAGACCTATGGATTCTGAGGGCGTATGGGAGAAAAAATCCGAAGTAGAATATCTTTGCAAAAAAGATGGAGAAGAAAAAGCTTTTATAGCATATGAGTTTAGAGTGGCAAAAGAAGATGGCTGGGAGAAGCAGTATAGATATTATGAAGGGAAGAAAAAAATTTATTACACACCATCTGAGGCTGAGGCAAAAGAACTCGAAAGAGTAAATAGGACTCCGAAAACTACGCTGTATGGACGTAAAAATGAGACTGTTGAATACTGGAATAGTAAAGACAGGATATTTGAGTGGAGACAAAATTGGGAAAAAGCGGTGAATGATGAATTTGTTAAGATTCAATCCGAAGTCAGAATTGACAGCAGAAGCTTCAAAGACCAAGGGCGTGAAGACGAGGTTCCAACGCTTCATATGGGAACAGCAGCCGTTAATATGGAAAAGCGAGCAGACAGAGAAATCAGGGAGGGTAAGTCTGAATCAGAAGTGGTTCGTTCAGACATCGGTAATATCAATCGACAGATAAAAGAGCATAACAAATTTGTAAGAGACCTTAAAGCTAAGCTTGATGAAATAGCAGCTAAAGCTAAAGACATTGTTAAAGAGGTTGCTAAGAAGCTGGAAGCTATGAGAGCTAAGTTAATCGGTAATCGATATGAAGAGACGATTCTTACAAAGAAACATAAACAGATGGAAGCGATGTTAGCTCCTGAGGCAGAAGTACTTGAAAAATATCAGATTGAGCTTCAAAAGGTTGAAGAAGCCAATAGACATTCTGCTGACGAAATTAAACGTCTAAATAAGGAATTAAAAGAATGTTCACCTCTTCAAATTAAGAAGAAAGCAGAGTTACAAAAACAGATTCAAGAGGAACAGGGTAACATAGAACATCGTTCTGAATATATGCAGGGTATAGCTCGAATGTGCCAGATTCCATCAAAAGATGAATTTAAAAATGCTGCCAAGAAGCATTCCAAGAGAGTTGAAAGTTTTGACAAGCTTGGTAGAACTATTGATGTTCTCCAAGAAGATAGTGAACAGATTATTGCAGAGTACAAAGCAACTGTTGAAGCAATTCCTGAAGAATCAAAACAAGCAGTAAAAGAAAAACGTGATGAAGAAAGACTTGAGGCAGAAGCGGCTGTTAAGGATACGTTAACAAATAAACATGGAGAAACACTTGAAGAGGATACGCTTGAAGCATTGAAGCAAGCTGTTGATAAGATAATTGAACCTGCTGAAAAAACAAAAGAATTGATGGATGTTAACGAGAAAGTTATTACTAAATCACGTCATCATTAGAAATAGGAGAAGGAGGATGTGAAAAAACTCAATCGAGTTTTTTCACATCCTCGATTTATTTTACTGTGTAAATAATTTCGAGTTCAGATTGTAATCTGAGTGATGAATTCAAATATACTTCATCAAGGACTGTCATAGTAGAGGTATCTATTAGTATTACAGATATAAACATCGAGAGCATATAAGGATTAAATTGTTTCAAATTTTCAAATGTTTTTACAGAATCTGTGACAAAAGAAAACTTCGTTCGTGGTTCGTGGTTCGTCATTGCTAATCTGCCATAATATGACATGATACGATTCGATAGTAGGTTGGCAGGAACTACGATGGCTGATTCATGAATAAACTCAAAAAACCAATTGGATATTTTACCGCCAGTTATTGATATTCCAAAATCATAAGTAAAACCTGAAAGACGGTGTAGTGTAGACCATTCAAAATCTATATGTGAAAGAGCAGAAGTTATGGTTGCCATAGCAAGCTTCTCAAATTCCATGATTACAGCTGAGGGTGTTTCTGATAATTCATCAGTAGAGAACTTGCTTGAATCATAACCAGCAGCTTCTAATAATTCGGAGTAGGAGACTCCGCCAGCAGCGCAAGCTGCTATTTTTTTTATCGTCGAAGGAATGGGTGCTTTATCAAATTTCTTATTTAAGTATTTACAAATATAAGCTACTGATAAACCGCAATCATTGGCAAATTCTGTTTGGGAACGTCCACCCTGAGCTTTTGTTAACAATTCTGTGTACTTATCAATATCAAATTCGTGGTCAAGCTTTACGGCTTTACTCATTTTTCATCACACTCTCTTATTTTCAAATTAAAAATCCATATTATATATGAACACTTAAATAATACCAAGAAAATGTTATTAAGTCAAAATAAAAACAAAAATTATGATTTAATTATGATTTATTATTGTATTTTATGTTTTTAATGTGTATAATGTATTAAAACATAATAAGAACATAATTACAAAGATAAAAACGAAACTAATATACAAAATACAATATATACATATAGATATACATGAAAAATAATGTGTGTTTATTTTCGGCATATAGCACCGATAATATTATTAAGAAAGGTGGCGATGGCATGGGTGCTTGCTATGTAGACAATATTAAAACTGAAGACGGTACACAATTCTTCCTACGTTCAAGTGATGACATGTCTATCATCAGGGAACCATCAAAGTACCTGAAACATAAAATGAAGGAACATTGTTCTCCTAATACAATAAGAAGAATCGCTTATGCGATTTGCTACTATATCTCATTCATTACTGAGAGGGGATTGACAGTCGAAGGTGTATTGAAGATGAAATATGCAGAGCAGCATGAACACTTTACAGATTTTCTGTTTTGGGTTCAGGCAGGAAACCACTGTGATAGAAAGGAACTTCCCTCAAACAATACTTGCAATAGTTACCTTCAATCAGTATTTGGATATTTTGAGTTTGTATTGCTGGAATACGAAGTTGAAGGAGATATCAAGGTATTTGAGAACAGAGATATTTCATACAGTGGAACAGCTGGTGTCAGATTCAGAAGAAGCGTAAAGATGTTCAAGGGATATCTGCCAAGTGAAGAAAGCATCGGAAGAACCATAGATGAAGACAATATAAAAAAGCTCTTAGAAGCAAGCGATAGTGTAAGGAACAGGTTATTGATTCTCTTGCTTGCTGAAACAGGCTTCCGAATTGGCGAATTACTCGGTGTAAAGTATGGAACAGATATTGATTTTGATAAGCATACTCTGAAGGTCACTTATAGAGAAGATAACGAAAACGAGGCAAGAGCAAAAAATGCGGAGATTCGTAGGGCAAAAATAAGCGATGAAACATATGAGATTCTTCTATACTACATATCTGAAAACAGATATCTACTCAGTAAGACAGAGTATTTATTTGTAAATATGTATGGAGAGCATAAGGGCGAGCCATTAACAGTCAATGCCGTTTACTCAGCTTTTGCAGTTTTGGAAAGAAGAACGGGCATTGAAGTGACACCACACATGTTACGACACTATTTTGCGAACGAGAGACGAAAAAAGGGATGGACGCTTGATAAGATTTCACAGGCGTTAGGACATAAGCAGTTAACTACAACTGAAAAGTACATGAACATAGAAGATTCAGAAATGGCTGCAGCTATGGACAAATACTATGAAGAAAACAAATGGCTGTTTGATATAGACAAGCTTATTTAGAGAGGAGGCACAGTATGTCTGCTACAGTTTTACAGTTAGTACAACCAAATATAAATGAATTGAAAAAGCAGCTCAATACCTGTGCTGGGGTAACAGGTAGGTTGCAAGATGTGGTCTTAGATTACATGCTATATAGAAACATACAGTCATTATCAGATGTTACCACTGCAGATATATACGACTATCGAGAATATATTGATGGTTTCACTGGTATTACGGACAAGCAGAAAAAGTATTATAAGAATCTTCTGGAGCAAGTAGTTCTTTCCTATAATATAGGTTTTTTAGAAAAACTCAGAAATTCGATGGAAGAGTTAACTAATGAAAGAGCGGTAAAGAATAAGGCGGTTGTTTTTCTGATATTGGAGGGTGTAGATGATGCTTCTGATATAGATTATGCACTTCGTTGTAAATATGGAGAATATCTGGATGCTACAGTGGCAGCTACAAAGAAGATGGAATATCAGAAGGCATTTGACCAATTAAAGCTGAACTCAATTAAAACAGAGAACGCATATAATCCATTAAAGACAAAGGTTCTTAAATATACAAATGAAAAGATATTTCTACTTTACCATCCATCTTACGAACTGGCAGAGACATTTTATTATCTGAGAGATAAAGAAGAGTTAATGTTTGATTTTTCACTCGAAGCGTCAGGAATGATGAAACGACAGATATTTAAAATGTTGAATTACGTTCTTGAGGAAAAAGAGAATTGGCATGACAGGAGAGAACGATTCTTGATTCCTCTGAAATTGCTGTACCAGTATTGTGTTGAAAACAGCGTTGTAGATATTGAGCAGCTCACAGAAAAGCAGATTCTTGACTTCAGAGATAGCTTTGATGGAACCGTTGGCACCAAGACTGATACATATATGCAAATTGTTGATAATATCCGCAAGTTTTTATTCCTAAGTGCTAAGTCAATAAACTGGGATGCCAACGCTTGGTACTTAGACAAATTTAACTTCGAAGAAGGAAGAGAAAATCCTGCAAGGGAAATAAAGCGATTCACATTTGGAGAAGTTGAAAATGAGAAGAATAGAGCTTTGCTAAAGCAGTATATGCAGTATCAGCTGGGTGTATCGCAAAAAGCATCTATACAAACAATTCGCTGCAATTACTATGGGATACTTTCATATTTAAGGTACTTGGATAAAAAAGGTATAGATGCGACAGCTGTTACATCACCTGAAATGGAAACCTACATTAAATATGAAGATGCAAAGGATATAAAAGCAGAAGCGTTTAATAAATCTATTATAGCTGTAGCAAGATTCTACGGATACATGGTGTTAAAAAAGCAGGTAGCTAAGGTTCCAATCCATTTTGACTATTACTTGAAGAAGACAGTTTCACAGCATAATGAGAGGGCGGTTGATGTTAAAACCCAGTTTGAGATTCTAAGCGTTCTTAAAGAGTTTCCTTATCATCTGAGGTTAATGTACTTAAATCTGTGGTGCGTCGGAATCAGAGTAAATGAAGTATGCGTCATTAAAGGGGATGCATATTACTGGGATGGTAAAGATGCATGGCTCAAGATATATCAGAACAAGATGAAGTCGGAGAAATATGTACCTATTCCCAAGAAACTATACGACCTGATGATGGAATATATTTCTAAGAATGAAATAAAGGGTGATGAGTATGTTTTCAAAAATAAGCGTGGTGGAGCGTATGACGCAGGCACATTCTGCAAACAGTTTCAGACAAGATTATTGGATGCAGGAATAGAAGATTATAACTTCAAATCGCACGACTTTAGGCATACCGTAGCATCATTCTTATATTCAAACGGAGCATCTATAGAGGTTGTGAGAGATTATCTTGGACATAAAGAATCGGATATGACGAAGAACTATCTTGATTATATACCAGATTTACTTGATGCAGAGAATGAACTTTACTTCTCTGAAAAAGGAAATGAATTAGCAAAAATAGTATTGAAAGGACTGAAAAAACATGGATGAAATAATATATCTTGGTGATTTGGAATGTTATAAAACTGCGACTCTTGAAATGCAGGAGCATCCGCTGATGAGTCCTAACAGAGGGTTTGACTTATCGAAAATCCAAAATGAAAATGTGGCACAAGAAATAAAGGACTTCATTATAGATAGAGGAAAAAAGCTTACACCACTTAGCATCAGAGCAGACCTTTATCCATTCAATCTTACATGTGATTTTTTGAATACAACAGGTTCTGATATAAGTACCTTTAAAGATATCAATGTCGATGATATGGAAAAAAAGGCAAAGGTATGGCTGTTAAAAAACCAGAAAAAGCTTAGTCAGAAAAGATACAGAACTGCTACTGGAACGGAAGAGATTACAGATGCAGAGCTGATTAAGTATCTCAGGAAGATTTGTAATTTCATCAATAAATTGGAAGAAAGTTTTGATTATGAATCTGACAGATGGTATCTGGCTGATATCCCTATTGTAATAAAGGTAAATCCAACAAAGTCAACAAAAAGCATATCTTTCAAAAAAATTCCGCAGGAGGGAATCAAAAGTGAAATAAAGAAGGTTATATACATACACCTTTCAAGATGTGCATTAGGAACAGTAGAAGCTGAGATGACTGCAATAAACCGCTTTTGTTTATTTTTATCAGAGCAGTATGCAGAAGTAACGTCGCTTAAGGATGTAGATAGAGATTTACTTGAAAAATATCTCATACATACAAATACCGTAGCTAACGGAAGAAAATCCTATAGTAAGGAGCTTTGTCATTTAAAAAGTGTATTGGTTACAGCTGGCAAAATTCTTGAATCAAAAGATTTAGAAACACTGTTTTATGCAGATGATATTTGTAAGGTTCCAAGCAGACTATACAAGGTGTATTCAGATGCAGAATTAAAACGATTAAATGCTGCAATAGTTGAGAGAGACCCGCAGGTAGCAAGAGCACTCATGATACATCAGCTTTTAGGAACGAGAATATCAGAAACACTGACTTTAAAAAGAAATTCTCTTTATCAGTCAGAAACAGGTAACTGGATGATGAAAATTCATCAGATAAAAACAGGGAAAGATTATTCTAAGGCGGTTAATGATGATATAAAAAAGCTTTTTGAAAAGGCGTGCGAATATACAAAAGAAAAGTACGGAGATACAGAGTATGTATTTGTAACCGATAAGGAACCACAGAAACCGATGCAATATTCACGCATACAGTATCAGCTTATGGCGATGATAACAAGCAATAATCTTGTAGATGATTCAGGAGTAAGATTTGGCGTAGGTACACATATATGGCGACACTGCTACGGAAAGCGTCTGACAGAGTTACATGTAGATGATGTAACTATTGCAAAGCTAATGGGTCATGCTAATACATCAAATTTAAAACATTATCGAAAGGTTGGTAATGAGATGTTAAGTAATGAGACTCGTATTATGAGGCAGTCAATGGATGAAATCATCGAAAATATAATGAAAGAGTGGTAAAAAACGAATGACAACTACAATTCTATACAAGATACACACAAAATATACGAAAAACAATGTACGTTTACTTTCGTTAAAAATATCCGATAATATAAATAGAAGGGAAGTGAATAAAAATGGAAAAGCATAATAATATGGTTCTTCAAAATAAAGAACGTAGTCAGGCAAAGGTTGATAAAGCAATTAAAGCAATACATAAAATGCTGGATAATGATGAGCAGGTTGTTGTTTGTTCTTTAGTTAAAAAGACAGGACTCAGCAGAGCTTTCTTTTATAACAACGAAGCGGTGCATGCAGAACTACAAAGAGCTCAAGAACTGCAAGAGGGAAAGAGCTTTATTGCTCCCCAAAAGTTAGTTATTAACAAAGCTATGGATAGGGAGATTAAATTTCTAAAAAAGAAAATCGAAGAAAGGGATTCTCTTATCGCATCACAGCAGAGAGAAATAGCAAGACTAAAAAAGGCACTAGAAACACAATCGCTTAAGGCGTTGGCAGATTTGTAGGAGGTATAAAAATGAATGATATACAGATTATTGGCGTTGATAATGGCTATGGTAATACGAAAGGCAGGGATGTATGTATTCCTTCAGGAGTAAAGAAGTTACCAATGAAGCCACCGATTGAAACACACACAGTGGAGTATAATGGTGAATATTTTGCAGTAGGTAGCCAAAAGACAACGATTCAGAAATCAAAGACAGATAATGAAGATACCCTGATAGCAACAATGGCAATTATTGCGGAAGAATTAAAAAAGAAGGGTATATATTCAGCCGATGTAAGATTGGCAGTTGGATTACCACTGACACGTATGGGAGCTGAGAAAACAGAGTTTTCCAATTATATGCTTCGTAATAGAAGGTTGAATTTCAAATACGAAGGAAAGCCATATTCTATATACATAGTATCTGTAGATGTTTTTCCGCAGGGCTATGCTGCAGTTGTCAATCGTCTTAATACATTTAAGATGTCGACTGTTGTGATTGATGTAGGAAGTTGGACAATTGATATATTGCCTATTTCTGATAGACAACCTGATATCAGTCGCTGTAAGAGTTTACCACTTGGGACAATTACTGCAATAAATGATATTAACGAGAGCCTTAGACAAAAATTCAATGGTGAAGCAGATGAGGCAATAATTAAAGATGTAATGATTAACGGCACCAGCAATATAAATAAAGAATATCTAAAAGTAATTAAAGATGGTTTACATAGCTATGTCGAAGGAATAATGGATAATCTCCGAAGCCTGAAATTCAACACAGTGCTTACTAATTTTATATTTATTGGTGGTGGTGCTTCGGTGATTAAACACTTTTGCAAAGAAATTGAACCTAATATGACCATCATTGAGGATGTTAACATCAATGCCAAAGGCTATGAGGATATACTTCGGCATAAGTATAAGGTGGTGAACTAATCATGGTACAGAAGACGGTTCGATTTTATGAAGAATCTTCAGATGATATTAAAGCATTAACGCTGCTTAATGATTATCGAAAGTATGGATTTAATAGTTGTCGAGAAATGATAATAGCTGCTATCAATTCATTTGAACAGAGGAGGAATACCTCCTCTGTGATAGGTGGCTTAGAGATTGAAAAATTGGCTGAAGAAATCGCCAAGAGAATAAATGTAAATATAACTACAGTAGCATCTGGGAATGTAGTTGAGATAAGGGAGGAAAACTATGATAACAACAATGACAGAGAAGACAACTTCGCAAAGGCTATGGAATTTATTAACAGTTTATAACAGGGAGCTAATATATGGCAGAAGAAAAAAAGACTAATGAGCAACTCGTAAAAGAAATACAATCCGGTAATGATTATTTGCTTGAGACCCTTATACATACAAATATGGGGTTAGTTAATAACCTTGTTTCAAAAATGTCGTTATACAATCAGTTTTCATATGATGACGAACAAGATTTGAAACAGGTTGGTATGATAAAGATAATGGAAGCGGCAAACAGGTTTAATGCTTCACAAAATACGTTGTTTACTACATATGCAGTGATTCGTATTAGAGGTGGAATGATTGACTGGATTAGAGAAAACAAGTCCAGTATTCATATTCCTAATGACATGAGAAAAAAATGTTCTGAGTATAAGAATGCAGTGGAATCATTTTCCTCTCAAAATAATGGAAGATATCCTTCAGACCGATATCTAATGAGGGTATTGGGTGTTAATACAGATGAACTTATAGTTATAAGAGATACGCTTAAAGCGTTTAAAATAGGCAGCCTTGATGACGAAATCGAAGGTGAAGATGATGAAAAGTCAGTAGTAGATACTATTGAAGATAAAGAAGACAAGTATATGGAACTCTTTCTTGAAGAAGACAAGAGCCGAATGTTTGGGCTTATTTTGAAGCTTAAAAATGGGAAAGAACGTAAAGTTATTATAGATGAGTATTACAATGGTATTCCTAAAGTTAAAATAGCTGAGGAAATGGGTGTTACAGCTCAAAGAGTACAAAACCTCAAAAGAGATGCACTGAATCATTTGAAAGAATTGCCTGAAATAAAAGAGATGGCAAAAGAATATGGAATAAAGGTTGAACAGCTTGATTAAACAATCAGGCTGTTTTTTCTTTTAAGGGTATTAGGAAATACAGTGTATATCGTTTAGGAAGAGCTTAAATAAAGGAGTTGAGAGTGCGGTGTAAAATTTTTTGTCGTGTTGATCGGACTTGTAATTATTTTTAAGTCACAGCTGACAAGTCTGGTAAACTCAATCTTTCAGAAGATCACGAGTGAAAGTTCAGGGATTTAAGGAGTGACAGAGAAGATGAAGAGAGGAGAAATGACAGCTTTTATCAGTCTGGTCTTTGTGTTGTTGGTTGGATTGATCGGGGCGGTGATCGAGAGTGCATCGGTACAGACTGCAAAGAACTATCGCAGAGCGGATATGGATCGAGCGCTGCAGTCAGTATTTGCAGAGTATCACAGAGAGCTTCTGTCAGAATATGATATTTTTGGCATAGCGGCCGGGTATGAGACCGGGACATTTTGTTTTGAAAATATTGTAAACCGGCTGGAATTTTATGAGGCAGCGGGAATGACGCAGGAACCAGAAAAGCTACAGCTTCTGACAGATGATCACGGACAACCTTTCAAGGAGCAGGCAGTCAGATATATGAAAAGTAGAATGGGTGTTGATCTTGTAGAGGAACTGACTGGAAACTGTGCGGTATGGGAAGAGCAGAGTCAGCAAAGTGGATCTTATGAAGAACAGGGGAGTGATATCTCACAAGAGTTGGATTCAAAACTTCAGGAAGGAGAAAGTGAACTTCCTTCGGAAAATAATCCGCTGGAAAACATTTCTAATATCAAAAAATCAAATCTTTTACAGATCGTTGTTTCAAATCCGGAACAGTTATCACAGAAACAAATATCGTTAGGGGGACTTCCGTCTCATCGCAACTTACAAAAAGGAATTGGAAGATTCCCGACAAAAAGTGATGCACAAGGTAAGATTTCTTCTCTCTTTTTCTGTCAGTATCTTCTGGAGCATTTTGGAAATGCAGTGGATCAGAAGAAGGAAAATACACTTTCTTATGAAATGGAATATATTTTGGAAGGAAAAGAGAGTGACCAGCAAAATTTAGAAGCGGTTGTGAAGAAGCTGCTGTTGATGAGAAGTGGGGCTAATTATCTGTATCTTCTGACCGATGCGGGAAAACAGGCAGAGGCAGAAACACTTGCAGTATCATTGTCTACTGCGATCGCGCTTCCAGTGTTAACCGGACTTGTCAAGCAGGCAATACTCGTTGCATGGGCATTTGGCGAAGCAGTGATGGATATCCGAGCGCTTCTAGATGGAAAACGAGTTGCTCTGATCAAGACTCATGACACGTGGCAGTTGCAGCTTTCAGGGCTTCTGAAGCTTGGGACAGCAGAAGATCAAAAAGAAGGAATGGATGCCGAAGGTGGACTTCGCTATAAGGAATATCTGATGTTTTTATTTTTCCTGAAATCAGAACAAGTCTGTACGATGCGCGCCCTTGATCTGATTGAGATGGAAATGAAAAAGAAGCCGGGCGAAGAGACCTTTCAGGTGGATCATTGTGTGACAAAATTACAGGTAAAAAGTAAGTGCAAGATTCGAAGAGGAGTGAATTATCAGTTTTCAACTTACTTCGGATATGAGTAAGCAACAGATTGTGTAACAAAAGAAAAGAATATAATACTAGGAGGTGAATGCAAATGCCCTTTCCGTCAAAAAGGCTCACAAATTCAGAACGAATTTTTATTCAAAAGTACAGTATAAAATTAAGAAAGGAGAAAGACTCTTTCATATCCCATGCTCACCGGGACAGACTACAAATCTTGGAAAGGGCATTTTCATTCATCTCCAAAAAGGTGAAAAGCTTCTTTGTTCAGAAGGGAGATAGGTACAAGAAAAAAGAACGAAAACTGCATGCGGTGATTACCATTGAAGCTGCACTTACAATCCCTTTGTTTTTCTTGGCAGGAGTGATGCTGATCTATTCACTGGAAGTGCAGGCGACTAGGATCAGCGTAAAAATGGGAGCCGATACAGCGGCAAAAAAAGCGGCGGAGCGAATCTATCTTGCTCCAGTGCTACTTCCATCAAAAGTAGAGTCAGATATTGTAGGAGCAATTGGGCAGAGACGGTTAAGCCAAAGTATGATTGCTGGTAAATCCGGAGGGATTGACTGTCACAAGTCAAGAGTGTGGCCGGGATCAGGAATCATCGAAATTGTTGTGGAATATAAAATTCAGCCACCAGTGAGAATTTTTGGGATTCCTTTGATTTCACAGACAGAACGGGTTAGGATCAAGGGATGGAATGGTTATCAACAGGGAAGTTATATAGAAAAACAAGGGTATGTGTATATTACAGAAACAGGAACAGTCTACCATAAAAGTTATCAATGTACACATTTGAAATTAGCAATTCGGGCAGGAAACGTATCCGATGTTGCAGATCTCAGGAACGAATATCAAGGGAAATATTACCCATGTGAAAAATGCAAGGCAAAGTCTGCATCCGGGATGATTTATTACACAGCATCTGGGGATCGTTATCATGCTTCCCTTGGGTGCAGTGGGCTAAAAAGAAATATCCGGGCAGTGAAGCTGTCAGAGGTCGGTGGAAGAGGAGCGTGTTCAAGATGCGGACGGTAGGAACAATCAGTATTTTTTTATTTTTAGTAGTCTGTGCGGCGATAGATTTGAAAAAGAGGAGTCTTCCGATGTGGCTGCTGTGGGCAGGAAGTCTCGGAGTTCTTTTGATTAGTTTGTGGAATACCAGGCTGAATCTATTTCCGCTATTTCAGGGGGCTGTTCCGGGAATAGTTCTGGGGATAATAAGCTGGATCACAAGAGAAGCTGTCGGCTATGGAGATGTATGGATCATCACTCTTTTGGGGATTTACCTCGGAATCTGGGATACCGCCACCTTGGTATGCATTGCGTTCTTTTTCAGCAGTATTGCCGCAGTGGGATGTCTGGTTTGGAAAAAATTCCGGAGGGATACGAGGATTCCGTTTGTTCCTTTTCTTACAGCAGCATATGTGGGGGTGGTTTTTTTATGAGGATGAAAGCAAGTGCGACCATTGAGGCGGCGGTTGCGTGTTCCGTATTTTTTCTTAGCTTTTTTTTAGTTATCAGAGGAGTGTTTTATTATCATGATAAAAATATTCTGATGGGAACTGCCTATGAGGCGGCAGTTGTGCATAGCCAGAAAAAAAGAAGTCCGGAAGCTTGTACTATTGCGGAGGCAGAGCAGTCGTTTGAAATTGCGGCAAGGAAAAGGATGCTGTTATTTTCAGCAGTGAATCTGACGATTGAGGAGACCGATCAAAAGATTACTGTACAAGGGATTGCATGGAAAGGGAGAATGAAAATTTCTGTGAGCCAGAGTGTGGCTGTGACAGAGCCGGAGAAATTTATCAGAAATATGAGAAAGGCAGGAATACATGAAGACGGAGGTTAAAAGAAATCTTGACAAGACATACTTACTTATCGAAGAGGCGGGCATTTATGAAGAGGATTATCAAATGCATATGCTAAGGGAAAATAAAATTCCAGGTCTGCTTGAGGTACGTGGCAGAGGAGCCGGGGAGAACAGTCAGTACTATTACGATATCAGTTGTAAAGTTTCAATGAAAACAAAATATGAAAAGATTCCCATTGGGTATGAAGAATTGAAAGCATTTTTATATCAGCTTCTGACCGTGATGAAGGAAATGAAAAAGTATTTTTTAAGTGAAAACAAGGTGATCCTTAATCCAGAGTTTATTTATTATGAAAAGGGAGTGTTCTTTTTCTGTTTTTTGCCGCGTTATGCAAAAGAGACGACGAACGAGTTCCGGCATCTGGCAGAATATTTTGTCAGCCGGGCAGAATATCAAGAGAAAGAATGTGTATTTCTGGCATATGAGCTGCATAAGATTTCCATGCAGGAAAATTACTCAATGAAACAGATTCAAATGCTGATGGAAACAGACTGGAAAGAGCAGATGGAACAGCTGAGATCACAGCAGAAGGGGTATGTTACAGAGGAGGGAATATTGGATGAAACTGGTTGGGAAGCCGGAGAAAATATAGTGCTGCGGGAAAAGGATGGATGGTTTGTGGAATGGAAGAAGCATACAAAAAAGATTTTTTCAAAAAAGAAAAAATGGGGAGAATGGGACGAATTAGAGATGTTTCGGGATGACGATACAGTCTAGGAGGAAGGAGATGCTTGTGAAATTTGGACAAAGAGAAGGGAGATTCAAAGCGGATGCTACTGCAAAATGGATATTTTTTGTTGAGAAATCATTCCTTAAGTGGTATTATGAAAATTAGAAAATAAGTTCTACGAAATGAAGGAGGGTTTAACTATGTTAAAAGTAATCAGTACAGAAAAGGCTCCGGCAGCAATCGGACCATATTCTCAGGCAATGGTATTTGGAAATCTGATGATTTCTTCAGGACAGATTCCAATTGATCCTGCTACAGGTGAAATTGCAGGAACAACAATTCAAGAACAGGCAGAGCAGGTAATGAAAAATATCGGTGCTGTTCTGGAAGAGGCAGGAGCAAACTATACAGATGTTATGAAGACAACTTGTTTTCTTGCTGATATGTCTGATTTTGCAGCGTTTAATGAAGTTTACGGAAAATATTTCACAGGCAAACCGGCTCGTTCCTGTGTTGCAGTGAAGACACTTCCAAAGAATGTTCTCTGTGAAGTGGAAGTAATTGTTGCATTGGCATAATTTTAAGAATAGTTACAAGAGTGAGCAGTTTATGGTTGATGTGCTCACTCTTTTTGTACGCAAAATAAAAAAGAAACTGAATGCGGGGTGCTGTGATGGAGCCGCTGGAATATATGGTCCTTAGGAAAGAATCCGGAAAGGTTCTTGACACACACTTATTTTTGCTTAATACTAATAATTAATGTGACTTTATAAAATGAAATGGTGGTAAAGCGTGAAACAGGAAAAGAAAGCAGTCTGTACAATAGCAATGATCGTGATCAATATCACAATATTTCTTGTCCTTTCCTTTCAAGGAATGACAGAAGATGGAATTTTCATGTTTCATCACGGGGCAATGTATGTACCCAGCATGCTTGAGGATGGGGAATATTATCGCCTGTTTACAAGTATGTTTCTACACTTTGGATTTGAGCATTTGATGAATAATATGTTCATATTGGGTGTGATTGGATGGAATCTGGAATTAGAAATCGGAAAATGGAAATACCTGGCAGTCTATCTGTTAAGTGGACTTATGGGGAATCTGCTGTCTGCGTGGATGGACATACAGACAGGGGAATATGCTATTTCTGCAGGGGCGTCAGGGGCAATCTTTGGGGTGATTGGGGCATTATTCTATGTAGCGCTTCGAAACAGAGGACGGATTGGAAACATCAGCAGCAGAGGACTTGCATTTATGGTTCTATGTAGTCTCTACTTAGGCTTTACAAGTAAAGGTGTGGATAATTCGGCTCATATTGGTGGAGTTATCAGCGGAATTTTGCTGGCAGCTATATTGTATCATAAGAAGAAATATCCAAATGGCAGGGACAGTCAGCTTAAAGAGGAAGCGAAACTGTAAAGGTAGCTCCCGATCCCGGTTTTGAGGAGACGGTCAGAGTACCGCGGTGGGAGTCAATGATCCGTTTGCAGATTGTCAGTCCAAGTCCGGTTCCATTTGCCTTATAGGAGGTAAATGGAGAAAAAATGGTTGGAATCTGTTCGGAAGTAAGACCGCATCCGTCATCCGTGATTTCGACAATCACGTGATGGTCATTGCAAAAGGCCTTTAGTCTTATAAGACCATTTTCTGTGATGGCATCTTTAGCATTCTGAAGAAGATTTAAAAGTACTTCCTGAAGCTTTCGCTGGTCTCCGATCAGATCCGGAAGATTGTCTGCGATTTCAGAACAAAATTGGATGTTCGTCTGTTCAAGAGAAAGGGCAAAGGACAGTGCGATGTGTCTGAGAAATACCGAAAATGGAAAGACAGACAGGTTCAAATGTTCGCCGTGATTATAGGAGGAAAGTTCGTCCAAGAGTCCACAGATATATTTGACATCCTCAAGTGTATCTGACCAGTGCTGGATTTTTGTAAGTTGTGGATGTTGCGCCTCCATTAATTGAAGAGAACTGTACACAAGTGTCAGTGGGTTACGGATTTCGTGCGACATTTTGGAAAGGATAAACTCATATTCTTTCATGAGTTTTTCAATCAAGATCTGTATTTCAGGATTTTGTTTTGCAAGAACCTTTAGCTTTTGTGAATCTGTTGTATTAAGCATACAAATCACCTCTCTGAGACGAGTGTAACATTGTAGTCACATGGATTCAACTATATTCCGACGACAAAGTTCGACAGAAAGAGGTCGGAAAAGTCAGACAGGAATGACATAGAAAAAACGAAAGAAGGAAAAATAATGAGAGATGAAAAATGTATTTTTTGTAAAATAGCAAATGGAGAGATTCCATCGGCAACACTTTATGAGGATGAGGACTTCAGGGTTATTTTAGACCTTGGACCGGCATCTAAAGGACATGCTTTGATTTTGCCAAAGGAGCATTATAAAGATTTGTATCATCTTGATGATGAGATCGCGGCCAAGGCGCTCGTTCTTGCAAAAAGAATGATCACAAAGCTGACAGAAGTACTTGGATGTGAGGGATATAATATTGTGCAGAATAATGGAGAATTGGCAGGACAAACTGTTTTTCATTTTCATATGCATCTGATTCCAAGATATAAAAACGACAATGTCGGGCTGGGATGGAATGTCGGAACACTTACAGAGGAAGATAAATTGGAAATTTTATCAAAGTTGAATGAACAGTAAGATAGAACGGGGTACCTGAGTGAGTCAGAAATTAAGTGAGAATATAGATTTTAATACGGCATATGACAAGTATGTAAATCTCGTTTTCAAAACAGCGTTGAATTACTCCGGAGATCACTATGTGGCAGAAGAAGCTTCTCAATATACATTTATGCAGTTATATATTCAGTTTGAACAAATAAAAAGAGGAAATATAAAGTCATGGCTGATTACAACTGCAAAAAATTATGTGTTGAACTATAAGGAGAAGGTAAAATGGGAGCTTACAGACGAGAATATCGTAGAATTATGTGATATGAGGGAAGCTGCCCGCAGTACAGAAGAGAATGTGTTTATAAAAACAAAAGAAGAAAAGCATACATTGTTACGGAAAGAAATTTTTACTCAGCTATATCAGAAAAATCCGAGATGGTGGCAGGCAGTGGTGCTGGCGTATATTTATGAAGTACCGCAGGAAGACATTGCAGTGAAAATGAGAATAGAGCTAAATGCTCTGTATCAGATGCTTTACCGAGCAAGAAAGTGGATTACAAAGAATTATAGAGAGGAATTTGAAAAGCTGATCTAAAAAGGGACTGTCACGAAAATATTTTGTGACAGCCCCTGACGTTTTAGAAAGCATCCGACTATTTGCACACGGATTCAATCAGTTCAATAATTGTGTCAATGGAATTTTGTTGATTGGATTGCTGCATCGCTTTGATATAAGATTCCCTGTCGCGGAACAATGTCTGCAAAGAATCAAGTAAGGTGGATTTATTTAATTCCTCTTCCTCGAGAACTTTGCTGAATCCTTGCCGTTCAAAAGAGCGAGCGTTCAAAATCTGGTCTCCGCGACTTGCATTTGCAGAAAGTGGAATCAGGAGATTCGGTTTATGCAGAGCGAGCAGTTCACAGATGGCATTGGCGCCCGCACGAGAAATCACTACATCAGCCAGGGCAAACAAATCTTTCAATTCGGATTTAATATATTCAAACTGAACATATCCTTCCAAGGACTTGAGAGAATCGTCTACCTTGCCTTTTCCACAGAGGTGGATCACATGAAAATCTTTAAGAAGATCAGGCAAAATCTCGCGGACTGCATTGTTGACGACAACGGAGCCGAGGCTTCCTCCAATGATTAGAATGACTGGTTTCCCTGCGGAAAGGCCACAGAATTTTAATGCGGCATCAGCATTTCCCGTGAGGAGTTCCTGTCGGATTGGAGAGCCGGTGAAGACCGCTTTTTCTTTTGGCAGGTGTTCTAATGTCTCCGGAAAGTTACAGCAGATTTTTGTGGCGGCAGGAATCGAAATTTTATTTGCAAGTCCCGGGGTCATATCAGATTCATGAATGATCGTTGGGACTTTACATTTTTTCCCAGCCATTACAACCGGAACGGTTACAAAGCCGCCTTTGGAAAAAATGACATCTGGCTGTAGTTCTTTGATTAGTTTTTTTGCTTCGCCAAATCCTTTTAATACACGGAATGGGTCTGTAAAGTTCTGCAAACTGAAATATCTGCGGAGCTTTCCTGATGAAATTCCATGATATGGGATGCCAAGCGGTTCGATCAGCCCTTTTTCCATACCATTATAAGAGCCGATGTATTGAATATCATACCCGAGTTCCTTTAAACGGGGAAGAAGGGCAATATTAGGTGTTACATGTCCGGCAGTTCCTCCGCCGGTAAGAATAATACGTTTCATGATGTTCCTCCGAATCTTTTCTATATCTAAGAATCATATTAAACAGATTTGAGAAAATGTCAAGAAAAAACAAAATAGTGAAGGTTGAGAAAAGAGGAGTGCATGTAAAAAATTCTATTGCCGTATATAAATGAGATAAAAAAATAAAATTCCTTTTGAGAGAAAGAGAGGTGGCAGATGGAAGAAAAATTCAAGCAGTTTTTGAAGAAACAGATGGAAAAAGAGGCGGAACAAATAGAAAAGGAAGTTCTTTCAAATGAATCTTTAAAAGAAGTTCAGGCGCCAGACACATTGCGGGAAGCATTGGCAAAAAGCATAAAAGAATATGAAAAGAATCGGACAGATGCTCCTAGTGAAGAGTCAGAAGAGATTGGGATCAGTATAGAAGAGTTTTGTGAGAAACTTTCTAAAGAAGATCGGGAATCTTACTTCAGGTGGAGAGCGGCCGAGGAAAAGAAGAAAGCAAAGAAAGCGAGAAAAAGATTCCATTTTCCAAGAAAAAAAAGGGCAGTGTTTGTTGTTGCCGCAACGATGGTTTTGGTATTGGGGATTGGTATGACAAGTCTTGGAGGCAGACCATACTGGTTGAAAGTTGCGCATCTGGTGCTGGGGAATGAGAATACGGTAAAGGTTAATACGGAAGGCGAAGATAGATTAGAAACAACAAAAGTAGATGAAAAAGAAGCATATGAGCAGATTAAAGAAGAATTGGGAATTGAGCCTGTGCAGTTACAGTATATGCCTGCGGGGATGGAGTTTTATGATAGTGTGATAGAAAAGGGGTTGGGGACAGCCACATTGTATTATACTTATAGAGGAAAAGTGATTCAATATGAAATGTATCTACAATATACCAATGGTTCGTATAGCATTTCACAAGAAGATAATTATAAAAATAATTATCAGTTGTGGAATGGAAAAATTCCAATTAGAATTAAAGAGTTAGAAACAATAAATTCTAAAGAAAAAGAATTTTTTGCAATATTTGAGCATCAAAGTACATTGTATAAGTTAATCGGAATTATAGAAAAAGAAGAATTTGAAAAAATTTTAAAAAATTTGTACTTTTTTTGAAAAAACGCGTAAGTTTTTTGTGACTCGCCTGTTTACTTAAATAGAAGGGAGAGAGTTAATATGAAAAATTTAAAAAAAATGTTATCAGCAATATTTATTTTGACATGTGGAGTTCTTACTATTGGAAGTAATGTAAATGCTCAAACTGAAAAAATGGAATCTGTATTGACAAAGGAAGAAAAATCAGAAGGAATTTTAGAATTTCAGACAAAAGGACAATATTTGCAAGAAGGGCAGACGATTATTGTGAATGCAGGAAAAGGCAAGGTAAATGTCGGCGGAAAGACGACAGCGCAGCAGATTGTGGATGAAGTAAAAATTGCAGTAATTGTAGAGCAGTACAATAATGGGTCATGGTCGCAAGTGTATACATGGAGAGAAGCTGCATATAATACTGTTTTTGTAAGCACTAGTAAAACATTAGAAGTACCGCGAGGCTATTATTATCGCGCCAGAGGAATCCATTCTGCCAACACGGATGTAGGAAATTCTTTTACAGATGGAATTTGGATGGGCTAATTTGTAACTAGTTGATTTATGGATCTACATATCCACAAAGGAATTACAAACTTGTCATAAGAAAACTGAATAGAGTTAAGGCAAAGGGACTATCTCAGTCTCTGCATCCGGTATGTTTGGGGAATGATTTTCATACCTGCAAAAACCTGTCATTTTCCAATAGAAAACGCCACACTAAAAAACCAAAATAATAAGGTAAATACTACATATTGGGATGCAGAGACTGAGATGGTCCCTTTATAAAATGAGTAAAAGTAGAAAGAGACAAACTGCATGAAGACTTGAAAGATTGTATGTTTGTCTCTGTTGTTTTTTATTTTCCAGTAGCTTCTTTTAATGCTTGTGCAAGCTGGTCTGGACAGGATGTAGATTTTGCGCCGCAACGGATTCCTTCCATGCGTGCGATGGCATCGTCTACCTTCATACCTTCTACGAGACGGGCAACTCCCTGTGTATTGCCGGAGCAGCCTCCAACAAATTCTACGGATTTGATAGTATCTCCGTCTAAGTCAAATTTAATTTCTCTGGCACAGACACCGTGTGTTTTGTATTCCATGATAGCACCTCACTTTCATTTAGATTCAATATTTCTTTTTTATTATAGCAAAAGGGCAAAAAAAATACCAGTCTGTTGGAGGATTTGCGCCAGATAACATGCCCATCTGAAAATAAATGTGCCAGGACACTAGGTATTGGAGCAAATCTTTGCTATAATTGAGAAACAAAATGATACAAACAGGAGGAAAAGAGATGATCATAGGAATTATCGGTGCGATGGAAAAGGAAGTAGCAATTCTGAAAGAGCAGATGGAGATTAGTGAAGTGGTGGAGAAGGCTTCTATGACTTTCTGCAAAGGAATGCTTTGTGGTAAGGAAGTTGTTGTTGTGCGGAGTGGAATCGGGAAGGTAAATGCAGCAATCTGTGCACAGATCCTTGTAGATAGATTTGGAGTAGATCTTTTGATCAATACGGGAATTGCAGGATCTTTAAATGCAGCCATTGATATTGGCGATATTGTGATTTCCAAAGATGCGGTACAACATGATGTGGATGCATCCACATTTGGGGATCCGGTCGGTCAGGTTCCAAACATGGATGTTCTGGCATTTCCGGCGGATGAAAGACTTGCAAAGCTTGCGAAAGAAGCAAATGAAGAGGCAAATCCAGATATTCATACATTTACAGGGCGGATCGCCAGTGGAGATCAGTTTATCGCAGAATCGGAAGTAAAGCAGAGGATTATTGAGCGATTTGGCGCAGATTGTGTGGAAATGGAAGGTGCGTCCATCGCGCATGCGGCATATTTGAACAAAATTCCGTGTGTCATTCTTCGAGCAATTTCGGACAAAGCCGACAACAGTGCGGAGATGGACTATCCTGCATTTGAGCAGAAGGCAATCGAGCATTCTGTAAGGCTTGTACAGAATCTGCTTCCACGTTTATAAGAAAAAAGCAAAAGACAGAATGGGAAAAGAAAAACGATTCTGTCGAATTTTGATGAACGATTCAAGAGTCGCTCCTCTTTTTCTTCGGACATTCCTGGTCTATAATGAACGCAGAATCAGTAATGAGAAGAAAGAAGAAGGAGGGACTCTTTTATGTTCAAGACAATGTTAGACACACAGATGATTTTTTATCTAATGGGGGTGATCGGAGGAATTGGGATACTCAGTAAACTGGTTTCGGAAGGGACACTTCGGAGTTTGGTGAAGGCTGCAGAAAATATGTCAAAGAGCAGTCATCGCTTTATGAAGCTTGTTCGTGCAAAATTTGAACATGCATGTATGGTCAGTGACAAGGTGGACAATGTAGGTGCATTTGTAGAAAAATTTATTCATGAATATCGGTCTGTAGGTTTGCGGCTGCATACATGGCAGCAGCTGGAGCGGCAGTCGATGAGATTTGTCGGGATTTTGGGGCTCATAGGGGCATTGCTTAGTTACAGTATTTATGGAATGGGAGAGCAGGCATTTCGGTATGGTGCGTTTGGAGCGATTGAAATGGTACTTCTGTTTTTGATTTGTCAGGCAACGGATGAAAAATATAAAGTGGAAATGCTTCATGTCTACATGGTGGATTATCTTCAAAATGTATGTGCACACCGGTATCAAAAAGCAGCGAGGCAGGAAATGCGGGGAGACAAGGAAGAAGTGCAGTCCGCTCAGCAGGTAGACGGTAACCCATCGGAGGAGTGGGATCGGCAGGAGAATCTGGCGCAGGCAAAGACTGAAGAACAGACTGTGGATCAAGCTCAAATGGAAATGCGGGAGAACAGAGGTGGAAAAGAGAAAGAATTATTTGCGGAAGCACAGCAGGAAGAGAGAAAATCTGAGGAAGTTATGGATAAAATGGAAAATGACCTGAAACGGGAGGCAATGATCCGGGATATCTTAGAGGAGTTTTTGGCTTGATAAACAGAGGACCATTTGATAAAATAAATATGATTATGAGGCATATTTAGAAGGAGAGGATAACGATGGCAAATAAAGTAAGATTTGACTATTCAAAAGCAAGCAAATTTATCAATGCGCATGAAGTAGAGTATATGAGTGAACTGGCAGTAGCTGCAAGAGAAAAATTAGTGTCCAAATCAGGGGCAGGAAATGATTTTCTTGGTTGGATCGATCTTCCGGTAGATTATGATAAAGAAGAATTTGCACGCATTCAGAAGGCGGCAGCAAAGATTCAGAGCGATTCAGAAGTGCTTCTTGTGATCGGAATCGGTGGTTCTTACCTTGGAGCAAGGGCTGCAAATGAATTTTTAGGGCACAGCTTTTATAATGTGATTTCCAAGGAAATGCGCAAAACACCTGAGATTTATTATGTCGGAAACAGCATCAGCAGTACTTATATCAGACATCTGATCGATGTGATCGGAGACAGAGATTTTTCGATCAATATGATTTCAAAATCAGGAACAACGACAGAGCCGGCAATCGCATTTAGAGTATTCAAGGAATTACTTGAGAAGAAATACGGAAAAGAAGAGGCAGGAAATAGAATCTATGCAACTACAGATAAGGCGAGAGGAGCCTTAAAGAATCTTGCAACAGAAGAAGGATATGAGACATTTGTTGTTCCGGATGATGTTGGAGGACGTTTCTCTGTTCTGACAGCAGTAGGTCTTCTTCCGATCGCAGTTAGTGGAGCTGATATTGAAAAGCTGATGGAAGGTGCACAGGCAGCAAGAAAAGAGGCTCTGGAAGCGGAGTTCTCAGAAAACAGTGCGTTACAGTATGCGGCAATCCGTAATATTTTACTTCGCAAAGGAAAAGCAGTTGAAATCGTAGCAAATTATGAGCCAAGCCTTCACTATGTTTCAGAGTGGTGGAAACAACTTTACGGGGAGAGCGAAGGAAAAGACCAAAAAGGAATTTTCCCGGCAGCAGTAGACCTGACAACAGACTTACATTCTATGGGACAGTTCATTCAGGATGGAAGCCGAATTTTATTTGAGACCGTTTTAGATGTGGAAACTGCAAAAGAAGAGATTCTGATCAACGAAGAGCCGGTGGATCTTGACGGATTAAATTATTTGGCAGGAAAGTCTGTGGACTTTATCAATAAGAGTGCGATGAATGGAACAATTCTTGCTCATACAGATGGAAATGTTCCAAACTTGATGGTACATATTCCGGAGCAGAATGAATTTTATCTCGGACAGTTATTCTATTTCTTTGAATTTGCCTGCGGTGTGAGCGGATATTTATTAGGAGTGAATCCATTTGACCAACCGGGCGTAGAAAGCTATAAGAAAAACATGTTTGCGCTTCTTGGAAAACCTGGGTTTGAAAAAGAACGTGAAGAATTATTAAAGAGATTATAATTAGGAAACGACAGAGGAAGTGGCAAGTTGTTATCAAGACAGATATTACAGAGAACGATCAATGAGATGAAAGAAATTGTGGCAGCAGAAATATCTTTATGGAATGCAGAAGGAATGATTGCTGTGAAAACGTCAGGGGCAGATGAGAGCGCCAAGGAGCAAGTTAAAATCTATCTTTCCAAATGGAAAGAGCAGATGGAGGAAGACGCGGAAGAACTCTCAGAGGCGGTTGAGGAGAAGGCAGCATTTTTTCCAATCTTGAACCATATGAATGAATTGGAATATGTTCTGATGATCCATGGAGTTTGGGATGACATAAAGGTGATCGGCCGGTTGTGTGTAAGTCAGATCAGAAATTTGATCATGGCTTACCATGAACGGATGGATAAGAATAATTTTCTGCAAAATCTTCTTCTTGACAATTTTCTTCTGGTAGATATTTATAATAGGGCAAAAAAGCTCGGAATCGCAATTGAAGCACGGAGAGTTGTTTTTCTGATTGAGCCTAAAAAAGAAGGAGACAGCATTGTTATGGAGACAATGCGCGGGCTCTATGCGACGGGAACAAAGGATTTCATTACGGCGGTAGATGAAGGACATATTATTTTTATCAAACATCTCGAGGTGACAGACGGGTATAAGGAGATCAATGATATTGCAAAGACGATCACCGATACATTGAGCGCTGAGGCGATGATGAAAGTGCGTGTTGCCTATGGAACTGTGGTGGAAGAGTTAAAAGATGTTTCTAAGTCTTATAAAGAGGCTGCAATGGCGCTGGATGTGGGAAGAATTTTTTACAGTGAACGAACGATACTGGCATACAATGAGCTTGGAATCGGGAGGCTGATCCACCAGCTTCCGGTCTCACTGTGCGAGATGTTTCTGCAGGAAGTATTTAACGGAGACGCTTTTGAGCAGTTTGATGAGGAGACTTTGGTTACCGTGTATAAGTTCTTTGATAATAATCTGAACGTATCGGAGACAGCAAGACAATTATATATTCACAGAAATACACTTGTGTACCGTTTGGAAAAGATTCAGAAATCGACAGGGTTGGATGTGCGTGTGTTTGATGATGCACTTACATTTAAGATTGCGATGATGGTTGCAAGTCATATTAAAAAATAAAAAAGATATTCCGAATAATTTGGAAGCGTAGAACAGAAAGCTGCGTTTCTAAATGTTTGGAATATTTTTTTGTCTGCCAGCGTATAGAGGAAGTAAAAATGAATAGAAGGATATTTGCAAACAACTCTAGTCAATGCTCTTCCCATTTGTTATAATACTTGTATTGTAAAAATAATGGAGGGATTTTATTATGGCACATCAGAATCATGAATATCACGAATACATCGTGGAACAGACTGAGAAAGTGATCGGGATCGACAGCCCGACAGGTTATCATTACAATGTACAGAAATATCTTGTAGATACAATACAGGCGATGGGGTTTGAAGTTCGTACGCTGAGAAAAGGCGGTGTAATTGCAAATCTTGGCGGAGAGGGGAATCCGTTGATGATGCTTGCACATGTAGATACGTTAGGCGCATTTGTACATTATATTAAAGGGAATGGACGTCTTGCAATTTCCAATGGGACATTGAACCCAAATAATATTGAGACAGAAAATGTGCGTGTTATTACAAGAAGTGGTGCGGTGTATGAGGGAACAATCCAGCTTGAGAATGCTTCTGTGCATGTAAATCCAGATGTCAACGCAGAGCGTAAATTTACAAATCTGGAAGTAGTTCTTGATGAAGATGTCACTTCCAAGGAAGACGTAGAGAAATTGGGCATTTGTGCCGGAGATTTTCTTGCGGTAGAACCAAGATTTCAAGTGACAGAAAAAGGATATATTAAGAGCCGTTTTCTGGATGATAAGGCTTCTTCGGGAGTTCTTCTTGGAATCGCAAAATATGTGAGCGAGCATCCGGGATGTCTGAAGAGAAATGTACAGCTGTTCTTTACGACATTTGAAGAGATTGGACATGGGGCGTCAGCAGGAATCCCAGAGGAGATTGAAGATCTTCTGGCAGTGGATATGGGATGTGTCGGGGATCATCTGGCATGTACGGAAAAACAAGTATCCATCTGTGCAAAAGACAGTTCCGGAGCATATCATTTTGAGATGACAAATGAGCTGATCGAAGTGGCAAAGGAACATGGAATCGATTATGCAGTTGATATTTATCCATCTTATGGATCCGACGCAGGAGCAGCGCTTAGATCTGGTAAGGATGTAAGATATGCATTGATCGGACAAGGAGTATATGCTTCACATGGATATGAGAGAACACACAAAGACGGCATGAAACAGACATTCGAACTTGCTTTGAATTATGTTCTGAAATAAGATAAGGCAGGGAAATGAATGATGCAAAAGAAACATGAGTCTGATCTGACAAGGAAAGAGAAGTGGCAGTTAGAGAGGGAAAAAGTAGCTTCGATGAGCTGGAAGAAGCGAATCGAATATTTCTTCACTTATTACAAATGGGTACTTGTGGTGGCAGTGGCAGTGATTGCACTTGGAGTGTTTGGGGTAAACTGGTACAAGAACTTGCAGAAAGAAGAGTTATTAAATGTAGTAATCGTCAATTCTTCTGCACCGAGTACAGAAAATCTAAATGAAGATTTGCGGAAAGCACTGAAAATCAAAGACAAGAATCAGATTATCACGATCGATACTTCCGTCTATACCGGCGAGGGAAATCAGACGACATATAACAGTACGATGAAGCTATCTGTTGTAATGGGGGCAAGAACCGCGGATATTTTTGTTTGTGATAAAGAAACATTTGCAACATACGATCAGGATGGTGTTTTTTTAAGTGTAGAAGAGTTAATGGGAAGTGAATTTTGCGAAGAACATGCAGAGGAGGTTGGAGAAAATTATATGCTTGCCAACCAAAGTAAGCTCGCAGAGGAATATGGAATCGTTGGGTATGAAGATGCGTATATCGGAGTATTTTCTTACACGGAACATCGAGAACATGCGAAAGCATTTGTAGAATTTCTATTCGAGTAAATTGTTTGCTTAGCGGCGATGTGATTCAGGAAAAGAGTGAAAAGACAGTCAGGATTTCAAAAGTCTGTAGATCAGATTTTTGAAAAACTGGCTGTCTTTTTATTTGATAGAAATTCATTGGAAACTCCCAATTTTTACAATGGCTTTGGAGCCTGTTCCTGAAATTTATTCTACCATAAGAAAGATGGGAAACAAAGACAATTCCAGGATGAATCTGGAAAAGACAGCGGTAGTACTTAAAAGTATTTTGGCAGGAGAGTATTTTGGAGTGGAGATTTGACCGGGGATTATGGAAAAAGAGAAGAAAATTGTTAAAATGTAAGGATATAGCAATATTTATAATATTGTAAACAAGATTTGCGTAGATTTGCTTATGAGAAGAAGTTATACTAGATTTAGAAAAATGCGAATTTTTTAGAAAAGGAGAAACATTATGGGTAATGAAAACACAAGAGGAAGGGTAACGATCCCGACAGATGTTGATGTTGTACCAGAGACACTGGAATTACTGGAGCGCTGGGGGGCAGATGCGATTCGTGATTGTGATGGAACAGACTATCCGGAAGGATTAAGAGATGTAGATGCAAAAGTGTATTCTACTTATTATACAACAAGAAAAGATAATGAGTGGGCAAAGGCAAACCCGGATGAGATTCAGCAGATGTATATTATGACTTCTTTCCATACAGCAGTGGAGGAAGAGCTTTCGATTCATTTGATGGATCATTTATATCCGGATATGCTGAAGGTAAATTCTCATGATGATATCAAGCGCTGGTGGGAAGTAATCGACCGTACTACAGGGGAAGTTGTTCCGACAGATAGTTGGTCTTACAGTGAAGAGACTGGTGATGTGACGATTCATGGAGCAAAGGCATTCCATGATTACACCGTAAGCTTCCTTGCATACATTATGTGGGATCCGGTACATATGTACAACGCAGTTGTCAATGACTGGAAAGATGTGGAGAAGCAGATCACTTTTGATGTGCGTCAGCCTAAGACAAAAGAATTTTCCATGAAACGTCTCCGCAAGTTTATCGAGGACAATCCACATGTAGACGTCATTCGATATACAACATTCTTCCATCAGTTTACATTGATCTTCGATGAACTGGCAAGAGAAAAATATGTAGACTGGTACGGATATTCTGCATCTGTCAGCCCGTATATTTTAGAGCAGTTCGAGAAGGAAGTTGGATACAAATTCAGACCAGAGTATATTATTGATCAGGGATATATGAACAACCAGTACCGAATTCCGTCAAAAGAATTCAAGGATTTCCAGGCATTTCAGAGAAGAGAAGTTGCAAAACTTGCCAAAGAGATGGTAGATATCACGCACGAGATGGGAAAAGAAGCAATGATGTTCTTGGGAGACCACTGGATCGGTATGGAGCCGTTTATGGACGAATTCAAATCCATCGGACTGGATGCGGTTGTAGGAAGTGTCGGAAATGGTTCTACACTCCGTCTGATCAGCGATATTCCAAATGTGAAATATACTGAGGGACGTTTCCTCCCATATTTCTTCCCAGATACTTTCCACGAAGGCGGAGATCCGGTCAAAGAGGCGAAGGTGAACTGGGTAACAGCAAGACGTGCAATCCTTAGAAAACCGATCGATCGAATCGGATACGGCGGTTACTTAAAGCTTGCACTGGAATTTCCGGAATTTATCGATTATGTAGAAAGTGTATGTAAAGAATTCCGTACATTATATGAGAATATCAAAGGAACAACACCATATTGCGTGAAGACTGTTGCAGTACTCAACAGCTGGGGTAAGATGAGAGCATGGGGAAATCACATGGTACATCATGCTTTATATCAGAAGCAGAACTACTCTTACGCAGGAATTGTGGAGACGCTTTCCGGAGCGCCGTTTGATGTGCGTTTTATCAGCTTTGAAGATATTAAGACGAATCCGGCAGTTCTTGACGATATCGATGTTATCATCAATGTCGGAGGAGCTTACACTGCACACAGTGGTGGAGCTGCATGGGCGGATGAAGAGATCGTGACAGCAGTGAAGAGATTTATCTACAATGGCGGTGGATTTATCGGTGTTGGTGAGCCGACAGCTTATCAGTGGGAAGGACGTTATTTCCAGCTTGCAAGCGCACTCGGTGTAGAAAAAGAAAATGGATTTAACTTAAATACAGATAAATACAATTGGGAAGAACATGACCACTTCATCAAAGAAGACTGCACAAAGGACATCGACTTTGGGGAAGGTCAGAAAAATATTTTTGCACTAGACGGAACAACAGTATTAAGACAGATTGACAAAGAGGTGCAGATGGCAGTCAATGACTTTGGAGCAGGACGTTGTGTTTACATCAGCGGGCTTCCATACAGCTTCGAGAACAGCCGTCTTCTGTATCGTTCCATCCTTTGGTCTGCACATGACGAAGGAAACCTTCACAAATGGTTCAGTACAAACTTCAATGTTGAAGTGCACGCATATGTGAAGAATGGAAAATACTGTGTAGTAAATAATACTTATGAGCCACAGGATACAACAGTATACAGAGGAGATGGAAGCAGTTTCGATCTTCATCTGGATGCAAATGAAATTATCTGGTACGAAATCTAATAGATAATAGTAAGTCCCTCTGCATGATGACTGAACTGCAAGGGAAACACTCACATGGGATGAAAAGAACCTCCGGACGTCAGTAGATGACGGTCAGGAGGTTCTTTTCTTTTCTGCCATTGTTTTTTCTGTCCATGTTTTGATTCTGCTTTCCCAATGAATTTTAAAATGCTAATCTTAAAATACTAAATGCCATATTCTTTGAAAGATGACTATTAAATGCAGAAAACCATATCGATATACAAGAAAAAGAAATAGCAGAAAAATTAATGTGAATACAATCAGTAACACTTTTCGTTTTTTTGACATGTTGGCTCCTTTCCTATCTAAGTCGTTTGTAATTTACTTCCCCATATACTTTTATTTTTGGATCAGAAAAGATAGTTTCCCATACATCCACCTCCGCAATATTCTCTATATATAAAGAGTTTTTTGTTCCGATGGAAAAATAACAGAGCTAAACTTCTGACAGCGCTTTGATAGAAGATACATATTCAGACGGTGTCATTCCGGTAATCTTTTTAAACTGTCTGGAGAAATAGTGGATTGAAGAATAGCCGAGTTTTTCTGAAATCTGTGTGAAATTCATTAAATCTGTACGCATCATTTGCTTTGCAGCATCGATTTTCATATTGGAAAAATATTCAATCACACCAAGTCCGGTTTTCTGTTGGAAAATCTTTTGTAGCTGCGAGCGGCCAATCATATTGTCGCGGCAGATCTGCTCAATCGTCAGGTGCAGACAGAGATTTTTTTCCATATAAGCAAGCACACGGTTAAACACTTCGGAATTGCCTTTGGAGGCGATCACTTTTGGAGTCGAAGAAGGACTGTCCTGCCTGCGGCGTAACAGATGGAGCAGAAAATGTTCCAGATGGATTCGGATAAATTGCTCTGCGCCAAATGGCGGTTGCTTGTATTTGGTCATTTCAGTCAGGTAGGGGTCATCCAGCCGACAGTTGAACAGCGACTTTGCTTCTTTTACAATTTCGCCGAGCAAAATTTTCTCTGTCTCATCGAGGGAGAGAATCTTTCCCTCGAAAAACTGCATCACGGCATCATTACATTCAAAGGAAATAACAACAAGGTTCGGAGCAGAGCTTCCGGTCGCCTGTAGTCTGTGAAATTCATTTGGTTTGTGAAAGGCGACCTCCCCTTTTTTTAAACGTGCATGGATACTTTCCATATAAATATCAATCTCACCTTTGTCAACGAAGACAAATTCCCAGAAATTGTGGGACTCTCCGGCGAAAGAGAAATCGCTCATATATTCAAAATAATGGATGGTGAATACTTCGTGGATGGATATGGTGTCCGTCAGAAGTGTTCCTTTGTACATCATATTAAACCTCCTGCCTCATTTTGTGAGTCCATACTCTTGCGGTATTTGTTCGGAGAAAGCCCGGTTTCTTTTCGAAATACCTGCGAAAAGTAGGATTGAGAGGAAAAACCGACGACGGAAGCAATCTTTGCAATTGGGAAATTGGTAGTGCCAAGCAGATGTTTTGCCTCAGAAATCCGCTTCTCAATCAGGTAGTTGATCGGGGAAACTCCTTTATAATTTTTAAATGCATGTACCAGATAATATTTGTTCAGATACGTCAGGTCACTGAGTGTCTGAAGTGTGATATCTTCTTTGAAATGTTCATCCAGATACTGTTCGATGAACCGACATTCCTTTGTGATCTTCTTAGTCGGAGCAACGGACAGTGTTGTCTGTGTCTGACGAGTGATATTCCAGATGATCAGCTCCAGAAGATTCTGGCAGATGGATTCAAAATTTTCTTCTTTTTTCCGCACCTCTTTGAGCAGCATTTTCAGGTAAAAATGGAGCTCCTCGCGGTAGTGAAAGAAATTATGAATCGTATAATTAGTAAATTCGTCCTTGTCCGTAAATTGCAGTCCGTTGATCCCAAGGACAATGTATTCAAGAGGAGTGCCGGTTCCGCCTGATTCTGTGTGGGAAACATTCGGATTGACAATGATCAGATCATTTTCTTTGACCGGGAAACACTCGTTCTCAATTGTAAATTTTCCGGTTCCGTGGGTAATAAAAAACAATTCGGTAAAATGATGCGTATGTGCAAGGCTGTGCCAGTCCTGCTCATATTTTGCTTCTGTGATATAGAGCAGATGGACATCGATTTTTTTGGAATTTTTCTCTTCCAGGCGATAATTTTGATTACTCATAATAGGTCTCCTTTGGGTTTATTATATAGATGTTTGTTGAAAAAAGCAATAAACGAATCGGTGTCATTTACAAGCTTGCTGTCAGATAGTATAATCCGTGTAATGAGGAGGAGAAAACATTATGAACTATCTTTCATTTTTAGTAAAACCTGCATCATCCCTATGCAATTTGAAGTGTCCGTACTGCTTCTATGAGGACATCAGTAATAGGAGAGAACGTCCATGCAGTGGGAAAATGAAGCCGGAAATCATGCGGAAATTGATTGACCGTGCCATTGCAGAAACGGAGGAAGATGCACAGATTACATTCGCATTTCAAGGTGGGGAGCCCACCCTTGCGGGGCTGGAGTATTATAGACAATTTACAGAGTATGTCCGTGAAAAAAAGGGGGCACGCACAGTACGATATGCCATTCAGACAAATGGTACGCGGATAGATGAGTCGTGGGCACGGTTCTTTCGAGAAGAAGAATTTCTCGTGGGTGTTTCGTTGGACGGGTATGAATCTAACACAAACCGTTTTCGGGTAGATCAAGAGGGAAAGGGAATGCATGCGCAGATCATGCAGGGAATCCGGCTGCTGGAACAATATAAAGTGGCATATAATATTCTTACTGTACTGACACCACGGCTTGCGGCGCATCCGGAAGCATATTATCATTTCTTGAAAGATCAGGGATTTTCTTATGTGCAGTGTATTCCGTGTCTTGGAGAATTCCCAGAACAGCAACAGAGCGCAGTGACTGGAAATGATCAGGAACTAAAGCCAGAACAGTACGCCGAATTTTATAAGCGGTTCTATCGTCTCTGGCTGGATGATTATGTGCATGGAGATTACATGAGTGTGACTCTGTTTGATAATTTGCTGTTGATGTTGTCTGATCGCCCTCCGCAACAGTGTGGAATGCTTGGATTCTGTACAGCGCAGCTTGTGGTGGAGGCAGACGGCAGTGTATATCCGTGTGATTTTTATGTGTTGGATCAGTATTGCTGCGGAAATCTGCAAGATCAGACACTTCAGGAACTTTTATATAGTGAAGCGATGAAAAACTTTATTCAGGAAGAAAGACAGATAAAAAAAATCTGTGAGACATGTCCATTCTGGAAAATCTGCCGCGGTGGCTGCAAGAGACAGAATGGAACCTATCTCACAGAAGAGTGGTGTGGTCACAGAGAATTTCTGATGGAGGCATATCCGACATTGTTCCGGATTGCACAGACACTTTGAAAGACTCTGTGATTATTTTTTAAAAGTAGCAGAACACAGCTGGAAATCAAGATTTCCAGCTGAATTCTTATAGAATATGAGATAAATTTGCGACCGGTGTACAGCCGCTTTGGAGTGAGACTCCGTCGCTGTATCCCTCTTCGCGGCCATCGAGTTCTTGAATCAGAAGAGCGCGAAGATAGGCGATCCGAGCCTGATATGCTTCATCGGTGATTGCATTGTGTTCTTCCCGCGGATCTTTTCTCAGATCAAAGTACTGTTCAGTATTTTTCTCGCTGTACCAAATATATTTATCAGTCTCGGTCACGATAAAATGACTGGACAGACCGGAGTGGAAGCTGTGTTCTCCGTGCAGATACTCGCGGTTGTTTTGTTCTTCTTTCGGCTTTCCGACAATCTCTGGCATCAGAGAGAAGCCGTCCACACCCTCTGGAACCGGGATACCTGCAAAATCGAGGAGTGTTGGAAGGATATCGCGCAGTTCTGTGATCGTATTGCTGCGAATCGGTTTGGAAGGGCATACATTTTTGCCGACGTGGAACAGAAGTGGGATATGTGTGCTTCCTTCGTAGGCAAATACTTTTCGGTACAGGTGATGATCAAAGAGTAGTTCCCCGTGATCGGACAAGAAGAGAATCACAGTGTTGTCATATTCTCCGCTTTCCATCAGTGCAGAGAGAAGCCGTCCGATCTGGTGGTCGACATGTGTGATGCAGGCATAGTATCCCGCCATTGCATTGTGTTGCTGTTCGGCATCGTTGCAGCCGTAGATAGAGTCTTTCCTATATCCGAACTGTTCGGTACTTGCGGTGTCATCCCAGTCGCCGCAGGCAGGTGCCCTAAGTTCTTTGTCTTTGTACAGATCGAAGTAGGATGCCGGCGCATCAAAAGGCTGGTGCGGACGGACATAGGAGCTCATCAGGAAAAATGGTCTGGTGCGATCACGTGTTTCTAAGAAGCGGATACTTTCTTCCGTCACCCAGTTTGTCGGATGCAGCCGTTCTTCATAGATCCACGGGTGGGTCACCCAGGAGTTGCATTCCGGTCCGCTGGCATTGAAATCCGCATGGGATCCGAGAGCATTTTTTAAATCATAAAGATAGTCATCAGTCACCGTCTGATGCTGAAAATGCGGAATGGAGGCATCCCGGTAATATCCAAGATAGCCATCGTGCAGACGCAGTCCTTGGAACCCGCAATGTTTTCTCACCGGATGTACATGCATCTTTCCAACACACTGTGTCTGGTATCCGTGTGTACTGAACTCTTCTGCGAGCATGTGATCGTAGTTCCAGTCAATACCATCCTCATATCCGACACGTCCGTGGTGCTCTTGACTTTTCCCGGTAAAAAGCGCAGCTCTTGCAGGGATACAGCTTGGACAGGAGGAATAGGCGCGGTCAAAAAAGGCACCATCAGAAGCGAGCGTGTCAAGGTAAGGTGTCTTGACGTCCGGATGTCCGGCATAGGAAAGACAGTCTCCACGAAACTGGTCACACATAAGAAGTAAAATGTTTGGTTGTTTCATCATTTTTTCCTTTCATATTATTGCATATTTTTCGGTTACCAATGCAGGCAGCTTTTGATACAATCATAAACACTGGGAAAAAGAAAAGCAAGAAAGAGTTTTTTATTAATTTCATATTTTTAGCTTTGAGAGCAATATACATAAAAATGAGAACAACATTAATATAGAAAAAATGACGGATGTAGTGTAGAATATAGTGTATAAAGTGAACGAAATAAACAAAAGGAGGAGTTCAGTTATGAAAATGAAAAAAGTAACAGCGCTTTTACTTACAGTTGCAATGGCTGCTACTATGCTTGCAGGATGCGGAAGTAAAGAGGAAAAAGCAGAAGGCAAGAAAGAAGATGGAAAGACAGTCCTGAAATTTGCTGCATTTGAAGGTGGTAACGGAGCTGAGATCTGGAAGAATATCGAGAAAGCATTTGAGGAAGAACACAAAGATGTAGACGTAGAATTACACCTTTCTTCTGAGCTTGATAAAGATTTACAGAAAGACTTTAAGAACGGAAATGTTCCAGATGTTGTATACTACAACTTAGGTCAGGAGAGCGGATTCGTAGAGACCATGTTAAAAGAAAAAGCAATCGCTGACATCTCAGATGTATTTGATGATGAGTTAAAAGGTAAATTAGTAGGTGGTATTACAGAGAATGCTGCGGCACAGCCATACGGTGACGGAAAAGTTTACCTTGCTCCGATCATTTATACACCAACAGGATTATGGTATAACAAAGACTTATTTGAAGGACCAAATAAGAAATACGATCTTCCGACAACATGGGACGAGTTCTTTGCACTTGGAGACAAAGCAAAAGCTGACGGAATTTCTTTATTTACATATCCACAATCAGGATACTTCGATGCAACAATGTATCAGATGTTAGCACAGGCAGGTGGAATTGATTTCTACAACAAAGCTGTAAACTATGATGAAAAGACATGGACATCTGAAGAAGGAAAGAAAGTTGTTGATACAATCGCAAAACTTGCTTCACCAGATTATATCCAGGCAGATACAGTTGCAAATGCAAACTCAGACGGTGGATTCAAGATCAATCAGCAGAACGTGATCGACGGAAAAGCATTATTTATGCCAAATGGTAACTGGGTAATCGGGGAGATGGCAAACTCTACTCCGGAAGGATTCAACTGGGGAATGATGGCACCTCCGAAGTTCAATGCAGATGAAGATAACTACATCTACACATTCACAGAGCAGATGTGGATTCCTGCGGATGCAGAAAATATGGATCTTGCAAAAGAATTTGTAAAATTCATGTACTCTGATACAGTTGTTGATTTAATGCTCAACAACAAAGTAGTGAACAAAGAGACAAATGAAGAATCAGCAGCTCCAATCGTATCACCGGTTCTTGGTGCATCAGACAAGCTGGAAGATGGAACAATCAAAGATACTTATACACTGGCATCTTCTAACGGATACGAAGCAGTTGCAGGTACATGGGCTACAACAAAACCAATTGATGGATTTGATATGAAAGCAACAGTTTATGGTGCAATCGATGCTCTGAATACAGGAGAGATGACAGCAGATCAGTATCAGAAACAACTGGTAGATGCATGGGAGAAATTATTAGAAAACGTAGAATAATTATCCAGATAAGTTATAGTTAGTCAGAACGGTGAGTTATCAGGGCTCACCGTTTTTTAAGGAGAAAGATAAGCTTATGAACAGAAAACGATCAGAACGAAGATTTGTCTTTGCATGTCTGGCACCGGCAGTAATCTTGATGGTTCTCTTTATTTTCATTCCTACAATCAATGTATTTCGGATGTCCTTATACCGCATGGGAGGAATTACGAACAAACAGACATTCATAGGACTGGAGAACTTTAAAACACTGCTGGGGGATAAGAATTTCCTTCAGGCAATGCAGAATACAATATTGATTATTGTGTTAGTAATGATCTGCACGATCATTCTTGCTGTATTATTTGCAGCATTGTTAAACAGAGGAACTTTTAAGGGAAAGAACTTTTTCCGTGTTATTTTTTACATTCCGAATATTTTATCCATCGTTGTTATTGCGGGTATCTTTGGAGCGATTTATAACCCGAGTACAGGTCTTCTCAATACATTCCTGAAAGCGATTCATCTTGATGGACTGGCACGTCAGTGGATGGCAGAGCCGAATATTGTGATCTATTCTGTAATCTTTGCGCTGATCTGGCAGGCAATTGGATACTACATGGTAATGTATATGGCAAGTATGGCAGCAATTCCACCGGATTATTATGAGGCGGCATCTCTGGATGGAGCGACAGAGATCCAGATGTTTTTCAAGATTACATTCCCTCTGATCTGGAGCAATATTCGTACTACATTGACATTCTACATCATCAGTACGATCAACTTAAGCTTCCTGTTTGTCCAAATTATGACAAACGGAGGACCGAATGGAAATACAGAAGTGGCGCTGAACTATATGTATAAGCAGGCATACACAAACGGTTCTTATGGATATGGTATGGCGATCGGTGTTGTGATCTTCCTGTTCTCATTTATTCTGGCAGGAATTGTAAATAAGATCACAGACAGAGAAGTTTATGAATTTTAGGAAAGGAGAGCAGATATGGAAAAAATTAATAAACATAAAAAACCAAGCAGTTATATTTATAAGCTGTTCATCTATGTAGCTCTTCTTGCACTGGCAATTTCTATCATTATTCCGGTAGCATGGGTATTCATGGCAAGTTTGAAGAAGAACTCAGAGTTTATCGGGGGAGATGTAAGTCCGTGGGCACTTCCGAAAGAATTTTTTGTACAGAACTTTGTTGTGGCATTCCGCGATGCGAACATGGGAACGTTTTTCTTAAATTCTGTGATCGTTACTGCAACAGCATTGATCCTCCTGTTACTTCTTGCACTTCCGGCATCTTATGCACTGTCAAGATTTAACTTCAGAGGGAAAAAGATTCTGAACATTGCATTTATGGCAGGACTTTTCGTCAACATCAGTTACATTGTAGTACCGATCTTCCTGATGCTCAGTGATGCAAATAAATTGCTCGGGGTAGATTTCTTCCTGAATAACAGGTTTATCCTGGCGCTTGTCTATGCATCGAGTGCACTGCCATTTACAGTGTATCTTTTGAGCGGATATTTCCGGACATTGCCGAAAGGATTTGAGGAAGCGGCATATATTGACGGATGCGGATACTTTAAGACGATGACAAAGATCATGGTGCCGATGGCAAAACCAAGTATCATCACAGTAATTTTATTTAACTTCTTATCATTCTGGAATGAGTATATCATTGCCTATACATTGATGGATGGAAATGATACGCTGGCGATGGGACTGAAAAATCTGATGGCAGTAGAAAAGACAGCTACCAACTACGGTATTATGTATGCCGGACTTGTGATTGTTATGCTGCCGACATTGATCTTATACATCATGGTACAGAAACGTCTGACAGAGGGTATGACTCTCGGCGGACTGAAAGGTTAGGAGGGACTGGCAATGAATAGTAGTACAGTAAGAAATATTATCATGTGTGTTGCATTTGTTATTTTCCTTGCTATGATCATCGTTGGTCAGAGACATATTTCTGTATCCGGACTTGCGATGGAGGTCATCGGATTGATCGGACTTCTGACACTTTTGTTCGTATATAACCACAGATACAAATAGAAGAGAATATGCTGGAATCTAAGAACGGATTCCGGCATATTTTTTTTGGAGGAACTGCATTCCTTTTTTTAAAAATATGAGTTATATTAATGTAAGAAGATTATATAAAAGGAAAGAAAGGCATAGACCTTGAAAGGAGACGATTGTGCAAACATAGAAAGAAATTGACTAAAGATTTTTTAAAAAACATCAGGTAGAATAGTAGATAATACAAAACAGAAGTGATAGATGAACAGGAGGTAGTTCAAAATGAAAAAACCAGTATTAGTAATTATGGCAGCCGGAATGGGAAGTCGTTACGGCGGATTAAAACAGATTGACCCAGTAGATGAGCAGGGACATATTATTATGGATTTCTCTATCTTCGATGCAAAGAGAGCAGGATTTGAGAAAGTCGTATTTATCATCAAAAAAGAAAATGAGGCAGATTTTAAAGAAGCAGTCGGAAAACGTATGGAAGAAGTGATGGATGTTGCTTATGTATTCCAGGATCTTCACAACATTCCGGAAGGATTTGAAGTGCCGGAAGGACGTGTGAAACCTTGGGGAACTGCACATGCCGTATTAAGCTGTATCGATGAAGTGGACGGACCATTTGCGGTAATCAATGCAGATGACTACTATGGAAGAGATGCATTCCAGAAAATCTATGACTTCCTTTCTACTCATGAGGACGATGACAAGTTTCGTTATACAATGGTCGGATATCAGCTGGAAAATACATTGACAGAGAACGGACATGTAGCCCGCGGGGTATGTACGACAAATGAGGCAGGCGAGCTTGTAAAAGTAGAAGAGCGGACAAGAATCGAGAAAAAAGGTGACGGTGCTGCCTATACAGAAGATGAGGGAGCAACCTGGACAGATCTTCCGAAGGGAAGCATTGTGTCTATGAATATGTGGGGATTCACAGCAAGCATTCTGCAGGAGATCAAAAATGGATTTGCTTCTTTCTTAGAGGAAGGATTAAAGACGAACCCTCTGAAATGTGAATACTTCCTTCCGACAGTTGTCAGCAATCTGCTGGAAGAAGACCGCGCAACTGTATCCGTACTGACATCTGCAGATAAATGGTATGGAGTAACTTATAAAGAAGATAAGCCAGTCGTAGTAGCTGCGATCAAACAGATGAAAGAAAATGGATTATATCCGGAAAAATTGTGGGGAGAAGAGTAAGATCATGGGAATGGTATCAAACAGACAAAAAGACGAAGCAATTGCAAATTTTAGATTTGAAGGGGTTCTGATCGATGAGCGTCCATATGGAAGTGGACATATCAATGATACATTCCTTCTGACATTCGATATCTCAGGTATGGGACTTCTGCGTGTAATCTTACAGCGCATGAACAAAGAAATTTTTACACAGCCGGAAGAATTGATGGAGAACGTACTCGGTGTTACTTCTTACCTTCGTAAGAAGATCATTGAAAACGGTGGAGATCCGGAGAGAGAGACATTAAATATCATTCGCACAGTTGCAAACAGACCGTACTATGTGGATTCTCAAGGGGACTACTGGAGATGCTACAAATTCATCGATGGAGCTACCAGCTATGACCAGGTAGAAAAACCAGATGATTTCTATCAGAGCGCAGTATCTTTCGGTAACTTCCAGAGATTGCTTGCAGACTATCCGGCAGAGACTCTTCACGAGACGATCAAAGGATTCCATGATACAAAGGCACGTTTTGAAGTGTTCAAAAAAGCAGTGGAAGCAGATGTGTGCGGACGTGCAGCTTCTGTTCAGAAAGAGATTGATTTTGTTCTGGCACATGAAGATGTAGCTAACGTATTTGGAGATATGCTTGCGGCAGGAGAACTTCCACTTCGTGTGACACACAATGATACAAAATTAAATAACATTATGATCGACGATAAGACTGGAAAAGGAATCTGTGTGATCGACCTTGATACAGTTATGCCGGGACTTGCAATGAATGACTTTGGGGATTCTATCCGTTTTGGAGCAAGTACAGGAGCAGAAGATGAAATCGATCTGAGCAAAGTGTCCTGCGATATGGAATTATTTGATCTGTATGCGAAAGGATACATCGAAGGATGTGGCGGAAAACTTACAAAGAAAGAGATCGAGTTGATGCCAATGGGAGCAAAGGTTATGACATTTGAATGTGGTATGCGTTTCTTAACAGATTATCTTGAAGGAGATCATTACTTTAAGATCCACAGAGAACATCACAATCTTGACCGCTGCCGTACACAGTTTAAGCTTGTGGAAGATATGGAAGCAAAATGGGATATCATGCAGGAGATCATCAGGAAATATAATGTTTAAGTAAGAATGTTTCTTGAGAGTGTGTGGGAAATCCGTAGAGAAGATTTGAAAGAATTTGTGAGAAATAAGTTTAAAACAGAAAAAATGTTTTAAAACAAAAAATATAAAAAATAGTTGTACTGCCCGCAGTACGGTATTATAATAGAAGAAGAGAGAGATTTCTCATGTTACCCTACAAATCGTAAAAAACAGGAGGATACGAACATGGCAATTTTAGTAACAGGCGGAGCCGGATATATCGGAAGCCATACATGCATCGAATTAGTGAATGCAGGATATGACGTTGTTGTATTAGATAACTTATGTAATTCCAGCAAGGAATCTTTAAAACGTGTTGAGAAGATCGTCGGAAAACCAATCCCATTTTATGAGGCAGATATCCGCGATGCAGAGGCGTTAAAGAATATATTTGAGAAAGAAGATATCGATGCAGTCATTCATTTCGCAGGATTAAAAGCAGTTGGAGAATCTGTTGTAAAACCATTAGAGTATTATGACAACAACATTGCAGGAACACTGGTACTCTGCGATGCAATGAGAAATGCGGGAGTGAAGAACATTATCTTCAGTTCTTCTGCAACAGTATATGGAGATCCGGCATTTGTACCGATCACAGAAGAATGCCCGAAAGGACAGTGTACAAACCCATACGGCTGGTCGAAGTCAATGTTAGAGCAGATCCTCACAGATTTACATACAGCAGATCCAGAATGGAATGTCGTATTACTCCGTTACTTTAATCCGGTAGGAGCACATAAGAGCGGAACAATCGGAGAGAACCCAAAAGGAATCCCGAACAACTTAATGCCTTATATTACACAGGTGGCAGTTGGGAAGTTAGAGTGTCTCGGAGTATTCGGAGATGACTATGATACACATGACGGAACAGGTGTGCGCGACTATATCCATGTCGTAGACCTTGCACTTGGTCATGTGAAAGCATTGAAGAAGATTGAAGAGAAAGCCGGTGTATGCATCTACAACCTTGGAACAGGAAATGGATATTCTGTTCTGGATATGGTAAAAGCATTCAGCAAAGCATGCGGAAAAGAGATTAAATATGAGATCAAACCGCGTAGAGCCGGAGATATTGCAACTTGCTACGCAGACCCTGCAAAAGCAAAAGAAGAACTTGGATGGGAAGCTGAGAGAGGACTCGATGAGATGTGCGAAGACTCATGGAGATGGCAGTCAAACAATCCAAACGGATATGAAGCATAAAAAGATATGAGAATCTCATAGAGAGAAAGAGAGAAGACAAGCTCTGGTTACAGAGGGATTGGATTCTCTCTTTTTTTTGGTTCGAGCATTTTAGGAAGCAGATTGTCTGTCCAAGGATTGGTACTTCCATATCGGGGGGAAAAGTGGTATAATTTAACGGTAACTTTAGTTCTATTGAGGGTTAAAATATGAAGAAGGATATTCGATTAAAAGGACAGCTCCGCTTTTACATGCAGTGGCCGATCTTTATGCTGATCCTGCTCGTGGCGATGACCATCTGGATCTTTTTTACGAGCAGTCAGGCAGGAATCATGATGGCAATCATTGTGACAGTGTATGGAATCGGAGTAGGTGTGCTCTATATGTACAGTAAGTCGCTGATCATGGCAGACCTGGTACAGTTCGCAGCACAGTATGGTGTTGTTCAGAATACACTGCTGAAGGAACTTTCCATTCCGTATGCACTTCTGATGGATGATGGGCAGATTATATGGATGAATGACAGTTTCAAAGTAGTGACAGGGCAGGGCGACAAGGCGGAGAAGTATATTAATAAGGTCATCCCGGAACTGAACCGGGGCGTATTTCCAAAAGCGGAATCTGAGCAGGTGCAGCTGAATGTTATTTACAAGGAGAAGGAATATTCAGTAGCGATGCACAAAGTATCTGTGGAAGGATTTAGTGAGACAGAGGAACTTTTGCAGCTTCCAAAGGAGAAGGAATACTTTATTGCAATCTACCTGAAGGATGTCACAGAACTGAATAAGTACATTCGCGAAAATGATGCACAGAAGATGGTAGCAGGTCTGATCTACATTGATAACTTTGATGAAGTCATCGAGAGTGTTGAAGAAGTCAGACAGTCACTTCTGGTAGCGTTGATCGACCGGAAGATTAATCAGTATATTGCAAAGATTGACGGGATCGTCAAGAAAATGGAGAAGGATAAATACTTTATCGTGATTAAGAAAAAGTATTTCCAACAGTTGAAAGAAGATAAGTTTGCATTGTTAGAGGAGGTCAAGGGCATTAGCATTGGAAATGAGATGCCGGCGACACTCAGTATCGGTCTTGGGATGAGTACCGACACTTATGCACAGAGCTACAACTATGCCCGGGTGGCAATCGATCTTGCACTTGCAAGAGGGGGTGACCAGGCGGTTGTAAAGGATGCGAACAATATTATGTATTTTGGCGGAAAGCGCGAACAGGTGGCAAAGAATACGCGTGTGAAGGCGCGAGTCAAGGCAGAAGCGCTGCGGGAATTTATTGCCGCGAAGGATAAAGTCATTGTCATGGGACATAAGATCGGGGATGTAGATTCTTTTGGAGCGGCAATCGGTATTTATCGTGCGGCTACAATTATGGAGAAGAAAGTACATATCGTGATCAACGATATTACAAGTTCTGTCAGACCGCTGTATGAGCGTATCCGGGATAATGCGGCATACGATGAAGATCTGTTTCTTACTTCCTCTCAGGTGGAGGACGTGGTAACGGAAAATACGATGGTTGTTGTAGTCGACACAAATAAGCCGGAACTGACAGAGTGTGAGGAACTGCTTGGTATGACAAAGACGATCGTCGTGCTCGATCATCACCGGCAGGGAAGCAACAGCATTGATAATGCAGTATTATCTTATATTGAACCGTATGCATCTTCCACCTGCGAGATGGTCGCAGAAGTGCTGCAGTACATTGCGGATGATATCCGCATCAAGGCGGTGGAAGCAGACTGTATGTATGCGGGAATTATGATCGATACAAATAACTTTGTGAGCCGGACCGGTGTCAGAACCTTTGAGGCGGCTGCATTTTTGAGGCGCTGTGGTGCAGATATCACCCGGGTGAGAAAGATGTTCCGGGATGATATGGATTCGTATCGTGCAAAGGCGGAGACGGTGCGCAGAGCAGAGGTATACAGAGGTGAATTTGCGATTGCGGAGTGTCCGGGCAAAGGAATTGAAAGTCCGACGATCGTCGGAGCCCAGGCGGCGAATGAGCTGCTCAACATTGCGGGGATCCGTGCATCGTTTGTATTGACAGCATACAATGGGAAGGTGTATTTGAGCGCCCGCGCCATTGATGAGGTAAATGTTCAGGTGATCGCAGAACGTCTCGGCGGAGGCGGCCATATCAACGTAGCAGGAGCACAGTTTTCCGATATGGAAGTCGAGGAAGTCATTGGGATGATCAAAGGCACACTGGACGAGATGATAGAAGGAGGAGATATATAATGAAAGTAATTTTATTAGAAGATGTAAAGGCACTTGGGAAAAAGGGAGAGATCGTAAACGTCAATGACGGGTACGCAAGAAACTTTATCCTGCCGAAGAAATTAGGTCTCGAAGCAACTGGAAAGAATTTAAATGACCTGAAACTTCAGAAAGCGAACGAAGAAAAGATTGCGCAGGAGCAGTTAGAGGCTGCCAAAGCACTCGCAGAGAAGATTGCAGCAGGAAAAGTGACACTGCAGATCAAAGTCGGAGAAGGCGGCAGAACTTTCGGATCTGTTTCTTCCAAAGAAGTGGCACATGCAGTCAAAGAGCAGATGGGATATGATATTGACAAGAAGAAAATCCAGTTAAAAGAAGCAATCAAGACATTGGGAACACATATCGTTCAGGTGAAACTTCACACAAAGGTGACAGCAGATCTGAAAGTCGTTGTCACAGAAGCGTAGGTGGAACGCATGGAAGAGGCATTGATCAAGAGAGTCCTTCCGCACAGCCTCGAGGCGGAGCAATCCGTTGTCGGCGCAATGCTGATGGACAAGGATGCGATTATGACAGCGGCAGAAATCGTCAGCCGGGAAGATTTTTACCAGACGGCATATGGCATTCTGTTTGAGGCTATGGTGGAACTTTTCAATGAAGGGAAGCCGGTCGATCTGATCACCCTTCAGGAGCGTCTGAAAGAAAAGGATGTTCCGCCGGAAATCACCAGCCTTGAATTTGCAAGAGATCTTCTGACAGCGGTTCCGACTTCTGCGAATGTAAAATATTATGCAGAGATCGTCATGGAAAAATCGATGCTGCGGAAACTGATCAAGCTGAATGAGGAGATTGAGAACATGTGTTATCTCGGTCGGGATTCGCTGGAGGCGGTGCTTGAGACGACGGAGAAGAGAGTATTTGAGCTTGTACAGAAGAGAAATACTGGAGACTATGTTCCGATCAAGCAGGTCGTGTTAAATGCGTTAGATAAGATCGAGAAGTCTTCCAAGACAAAGGGAACCGTCACCGGAATTCCGACAGGGTTCATTGATCTTGATTATAAAACATCCGGCCTGCAGCCGTCTGATCTGATCCTCGTGGCAGCGAGACCGTCTATGGGAAAGACAGCGTTCGTGCTTAATATTGCACAGCATGTGGCATTTCGCAGCAATAAGACGGTGGCAATCTTCAGTCTTGAGATGTCCAAGGAACAGTTGGTGAACCGTCTGTTTTCTTTGGAGTCTCAGGTAGATGCACAGCTGCTCCGTACCGGTAATCTGAAGGATTCCGATTGGGAGAAGCTGATTGAAGGAGCTGGAGTCATTGGAAAGTCTAAGATGATCATTGATGATACGCCGGGAATCTCTATTTCAGAACTCCGCTCTAAGTGCAGAAAGTTTAAGTTGGAGCAAGGGTTAGACCTGATCATCATCGACTATTTGCAGTTGATGACCGGACGTGTAGGCGGACGTGCAGAATCCAGACAGCAGGAGATCTCGGATATTTCCAGATCATTGAAAGGACTTGCCAGAGAGCTGAATGTACCGGTTATTGCACTTTCTCAGCTGAGCCGTGCCGTAGAGCAGAGGCCGGATCATCGTCCGATGATGTCAGACCTTCGAGAATCTGGTGCAATCGAGCAGGATGCCGACGTGGTGATGTTTATTTACCGTGATGATTATTATAACAAAGATACAGATATGAAGAACATTGCAGAGATCATCATTGCGAAACAGAGAAACGGTCCGATCGGAACTGTGAATCTTGCGTGGCTTCCAAATTATACGAAGTTTGCCAATGCGACGAGAAAGCAGGAATAATGGCGAAACTTGCGATGGAAAGAGCAAAAGAACAGACCTTCAATATGTTATAATCTTTATAGGTTATTACATATTGGAGGTTATTTTTATGGGCGAAGTTCACTATATGATTTCAGAAGCTGCAAAGAGAGTCGGGGTGGAGGCACATGTGCTGAGATACTGGGAGGAAGAACTTGACCTTCCGATCGGCAGGACAGAGATGGGGCACCGGTACTATACAGAAGATGACATCCGTTTATTTCACTGCATTAAGGATCTCAAAGAGCAGAGCATGCAGTTGAGAGAGTTAAAGACCGTCATACCAGAATTAAAGAAAGCGCGGGAACAGAAGAAGAAAAAGCTGGCAGAGATGGAGGAAAGGGAGAACAGCAGAATGAGTCAGACAGAAGGACAGCTTGTCAAGGCACAGCCGGAAGTGGTGGATACGGACAAGTTTTTGCAAGTTCAGAGCTTTATCAGGGAGGCACTTCAGAAAGTTATCGTGGAGAATAATACGAAGCTTGCGCAGGAAGTCAGTCATACAGTTACAAAGAATGTACTTGGCGAGATGGAAACGTTGTTTCATCTGAAAGAGCAGAAAGAAGAAGAACATTACCGCAAGCTGGACAGCCTGATCAGACAGCAGCAGCAGATCAGACGCGAGAGTGTGAAGATATCACCGGTTGGAAAGTTGAGAAAATTGCTGGAAGGATAGCATGAAGTGAACAAAAGATGGAGTATAACATGATTTTTTAGGACAAGTTTATGCTGCAAAAAAGGGGACGGATCAGACATTACATCTGATCCGTCCCACTTTTTTGCCTATATACTTACTGGGCTATGTTGGCTGCCAGGCAGCCATATCTGAATTATTCAGCAGAGATAGCTCCTGTTGGACATTGTGCAGCACAAGCTCCACAGTCTACGCAAGCATCAGCATTGATTTCGTAGTGATCTGCTCCCTGAGAGATTGCTCCAACTGGACATTCAGCTTCGCAAGCTCCACAGCTTACACATTCATCGCTAATTACGTGTGCCATAGTATGTATCCTCCTTTTCTGTGGCAGAATGAACTCTGCCTATTTGTGTTTATTTTAATACAAATGAGCCAAATATACAAGTCTATTTTGTGCTCTGAATTTAATACAAAGAAAAAGAGTTTCAATCAGAGCACAAAAAGACTAGAAGACAACAGAACAGGGACCGGAACAATTTGTCTTAAAGTTCTTCCGACAGTTTGTTTAGACGCTGCTTTTCATGCTTATATGCAGCGAGAACAACACGTTTGGCAGCCTCTGCATCTTCTTTACTTGGTTCTGGAGTATCCTTTAACGGATAATCCATATGAAGGTTATCATATTTTGCCTTTCCCATAGAGTGGTAAGGAAGAATATCAAGCGCTTTGACATTGTTCAGTGTTCCGAGAAATGTGCCAAGTTGTTCCAGATATTCTTGATAGAAAGTGATGCCGGGAACAATCACATGGCGTACCCAGATCGGAATGTTTTGCTCATCGAGATAGCGTGCAAATGCCAGGATACGCTCATTGGAGTGTGCAGTCAGTTTCTTGTGTTCTTCTCCGTTGATATGTTTGATGTCAAGCATGATCAGGTCTGTGACCTGAAGGAGCTTTTCCAGCTTTTCCATAAATACTGCATTGGATGGCTGAAACATAATCCCAGAAGTATCGATACAGGTGTGGATATGATCTTTCTTCAGCTTTGTAAAGAGCTCGATCAGAAAATCCATCTGCATCATTGGTTCACCGCCTGTCACAGTCACACCGCCATGGCGGTAAAATGGGAGATTAGAGTAGAAGCCTTCGAGTACTTCCTCTACACTTTGTTGTTCTCCGATGTTTGGCTCCCATGTATCTGGATTGTGACAGTACAGACAGCGCATCGGGCAGCCCTGAAGAAAGATTACGTAGCGCAGTCCCGGGCCATCTACGGTTCCACAGCTTTCAATCGAATGTATATATCCTTTTGTCATAAAAGACACCTGCCTTTCAGTATGATAAAGTTCGGTATGAGAAAAGGCTGTCGCAGAATGGAAAGATCAGAAACCATTTCGGCGGCAGCCCCTTGAAGTCATTATTGCAATTCGATACGGAGAGCAGAACGTCCGATGACATAGACGATATGTCATCAGACGGATCCCTCTGCCGTTACATTACATTCCTTCGTGGAATGTACGGGAAATAACGTCGTCCTGCTGTTCTTTTGTAAGTTTGATAAAGTTTACAGCGTATCCTGAAACACGAACAGTTAACTGTGGGTAGTTTTCTGGGTGCTTCTGAGCATCTAATAATGTTTCTCTTGTAAATACGTTTACATTTAAGTGGTGTCCACCCTGCTCTACGTATCCGTCTAACATATTTACTAAGTTATCTACCTGCTGCTGATTTACTGCCATAGTGTTATCCTCCTTGATTTTGGTTTTTCTTTATCTGATTTTTGTATTGTCGGACAGATTATTCGTTGTCGATGCTGTCCATGATGTTTGGAATGTTGCAAGCCTGGTTTCCACATTCTTCGATTCTGTCAAGGTCAAGGTCACCTGCAAAGATCTTATCTTCTTTTCCAAGTGCTCCCGGAATGATAGAGAATGTGTTGGAAATTCCGTCCTGAGCATGTCTGAATGGAATCTTAGCTACAGATGCAAGGGAAGCTAATGCTCCGTGAGAATCACGTCCGTGCATTGGGTTTGCTCCTGGTGCTAAAGGTTCTCCAAGCTTTCTTCCGTCTGGTGTGTTACCTGTCTTCTTACCATATACAACGTTAGATGTGATAGTAAGGATAGAAGTTGTAGGAACACCGTGACGGTATGTGTGATGTTTTCTGATCTTGTCCATGAAAGAACGTACAACAGTTACTGCGATCTCATCTACATCATCATCGTTGTTACCGTATTTCGGGAAATCTCCCTCTACTTCGTAGTCTACTACTAATCCATCTTCGTCTCTGATCGGTTTTACTTTTGCATATTTGATTGCACTTAAAGAGTCAGCTACAACAGAAAGTCCTGCGATACCTGTTGCAAAGTAACGTTTTACTTCACGGTCATGAAGAGCCATCTGGATTTTTTCGTAGCAATATTTGTCATGCATGTAGTGGATGATATTTAATGTGTTTACATATAATTCAGCAAGCCATTCCATCATGTCGTCGAATTTAGCCATAACATCATCGTAGTCAAGGTATTCACCTTCTACCGGACGGTATTTTGGTCCTACCTGTACTTTGGATTTCTCATCCACACCACCGTTGATTGCGTATAATAAACATTTTGCAAGGTTTGCACGAGCTCCGAAGAACTGCATTTCCTTACCGATTCTCATAGAAGATACACAGCATGCGATTGCGTAGTCATCTCCGTGAGTCGGACGCATTAAATCATCGTTTTCATACTGGATAGAAGATGATTTGATAGACATCTTCGCACAGTATTCTTTAAATGCTTTTGGAAGACGAGTAGACCAGAGAACTGTTAAGTTCGGTTCTGGAGCTGTTCCAAGGTTGTCTAATGTGTGAAGGTAACGGAAAGATGTCTTTGTTACGAGCGGACGTCCGTCAACACCAACACCACCGATAGACTCTGTTACCCATGTCGGGTCACCGGAGAATAATGCATTGTATTCTGGTGTACGTGCAAATTTTACAAGACGAAGCTTCATGATGAAGTGGTCAATGTATTCCTGAGCCTGTTCCTCTGTGATCAGTCCTCTTTCTAAGTCACGCTGGATATAGATATCAAGGAATGTAGAAGTACGTCCAAGACTCATTGCTGCACCGTTTTGTTCTTTAACAGCTGCAAGGTATCCAAAGTATAACCACTGGATAGCTTCTTTTGCATTGGAAGCTGGTTTTGTAATATCGTATCCGTAGATTTCTCCTAATTTTGCTAATTCGCCAAGTGCGCGGATCTGCTCAGATAATTCTTCACGAAGACGGATGTTATCTCCTGTCATTCTCACTAAAGAAGTAGCAAGCTGTTCTTTCTTGTCTGCGATCAGCCAGTCTGTTCCGTATAAAGCAACACGGCGGTAGTCACCGATGATACGTCCACGTCCGTATGCATCCGGAAGTCCTGTGATGATACCAGATTTTCTTGCTGCTCTCATCTCTGGTGTGTAGGCATCAAATACACCCTGATTGTGTGTTTTTCTGTATTCTGTAAAGATTTTTACGATTTCAGGGTCAACTTCATATCCATTTTCATGGCAGGCGTTCTGAGCCATACGGATACCACCGTAAGGTTGTAAAGAGCGTTTGAATGGTTTATCTGTCTGGAAACCAACGATCTGTTCTAAGTCTTTGTTTAAGTAACCTGCTGCATGGGAAGTGATGCTTGATACAATTTTTGTATCCATGTCAAGAACTCCGCCTGCTTCGCGTTCCTGCTTTGAAAGATCCATTACCTGAGCCCAAAGAGTCTTTGTAGCTTCTGTAGGACCTGCTAAGAAAGAATCGTCCCCCTCATATGGTGTGTAGTTTGACTGAATGAAGTCACGTACGTTTACTGATGTACGGTTCCAACGTCCTGGCTTGAATCCGTCCCAACTAGAGTTCCAGTTTTTTTCCATTATATTTCCTCCTAAATCGTTGTAAAAAAGTTAGTAGTTTGTAAAATGTTTGTTAAATAATTCACTTAGATTATATCAATTTGCTATAAGAAAAGTCAATAGGTTGGATTGTACTAAATTGCATACAGTATACAAATTGTGAACACTGTATAAAACCTTATAAAAATTTAAGAAAAAATTTCTTCTATTTTTTGTAATTTAGTGTATAGTAGATAGGTAATAACCTAGAGGGTGGACGGAAGTTGATTTTTTTCTTTTAAAATTGTGAGAAGTCATTGCCGGTGCCCAAAGATTTTACGTATATTTACAAGTGTGTGACATAGGCTTTGAAATATACGTTCAGAATGAAAAAATGGAGTGTGTAAAAAATGCAGAGAAGAAGGAAGAGCATCATAGGGCTGGCATGTCTGATGAGTGCAATGCTTCTATTTTCTTCTTGTGGGAAGGAAGCAGAGGAAGAGAAGCAAGATACACAGACACAGGCAGATACAGAAAAAGAGGAGCCGAAAGAGAAAGAAGGACAGGGCAATTTAAATATTATTTCTCCGCAGGCGTACAGCAATGTGGACGGTCTTACCCTGGAACCGGGAACATACATTTCCCTGATTGGGAAGGAAGCCGGAACCGAATACTGGAAGATGGTAGAAAAAGGCGCCAAGCAAGCAGTGTCGGAATTGAACAGTGCACTGGGCTACAAAGGGGAAGATAAGATCAAGTTAAATTACAGCGGTCCGAGCGAGAGTGAGAGCGTGGACGAGCAGATTAATATTTTAGATGAAGAACTGGCCCGCTATCCAAATGCAGTTGGGATTGCGATCATTGACTCCAATGCTTGTTCGGTGCAGTTTGATCTTGCTACAGAGAATGGAATTCCAATTGTTGCTTTTGATTCCGGAAGTGATTACCAGGGACTGCAGTCACTCTGCTCTACCAATAATACAGAAGCAGCACAGACTGCGGCAGTAAATCTGGCTACGGCATTAGATAACAAGGGAAAGGTACTCGTATTTGTCCACGATTCTAAGTCTACTACTGCGAGAGAGCGTCAGAGTGGTTTTGCGGATACACTCGCAAAAGATTATCCGGAAGTTGAGATTGCGGAAGTTGTCTATCTGGATAATCTGGAAGACGTGAAAGGACTTTTGGCAGAGAAGAAGAATCAGGAAGCGAAAATCAATCCAGAAGATGAGAAGGCAGCGCAGAAGGAAGACTTTACTGATGAGCAGGCAATCCAGTATATTCTGGAGCAGCACCCGGATGTGACGGGCTGTTTTACAACCAATGTGGATGCGACACAGAAAATACTGTCGATTGTCAATGAGATGAAGCAGTCAAAAGATACTAAGCAGGCAGAGGCTGCCAAGAATCTCAAGATAATCGGATTCGACGGAGGAGAGAAACAGATGGAGGCGTTGGAGAATGGAGAACTGGAAGGTCTTGTTGTTCAGAATCCGTATGGTATGGGATATGCCACTGTGATTGCCTGTGCGCGTTCCATCGCGAATCAAGGAAATGAGGCAGTTGTTGACACAGGATATGTGTGGGTGACAAAAGATAATATGGAGGACAAAAATATCAGCCGTATTTTGTATTAGTGAGGAAAGGAATATGAAATTCAAAAGCAGATAAAGCTGTAATCAATGCAGATACTAATACAAATCATCAAAAAAGAGAAACGACATTTCAGTGGAGGAAATGTGTTTCTCTTTTTTTGTATCGTTTCTTTTCGTGTAAGGAAGAAACTAATTTTCACTGCTTTTTGTGAGTGAGAAAATAAATTCTGTGCCGACTCCTTCTGTGCTGATAACGTTGATATTTTCTCCATGTGCCTGAATGATTTCCTTGACGATCGCAAGTCCGAGCCCGGTTCCTTTCTTGTCTTTTCCACGGGAGAGATCGCTCTTATAGAAACGCTCCCACACTTTTGTGAGACTTTTTTTCGGAATCCCGATTCCGGAGTCTTTGACGGAGACGAACACTTTTCCATTGCGTTCGGTCGTCTCGAGCACGATGGAAGAGTTCGGATTACTAAATTTGATCGCATTGTCCAGCAAGTTGTATAAGACTTGCTGAATCTTGCCGCGGTCGGCAAAGACATTCTGGATGCGTGGGTCAAAGAGCAGTTCGATCGCAATCTTCTTGGAGGTACAAGTTCCTTCAAAAGAAGCGGCAGTGTGTTTGATCGTGTCGTGCAGATTGAAGTTGGTCTTGTCAAGCAGAAGATCTTTCGTGTCAAATTCATTTAATGTCAGAAGATCTTTTGTCAGATCCGTCAGGCGCTCGGTCTCAAACAGTATGATGTTTAAATATTTTCCCTGAAGTTCTTGTGGGATTGTTCCATCGACAATCGCTTCCACATATCCTTTGATGGATGTGAGCGGAGAGCGGAAGTCGTGGGAGACATTGGCGATGAACTTCTTCTGATAGTCTTCCATATCTTTGAGCTGTGCTGCCATATAGTTGAGAGAGGCAGACAGATAGCCCATCTCGTCTTCTGTCCGCACCGGGATCTCATAAGTCAGATTGCCGGAGGCATACTGGGTGGCAGCCTCTGTGATCTTCCGCAGCGGCTGGTAAATGAAAAAGTGGAATGCCAGCAGGATGCAGAAAGATAAAATGTAGATGACAACAATGGTAATATAGACATTTCGCAATAAAGAAGAAGTCTGTTGTTCGAGATCTTCGTAAGGTTTGTGCAGCAGCAGATATCCCTTCGTCGTAAAGCCTTGTGTGACCGGTGCAATCACTGTGATGACTTTTTTATCAAAAAGATCATGGTAAGTTCCGAGCAGATATTTGGAACTGCCATTTTCCGCAGGATCAAAGTCTGGGATTTCGGATGGCGGAACCGGCATTTCATCTGCTCCCGCAGATAGAATCACCTGCCCAGTGCGGTCAATGAACCATGTTGATGCATGCAGATAGGTGGACATCCCATCTAACTGCGTGTGAATGTCGGAAAGTGTCAGATCATCTGTAAAATATCCGGTCAGGTAATCATTGGCGAGCAAGGTGGCTTCTTTATAAAGGGTATCAGAAGTATCTTCTTCCAGCTCAGAGATCGTCAGCTCATGGGTGAGTGTGGCGACTGTGAACAGGCAGAGAAATCCGAAGATCAGATAAATGCTGATAAATTTTAAGTACAAAGTGCTGCGCATACTATTTCACCTCGAACTTGTACCCGATACCCCACACGGTGCCGAGACTCCATGTCGGATGGTCCTTGATTTTTTCGCGCAGACGCTTGATATGCACATCGACAGTTCTTGTATCTCCGATGTATTCGTAGCCCCAGATCTGGTCGAGGAGCTGTTCTCTTGTAAATACTTGATTTGGTGAGGATGCGAGGAAATAAAGCAGTTCCAGTTCCTTTGGAGGCATTTCGACTACTTTTCCGTCACAGACGACAGAGTAGTTCGTCAAGTTGATCTCAATGCCAGGGTAGGAAACGCATTTGCCTTTCTCTGCGGCAGAAGTTTCCTGTCTAGGTGCCTGGTAGCGGCGGAGCACTGCTTTGACTCTTGCGACGAGCTCTTTGGAATCAAAAGGTTTGATCATGTAGTCATCTGCACCAAGTTCGAGACCAAGTACTTTATCAAAGACTTCTCCCTTTGCGGAGAGCATGATGATCGGAGTATCTGATTTTGCCCGAATCTCGCGGCAGACCTGATAACCGTCGATGCCCGGCAGCATTAAGTCAAGCAGTACGAGATTTGGCGAATAGCTGTCAAATGCAGCTAACGCCTCCTCGCCGTCATGTACCATCATCGTGTCGAAGCATTCTTTCAAAAGATAGAGGGAGATCAGCTCTGCAATATTTTCATCGTCATCGACGATTAAGATTTTCTGTTTAGTTACCATGGGGTAGGAATCCCTCCTTTATTTCAAATCTACTACTTAAATTCCACGATCGTGACGCCGGCATCTCCTTCACCGAACGCACCGAGGCGGTAAGATTTTACATGTTTTTGTCGTTTTAAATAGTTATGGATACCGCTGCGGAGTGCACCGGTTCCCTTGCCGTGCACGATGCGGACGGGACTGATGTGCGACATGTACGCATCATCCAAATATTTGTCAAGTTCTGCGATTGCCTCGTCTACTGTCTTTCCGAGCAGGTTAATCTCTGGGCGGACAGACATGGTCTTTTTCATTTTCATCTTTCCGGAGGAAGTCTTCTGCAGATGTTTCCCCGTGATCACAGGTTCATCGATGATCTCCAGATCGGAGATATTTACCTGGGAGCGAAGGATTCCCATCTGTACGAAAAGATCTCCTTTCGCATTTGGAAGAGAACTTACGGTTCCGGTCAGATTGAGGCTGAGCACTTTTACAGCCTCGCCGAGTTTGAAATCACTTGGCTTATGCTGTTTTTTCGGTTTTTTCGTGTCAAGCTTCACACCGGATTCGGTCTTTTTGATCTTCTGGCGGAGTCGTTCGCGCTCGCGTTCCATCTCTGCGGCAGAGATATTTTCTTTCCCAAACTTGCGGAAGTTCTTCATAGTCTCGTCAGCAACTTCTTTTGCCTCGCGGAGAATCGCGTTTGCTTTTTCGTTCGCTTCATTGATAATGCGCTCTTTGCGCTCGTCAAGGCGTTCTTGTTTTTGCTCTAATTTCTGTTTCAGAGCTTCTACTTCGCGCTTGTAGGCAGCGATTTCCTGCTGTTCTTTCTCAATGGTACGTCTGCTGTTTTCGAGGTCTGCAAGGAGATCTTCAAAGGATTCATCCTGTTCGGACAGACGTTCTTTCGCATCTGCGATAATATAATCCGGCAGACCAAGTTTACTGGAAATCGCGAAGGCATTACTCTTTCCCGGGATACCGATCAGCAGATGGTAAGTTGGACGGAGTGTCTCTACGTCAAATTCACAGCAGGCATTTTCTACACCCGGAGTGGAAAGTGCATAGACTTTCAACTCACTGTAATGAGTCGTTGCCATCGTGCGGATTTTCCGCTCGTGCAGGTAGGACAGAATGGAAGTTGCAAGTGCAGCTCCTTCGGTTGGATCGGTTCCGGCGCCGAGCTCATCGAACAGCACAAGAGAGTGCTCATCCACGTGCTGCAGGAAGGAAACGATATTGGTCATATGAGAAGAGAAGGTACTGAGACTCTGCTCGATACTTTGCTCATCGCCGATATCCGCATACACTTCGTGGAACAGCGCCAATTCTGAGCGATCCAGTGCAGGAATATGAAGTCCTGCCTGCCCCATCAGCGTGAAAAGACCGACTGTTTTTAGCGATACGGTTTTTCCGCCGGTGTTCGGACCAGTTACAATCAGAAGATCAAAGGCATCTCCCAGTGTGACCGTGATCGGGACTACCTTTTTCTTATCGAGAAGCGGATGGCGTCCTTCACGGATATGGATATAGCCATGGTCGTTAAAAATCGGTTTGCTTGCATTTAAGGAGAGGGCAAAGGAACCCTTTGCGAAGATAAAGTCCAGTTCTGTAAGCAACTTATAGTTTCTGCGAATCTCCGTCACATAGCCGGCGGCATCTGCGCTGAGATTGGCAAGGATCACCTGGATCTCTTCCTGCTCCTTTCCGTAAAGTTCTTTTAGATCATTATTTAACTTTACGACAGCCATTGGTTCAATAAAGAGTGTCGAACCGGTAGAAGACTGGTCGTGGATCATTCCCTGTACTTGGCTGCGGTATTCCGCTTTGACTGGAAGACAGTATCTGTCTCCGCGCATCGTAATAATGGCATCCTGCAGATAAGTACGCAGAGAGCCGTTGACAAGCGAAAGCAGCGTAGAATGTACTTTGTCGTTTGTCTGGGAAATACTTCTTCGAATGTGCTTCAGGGTACTGCTCGCGTCATCGCTGATCTCATCTTCATCGATAATGCAGCGGCGGATTTCGCCGGCAAGGATCGACAGTGGTTCCAGCTGATCGAAATACACGTCGAGGCAGTCCTGCTCCTCGTCCACAGTCTCGTGCCGCCCATAAGCTTTGGCACGGTTTGTTACTTCCAGTAATTTGCAGATGCGGAGCAGTTCATTACAGCCGAGCGCTCCGCCAATCTCCAGACGCATCAGAGAATCTTCCACAGTGTATACACCGCTGAAAGAGAGACGTCCTTTTTTTACAATTCTTGTAAAAGCCGCCGCGGTCTGTTCTTGCGCGGTTGTGATTTCGGCCAGGGAGGTCATCGGAGCCAAATGGCTGCAGAGTATCTTTCCGCCCGGGGAAGAAGCCTGCTCTGCAAGTAATTCAGTTATTTTGTTGTATTCTAGTTTTTTTAAAGTCTTTTTATTCATAATCATTCACCTGTTTCCATTCTACCTTATATTTGTAATAAAGGAAAGCAGAAATATTCTATACTTATTGAACATTGACAAATGTTAGGGTATACTGTAAAGAGGATGAAAAAGGAGATACGTCATGTCTATGGAGAACAAGGAAGGACCAGAAAAATTTTCTTTTTTGCAGGAGGTAATCAAGGAGAAGCCTCTGAATCGAAAAAAGCTCATGCATAAGGCAGTCGGGCTGGCGGCGGCAGGAATTCTATTCGGTGCGTTTGCCAGTATTAGTTTTTGTGTGTTCCAACCATGGGTTGATGAACAGCTGAATGCAGAAGAAGAGATTACCATTCCAAAGGACGAGGAACCTGAAGAACATCCACAGGAAGCAAAGGCAGAGGAAGAAGAAAGAGAGCCGGAGCTTACCCTTGAAAATTTTAAAGAACTGGAACGTGCGATGTATCAGGTCGCTGCGGAGGCGAATAAAAGTATTGTCTCAGTGACTTCTGCCGGAGAAGATGATAACTGGACAGAGGAAGAGCGAAAAGAAGGAACCGGTGCATGTGGCGTGATCATGCCATCCAACAGCAGAGAATATCTGATCCTGACGATGGGAAGTGCCATCAAGGATGCAGAGCAGATTCAGGTGACATTTGGAGATGGCGTATCCTATGATGCTGCAGTCAGAAAGAAGGATGCGGTGTTGGGGATTGCAGTGCTTGCGGTTGATCGGAATCAGGTCAGTGACAGCACAAAGAATCAGATCCAGGAGGCTGTCCTTGGCAATTCTAACATGACTTACAAAGGAGATGTAGTGATTGCACTGGGAAGTCTGTTTGGTTACTCCAAAGGGATGGGATATGGCATTATCAGTTCCAATAAAAATACAGTCAGTGTAGCAGACCGAGTATACCGGCTGTTGGACACAGACATACCTGCCTCCAGACAAGGGAGCGGTGTGTTATTTAATATCGACGGTGAAGTCATCGGATTTACATTTGCTGCCGAACAGGTGACGGATGAAAGCAGTACACTGCGTGTCCTTGCAGTTTCGGATGTGAAAGAAGAACTGGAAAAGCTGCTAAATGGCAACAGTGTTCCATATATCGGTATCGTCGGAACGAATGTGACGGATGAAATTGCAGAGGCACAGAAACTTCCGAAGGGAATCTATGTCAAAGAGATTGAGGCAGATTCTCCGGGAATGGCTGCAGGAGTTCAGTGTGGAGATATTATCACTGCAATGGACGGCGATCCGGTGGTGACCGTGAAAGCACTGCATAACAAACTGCTGACATTTCAGCCGGGAGATGAAGTGAAGTTGTCGGCAAAAAGACTTGGTTCCGAAGGATATGTGGAGATCAGTTATACCGTTGTCATCGGAGGAGCCGAGAAGAAATAGAAGAATTAAAATGAGAATATTATAATAGAAAGAGGATAGAAATGAGATATATTAATACATTACATGAGGGAGAGACCATCCGCTGTATTTATTTGTGCAAAGGAAAGCGATCTGCAGAGACGCGAAATGGAAAGGCATATGACAATCTGATTTTACAGGATAAGACGGGAACTTTAGACGGAAAAGTGTGGGATCCAAATTCCAATGGAATTGCAGACTATGATGAGATGGATTTTATCGAAGTATTCGGAGATGTCATTTGCTATAATGGAAATCTTCAGCTGAATATCAAGCAGATCCGCAAGGCATTTGAAGATGAGTATGTGGCGGCAGACTACATGCCGACAAGTGAGAAGAGTGTCGAGGGAATGTATCAGGAGTTGATGAAATATGTGGCACAGATTGATAATGAATATTTGAGAAGAGCAGTGGAGTATTATTTCAAAGACGATGCGGCATTTATCAAGCGGTTTCAGGCACACTCTGCGGCAAAGAGTGTACATCACGGATTTGCAGGAGGTCTTTTGGAGCACACGCTCAGTATTGTCAAAATGTGTGAATACTATGTAGGGGCGTATCCGATCCTGAATAAAGATCTTTTGTATGCGGCGGCGATGTACCATGATATCGGGAAGACAAAAGAACTTTCCGCATTTCCGGAAAATGATTATACGGATGATGGACAGCTGCTCGGACATATCATTATCGGAGTCGAGATGGCAAACGATGCGATTCGATCTATTCCGGGATTTCCGGAAAAGCTGGCAAGTGAGTTGAAGCACTGCATTATTGCACATCACGGAGAGTTAGAATACGGTTCTCCGAAAAAGCCTGCGCTGGCAGAAGCACTGGCACTTAATTTCGCGGACAGCACAGATGCCAAGTTACAGACTTTGACAGAGATTTTCAAAGAAAAAGATACGACAGACTGGCTTGGATATAACAGACTGTTCGAGAGTAATTTAAGAAAGACAAGTATTTAGAAATAAAAACAGAGAGATGAAAAAGGGTGCTGCAAAACAGAGAATTTCAACAAGATATAGATTGCATCGAATCAGAGATGAACTATACCATGTCTAAGAAATTGATTTTGCGGCACCCGCTTTCTTTGTTACATAGGAAATTCTTATGCAAAAAACATGCTTCGCGCGCGAGCAGTGATGAAAATGCCAAAGAGGCAAAGAGAAGTTGGAAACGGATACAATTTTATGGTAGGAGGAAGATCATGAAGAAAAATGATACAGCGGTCGTGAGGATCGAAGATATCGGGATCAACGGAGAGGGGATCGGAAAGGCAGACGGATATACACTGTTTATCAAGGATACTGTGATGGGGGATCTTGTGGAAGTGAAAGTGATGAAGGCGAAAAAGAACTATGGATATGCGAAGCTGCTTCGTGTTATTGAACCTTCAAAAAATCGTGTGGAAGCAAAATGTCCGGTCGCAAAACAGTGTGGAGGATGTCAGATCCAGGAGATGGATTATCAGGAACAGTTACAGTTCAAGCAGAAAAAAGTTATTGGAAATCTGGAACGGATCGGAGGATTTGCGCCGGAAGTATTAGAAAAGATCACGCAGCCGGTGTGTGGGATGGACGAGCCGTTTCATTACCGAAATAAAGCGCAGTTCCCGGTTGGGACGGACAAGGATGGCAAGGCAGTCACCGGATTTTATGCGGGAAGGACACATCAGATCATCCCGAATACAGATTGTGCGCTGGGGGTTTCTCAGAATCAGCAGATTTTAGAGGAAATTCTTTCGATCATGAATGAGAACCATATCCCGGCGTATAACGAGCAGGATTGCAGCGGACTGGTGCGCCACATTTTAATCCGCTATGGATTTACGACAAAAGAGATTATGGTTTGCTTTGTGATCAATGGGGATAACCTGCCATGTGCGGACAAATTTGTGGATAAGTTATCTCAAATCGAGGGCATGAGGAGTATAACTTTCAGCAAGAACAAAGAAAATACAAATGTCATTATGGGAAAAGAGATAGAAGTACTTTGGGGAGCTGGTTACATTACCGATTATATTGGAAATGTAAAATACCAGATTTCTCCACTGTCGTTCTATCAGGTGAATCCGGTACAGACCGAAAAGCTTTATAAATATGCATTAGAATATGCAGGGCTGACCGGAGAAGAAACCGTGTGGGATCTGTACTGCGGAATCGGAACGATTTCTCTTTTCCTGGCACAAAAGGCAAAGCAGGTGTACGGTGTTGAGATTGTACCGCAGGCGATTGAAGATGCCAAACAAAATGCAGAATTAAATGATATGAAAAATGCAGAATTTTTTGTCGGGAAAGCAGAAGAAATACTTCCGGCATATTATGAAAATTATGCGAAAGAACATCCGGGGCAGCAGGCACATGCCGATGTGATTGTTGTCGATCCGCCGAGAAAAGGGTGCGAGGAAGCGCTGCTTGAAACAATGGTAAAAATGCAGCCAGACAGAATTGTCTATGTCAGCTGCGATTCTGCTACATTGGCAAGAGATTTAAAATATCTATGCGGGGAAGGGTATGCGTTGGAAAAAGTACAGGTAGTTGATCAGTTCCCGAATACGGTGCACACAGAATGCGTGACATTGTTGCAGAGGAGTAGAGGGAAGAAATAATTGAGAAGAGATTAAAATAATAAGGAATACAAGAGCTATGGGATGCTGATATGACCCCTGTCAAGTAGACAGGTTAAATATCTAAAATGAAGTGCTAATGAACGACCGTACGAAATGTGCGGTCGTTCTCTTATGCACACCATTTCTCTTTATACTTCTCAATTCGTTTGTTCTGAGGAATTTTATATTCTGCAGGATGGTCAGCAGAAAATGCTTCTCGTCGGACTTCTAGTGGTGTTTTGCAGTGATACCGGTCTTGAGGATGTTCTTCACTATAGAAGCGTATGTAATTATGGATAGTATTTCTTAAGGATTCCTCATCGGTGATTTCGTACATTTGATACATTTCTGATTTTATTATTCCCCAGAATCCTTCTATTGGACCGTTATCTATACAGTGTCCAACTCTAGACATTGATTGTTCTATTTCATGTTCCGTGAGTTTCCTTTGAAACACTTTGCTAGTATATTGAAATCCTCTATCACTATGAAAAAGTGGTTTTGCCTTGGGGTTAGCAGCCAATGCCTTATCGAAAGTTCTAAATACAAGCTTATTATTATTTCTAGTGCTGATGATATACGCAACTGGATATCTATCGTATAAATCAAGAATTGCACTTAAATACAGTTTCTTATTTTCACCAGGAACTTTGAATTCCGTTACATCCGTTACCCATTTCTCATTAGGTGTAATTGCATAGAAATCTCTACCTAACCTGTTTTCAGCTACTGTCTCTGGTGCTGAAGATGCGTATTTTTTCTTTTTCTTTCTAATTACAGAATGTATCCCCAGTTTCTTCATAATTCGATGAACTCGTTTTTTGCTGTAATTAGTATGATTAAAGTGATTAATCCATGATGTCATACGTCGATAGCCCAATATGTGTTTAAAACGTTCATCATATTCTTTTATGAGCTCAGCTAAATTAATATTTTCCAGTTCTTGTCCCGGTACTTCCCGGTGTAACCATTTATAGTAAGCAGATCTTGATATTTCAAGTTGTTTGCACATCCAGTTTATACTCCAATGTTTTGTTTCAGCGAAAAACTTTATTGCCATAAACTTTGATTCATAACGAAGTTTTCCAAGCCTCACATCCTTTCGAATTCTTGCACTTTTTTTAACAGTTCCGCCAACATATCCTTTTCTTCAAGTTGTTTTTTTAAGCGGATATTTTCTCGACGAAGACGTTCTAATTCATCAACTTCGTCCTCTTTTTTATGACGGCCACGTTTATCTGTTAAGCCATCTACACCGTTATAATTATACTTTTTAACCCACGAATAAACTTGGCTATAGGATACATCATAAATACTTGCAGTTCCTTTATAATCAAGTCCATGTTCGATACAGTATTCTACGATTTCTTTACGTTCTTCGATAGTAGTTTTTCTTCTTGCTTCTGCCATATAGACCTCCCGTTTAGGACAATAATCCTTAAGTTCTCTATTGGCATTATACAACTTAATCCAAGATTCTAAAACGGTTGGATGAATGTTGTTTTGAGCAGCAACTTCAACAGAACTGCCTATACCAGAAAGTACCATTTCTACACAAGTTATCTTAAATTCTTTTGTATAACTTTTATTTCCTTCTTGTGTAATAAAAGCCTTTATACCTTGCTCTCAAAATAATGCTACCCATTTTTGAAGTGTTGCTCTCCCTACATGATATTTTTCAGCTAATTCATATGAGGAACCAGCACCATCTATATATTCCTTCGCAACCATTGCACGGAATTCAGGTGCATGTTTAGATTTAGACATAGAAAACCTCCTAAGTAGATTTTGGTTATTTACCTTGTCTACTTAGGAGGTATCATATCATGCAGTGAGGTGAAGCATAGCTCTTATTTTTATGTTTTGAAAATAGATTTCTTTTTTGTTTCCAATAGGACAAAGTCACATCCGGTGCTATAATAAAATAATAGCTGAAACATATGGAAGGGAAGGAAGAACTTATGAAAAAAATAAAAAAACTTGTGGCAATCCAGCCGGTTTCTATTTTGGAAGAGAGTAAAGAAAAATTGAAGGAATTTTGCGAGGAAATCATTTTCTTTGATTCGCAGCCAGAGAGTGCAGAGGAGATTGTAGAAAGAATCGGAGATGCAGATGCGGTATTTGTCAGTTATACACATGCAATCGGGGAGGAAATCTTAGCAAAGTGCCCAAATCTTGTATACATTGGGATGTGCTGCAGTCTGTATTCGGAGGAAAGTTCTAATGTGGATATTGCTTATGCAAGAGAACATGGAATCACAGTGACAGGAATCCGGGATTACGGTGATGAAGGCGTAGCAGAGTATGTGCTGATGAACTTGATCGGACGGCTTCACGGGGCAGATGGGCATCCACCGCTTTTAGGAGAAAGTTCGGAGATTTCCGGTGCGAGGATCGGATTACTTGGGCTTGGGGCAAGCGCGCAGGCAGTCGCAAGAGCATTAGGCGCAATGGGAGCACAGATCAGTTATTACAGCCGGACGAGAAAACCGGAACTGGAAGAGCAGGAGGGGTACCGTTACTGTGAACTTTCAGAGTTATTAAAAGAAAGTGATGTCGTTTGTAGTTGCCTAAGTAAAAATGTGACGTTGTTATATGAGGAAGAGTTTGAGGCACTCGGGGAAAATACGATTTTATTTAACACGGCGCTGAGCCCTTGTTTTGAGCAGCGTGCGATTGAGAAATGGCTGGACCGGAACAATACCTGGTATTTTTGTGACACTCTGATGGGACTTGGAGAAGAATCGCTTCTTGTGCGGGAAAATGTCAGATGTCAGAAGCGTTCATCTGGGATGACAAGGCAGGCCGTAATTCGGCTGAATAAGAAAGTACTTGAAAATCTGGAGAGATACTGTAGTGAGAATATTTTTTAGTTGATCGGGTATACTTTCACCAAAAGAAAGAGAAAGGTGGAAACAAAAATGGTAGAACCGGATACAATTAAATTATTAAGAGAATGTGATGCAGGGATTAAAATGGGAATTTCTTCGATTGAGGAAGTGTTGGAATATGTACACGAGAAGAACTTGTACCAATGCCTGTCTGACTGTATGGAAAAACATGAGAAGCTGGAAAAAGAAATCCAGGAAATATTGAAGGAATATCAGGATGAGGGAAAAGAGCCTGGAATGATGGCGAAGGGAATGTCGTGGGTGAAGACTAATGTCAGGCTTGTATGGAATGAGTCTGATGCAACAATCGCAGATCTGATCACAGATGGCTGTAATATGGGAGTGAAGTCTCTTGGGAGATATTTGAATGAGTATCCTGAAGCGGAATGGAAAGTGAAGGAGATTGCCAGAAAACTGATTCGCCTGGAGGAAAAACTTGCAGAGGATCTCCGAAACTATTTGTAATCTGAAAATTATTTTAAGCATATTCGTAAGAAGCTATCCATTATTTTTTCGCAGGACAAGCAGGAAAAAAATCTTGCGAAGCACTATATATTGTGGTAATATCAAGAAAGTGATACAATAAATAGTGTGAGGCGATATAAGAAATGAATATAAATCAAGAAGGAAAAAACTACGATTTTCCGGAAACAGAAGGACTTCAGGAAGTATTTTCAGACATCAGCAGGGAATTTCTGGATCCGGTATATAGCTTGGAAAAACTGGAAGAAAAATACCATACATTCTATAAAACAGGGTTTTCGGGAGAGGAACAAATGAAGATGCTCCTCAAAGCGGCAGTGGAATTGACGACGCAGGAGGCACCGAAATGGGAGATGATCGCAGCGCGGATTCGCCTGGTAACATTTCGGAATGAGTTGAAAGCACAGATGAAACAGCGGAACGTGACTTCTTTTTATGAGAAAATATGTTATCTGACAAAAGAGAACTTGTATGGTGCTTATATTTTAGAAAATTATACGGAGGAAGAGATTACAGCATTTGAGAAATTAATGCGGGAGGAACGGGATCATCTTTTTAATTATTCGGGGCTGGAACTGCTTCTGAATCGTTATGTGATCCGGGATCAGAAGGGTGTTCTGTTAGAGAGTCCGCAGGAGATGTTTCTCGGGATTGCGATGCATCTGGCGATGAAGGAACCGTGTGATCGGTCTGGATGGGTGGAGAAGTTTTATAATATGTTAAGCAAGCTGCAGGTGACGGTGGCGACACCGACACTTGCCAATGCGAGAAAGCCGCACCACCAGCTTTCTTCCTGCTTTATCGATACAGTGCCGGACAGTCTGGATGGAATTTATAAGAGCATTGATAATTTTGCGAAAGTCAGCAAACTTGGCGGCGGAATGGGAATGTATTTTGGAAAAGTGCGTGCAAGCGGAAGCCCGATCCGTGGATTTGAGGGAGCAGCAGGAGGTGTGATCCGCTGGATCCGTCTGGTCAATGACACGGCAGTTGCAGTCGATCAGCTTGGGGTTCGTCAGGGAGCAGCAGCGGTCTATCTTGATGTGTGGCATCGGGATCTTCCAGAATTTCTCAACTTGCGGACAAATAACGGAGATGACCGAATGAAGGCGCATGATATTTTCCCGGGAGTATGCTATCCGGATTATTTCTGGGAACAGGCGAGAGATAATCTTGAGGGAGAATGGTATTTGATGTGTCCGCATGAGATCTTGAAGAAAAAAGGATATGCACTGGAAGATTCTTTTGGAGAAGAATGGAAGAAAAAATATCTCGACTGTGTGGCGGATCCGGAGATCCAAAAGAGAGTCATTCCGATCAAGGATGTGATTCGGATGATCATTAAAAGCGTTGTGGAGACAGGGACGCCATTCGCATTTAACAGAGATCATGTCAACCGGGCAAATCCAAACAGCCATAAGGGAATCATTTATTGCAGCAATCTCTGTACAGAGATTGCCCAGAATATGAGTGAGATGGAAGTGACAGAGGAGAAGATTACAGAGATTGACGGCGAGCAGGTTGTTGTGACAGTCACAAAGCCGGGAGAATTTGTTGTATGTAATCTTGCAAGTCTCTCTCTTGGAAGGATCGATGTCAATAATAAGGAAGCGTTGTCAGAGATCACGAAGACGGCAGTGCGCGCGCTGGACAATGTCATTGATCTGAACTTTTTTCCGGTACCATACGCGAAGATTAACAATGAGAAATATCGCCCAATCGGGCTTGGGGTAAGTGGTTACCATCACATGCTGGCGAAAAATGAGATTCCGTGGGAGAGTGAAGAACATCTGGCATTCGCAGAGCGTGTATTTGCAGAGATCCATTATGCAGCGGTGGAAGCAAGTGCAGAACTTGCAAAGGAGAAAGGGTGCTACACCTATTTTGAAGGAAGTAAATGGCAGACCGGAGAATATTTTGCAGAGAGACATCTGACCGAAGACCGATGGAAAAAGCTGGCAAAAAAGGTCAGGGAAAATGGAATGCGAAATGGGTATCTGATGGCGATCGCGCCGACAGGAAGTACAAGTATGATTGCCGGAACGACAGCGGGGATTGACCCGGTCATGAGCAGGTATTTTCTTGAGGAAAAGAAAAGTGGAATTCTTCCGCGTGTGGCGCCGGAGCTTACAATGGATACGTTCTGGTATTACAAGAATGCACACCATATCGATCAGACTTGGTCTGTCCGTGCCTGCGGAGTAAGGCAACGCTACATTGATCAGGCGCAGAGTATGAATCTTTATATTACAAATGAGTATACGTTCCGAAAAGTATTGCATCTATATTTGCTTGCGTGGGAAGAGGGAGTCAAAACGATCTACTATATCCGTTCTAAGAGTCTGGAAGTGGAAGAGTGTGAAGTGTGCTCTGCGTAGGAGAGAGTGCCTGGGAGAAAAGAGAAAAGGAGAGAACGAATCAAATGGCAGAGTTAAAGAAAAAACCGCTGTTTAATCCGGCAGGGGATACGGAAGTACGCCTGCGCCGGATTGTCGGGGGAAATACGACAAACTTAAATGATTTCAACAATATGAAATATAGATGGGTGAGTGACTGGTACCGGCAGGCAATGAATAATTTCTGGATTCCGGAGGAGATTAATCTTGGTGCGGATGTCAGGGATTATCGCACGCTTCCGGCACCGGAACGGCGAGCATACGATAAGATTTTATCATTTCTTGTATTTCTGGACAGTATTCAGACTGCGAATCTGCCGAACATCAGCGAATATATTACAGCAAATGAAGTAAATCTGTGCCTGTCGATCCAGGCATTTCAGGAGGCAGTGCACAGTCAGAGTTATAGTTATATGCTGGATACGATCTGTGAGCCGCAGGAGAGAAATGAAGTGCTGTATCAGTGGAAAGACGATCCGCACCTGCTGAGTCGAAATGAATTTATCGGAAATCTGTACAATGAATTTCAGAGAGAGAAAAGTCTGGAAGCATTTGTGCGGACGATGATCGCAAACTATATTTTGGAGGGGATTTATTTTTACAGTGGGTTCATGTTTTTCTATAATCTTGGGCGAAATCAGAAGATGACAGGTTCCGTGCAGGAAATTCGTTACATCAATCGAGATGAGAACACACATTTATGGCTATTTACCAATATTCTAAGAGAACTCAGAAAAGAACTTCCAGAATTATTCAGCGAGGAGAAGGAAAAAGAATATCGTCAGATGATCCGAGAAGGCTGTGAGCAGGAGATTGCATGGGGGCATTATGTGATCGGCGATGCAGTGAGTGGACTGAGCTGTGACATGATCACAGATTATGTGAAATATCTGGGCAATCTGCGCTGCAAAAATCTTGGGCTTGCGCCAATTTATGAAGGGCATGAAAAAGAGCCGGAGAGTATGGGATGGGTCAGTCAGTTTTCCAATGCAAATATGATCAAAACAGATTTCTTTGAGGCAAAAAGCACCGCTTATGCAAAGAGCAGTGCGCTGGTCGATGACTTGTAAAATAGTGTAGAGAAAAAAATAAGAACTGCGTTGGGGACGCAGTTCTTGGAGAAAAGTTATGAAAAAGATGTTATTAGTAATAGTATTATGAATGTTGCTTCAGTAATATTTATTACAATAATAACTATACTGGAAAAATGTGTTGATTGTGTGTGCAAAAAATAAAAGGATTGTGAATAAAATAAGAAGAAAAAATGAAGGACTGTTCACAAAGAGAACTATTCGACCTACTCAGACACAACACCGAGAACTTTCCCCAGACATTTGAAATCACTCATCGTGTGAATATGGATTGGCGTTGCATTGACATGGAATGGAATCAGTTTAATCGTATTTCCCATATGATATAATTTCAGAATGCACATCTTATGCTGAAGGGAGAATACTCCGATTTCATTGTGATGAACCGGACAGTTTTTCACGGCAAGGATATCGTTGGAGTGAAAAATAGGCTCTAGAATATCCGTATCCGGAATTCTGATGCAGTAATCAGTCTCGCTTGTGATATGGTTAGGCAGGATACTGACTTCCTTTGAGAAACAGTCATCAAGATGGAATGTCCAGGCATTGTGAAGGGTTGGAAACAGGCATGGGAAGGAGACACGTTTTTTCCGGAGAAGACCTTCCAGCATACGGGCATATTCCTCGTCAATGATCAGTTTGGCTACATGTTTTCCATGGTCATTGAGCTGACGGTATTTTTCGATGAGATCTTGTTCGTTTTTTGTAATATTAAAGTCTGTCTGGAGATTGGCAGGCAGATAATCCTGGTATAGATAATTGGCGTCACATTCTAATGATTGAAAAAGGCTGACTAATATTTCAAATTTCGGAGTGCTGATTCCATTTTCGTAGTTGGCCAGGGCTTGTGGAGTAATGTATGTAATCTCGCTTAATTTTTTTCGACTTAAATTCAGCATAACGCGTCGTTCTTTCAGTCTATCTCCTAAACTCATTGTAAAATCTCCCTAAAATGATATAATATTTTGTTAAACAAACCCATAATATTACAAGATTCTTTTAAAGTCAACAAAAAGATTGACTATTTTAGACAAATACGATAGGGTAAAGGGCAGGTGCTTTCTAAGGATTTACCAGTTTGTCGAAAGGAGTAGAGTGATGAGAGAACGGGTACAGGAAATTTTAATGGAGATTGGGATACCAGCGAATTTGAAAGGATTCAAGTATATTCTGGACATCATGGAACTATTTGAAGAAGACGAGGCATGGAGAAATGCGAAGATGATGATTGTATACGAAAAGGTAGCGCGTATGAATAAGACAAATTATTGCAGGGTAGAAAAGTCTATTCGTTATGCTTTTTCCAACGCGGTTACTTATGGAGACTTGGCGCTGGTAGAGAAATATCTGTCAGTAGTCAATGTGACAAATGGAAATTTACTTCACACACTTTATGCTAGGGTATCAGAAGAACAAAGAGAAGAAAAGAAAGCAAATCTGCCGGAAAGAGACCGGGTAAAACAAAATACATATGAGAAAGAAGTCAATACATTTTTTATCAAGATTATGTGCGAACTGATGGATTTTCGGAATAAATGTATTGGAGAAGAAGATCATTTGTATGAGTCGATGAAAGAGACGTTTGGAAAAGTTGCCGGCTTCTAAAAAATACGAGGAGAAAATTTGTTTGAAAGAAGGACAAATGAAAAAGCTGCTCCCGAAAGGGAACAGCCGGCAAAATGAAGTGGAAAGCTTCTATCTGAGAAATTGATCAATGACGAACAGAACCCCGTCTTCGTCATTGGACTTTGTAATATAATCTGCTTTTTCACGGACGAGCGGCTGGGCATTTGCCATGGCAACACCAAGTCCGGCGCTTTCCAGCATGGTAATATCATTATAACCATCGCCGCAGCAGATCATTTGGTCTGCGGTCAGGCCGATTGCAGATAATAACTTCTGGAGGGTATATGCTTTATCAATATTTTGTGGCATGATTTCCAGAAAGAAAGGCTCTGAGCGGTAAATATTGAGAAGCTTGCGGAAATGGGATTTCAATTTGATTTCCAGTTCGGCAGTGAGCGACTCTTCACCTGAGATCAACAGTTTATTTGTGGGAAAATTTATATATGCAGGGAAATTTTCTACACGGCGGATCGGAAGACTGTTGATTCGGGCTTCCAATTTTGTATAGGAATTCGGGCAGATTCCGGAGATGATCGCATCATCGGAATATGCAAGAATATCCACATCATAATCTTTTGCCAGTTCATAGGCAGGGCGTATCACTTCAGAAGGAATCGTCTTATTGTATAAGACTTCTCCGGTACTGCAGTTGATGATCTTTGCGCCATTAAATGAAAGAACATATCCCCCATATTTTTCTAATTCCAATTCGTGGGCAAGCGGCAAGATGCCGGGGGTCGGCCGGCCGGATGCAAGCACGACGATCTTTCCTTTTTGCTGAATGTCAAGCAGCGCTTCTTTTGTTGGTTCTGTAATCTTCTTTTCAGAGTTGGTGAGTGTACCGTCAAGATCAAGAACTAATACTTCATAATTCATGTCAATTCTCCTGAGTGTTTTTTAAAATGTTAAGTGACAGAGGGCGTGGACGATCTCTTCAAAAGCCATTCCATGGGAAGCTTTTACAAGAATTGTATCGTGCTCCTTTATAATAGAAGAAACAGCATTTAAAAAGTCGTTTTTTGTCTCAAAATAGCAAATTTTTGTATCGTTTTGTGCAGAAAATTCGGATGCACCATCTGCCATTGCTTTGGATAATGTCCCAATGCAGCAGAGGAGATCCAGTTTCTTTTCGGCTGCATAGGTACCGACTTCTCTGTGAAGGAGAAGTTCCTTCGTTCCAAGTTCAAACATATCTCCGAGAATTGCAACCTTTCTTGTAAGTGCGGTGGAGAGGACATCCAGAGAGGCCTTCATGGAAACTGGATTTGCGTTGTAGCAGTCATCAAGGATTGTCAGATGTTCTGTCTCAATCATGTGGTTTCTTCCGGCAACTGGCTGTAATGCTTCGATTCCGGTCTTGATCTCATCGAGTGTCAGTCCAAGTTCAATGCCGACTGCGGTTCCGGCAAGGGCATTGTATACCATGTGTGCACCTGGGATGGAAATGATCACTGTAAAATCACCTGCTGGAGTGTGAATCTTGCAGGAAGTTCCTTTGAGTCCGAGACTTTGAATTTCATCGGCATAGAAAGCATTGTGCGGATCTTTTCCAAAGAAGATAGGAGTCGTATCCCCGGATTTGCCGACAGCGGATGCGGCAGAAGTCTCATCGTGAGTCGAATCAGAATAAGGAACGACAGTTGTACCGTCTTGTTTGGAGAAAGAAGCGGCATGCACGGTTGCAATTTCAGACAGTTTGTCATCATCTCCGTTCAGGATGATCGAAGCGCCCGGACGTCTGTGGGCGAACATCTCTGTCTTCGCTTTCCGCACACCGTCGCGGTCTCCTAAATTTTCCAGATGACATTGTCCGATATTGGTCAACACACAGATGTCTGGCTGTGCAACTTTGGCTAGGCGGTTCATTTCCTGAAAGTCGCTGATGCCCATCTCAAGAACAGCAATCTCATGTTCTTTTTGAATCTGGAAAACGGTCAGTGGGAGACCGATTTCATTGTTGAAGTTGCCGGCAGTTTTCAAGACAGAATATTTCTGTTCCAAAATGGAAGCGATCATTTCTTTTGTACTTGTCTTTCCGACACTTCCACTGATCCCGACTACTTTAATTCCGAGTGCCCTGCGATAATGTTCGGCAATATCTTTGAGCGCCTGGGCGCAGGAACTCACAAGGATATATGGGAAACTGTCAGAAAGCGGGTGCTCGGAGAGGGTGCAGAGTGCCCCTTGTTCCATCACCTGCGGAATGAAAGAATGTCCGTCTACTCTGGCTCCTTTGATCGGGACAAATAAAAAATCCTTTCCGGCTTTCCGGCTGTCGATGGTGACACCGGATACTTCTCTTGTAAGCAGTGACGGTTCCCCGTAATAGGTTCCGCCACAGGCTGTTGTAATTTCCTGTAATGACATATGTTCCATAATCAGTTTCTCCTATTCTTGAATACTCATCTGATCTAACAGTTCTTTTTTGACATCATACAATTTCTTTGAGAGGTCAATATACACTTTATGCGGATTGAACAGACGTGTCACTTCATCCCAGAGTGTTTCTTTCTCTTTGCGGCAGTAAGCAGCGATTTCCATGACGGTCGGTGACTGGTAGACACAGTTCCCGTTTAAGAAGACTGGTTTTAACAGTTCGCGCATTGTGTAAGTGCCGCCTTTTAGTTTTGTCTTCTTCCAGGTTTCTACTGGATCAAAGAGTAGAAGATCCTTACTTTCGTCAAAGACTTCATCGACAAAACAGATCAGGTCAGCAAGAAGCTTTCCGGTTTCTTTGTCGTAGATTCTGTGAACAGTTTTATTTCCCGGGTTCGTAATCTTTTCCGTGTTTTCTGAGAGTTTGATCTTCGGAACAAACTCACCGTCAGCATTCTGAATGGCAGCGAGTTTGTAGACACCGCCGAATGCCGGGCAGTCTTTGGAGGTGATCATGCTCGTGCCGACCCCCCAGGAAGTGATTGCCGCACCTTGATTCTTCAAGTCGAGAATGAGATATTCATCAAGGTCATTGGAGGCTGAGATAAATGCATCCGAGAAGCCAGCGGCATCTAACATCTTTCTTGCCTTTTTTGATAAATAAGCAAGGTCACCACTGTCCAGACGAATCCCATAATTTTTCAGTTCGATTCCTTCTTCGCGCATTTCCCGGAAGACACGGATCGCATTTGGAACACCGGATTTTAAGGTGTCGTAAGTATCTACAAGCAGGCAGCATGCGGAAGGGTATAGCTTGGCATAAGTTTTAAAAGCAGTGTATTCATCCGGGAAACTCATGATCCAGCTGTGTGCATGGGTTCCTTTTACCGGTACATCAAACATTCGTCCGGCAAGCACGTTGGAAGTACCGATACATCCGCCGATCATGGCGGCTCTTGCGCCGTAGAGTCCGGCATCCGGTCCTTGTGCCCGGCGAAGTCCAAATTCCATCACACCGTCTCCGTCAGCGGCATAGACGACGCGGGAAGCTTTTGTGGCGATCAGTGACTGGTGATTGATAATGTTTAACAGTGCAGTCTCCACAAGCTGCGCTTCCATCACCGGAGCAATCACCTTCAGGAGTGGTTCTCTAGGGAAGATCACAGTTCCTTCCGGGATCGCATAGATACTTCCGCTGAAATGAAATCCGCTTAAATACTGAAGAAAAGTTTCATCAAATAGATTCAGGCTGCGAAGATAGTCGACATCTTCGTAAGAAAAATTCAAATTTTTGATATATTCAATTACCTGTTCCAGTCCTGCTGCGATGGAATACCCGCCGCCGGATGGATTACTGCGGAAAAAGATGTCAAAGACGACAGGAGTATTTTCTTCTTTGCTGTGAAAATATCCCTGCATCATCGTCAGTTCATAAAAATCGGTCAATAATGTTAAATTTTGTGTTGTCATGGTTTGTTAGCCCCTTTCCTGCACGCTTTCGAGCAGTACAGCGTTTTTATTGATAGTTTCCTGAATGATATTCTGGCAGTAGGCACCAAGGTGCTTGCGCTCTTCCCGATCAAGTGTGTGTGGATAGATTGGCTTGCCATACTCAATAATCACATGCGTCTTCCGGATTTTCGGAAATCCCTTTGTACCTTTCTTTGGCAGATGGTTTTCGAAAATTTCGGCAGTATTGTTCATCGAGATCGGAACGATTGCACATCCGGTCTTGTCGGCGATCTTGAGTGCGCCGTCTTTAAACGGGAGCATACTTAATTCCTCGCCGGTATTTCTTGTCCCTTCCGGGAAAATACAGATGGAAATTCCCTGCTTGATATAATCGATCCCGGTCAGAATTGTCTTGAGTCCTTCTTTTAAATTATCTCGGTCGAGGAACAGGCAGTAGAGATTACGCATCCAGTTGTTCAAAAGCGGGAAGCGTTCCATCTCCTTTTTAGCCACATAGCCGGTTAGACGCTTGCAGCGGGAGTAAGTGAGCAGAATGTCAAAATAACTTCTGTGGTTCCCGACAAATAAGACCGGTTCATCTGGTACTTGTTCCTCGCCGATCACGGTCGTTTCTACTCCGGTGATCCATAAAATACAACGAAATCCCCATTGGACAATGCGAAGACAGCTGTAATCTTTTGCCTTCCGGTTGAACTTCCCGATGATGGCTTCTACAAGCAATACCGGGATGGAAAGAATTAAAAAGGATATTAAAAATATCACTAAAAATGTAAAACGCAGCATAGTTAAAGTCTCCTTCATTATTTTGATTTATTGAAAATATTATACTAGAGAGGGAATGAAAAGACAAGAAAGATAATAAGATGTAGAGAGAATCATGCAGGAGCGGAAGTGATTGTTTCCAGGTGAAAAAGTATATTGGCAGGAAAATAGTTCTTCTTCTTGTTGCCTGTCTGATGTTGACGGTGGGCGGCTGTGTGGAGAAGACAGAGCGGACCGGGAAACTTCGGGACATAGAATTTACGGTGACAGAGAAGCAGGACATTCCGGAAGAATTAGAGGAAATGATTGCAGAGCGAAAGGAAGAAGGATTTCAACTTTCTTATGCAGATCAGGGAGAACTGTACCTTGCAGTGGGGTATGGAACAAGACCGACAAGCGGTTACAGTATAAAAGTGAAAGCATTGTACGAGACAGAAAATGCAGTCTATATACAGACGGAGCTTTTAGGGCCGTCCAAGGAAGAGAAAATCACGGAAAAACAGACATATCCGTATGTTGTTGTGAAAATGGAATGGATTGATAAAAATATTGTATTTGAGTAGGAGGATGTTTTATGGAGTTAAGAAAGAAAAATGTACATTGCAGTCAGATTGGAAAGCGGATGATCCATCAGTTTTTTGTAGATGACGATTACAATGTACCCGATGCAAAAAATGATGTACTCCGTGTTGTACAGGGGGAGGGGCATGTCAAGGTCGAAGGGATAGAACGGATGGAAAATTATCTCAGAGTATCCGGAAAACTATATTTTCAGGTGTTGTATGTGACTGATGAGGTGGAACCAAAACTGTCAGCAGTGGAAGGAAGACTTCCGTTTGAAGAGATGGTCTACATCGAAGAAGGGGAAGCACAGGTTACATACAGTGTAGGAGATTATCGGGTAGAGTTTGTGCCGACGCTGATCCATTCCCGGAAAATGAATTTGAAGGCGATGGTAGAACTGCAGATTTGCCGGGAAGTGCTCCGAGAAGAGGAGACAACAACCGGAATTGAAGAGGAGGAGGAAATTTTCCAGAAAAAGCGGACTGCGAAAGTGCTGGAACTGCACACCGGGAAGAAAGATACTTACCGGATCAAGGAAGAGATTACATTGCCGGGCACAAAGGAAAATATTGGGACGATTCTTTGGACAGATATTGTAAACCGGAAGCTGGATTCGAAGCTGATTGACGATCAGCTTGTCGTCAAAGGAGAACTGCTTGTTTTTTGCCTGTATCTGTCGGAGGAGCAGAAGGAAGACTGGATAGAACAGACTGTTCCCTACGAGGGAACGGTGGAATGTTCCGGGGCAGAGGCACAGATGTATCATCATATCTATGCAAATCTGGAGGATACTCTTGTGGACATCCGCATGGATGAAGATGGAGAAATGAGGGTACTGGGTGTTGAGGCGACACTGGATCTGAAGATCACGATCTATCAGGAAGAAGAATTGGAGATTCTTGAGGATGCATATTCGCTGAAAGAAAAATGTAATCTGGAAAAGAAGGAAGCAGCTTATGAGACATTGTTGATTCAGAATCATTCAAAATGCAAAGTGACAGAGCAACTCGCGCTTCCGGAGTTAAAAGAAGAAATCCTTCAAATCTGTCATAGTAATGGAGACATTCAGGTAGAGCACACAGAGGTGACGGAAAACGGAATTCAAATGGAAGGAATCCTTCATGTCTCCTTTTTATATGTGAAAGCAAATGATGAGGTGCCATTTGCAACGTGGCAGGGCATGGTGCCGTTTTCCTATCTGTTAGAGGCAGAAGGAATGAATGAGAAGACACAGTATGATATTTCAAATAATATTGAACAGCTTTCTATTTCCATGGCGGGAAGTGGAGAGATTGAGGTGAAGGCAGTTCTGGCATTTTGCAGTTTTATCAGACAGCCGGTGCAGACAGAGGTCATTGACAACATTACGATGGAGCCATATCAGACAGAGGAGCTGGAGCGCCGTCCGGGAATCGTCGGTTATATCGTAAAAGAAGGAGAGGAACTGTGGACACTGGCAAAGAGGTACTGCACCACAATTGACGGGATTTGTGCAGTCAATGGGCTGACGGAAGATCAGGTGAAACCGGGGGATAAGATATTGATTTTTAAAGAAAACATGAGTATACTATAAGAATAATGTATACAAGATACACGATTTCTTCTATCGGATGTAGAGGTTCCGATAGAAGAAATCCGTGTGTTGTGGTCGAAAGGGGTAGGAAGATGAGATACTTAAAGTTAAAATCTCTGGCGAAAATTAACCTGGGACTAGATGTACTCGGAAGAAGAGAGAATGGTTATCACGATGTCAGGATGGTTATGCAGACCATCTATCTGTATGATGATGTGACACTGAGACGAACGGAGGAACCGGGCATACGGATTCAGACGAATTTGTTCTATCTTCCGGTCAATGAAAATAATATTGCGTACAAGGCGGCAAAGCTTCTGATCGATGAATTTGATATTCAGGACGGAGTGTCGATCACACTTGATAAGCATATACCGGTAGCGGCAGGTCTGGCAGGTGGAAGTTCCAATGCGGCGGCGGTTCTGTTTGGAATGAACAAGATGTTTGCATTAGGACTCTCTGAGCAGGAATTGATGGACAGAGGGGTCAAGCTTGGAGCAGATGTACCGTACTGTCTGATGAGAGGGACAGTGCTGGCAGAGGGAATCGGGGAAGAATTGACAAGACTGCCGCAGATGCCGAACTGTTATGTACTGATTGCGAAACCGCCGATCAGTGTATCCACGAAGATGGTGTATGAAAAATTAGATTCGGGGGAGATTACAGATCATCCGGATATTGATGGGATCCTGCAGGGACTTTCGGAGCAGAGCCTGGAAAAAGTGGCAGCTTCGATGGGCAATGTGCTGGAGAGAGTGACGATCGGGGAATATCCGGTGATCGAAGAGATTAAAAATGTGATGAAAGCGCACGGGGCTTTGAACGCGATGATGAGCGGAAGTGGGCCGACGGTATTTGGTCTGTTCCGAGACCGCAGAATGGCGCGCGAGGCACAGAAAGCAATCAGAGACAGAGAACTGGCAAAGCAGGTGTATATTACGAATATACACAATGCAAGGAGGAAATAAGAGCATGGAACCAAAATTTCAAGTAAGCATGGACGAGTATTTACCATTGAGAGATGTTGTATTTAATACACTGCGGCAGGCAATTCTGCGCGGAGAATTAAAGCCGGGAGAGCGCCTGATGGAGATACAGCTTGCCAATAAGCTGGGAGTCAGCCGAACTCCGATTCGGGAGGCGATCCGCAAGCTGGAGCTGGAGGGACTTGTGCTCATGATCCCAAGAAAAGGGGCGGAAGTGGCCGAGATCACAGAGAAAAGCTTAAAAGATGTGCTGGAAGTCAGACGTGCGTTAGAAGAGCTCGCCGTAGAGATTGCCTGTGAGAAGATGACTGCACAGCAGATTGAGGAGTTGAAAGCAGCCGCGAAGGAGTTTGAAGTGACATTAAAGAGCAAAGACGTGACAAAATATGCGGAAGCCGATGTGAAATTTCATGATGTGATCTATATGGCGACCGACAACCAGCGTCTGATCCAACTGTTGAATAATCTCCGGGAGCAGATGTACCGTTTCCGCGTGGAATATTTGAAAAAGGACGAATCCCATGTGAAATTGTTAGAAGAGCATGATCAGATTATAGAAAATATTGAAAAGCGCAACAAGGAAGAAGCTGCAAAGATTGTATGTCGCCATATTGAGAATCAGGTAGAATCTGTGCTGCATACGATCCGCTCGAAAAAAGAATAGGAATAATGAATAAAAACTGCTCATCGGTACATACTCCTTATATCAAAAAGGGAGGTACATAGTGATGAGTGGGAGAGAACAAGCAGCAGAAACAGAAAAGACAGTTGTGCCGGGGATCACAAAGAAAGCGAAGTACAGGATTTTCATACTTGCAGTATTGATCGCAGGGGTATTGACCGGGGTGGTGACAACCAGGATGCATGCGGCAGCAAAGGAGAAGTTGTCCAATCTTCAGGAGCATATGGCGGGAGAGGTTTTGCGGTTCCATGTGTTGGCAAATAGTGACAGCGAAAAAGATCAGGCATTGAAGATGAAGGTCAAGGAAGCGGTTCTTGCCTATATGGAATATAAAATGCCGCAGCATACCGATCTTGCACAGACAAGAGAGTGGGTTGGGGAGCATCTCGGAGAGCTGGGGGATATTGCTCAGGCAGTAATCTGTGGAGAGTCCTATGACTATCCGGTTCACCTGGAACTGACTACAAGTTATTTCCCGGAGAAAACTTATGGGGACGTCACATTTCCGGCAGGGGAATATGAAGCGCTTCGCATTGAGATTGGAGAGGCGAAAGGGCATAACTGGTGGTGTGTCCTATATCCAAATCTCTGTTTTATTGATGCAGTTCATGCAGTCGTCCCGGAAGATGGAAAGAAAGAGCTTCAGGAAGTGTTGACAGAGGAAGAATATGATCTGGTAACTTCTGATGCAAAAGTAAAAGTGAGATGGTTCTTTTTCCCGGAGAAAGATGACAAATAGAAAACAGCAAAAGAAGAGAGGGATTTTATGACCGATTGGTTAGTAAAACGATTTGTAAAAGAATATGAAGAGACAGGAAACAACGTAGTCCGGACAAGATATGGGATGCTGGCGAGTGTCGTCGGCATCTTTTGTAATGTGTTATTATTCTTGATAAAAATAAGTATCGGGTTTGTTCTGCGAAGTATTTCGGTTATGGCAGATGCATTTAACAACCTGTCAGATGCGGGATCTTCTATCATAAGCTTTGTAGGAGTTCGGATCGCAAGTAAGCCCGCAGATAAAGATCACCCGTTTGGGCATGGAAGAATCGAGTATATTTCTGCACTGGTAGTATCTTTCCTTGTCGTTGAGGTCGGTTTTACTTTTTTGAAAGATGCGATTCAGAAAATCATGCATCCGCAGGAGATGCACTTTCAGTTGATTTCTGTTATAATATTATTGCTTTCTGTCGGAATCAAGCTGTGGCTTGGAATGTTCAATAAGAAATTAGGAAAACGAATCCATTCCCAGGTGATGCTGGCGACAGCGGCCGACTCGATCGGAGATGTGATCACAACTTCAGCGACGATTCTTTCGCTGATTGTTTTTGGAGTGACGGGAATTAATATCGATGGATTTGTAGGACTGGGAGTGTCACTTGTCGTGATGTGGGCAGGAATCAGCATTGCAAAAGACACACTGGAGCCATTGATCGGAGAAGCGGTTTCCCCGGAAGTCTATGTACAGATCACAAAATTTGTAGAGCAGTATGATGGGATTGTAGGGAGCCATGATTTGATCGTACATAATTACGGACCTGGGAAAAGTATGGCATCCATCCATGCAGAGGTTCCTAACGACACAGACATTGAGACGTCACACGAGGTGATCGACCGGATTGAGCGGGATGCGCTCAAGCAGCTTGGCATTTTTCTTGTCATTCATATGGATCCCGTTGAGACGAAAGATGAGACAGTACTTGCAGCGAGAAAGATGGCAGAAGAAGTGCTGCAGTCGCTGGACGCAGATGCAAGTATCCATGATTTCCGGATGGTAGACGGCAAAGACCAGATCAATCTGATTTTTGACATGGTAGTGCCACATGAATATGATCAGGCAAAGCAGAGGGAGCTGCATGACTTATTTGTCAGATGCATCCGGGAGAGGGATTCCAGATACCAGTGTGTGATCACCGTGGAGACAAGTTTTATCAATGAGAAAGAAAAGTAAAAGAGGCGCAGAGAAATGAAATATCAGTGGAAACAACGGATCAGATACAGCGAAGTCGATGGGGAAAGGAAACTGACCATTCCCAATCTTGTCAATTATTTTCAAGATTGCAGTACCTTCCAGTCAGAAGAACTTGGGGTCGGATGTGAATATATGGAGGAGCATCAGAAAGCATGGGTATTGTCTTTCTGGCAGATTGTGATCGAGCGTCGGCCAAAACTTGGTGAGGAAGTTACGGTAGAGACGTTCGCGACCGGATTTGACGGATTGTATGGGACGAGAAATTTTGTGATGACCGATGCAAAAGGGAGTAAAATCGCTTATGCCTATTCCATATGGGTATTCATGGATCTGAAAAAAGGGCGTCCGGTAAGACCACAGCCTCAGGAAATCGCAGGATATGGAACAGAGGAACCGCTTCCGATGAAATATGCAGGAAGAAAGATCCCTCTGCCAAAAGAACGAAAGCAGGGCGAGCCATTTCCAGTGAGAAGACATCAGATCGATACGAATCACCATGTGAACAATAGCCAGTATGTGCAGATGGCATTGGATGTCTGGGAAGAGATGGGAACGCCGTCTAAGATCAGGGAACTGAGGGTTGAGTACAAAAAATCAGCAGTGTACGGAGATATGATTTATCCGTCTATGATAGAGGAACAAGACAACACAACGATCGTGCTTGGAGATGAAAAGGAAAGACCATATGCGATCGTGCAAGTAAGAGGAGAAAATTAGGATGCAGTTAGGGAAAAAACAAGTATTGACAGTAGTAAAAATCGTGGATTTTGGAGTGTATTTGGGAAGTGATGAAGAAAGAGTGCTCCTTCCGAAAAAGCAGGTGCCGGAGGATATTGAAGTGGGAGATCCGATTGAGGTCTTTCTGTATAAGGATTCCAGCGACCGTCTGATCGCCACGACCAATGAGCCGGAATTGAAAGTCGGAGAATTGGCAGTGCTCGAAGTTGCAGATGTAGGAAAATTCGGGGCATTTCTGTCGTGGGGACTGGAAAAGGATCTGTTCCTTCCATTTAAAGAACAGACAGCAAAAGTGGAAAAAGGAGATAAATGTCTTGTGACACTTTACATTGACAAAAGTCAGAGACTTTGTGCAACAATGAAAGTATACGGTCTTCTTCGCACAGATTCTCCGTATAAGAAAGATGATATGGTACATGGGATTGTCTATGACACCAGTGATCGTTTTGGAGTCTTTGTTGCCGTAGATAATAAATATTCTGCGCTGATCCCAAGAAAAGAAGTTTTTAAAAATTTCCGTGTCGGAACAGAGGTAACTGGAAGAGTTACTGCGGTCAAAGAAGACGGAAAGCTGGATTTAAGCATCCGCGAGAAAATTCCGGCACAGATGGATAAAGATGCAGAGTATGTGCTTGGCATTATGAAAAAATGCGATGGAAAGCTGCTGTTTAATGATAAAGCAGACGCAGAAAAGATTAAAAAAGAACTGGGCATGAGCAAAAATGCATTCAAAAGAGCAGTGGGAAGACTGCTTAAGGAGAGAAAGATTGAGATCAAAGAAGATTCCATTGTGATGAAATAGGCAGAAGAAATGATTTGATATAGGTAAAATACTCTGAAATAAAAGGAACTGTTGTACTAAGAAAATAGTATTACAGTTCCTTTTTGAGTGTTTTCTTTTCTGTGCAAAGGGGATTTTTTGACCGCATTTAATCCGTAGTATTCCGGCGGATCAAAACAGGAGTAATCTGCTTGTGAATCGGTTCGCTTAAAGGAACGGGCTGCCTTTTCTTCATCTCGTTCATTTGGAGGATCAGAAGTTCCATAGCTGTTTTGGAAATTTGATCGATCTGTTGTCCGATAGTGGAAATAGGGATGATTGCCTCGTTTGCAATAGGGGAATTGTCAAATCCCATAATCTGATATTCTTCTGGTAATGTTCCATATTTTTGAAAAACTAGGTTTAGAAAAATATTTGCATAGGTATCATTGGCGAGAAAAACACCTTTTTTCTTTCCAGGATAAGCATTGTCAATTTTGACAAAGACTTTTTTGATTGCTTCGTAAGTTGTCTCATAAGTGGAACCAAGATCTTGCAGCATCAGTTCATAAGGAACATGGTGTTCGATGCAGGTATCTTCAAAACCACGGATACGATTGTAAGCGGGAACCTGCTTAGGAACCGGAACATTGACGTGAATGAGGATTTCACACTGATTCCGAATCAGGAGAGTGGCTGCCTGTACGGCTCCCATATAATTGTCAGTGTTGACGCTGCAGATATGTTCTGCTTCCCGCTCGATAGCAACGATCGGAATATGATAGGAGGCCAGTTTTTCTGAAGGAAACGTGTGGCTTAAGACAATCAATCCCTCAATCTTATATGCCATCAGCTCATCTAAATATTGTTGTTCCAGTTCTTTCTGGTCGCTGCTTACAAATACAAGAAATTTGTAATGGTAGTCTGTGTAGCTGGATAAAAGCTGATTCAACATCTCAGAATAATAGTGTAGATAAAGGTTCGGGATAATGATGCCGACAAATTCACTCTTTCCATTTGCGAGAACTTTTGCGAGTTTGTTTTCCTGATAATCAAGCTCGTCCAGTGCTTTTGCAATTTTTTCCTGATTTTCCAGAGTCAGGGAATCCGGGTCATTAAAATATCTGGAGATAGTTGTCTTGGAGAATCCGGTATATTTTGCAATGTCAGCAAAGGTGACTTTCTTTTTGCTCATAATAAAACGCCTCTTTCTATAAATTAACATTAGTATAGCAAGAACAACTGTAAAAAGCAATTTAAAAATAACTGGTAAAGTGACCGGTTATTTAGAGTGGGAGAAAAGAGAGTGATTTTTTGGAAAAAATGTTGACAGAGGAGCAATTTTATTGTAGTATCAAATCAAAAGTAACCGGTTACTTTACCGGTTGCGGAACCGGTTTATAAAAGAGGAAAAGAAAATGGAGGAACAAAGCATGAGGACGTTTGCGAGAAAGAAAACAGTTTCTGCAAAGCAGACAATGAGGCAGAAGCTGGCGTATGTCAGAAAGAACTGGCAGTTGTATGTGATTTTTTTAATGCCAGCTCTTCTTTTGACGATTATTTTTAAGTATATCCCAATGAGTGGAGTACTGATCGCATTTGAGGATTACAATGTCATCGAAGGGATTTTTGGAAGTGAGTGGGTAGGTCTGGAGTATTTTAAGAGATTCCTGTCTTCACCAGATTTTATGAATTATTTGCTGAACACATTGAAACTGAGTGCATATGGGCTTTTATGGGGATTCCCGGTACCGATTATTTTAGCATTGTTGCTAAATCGGATTCGAAAGGTTGGACTGCGGAAGAATATTCAATTATTGATTTATGCGCCAAATTTCATTTCAGTGATCGTTCTCTGTGGTATGGTTAGGATGTTTTTGTCACCGGTAGGTCCGATCAATCAGGTGCTTGGAATCAATACAAACTGGATGGCAATGCCGGAGGCATTTCGTACTATTTATATCGCCAGTGGAATCTGGCAGGGAGCCGGATGGGCTTCGATCATGTATACGGCAGCGCTTTCCAACGCAAGTAAGGACTTAGAGGAGGCGGCAATCGTAGATGGTGCAAATATTTTTCAGCAGATTCGTTATGTAGAACTTCCGGCCATCAAAAACATTATTGTCATTCAGTTTATTTTGCAGGCAGGAAATATTATGAGCATTGGATTTGAAAAGGCATACGCATTACAGACTTCGATGAATCTTCCGGCATCAGAAATTTTATCAACATATGTTTATCGAATTGGTCTGCTGAATGGCGATTACGGATATTCAACAGCGGTCGGTCTGTTCAACTCGGTTATCAATGTTATTTTATTGATCGCGGTAAATCTGATCGTGAAGAAGCTTAATGATGGAGAAGGATTATAGGAGGTGCAAAAATGAAGGCAGCAGGAAGAAAAAGAAAACTGGGAATGTCAGATAGACTGATCTTGGGAGTTGGATATTTCGCGTTGGGTTTATTTGTACTTGCGATTATCATTCCGCTTGTATATGTTGTAGCAGCTTCTTTTATGGATCCAAATGTATTGAACAGTCAGGGAATCAGCTTTGATTTTAAGAAATGGACCTTAGATGCCTATCGTAGAGTACTGGAAAATGAGATGATCTGGAGAGGATTTTTCAATTCCTTTTTCTATTCCACAGCATTTACAGTCATTTCGGTGTTTATCACATTGTTAGCTGCGTATCCGATGTCAAAAAAAGATTTTGTCGGAAGAGGATTTTTTAATGTGATTTTCATCATTACCATGTTTTTTGGAGGAGGATTGATTCCGACTTTTATTTTGATCAATCAGTTACATCTGGTGAATACGATTTGGGCGATTTTGATTCCGGGGGCATTTAATGTTTGGAATATGATTCTTGCAAGAACTTACTATCAATCAATACCGAAAGAGTTGCGGGAAGCATCTGCGCTGGATGGGGCAAGCGAGCTTCAGCATTTCTTTAAAATCATGATTCCAGTCTGCAAGCCGATCATCGCTGTTTTGGCATTGTGGTCTTTTGTGGGAATGTGGAATAGCTATTTTGATGCATTGATTTACTTAAACGATGCGGATCTGCAGCCATTGCAGCTTGTGCTTCGATCTATTTTAGTGCAGAATACGCCGCAGCCGGGAATGATCGCGGATATCCAAAGTACGGCAGAGATGGCGAAAGTGGCAGAATTATTGAAATATGCCACAATCGTTGTATCAAGTTTACCATTATTGATCATGTACCCATTTTTCCAAAAATATTTTGATCAGGGTATTATGGTCGGTTCAGTGAAAGGTTAGGAGGCAGCAGCATGAGAAGAAAGAAGAATACCGTAATTGCAGCAGGATTATCTTTGGTGCTTGCATGTTCTGTTGTGGGATGCGGAGACGGAAAGAAGATGGAAGCAGAGATCAATCCGGATACACCAGTGGAAGAAGTAGCATTTCCATTAAAAGAAAAAGCGGAACTGTCATTTATTACCAATGCGCCGGCAACTTCTACACAAGATCCAAATCAAAGAGAGATCTTCAAAAGACTGGAGAAACAGACGAACGTACATATTGACTGGACCTGTTTTGTGGCAGACCAGTTTGCGGATAAGAAGAATCTTGCGTTGGCTCAATTTGGAAATCTTCCGGACGGGCTTTTCAATGCGGGGATGAATGATTATGATCTTTTACGCTATGCAAAACAAGGGATCATTATTCCTCTGGAGGAGTTGATTGACAAATACATGCCTAATTTGCAGGCGGTATTTGAACAGTATCCGGAATACAGAACAATGTGCACAGCTCCGGATGGACATATTTATTCCTTTCCGTGGATTGAACAGCTTGGAGAGGGAAAAGAAGCGATTCAGGCAATTGGCAATATTCCTTATATCAATAAAAAGTGGCTGGATTTTTTAGGACTGGAAGTACCGGATACGACAAAAGAACTAGAACAGGTACTGATTGCTTTTCGGGATAATGCAGATCTTTTGGAAAGCGAATTTGAAATAGAGGGAGATGTTATCCCAATGTCTTTTATCATCAATAATGGAGATCAGGATCCAGGAATCTTAATCAATGGATTCGGAGAAGGCTATGGGGACACGGGGGATCATTTTGCGGTGACAGATGAAGGAAAAGTGATCTATACCACTGTGCAGGAAGGATATAAAGAAGGTATTCAATGGCTGCATGGGCTGGTAGAGCAGGATTTGGTCGATCCGGAAGCTTTCACACAAGAGTGGTCTACTTATGTAGCGAAAGGAAAGAGCCATCGTTATGGGCTTTGCTTCACATGGGATATTTCTAATATTGATAATTATGAGGACTATGTTATGCTGCCAGCGCTCGCAGGCCCAGAAGGACTGGTAAACATTACAAGACAAAATAACAGTGAAACGAGTGGGTTTGACAGAGGACGCTGTGTACTGACAACAAGTTGCCGAAATACTGCACTGGCGGCTGCGTGGATCGATCAGATGTATGCTCCGTTACAGTCTCCGCAGAATAACTGGGGAACCTATGGAGAAAAAGATTCCTTTAATATTTTTGAGATGAGTGAGAATGCGAAAGGCGAAAAGATGTTAAAGCATATGGACCTTGGAGAGCAGTCTCCGGTGGAAGTCCGAGAGGCACAGTCGGTCAATGGACCACTGGCAATATTAAATGAGTATTACGATACTTATGTGACACAGCCTACGGATGCAAAATGGCGTCTCGATAATATGCATGAAGTATACTTGGAGGACATGAACAGCAAGTATGTATACCCAAATGTATTTATGAGCATTGCAGATACGAATAAAGTATCTCAGTACGATACTGATATCAAGAAGTATGCAGAACAGAAAAAAGCAGACTGGATTTTAAATGGCGGAATTGAAGAAGAGTGGGATAGCTATCTGAAAAAAATGGAGCAGTATGGACTATCCGATTATTTAAAAATCAAACAGAAATATTTTGATCAATATCAGGAATCCTTAAAGAATGAATAGAAAGACAGGTGATCAGAGCGTGAGTGAAAAATTAGAAAGAGCGCGAGAATATGAAAAAAATAGACAAAATGAGATTTCTTCCGAAGAAAAACCGGTGTTTCATGTCACACCACCGATTGGCTGGATGAATGACCCAAATGGATTTTCATTTTATGATGGGAAAATTCATCTGTTTTATCAGTACCATCCTTATACAAGAGAGTGGGGACCGATGCACTGGGGACACAGTGTCTCCGAGGATATGATTTCATGGGAAAATCTTCCTGTGGCGTTGGCTCCGGATGAAAAGTATGATGCATTGGGATGTTTTTCAGGAAGCGCTCTGGAAGCAAATGGAAAACACGTGCTTCTCTATACTGGTGTGAGCAGACAAGTGCTGGAAGATGGAAGAGAAGAAGAGCGACAGAATCAATGCATTGCATATGGAGATGGAATTTCTTATGAGAAATCTTCTAAAAATCCGGTAGTGACTGGAGAGCTGATGCCGGAGAACTGTAGCCGGATTGATTTCCGTGATCCTAAAGTATGGAAAAAAGGGGATACCTATTATCTCATCGTAGGGAATAAAAATGCAGAACAAAAAGGACAGGTTGTTCTTTTTTCCAGCAAAAATTTAGAAGATTGGAAATTTGAAACTGTACTGGCAGAAAACAGTGACGGCAAAGTGGGGACCATGTGGGAATGTCCGGATTTCTTCGCATTGGATGAAAAATATTTTCTAATCTGTTCGCCGCAGAATATGAAAGCACAGAAATACGAATTTCATAATGGAAATAATTCTGTATATTTTGTGGGAGATTACGATGAAAACACACATACATTCCAAAAAGAGATGCCGAAAACATTGGATTATGGATTAGACTTTTATGCACCGCAGACGACAGAACTGCCGGATGGAAGAAGAATCCTGATTGCGTGGATGAAATCCTGGGATGCCTGCGTAATTCCGGAAGAACAAAAATGGCAGGGAATGATGACACTTCCAAGAGAATTACATTATGTAAATGGAAAGTTATATCAGAAACCGGTAGAAGAATTGAAAAACTATCGAAAGAATTCTTGCCTTTTGGAAAATCAGGAAGTATCAGGTACGGTGCAATTTGATGAAGTGAAAGGGCGGATTTTGGATCTGACAGTGGAAATCTGCGAAGGAGTCTTCGATGAATTTTGCATCGAACTGGCACACAATCAAGAATATACGACCAGTTATACTTATTATAGAAAAAAACAGATAATGGAAGTGAACCGAACATACTGCGGTGTGACAAGGGACATCGTATGTCAGCGTGCGTGGAAACTTCCAGAACAAAAAGAATCTTTAAAACTTCGTTTTATTATGGACAGACAGTCTATAGAATTATTTATTAATGATGGGGAGCAGGTGTCTACCACAGCAATCTGTACGCCGATGGAAGCAGAAGAGATTGTATTTTGTTGTGATGGAACAGTAAAAATCAACGTGGAAAAACATGAACTGATTTAAAGAGCAGGAGGAAGGCAATGGATGTAGTAGCATTAGGAGAACTTCTGGTAGATTTTACCAGTGCGGGAATCAGCGGTCAGGGTAATCAGATTTATGAGGCAAATCCTGGAGGAGCGCCATGCAATGTACTTGCAATGCTTCAGAAACTGGGGAGAAATACCGCATTTATTGGAAAAGTAGGGAAAGACTCTTTTGGAGAAATGTTGGTGTCGGTAGTAAAAGAACAGGGAATTTCCGCAGAGGGAATCTGCTATGATGAGAAAATCCCAACGACATTGGCTTTTGTACATAATGCAGCAGATGGAGAGCGTACGTTTTCCTTTTATCGGAATCCCGGTGCGGATATGATGCTTCGAAAAGAAGAAGTTGAGGAAGCGCTTTTAAAAGAGACAAAACTTTTTCATTTTGGAAGTCTTTCTATGACATCGTCTGAGGCAGAAGAAGCGACAAAATATGCCATTTGGACAGCAAAACAAAATGGTGCGATAATCTCTTTTGATCCTAATTTGCGTCCGGCACTTTGGAATCATTTAGATGAGGCAAAAGAAAAGATTGCATTTGGAATGAGTCAGTGCGATGTATTGAAAATCTCTGACAATGAGATCACATTTATGACAGGAGAAACAGACATTGATCGCGGAGTACAGAAACTGATAGAGAAATATCAGATTCCTTTTGTCTGTGCAACGATGGGAAATCAGGGAAGCAAAGCATTTTTTGGCAATGAGATTGTGGAAGCAGAAGCCTTTTTGATGGAGGACACAATCGATACAACTGGAGCAGGAGATACATTTTGCGCTTGCCTTCTGGACTACATATTAAGATATGGCATACAGAAGCAAGACAAAGAAAGGGTAAGGGAAATGCTACAGTTTGCCAATGCAGCAGCTGCATTGATCACGACGAAAAAAGGCGCTCTGCGAGTGATGCCGGAACGAAAAGAAATTGAAAAGGTTTTGGGAGGAAAATCCTGCTCTTCATTTTGAGGGGCAGGATTTTTCTATTAGAAAAGGAATGACGGCGAGTTTCAATGATGATATACTGGATTCGTAGATTTTAGAATCATTGTAATAAATATTTGAGTAATAAAAATCTGCCGGACCGATTCAGAAGGAAATGGTATTTTCATTGCTTCGGATATTGGCAGGAAGAGAAGAAAAGGAGGAAATCAGCAACATCTATGAGTTTTGCACATTTGCATGTCCATACAGAGTACAGTCTTCTGGATGGATCAAATAAAATCAAAGAGTACGTTGCCAGGGTAAAAGAGCTGGGGATGAACAGTGCTGCGATCACCGATCACGGTGTCATGTTTGGTGTGATTGATTTTTACCGGGCGGCTAAGGCTGCAGGCATCAATCCCATTCTTGGCTGTGAGGTGTATGTGGCTCCCGGGTCACGTTTTGATCATGAGATCAATGGCGGGGAGGACCGCTATTACCATCTGGTATTGTTGGCAGAAAATAATCAGGGATATCAGAATCTGATGAAGATTGTTTCCAAAGGGTTTGTGGAAGGATATTATTACAAGCCAAGGATTGATATCGAATTGTTAGAAGAGTACCATGAAGGAATCATTGCACTGAGTGCTTGTCTTGCAGGGGAAGTACAGAAAAATCTTCTTCGGGGAATGTTCGAGGAAGCGAAACAGGCAGCACTGAGATATGAATCTATTTTCGGAAAGGGAAATTTCTTTCTGGAGCTTCAGGATCATGGGCTGACCGAGCAGGCAGATGTCAATCAGCGTCTGATTCGGCTGGCGGCAGAGACCGGGATCGAGCTTGTGGCGACCAATGACGTCCACTATACTTATGCGGAGGATGAGAAACCGCATGACATTCTGCTGTGTATTCAGACCGGGAAAAAGCTGACAGATGAAAACCGGATGCGCTATGCAGGCGGACAGTATTATGTCAAGTCAGAGCAGGAGATGATCGAATTATTCCCATATGCAAGGCAGGCGCTGGAAAATACGCAGAAGATTGCAGACAGATGTCATGTGGAGATTGAATTTGGAGTGACGAAACTTCCAAAATACGATGTGCCAGGGGGAATGACTTCATGGGAATATCTGAATCAACTCTGTTTTGAAGGGTTAGAACGCCGGTATCCAAATCCGGGAGAAGAATTAAAAGAACGTCTTTCCTATGAATTGAGTACGATCAAAAATATGGGATATGTGGATTACTTCCTGATCGTATGGGATTTCATCAAATATGCGAGGGACAATGATATCAGTGTAGGGCCGGGGCGAGGTTCGGCGGCGGGAAGTATTGTCTCGTACTGTCTTGGGATCACGAATATTGATCCGATCCGCTATCAGCTTCTGTTTGAACGTTTCTTAAATCCTGAGCGTGTGTCCATGCCGGATATCGATATTGATTTCTGCTTTGAACGGCGTCAGGAAGTCATCGATTATGTTGTGAGAAAATATGGGAAAGACCGCGTTGTGCAGATCGTAACATTCGGTACAATGGCGGCAAGAGGTGTGATCCGCGATGTAGGACGTGTGATGGATCTGCCGTATGCATTTGTCGATACGATCGCAAAGATGATTCCGACAGAGCTAAATATCACGATCGATAAAGCATTGAAAATGAATCCGGAGTTCCGGAAAATGTATGAGACAGACGAACAGGTAAAATATTTGATCGACATGTCCAAACGTCTCGAAGGGCTTCCACGGCATACGTCGATGCATGCTGCCGGAGTCGTGATCAGTCAGAAGTCGGTAGACGAATATGTGCCGCTTTCCAGAGCATCGGACGGTTCGATCACGACACAGTTTACGATGACGACACTGGAAGAACTTGGTCTTTTGAAAATGGATTTCCTAGGCTTGAGAACTCTGACCGTAATTCAGAATGCCGTCAACCTGGTGGAGCAGGCGACAGGAGTCAAGTTGGATATGGGTGAGATTGACTACAACGACAAACTGGTATTGGATTCAATCGGAACCGGGAAGACTGACGGTGTATTTCAGTTGGAGAGCGCCGGAATGAAAAACTTTATGAAAGAGCTAAAGCCGCAGAGTCTGGAAGATATCATTGCCGGTATTTCTCTGTACCGGCCGGGGCCGATGGATTTCATTCCACAGTACATCAAAGGAAAGAATGACAAAGGATCTATCACTTATGATTGCCCACAACTGGAGCCAATCCTTGCACCGACATATGGATGTATCGTTTACCAGGAACAGGTTATGCAGATTGTGCGTGATCTTGCCGGATATACACTTGGACGAAGTGACCTTTTGCGAAGGGCGATGTCAAAGAAAAAGGCGGATGTCATGGAGCGGGAGCGTCAGAGTTTTGTTTATGGCAATATTGATGAAGGAGTTCCGGGATGTCTGAACAATGGAATTGATGAGAAGACAGCGAATAAGATTTATGATGAAATGATTGATTTTGCAAAATATGCGTTCAATAAATCCCATGCCGCAGCATATGCAGTTGTTTCTTATCAGACAGCCTATTTGAAATATTACTATCCCATTGAGTTTATGGCAGCGCTGATGACATCTGTGATTGAAAATCCGACAAAGGTATCAGAATATATTTATGCGGCAAGGCAGATGGGCATCAAAATCCTTCCGCCGGATATCAACCGCGGAGTCAGTGGATTCTCGGTAGATGAGGGAAATATACGCTATGGACTGGCGGCGATCAAAAGTATCGGGAAGCCGGTCATTGAAGCAATTGTAAGTGAACGGGAAGAAAATGGATCGTACCGGGGACTGAAAGATTTTATTGAACGGATTTCCTTAAAAGAAATGTTAAATAAAAGAAGTATTGAAAACTTTATCAAAGCAGGGGCGCTAGACAATCTTGGCGGGACAAGAAAGCAGTTTATGATGATCTATATTCAGATTGTAGACAATGTCAATCAGGAAAAGAAATTTTCGATGAGCGGGCAGATGTCACTGTTTGATTTTGTCGACGAAGATCAGAAGAAAGAATTTGAGATCCAGCTCCCGGATGTTGGGGAATATGAAAAAGAGACGCTTCTTGCATTTGAGAAGGAGGTGCTTGGTGTTTATATCAGCGGGCATCCATTAGATGCCTATGAAGAGCAGTGGAAGAAAAGTGTGTCGGCAACTACACTGGACTTTCAGCTTGATGAGGAGACAAACCGGACAAAGGTGCATGACGGTGCGAAAGAAATCATCGGAGGAATGATCGTAGGGAAGACGATCAAGCATACGAAGACAAATCAAATGATGGCATTTATTACCGTGGAAGATCTGCTCGGAACGGTGGAAGTTGTCGTGTTCCCGAGAGATTATGAGGCGAACAGACAATACTTGGAAGAAGATAAGAAGGTGTTTGTCAAAGGAAGAGTTTCTGAGGAAGATGACCGTCCTAGCAAACTGATCTGTGAGAAGATTATTCCGTTTCATCAAGTAAAGAGAGAACTTTGGATCCAGTTTGCAGACAAAAATAGTTATCTTGCGGAAGAAAAGCTTTTGATGGGCATGCTCCAGGATTCTGAAGGAGATGACACAGTTGTAATTTATTGTAAGGCAGAGAAAGCGGTAAAACGCCTTCCGCGTAACTGGAACATTGGGATTGAACCGAATATTTTGAGCAGACTGACAAATTATTATGGGGAAGAACGTGTGAAAGTTGTCGAAAAATGCATTGAAAACAAATTTTAAGTATGTTAAAATAATCACAAAATATATAAATAATAATAATATTTAGGTATAGGTAAATGGAGGTAATATCATGGCAAAGCGTATACGCACAATCGGTGTCCTGACAAGTGGTGGAGATGCTCCGGGAATGAATGCGGCAATCCGTTCCGTAGTCAGAACAGCTTTGGGGAAAGGACTTAGAGTAAGAGGGATCAGAAGAGGATATCAGGGACTGATGGAAGAGGAGATCATCGATCTTTCAGCAAGAGACGTATCTGATACAATTCAGCGCGGAGGTACGATTCTCCAGACTGCCAGATGTAAGGAAATGCGTACAGAAGAAGGACAGCAGAAGGCTGCTGCAATCTGTAAGAAATACGGAATTGAAGGGCTTGTTGTCATTGGTGGAGACGGTTCTTTTGCCGGAGCACAGAAGCTTGCAAATCTCGGAATCAATACAATCGGAATCCCGGGAACAATCGATTTGGATATTGATTGTACAGAGTATACGATCGGTTTTGATACAGCGGTGAATACCGCAATGGAAGCAATTGATAAAGTGCGTGATACTTCGACTTCTCATCAGCGCTGCAGTATTGTAGAGGTTATGGGAAGAGATGCAGGGTATCTGGCATTGTGGTGTGGAATCGCCAACGGTGCAGAGGAGATCCTTCTTCCAGAAGAGCACAATTACGATGAGTCAGAAATTATCAAGAGAATTATTGATAACAGAGACCGTGGAAAGAAACATTATATTATCATCAATGCAGAAGGTGTCGGAGATTCCATCAACATGGCAAAGAGAATCGAAGAAGCAACTGGAATGGAGACAAGAGCGACGATCCTTGGACACATGCAGCGCGGTGGAAGCCCGACAGCAAAGGACAGGGTGTATGCTTCCATCATGGGTGCAAAGGCAGTAGAACTTCTCTGCGAAGGAAAGACGAACCGTGTGGTAGGATACAAGCATGGTGAATATATTGATGTGGATATTGATGAAGCGCTGAACATGGAAAAGAAACTTCCAGAGTATCAGCTTGAGATTGCGAAAAAACTGGCAATTTAGTGATTTTATAAGAGAAACGATCTGTCTGTGAGGACGGCAGAGCAGATGGTTTTCTCTGACTGACAAAGGAAGAAAGAACATTTTCAATTCGGACGGGCATCCAGTGACGGGGGATGATTGAAAATGTTCTTTTTTTGCTTCTCATTGGACCGGGATTTTGAGTAAAGGGAACATGCCCTTGAAATCTGCCTGATAAGCGGGTACAATAGAGAACAGATATGGCAGATAGAAGGAGAAATGTTGTGAAGATAGAGAATAAGAAAGATATGCCGATCGGCGTATTTGACTCCGGAGTCGGAGGACTTACAGTGGCAAGGGAGATTATGCGGCAGCTTCCTAATGAGAGTATTGTGTATTTCGGAGATACTGCAAGAGTACCTTATGGAAGCAAGTCGGAAACTACAATTATCCGCTATTCCCGTCAGATTATCCGCTTCCTGCTGACGAAGGAAGTGAAGGCGATTGTGATTGCCTGCAATACAGCGAGTGCGCTTGCTCTGGATGCGGTGCGGAAAGAATTTAAGATCCCGATCATCGGTGTTGTTGCACCGGGAGCGAGGGCGGCAAGGGAAGAGACGATCAATAAAAAAATCGGAGTGATCGGTACAGAGGCGACGGTAAAAAGTGAGATTTATAAAAAACTGATACAGGCAGAAGACCCTCAGATCAGTGTATCCGGAAGAGCATGTCCCCTGTTTGTGCCGCTTGTGGAAGAAGGATTTGCAAAACACAAGATTACCCGGGAAGTCATTGATATCTATCTGTCAGATATGAGAGAATCTGATATCGATACACTGATTCTTGGCTGCACACATTACCCACTCTTGCGCTCAACGATCCGGGAATATATGGGAGAAAAGATTCATCTTGTGAATCCGGCATATGAGACTGCAATGGATCTTAAGCGGCTTCTGGAGGAAGAAGAGATGCTCAGAGACACTCCGGTGAATGACCAGGAAGAACATGGAGAGTATTCCTTCTATGTCAGTGATGCGGCAGATAAGTTCAAGCAGTTTGCCAATTCTATTTTGCCGTATGATATTGAGACGACAAAGCAGATCAATATTGAAGAATATTAGAATGCAACAATATGAGAGATGACAGACAAAAAGTACAGGTGAGAGTATGACAAAAGACGTATTAATAAGTATTTCGGGACTGCAGATGGACGTACTGGAGGAGGAAAAAGAGTATGAACCTATTGAAGTCGTTGCTCCTGCTAACTATTTCCTCAAAAATGGAAAACATTACATTTTATTCGATGAAGTTACAGAGGGTATACCGGGCATTACAAAAAATCGAATAAAGATTACCGGAGAGGACGCTTTGGAAGTGATGAAGAGCGGTGTATCAAATGTGCACATGGTATTTGAGAAGAATAAAAAGAACCTCACATACTACCAGACACCGTATGGACAGCTTCTAATCGGCATCCATACAAAAGAAATGGAAGTGGAAGTGTCAGAGGATAATATCAATGTAAAGGTCGGATATATATTGGATGTCAATCATGAGCCATTGGCAGACTGTCAGATCCGGATCAATGTAAAGTCCAAAGATGCAGGAGACTTTCAGATTACAAAAAATATGGACTTCTAAAGAAGAATGAGAAATGAAAGTGTTGAAAATCTGAGGGAAGAGTAAAGGAAACCTCCAAAATGATGTGTATTAACTGGCATCATTTTGGAGGTTTCTGTAATCTCCAGACATTTCCATGAAAGTTATCTTCCTGTAGGAATGTATTAGATTATTTATTTTTCTTTGTAGATTCTTTACTCTTTTTGTTATCGTTTTGTTCGTCTTTGTTCTTTTTGAATCTTGCGAAGAAGCCTTTTTTCTTTTCAGGCATTTCTAATTTCCCGCGAAGTCCTTTGACATCTGTGATATAGATACCGCTGAGAACTGCTTTGACTTCCTTTTTGACTGGGATCAATGGGAAAATTTTCTCGTCGCACATCAGAGTCATTACTTTTGGACCGATCTTTGCTTTTACAACCGGAACTTTGGCTCTGCGCAAATATTTCGGTGTACTCTCCAGTACGATGGCAGGAAAACCAGCTTCTTTTAGTTTCATATGCTTCTTATCAATGATAAGCATCGTTACATTTTGAGCCATAGCATCTAACTGCTGCTGTTGTTCTGCCTGTTTCTTTTCCGCTTTTTTTCCCAAGAAGTACAATACGATCGTGCCGATGATCAGTACGGCTAAAACGATAAGTAATATAATTACTGGTAAACTCACGATAGACCTCCTAGTATATAGTAAAAATACATTTTTAGACAAATAGTATTGTAGCATTGTTTCTTAGGAAGTGCAAGCGATTTGAGCGCTGCACCTTACTTTTCTGTGGAAAAATGAGTATAATAGGGAATGAGAAAAAGGTGAAAAATACAAAAGTGAGGTGAGGGAATGTTAGGAAATATTTGGAATGATCTTTGTACAGGAACTGGCTGGATGATGGAGCATCTTGTTTTGATCAATATTCTTCTTTCGTTTGTGATTATCTTCTTTCAGAGAAGAAAGCCGCAGACTGTCTGGACATGGTTGCTCGTACTATATTTTATACCAATTGTTGGATTTGTATTGTATCTGCTGATCGGACAAGATTTCCGAAAGAGCAGAATGTTTAAAATGAAGGAAATTGAGGGAGAAGTAAATTATGCAGTCAGACGGCAGGAGAAGAGTATCCGTCGGAAGCAGTTTCGTCTGTCCAATCCAAAGATGGAACGATTTGAGAATCTGATCTATTACAATCTGGAAGCGGCCAGTGCGGTGTTGACAGGGAATAATGATGTACAGATTTATACGGACGGCAGAGAGAAATTCGCGGCTCTGATACGGGAAATCCGCGCCGCAAAGACATATATCCATCTGCAATATTATATTATTCGAAAGGATGAACTGTGGCAGGCGATCAGCAGAGAACTGATCAAAAAGGCCAAGGAAGGCGTGGAAGTACGCATCCTGTTTGACAGTATGGGATGTCGTGATATGAAGAAAAAAGACTGGGAGGAGCTGAATGCAAATGGAATTCAGACGGCAGAGTTTTTCCCGGCGCTGCTTGGGAAGCTACATTTGCGTGTCAATTATCGGAATCATAGGAAGATTGCGGTCATCGATGGAAGAGTTGGGTTTGTCGGAGGATTCAATATAGGAAAAGAATATATTGGGTTGAGCGAAAAATTCGGATACTGGAGAGATACCCATCTTTGCATCGAAGGATCAGCGGTTACTTCCCTTGCGGTGCGCTTTGTGATGGACTGGAACTATGCGGCCAGAGACAATCTGTTTTTGCGGGATGAGTTGTTTGAAATTCCAGAGTACGTAAGAAATGGAAGAGAGCCGGTACAGATTATTTCCAGTGGACCGGATTCCAAAAGTGAAGAGATCCGTGACAACTATATGAGGCTGATCCATAAGGCGCGCCATCATATTTATTTGCAGACGCCATACTTCGTGCCGGACGACTGTATTTTGGAAGCGCTTCGGATTGCGGCGAAATCGGGAGTAGATGTGCGGATCATGATTCCGTGTAAACCGGATCATCCGTTTGTTTACTGGGCATCGTATTCCTACCTTGGGGATATGATCGAGGCTGGGGCAAAATGCTATGTGTATAACAACGGTTTTCTCCATGTCAAAGGACTGACGGTCGATGGCCTTGTAAGCTGTTTTGGGACAGCCAATATGGACATTCGGAGTTTTGAACTGAACTTTGAAGTCAATGCTGTGATCTACAGTGAGGAGACGACAAACAAACTGGAGGAAGCTTTTGAACAGGATATTCTAAATTCTACGTTGGTGACAAAACGTCTTTACGAAGAGCGGAGTCTTCTCATCCGTGGAAAAGAGCAGTTTTCCCGCCTGCTGTCCCCACTTTTATAAGAAGAAAGAGGATTCTAAAAGAAGTGTGAAATCTGGCAAAACACCTTTCTTTCTGTTTGGAAGTGTGATATAACTGAAAGAGCAGTCAAAATGTGAGATGACAGCTGGAAAATGAAAGAATAATGAGGTAGGAAGATGAAAAAGAAATTAGCGGCGCTTCTTCTCGGAGTGTGTATGACAGTAACACTGGCAGGATGTCAGAAATCCATTGAGGACGATAATGTAAAGATCAGTGAGTATAAAGGGATTAAAGTAGAAGGACTGGAACTGGCGAAAGTGACAGATAAAGATGTAGAAAACAGCATCCAGAGCACATTAGAAGCGGAAGCTGAACATAAAGAGGTGACAGACCGGGCGACAAAGAAAGGAGATTCTCTGGAAGTTTCTTACGTTGGAAAAGCAGATGGGGAGACATTTGACCAGGGAGACCTTACGGTAGAAGTCGGAGGCGAAGGATTTGTAGAAGGATTTTCAGAAGGAATGGAAGGGCATAAGCTGAATGAGACATTTGATATTTCTCTTACATTGCCGGAGAATTATCCAGCGGAAATCGCGGGGAAAGATGCAGTGTTTACCGTAACGATCAATTCCATTACAGAGGAGATCCTGCCAGAGCTGAACGATGAATTTGTACAGAAAATTTCTGACAAGGCAAAGACTGTCGATGAGTACAAAAAACAAGTAAAAAAAGATCTGGAGACATCTAATAAAAAGACGGTAGAGTCTCAGAACAAAAACAGTGCATGGACAGAAGTAGTCAAGAATACAGAGCTGAAAAAAGAGTTTAAAAAAGATATCGATGAGAGCGTAGATCTGATGAAAAAGCAGTATACACAGCTTGCAGAGATGTACTATCAGGTTACATTTGAGGAATTTCTGGAACAATCTGGAATCACAGAAGATCAGTTTGTGGAGAAGATGGAAAAGCAGGCAAAAGATCAGTTAAAGAGCAAGTATGCAAGCAAGCTGATCGCCGAGAAAGAAAAATTAGAGCTTTCCGACAAAGCATATAAGGAAAAATATGATGAATATGCACAGTCCTACGGATACGAAAACGGAGATGCATTTATTGAGGCAAATGGTGAGGACGGAGAAGAGAAGCTGAAAGAGAGCATTCTCTTAGATACAGCTATGACATGGGTTGCTGATCATGCGAAGTTTGTAGAGGCAGAGACGGAGAAATAAGAAGTTAGATGCAAGAATGGCAAGAGGAGTCTGTAAAATTCTGACCGGAAAGGCAGAGCATCAGACAGAAAGAATAAGGGGAGAGAAGACAGTGCGGATTGCATATTGTGAGGATGAGCGCGCGCAGGCGGTGCTGACAGAGGATATGATAAAAAGCTGGGCAAAGGAGCGCGGGCAGAAGTGTATCGTCGATGTATTTTCCAGTGCAGAACAATTTCTATTTGAGTTGGATGGAGAAGAACTCGTACCCTATGATTTGCTTCTTCTTGATATTTCGATGATCGGGATGGATGGATTCACACTTGCAAAACAGATCCGGAAAACGGATATGAATATTCGCATTGTTTTTTTGACATCAGATCCAAGTCATGTATTTGATGGCTATGAGATTGAAGCCTGGAGATATATGATGAAACCAGTAAGGGAACAAAAGCTGTATGAAATGTTGGACATACTTGTGACAGAACTTGCAGACAGAGAAGAGCCATATGTTCTTTTGGAAGTGGCAGGGGAGAATATCAAGGTGGAGCAGGGGCAGATTTTGTATGTTGCAGTGGATGGTCACTACACCACAGTGTATTGCAAGGACAGACAGCTGACGGTCAAAGAGAGTTTCGGGGAAGTTTTAAATCATCTGAACAGAGATACAAAGGACGGGGGAATCCCTCCTTTTGTGAAATGTCATAGAAGTACTGCTGTAAATTTATCGAAGGTGAGCCGGATTGGCAGGCAGAGCTGTATTCTTGCAGGCGAGATCGAGGTTCCGGTGAGCCGGGGAATGTACCAACAGCTTAATCAGGCATTTATTCAGGAAAATCTATAAGGAGTATTACAGATGAGAATGGAAATCATAGGGCTGGCTGCAGTGGCAATGCTGCTCCTGCTTGTGATCATCGGTTTCGTGATCCGGGCAATCATGCAGCGGCAGTATGAGAAGGCGCTGATTGACTATCAGAACAAAATTTTGTCGCAGGAGATGGATGAAGTGCGGAGCATCTATATGACGATGCGAGGTTGGCGGCATGATTATCATAATCATATGCAGTCGGTAAAGGCATATCTTGCGAAAGATAATATCACTGAGGCAAAGGAATACTTAAACCGGCTGGAGGAAGATCTTGCGGATATCCGCCTGCTGTTTGATACCGGAAATCTCAATGTAGATGCAATATTAAATGCGAAGATTTCACTTGCGCTGGAAAATGGAATCCGGTGTGACTATAAGGCGGTGATCCCCAAAGAGTTGTCTGTGTCGGACATTGATCTGTGTGTTGTGATCGGGAATCTGATTGACAATGCAGTCGAAGCATGTCGGACGGTGAAGAAGGAAGAACAGTTTCTCCGACTTTATATTGCACCGCTGAAGCAGCAGTTGTATATTACAGTGACCAATGCCACCAGCGAGGTTGTGCGAAAACTCGATGAAGAATATATTTCCAAAAAGCGCGGTGATCACGGTCATGGGCTTAAACGGATTAACAATGTTGTGAAGAAATATGACGGTTATATCAATCGAAAGAATGAACCGGGGGTGTTCGTCACCGAGATCATGCTGCCATTATAGAGAAAATTTGCAATTCATGCACGGATTTTTACAATTCGTGCATGTTTTTTCTATTTTGAGAACAAATGTGATAAGTTAAGAATGCAAGAAAAGAGAGGAGGCTTTATAGATGAAGGAAGAGAAGAAACGAAAGCAAAAGAAAAGGAGCATTTTAAGCAACCTGATTTTCTGCTTTGCACCGGCTATGAAGAAAACTCCGGTTTATCTGGTGCACATCGGGATTCAGGCAGTCACATATGTTCTTCTTCTGTTACTGGGGGTAGGAGCAAATGCACTTATCGTATCGATGCTGGGGAAGGAAAGTCCGCTTATGCTGTTGATCGGGGCGGTCATGACCATCTTTCTTGTATACGGGGCGATTAGTTGGATTGATACTTATCTGCAGAATATCATATCCGTAGAATACATCGAAATGAGGATGGGAGGACACTTCTATTCTGTTCTCGAAAAAATATTGGAGATTTCTCTAGAACAGTCAGAAAGCAGTGAAATCCGTCAGATGATGGAGAGGTCGCTGATCGCATTGAATGGAAACGATTCCAATGGAGTGCAAGGCATGATGCAGCGTTTTGGAATGTTTTTTACAAATGTACTAGGGCTGGTCACATATGCAATGATCGTGGGAAGTATGGATATACGCATCTTGCTACTCCTTGTCGGTCTGTCACTGATCACTGTCGCAACGTCCAAAGTTTCTGTAAAAGTGTATGAGAAGGTCAAAGAAAAACTTGCTGGATATCAGAGGATAGAGGGATATATTGATCGGCTTGTGGATGATATTGCAGGCGGAAAGGATATCCGCGTCTTCGGACTTTCCGACTGGCTGATCGGAAAATATGATTCGGCGATCAGACAGCGAAGAAAATATAGGGCGCTTTATAATGCGGCCTGCTTCTTCTCGGACTTTACAGAAGTGATCCTGGCAGCAGCCAGAGATTTTATCTGTTATTTTTATCTGATCTATCTTTTGAAACAGGGGCTTTCGTCAAGCATGTTTGTGTTTTATATTGGATTGATCAGCGGGTTTGCCAAATGGTTTACAGAGATCACAAGCAACTTTGTTGTGATGAAGCGGTGCGGGCAGCAGGTGGATGATCTTAGAGATTTTTTAGAACTTGAGAGCGGATTAGGAGGAGAAAGGCGGATCCCGGAAAACCAATTTTCCAGTCTGGACATTACGTTTGATCATGTATCCTATCGCTATGAGGGGGCAGAGGAAGAGGTGCTAAAGGATGTTTCCTTTACCATCCATCAAGGAGAGCGGCTTGCACTTGTCGGATTAAACGGGGCCGGAAAATCTACGATTGTAAAACTGATCTCCGGTCTATATCTTCCTACAAACGGAGCAGTCTATGTTAATGGGATCGACACGAGGGAACTGGATCGCAAAGCCTACATGCACCATGTTGCTGCAATTTTTCAGAATCCGTTTATCATGTCGTATACAGTTGGAGAAAATGTGGCGCTCTCAGGAGAATGGAACGAGGAAAGGCTATGGAATGTGCTGGAAAAAGCAGGAGTGGCAGAGAAGATCAGCAGCCTTCCGGACGGACTATACACCTATTTTGGAAAGGATGTATCGGAAGATGGGATTATGCTCTCGGGTGGACAGATTCAGAAGCTTCTTCTAGCAAGGGCGCTGTATCACAGCCCGAAACTGTTACTTTTAGATGAACCGACTGCAGCGCTGGATGCACTTGCAGAAAAAAATATTTATGATACTTACCAGAAGACGCTGGAAGGAACAAGTACAATCTTTATTTCCCACCGGCTGGCATCGACACGGTTCTGCGATGAGATTCTTCTGCTCGACAAAGGGGAGATCATTGAGCGCGGAACCCATGAAACATTGATGAAAATGGGAGGGACATACGCTTCCCTTTTTGAACTTCAGGGGAAATATTATCAGGAGGAAGAGGCACATGAATAAGAGAAAACAGATGTCTGTAAAAGAAATGTGGAAATTTTGTCTTTTTCAGGCGAAAGGCTATCGGATTTTGCCGGTGATCCTTGTACTTGGAATGCTCTCGGGTGCATCGGTTGTCTATATTAACAGTTTTCTGTATGCGAAGATTCTCGATGTTCTTCTGGAGGAGAAGTATCGGCAGGCAGCAACTTTTGTCGTGATTCTTGTTGTGACGGTGATGATTGTATCATTGATCTCAAAGGCAGCGGAACAGATCTTTTCGCACTATGCGGAACCGAGCGAGGAGGAGACGAAAAAGCGTACTGCAAAAAAAGCATTTTCCATGGAATACGAAGAAATTGAGAAACAGGAGACGATTCAGAAGTTTCGAAGAGTACGGCAGGCAGAGCGCGGACATGGAGGAATCTCCGAACAGTGTATGGAAATTTATAAGTATTTTACCTGCTGCACGGAAGTTGTTTTTGCCAGTGGATTTGTCGTGCTTCTGCTGCTGCAGTCAGACTGGGAGAAGGAAAGTATCTTTCGGTTTCTGATCAGTACGGGGGTGATGATCGCTGGTTTTGTATTTGTATTGTGGTTAGGAGATAAGGTTTCCGAACGGATCGGAAAGGAAACAGTAATCACTATGCATGCAAATGAAAAGTCAAATGCATTATTTGACTATCTAGTCAACCTGATTGTTTCAGAGCAGTTTGCGCAGGATATCCGTCTGTTTCAGCTCAAAGAATATCTGATAAATAAATTTCAAGGAGATGTGATAAAGAAGTGTATGGCACTGTTCCAGAGAAGAGCGAAAGTTTCCGGACGTGGAAATGGCGCTGTCGCTTTTGCGCTTCAGATCCTGGCAGGCATCACTTATGTATATATTGCAATAAAGGCAATTGCAGGAAGTGTTTCCGCCGGGGAAGTGCTGATGTATGCGGGTGCGATCATAACGATGATGAACAGTATCCGTGAAATGATGGGAGCACATATTGAGATTGATTATTCCAATGAGTATCTGAAATCTTATGAGGAATTTATTCATCTCCCGAATATGCATTATGTAGGGACACTGCCGATTGAAAAAAGAGACGATAATCAGTATGAGTTGGAGTTTGACCATGTTTCTTTTTGTTATCCGGGGACAGAGACGTATATTTTAAAGGATGTAAGTTTAAAATTCAAAGTAGGGGAGACGATGGCGCTTGTCGGGATGAATGGTGCAGGAAAAACGACATTGATCAAACTGCTGCTTCGTTTCTATGAGCCGTCTGAGGGAAAGATCACTTTAAATGGGATTGAGATCGGGAAATATGATTATGAGGAATATATAAAGATTTTCGCGGTTGTCTTTCAGGACTTCAGACTGTATCATTTTCCATTGGATGAAAATATCGCAGGCTCCGAGAAAGTGGATGAAAAGAGAGTATGGAAGGTGATCCGTCAGGTCGGGCTGGAAGAAAGAGTGAAGAAGATGAAAGATGGGATTCACACGCTGCTCTATCACGAAACCGGGGATGGCGAGGCGCTCTCCGGCGGGGAGGCGCAGAAGGTTGCGATCGCAAGAGCGCTTTATAAAGATGCTCCGTTTGTGATCCTCGATGAACCGACTGCAGCGTTAGATCCGGTGGCAGAATCGGAAATCTATGAGAATTTCAACGAACTGATCAATGGAAAAACGGCCATCTATATCTCCCACCGGATGAGCAGCTGCAAGTTCTGTGACACAATTGTTGTTCTGGAAGAAGGAACTGTTGCAGAGAGCGGAAATCATCAAACATTGATGGAAAAGAAAGGGAAATATTTTGCGCTTTACGAGGCACAGGCACAGTACTATGTGAAGAAGAAAGCGGAAGGAGGGGAATCAGAAATTTTATAAAAAAAGAATTGTGTTCTTATCCGATTCTAGTTATAATAGGCATAAAGATAAAAATTTCACAATCTCTGAAACAGAGAGAAATCTGTGAGAGAAAATCAAATGTAAGAAAAGAATCAGACTGCGAAGTCAGTATTTCAAAAAATCAGGAGGAATACAAAATGAAGGTGACAAATGATATCATTTACGTTGGGGTTAATGATCATCAGGTAGATTTGTTTGAAGGGCAGTATGTTGTGCCAAATGGAATGTCTTACAACTCTTATGTGATCAAAGATGAGAAAATCGCTGTAATGGATACTGTGGATGTGAATTTTGCGGAAGAATGGCTGGCAAATATTGCACAGGTGCTGGATGGAGCAAAGCCGGATTATTTGATCGTGCAGCATATGGAACCGGATCATTCTGCAAATATTTATAATTTTATGAAGGTATATCCAGATACAACGATCGTGGCAAATGAGAAGACATTTGTGATGATGGCCAACTTTTTCAGGGAGATGGATCTGGAAGGAAGAACATTGGAAGTAGAAAACGGACAGACATTGTCACTTGGAAAGCATGATCTGACATTTGTGTTCGCTCCGATGGTACACTGGCCGGAAGTTATGGTTACTTACGACAGTACAGAAAAAGTACTGTTCTCTGCAGATGGATTTGGTAAATTCGGGGCAAATGATGTGGAGGAAGATTGGGATGACGAAGCTCGCCGTTATTATATCGGAATCGTCGGAAAATATGGTACACAGGTACAAAACCTCTTAAAAGTGGCAGCGACACTGGATATCCAGATGATCTGTCCGCTGCACGGACCGATTTTAAAGGAGAATCTTGGACATTATATCGAGAAATATGATATCTGGTCTTCTTATGCAGTGGAAAAAGAAGGTGTGATGATCGCTTACACATCGGTCTACGGAAATACAAAGAAAGCAGCAGAAACTTTGGCTGCGAAATTAGAAGAAAAAGGATGTCCGGATGTGTATGTCTGTGACCTTGCACGCGCAGATATGGCAAGAGCAGTGGAAAATGCATTCAGCTATGGAAAATTAGTACTGGCGACAACGACATATAATGCAGATATTTTCCCGTTTATGAAAATTTTTATTGAGCATCTGACCGCGCGCAATTACCAGAAGCGCACGATCGGATTCATTGAGAACGGAAGCTGGGCACCGACGGCAGCAAGAGTTATGAAGGGAATGTTTGAGGACAGCCAGGATATTACATGGATGAAAAATTCAGTGAAGATCATGTCCTCGCTGAGCGAAGAGAATATGGAAGAGTTAGATCAGATGGCAGACGAGTTATGTCAGGAATATATTGCCCAGTCAGATGACAAAGCAAATAAAAATGATCTGACAGCACTGTTCTGTCTTGGATATGGACTGTATGTTGTGACTTCAAGAGATGGTGAGAAGGACAACGGACTGATCGTCAACACCGTTACACAGCTGACAGACAATCCGAACCGTGTGGCAGTCAATATCAATAAGGCGAATTATTCGCATGATATCATCAAGAAGACTGGCGTGATGAATGTTAACTGTCTCTCTGTGGAAGCACCGTTTAAAGTGTTTGAAAGATTTGGATTCCAGAGCGGAAGAGAAGCAGATAAATTCGAAGGATGGAATCTGCTGCGTGCAGACAATGGTGTTGCCTTCCTTCCAAAATATATCAACGCCTTCCTTGCATTGAAAGTGGAGCAGTATGTGGATCTGGATACACACGGAATGTTTATCTGTACCGTGACAGAGGCTCGTGTGATGAATGATAAAGAAACGATGACATACACTTACTATCAGAAACATGTAAAACCAAAACCGCAGACAGAAGGAAAGAAAGGATTCGTATGTGTGGTATGTGGATATATCTATGAAGGAGAGGAACTTCCGGATGATTATATTTGTCCACTGTGTAAGCATGGAGTTGCGGATTTTGAACCGATTTAGGGAAAAGTAGAAAGCTAGATTTTAGTTATATCCCCTGCATACATTGTAAGAGATGTTTGCAGGGGATTTTTTAATTATTTTGATAAGAATTATCCCAATATTTTAATCGATATTCTTTCGGTGTCATGTGATGCTTTGAATAAAAAATATGATAAAAATGTGTTCGGTTTGTAAAGCCTAAAATAGAAATAATATGTGAAATAGAATAATCTGTTTTTAGGAGATAGTATTCTGCCTTTCGTATGATAAAAGTCATCGAATATTCAAAGAGCGTCATACCGCTATATTTTTTGGAAATACGATTTAAGTAGTCTCCGCTATAGTTTAGCAGTTTGGAAAGTTCATGGCGTGATAGTTGTTGGTTAGAATCTTCTAAAAGATGGGTCAATTTTGTAAAAATTAAAAAGTCGTTGTTGTAATCAATATCGACAGTTGTAGTATGATATAGTTCACTATTTGATAGGTGATCAAATAGTTGAAATATGAAACCGTTAATAAAAAATGAATCTCCGGCAACTGGCGCAAGAAGAGTTTTTGTGATTTTTTCTTCTAAATTATATATTACCTTGTAAGAATCACTATTATTATATACAGGGAAAAAATCAAGGTATTCTTTTTTAGTATTCTCTTCGGTAGAGGCATTTTTATGTAAAAAATGAAAAAGTGTATGCAAAGAAGTGTTATTTTCAATGTCAAAGTATAAACCGGAGATGGAATCAAGCAGTTGTTTTACATAATTTTTTGAAAGGTTTAAAAAGAAAATACGGAAGTCAGATGACATTTTTTCTAAATGTCGAAGATTACAATTTACAATACATCCGGTTCCTGCTGGATAGATGCGCTCAGTATTTTCTATTTTAAAAATGACCTCACCTTGTTGGACAAACATGAATTCAAAAAAATCATGTTGGTGAAGAGGGCGTTTTGCCATTGAGGATAAAAGAGATTCATCATCAATTAAAATCTCAGAAAAATCATTTGGGGAGAAATTAGCAATCTTAAAGTATTTGTTTTCTAAATCAGACCGATAGACTTCAAGTACAACACTGAATGGTGTATCTATGTGATAATACTGACTGAAATTACTGTGAAAGTTATGAACTTTCAAAAATTTGGAACGGAATTCCTCCAAGGATTTTCTGCTATTACTCATAAAAGCCTCCATTTATTCGTGAATATGATACAATTTGATTGCTTGTAGGTCTTTTTTTAACATTGTGATAAAAGAAGATTTATAATAATATAATACTATGCTAATTAGATTATAGTACATTTTGACATGTGCTGCAATTATGTATTCATTCGAATGAGGAGAAAAAATGTAACAAATACGAGTATACGATGGAGGGAATTATGAGAGAGAAAAAATATTTGAAGTGGTATCAGAAACTTGCATATGGTGCAGGGGATCTAGCATCAAACTGTAGTTATGGATTGGTATCTAGTTTCTTATTGTTATATTTATCAGACACAATGGGAATGAATACTGGAATTATAGGAACATTGATGCTTGTTTCGAAGGTATTGGATGGAGTTACAGATGTATTTTTTGGTAGAATGATTGATAAAACAAAAAGCAAGCTGGGAAAAGCTCGTCCATGGATGCTATATGCTCAAATTGGAGTATCGCTATGTCTATTATTATTGTTTTCAGTGCCTGATATTGGAGAAACAGCGCAATATGCATATTTCTTTGTATTTTACACAAGTTTAAATGCTATTTTCTATACTGCAAATGGAATTGCATATTCAACATTATCTGCATTAATCACAAAAAACTCTACAGAACGAGTACAATTAGGATCTATTCGTTTTATGTTTGCAGTTGTTACTAATATTGTGATGGGGTTTGCGGTAACAGGTGCAGTTGCACATTTTGGCGGCGGAGCAAAAGGATGGAGAGTGGTTGCTTTTATTTGTGCAGTGATTGGTCTGGTTGTAAATACGATCAGCTGTCTGGCAGTAAAAGAAGTTCCGGATGAAGAAAATACAGAAATACAGGAAGAAGCAGGACAAAAAGATGATAAATTAAGTTTTGTGGATACAATCAAAATTTTATTTGCAAATAAGTATTATATTATGATTCTTGTTTTGTATATCGTATATTATACAATGAGTGGATTGACAACGGGCAGCGGGATATATTTTACTACATATGTGTTGGGAGATGCCTCTTTATTAGGTTCCTTTTCTATGATGAAAATGTTTCCTGTAATTATTGCATTAGCATTTACACCTATGCTTGTAAAAAAGGCAGGAAGTATGCAGAAGGTAAATTTTTGGGGATATGTGATTAATACAGTTTTGAGTGTGTTCTTTGTTTATTTTGCAGTAAAAAGAAATGTACCTATGCTCTTATTGGTAATGTTTGTGAAAGGTGTTTTTGCAGGAACTCTTAGCGGAACATTAAACGCATTGATCGCAGAAATTAGCGGATATACTTATAGAACAAAAAAAGTACATATGGATGGAACCATGTTTAGCTGTTCTTCTCTAGGGGTAAAAGTTGGCGGTGGAATTGGTACAGCAGCAGTCGGCTGGCTTTTGAACATAGGAGGATATGTTGGAACGGCAACAGTACAATCTCAGAGCGCAATTAATATGATCTTTCATATGTATATTACACTTCCGGTTGTATTCGGAGTGATTATTACAATTATTTTAAGTATGCTGAAAGTAGAAAAAGCAAATAAAGAATGGGATGAAAAACATAATGTTGAAAAGTAATTTTAACCAAAACTGGAAATTTGTAAAAGGTTGTATACCGTCACTAATGACATTGAAAATGTACGGAAAGGAAGCAGATGCTATCTCACTTCCGCACGATGCGATGATTCATGAGACTCCTTGTGAGACAACAAAAAATGGTGGAGCTACAGGTTTTTATCCAGGAGGAATCTATACTTATTTTAAAACATTTGTTGCCCCGGAAGAGTGGAAGGATAAAACGGTAACATTAGAATTTGAAGGTGTTTATGAAAAAGCAATGGTGTATTTGAATGGTGCACTGATAACAACGAATTCATATGGATATTCTAATTTTTATGCTTCACTGGACCGATATTTACAATATGGGCAGGAAAATGAATTAAAAGTAGTAGCAGATAATTCGGCGGAGCAAAATAGTAGATGGTATACAGGAAGCGGAATTTACAGGAATGTGAATCTGTTTGTTGGAGAACTCATACAAATACCAGTGGACGGAGTGCATGCTACAACGATAAATGTTGAGAAAGACTTTGCAGTGGTAGAATTTGTGACTACTGTTGTGAATCAGACAAGAAAAAAGGAAAAACTTCAAGTACAGATAGAAATGAGCGATGAAGATGGAAATGTAATCCGAGGAGTGACGCATTTAACAGCCTTTGGAAATTCGGAAAACCAAATTCGTCAAGAGATTGTAATTAAAAATCCTAAATTATGGAACTGTGACACTCCGCATTTGTATAAATGTCAAGTGAGTATATTCTCTGAGAAAAAAGTATGGGATACCAATGAGTTCCTGTATGGGATTCGCCGGATCACTTTGGATTCGGTGTATGGTCTTCGAATAAATGGTGAGTCTGTGAAACTACGTGGAACTTGCGTTCATCACGATAATGGGATTCTTGGTGCGGCGACATATAGAGAAGCAGAATATCGGAAATGTAAATTGCTGAAGCAAGCTGGATTTAATAGTGTACGCAGCGCACATCATCCTGCAGCAAAAGATTTTCTTGATGCATGTGACAAGTATGGGATTTTAGTTATGGATGAATTATGTGACATGTGGACCATTCATAAAAATGACCATGATTATGCATTCTCATTTTTAAATGAGTGGAAAAATATTGTAGATAAAATGATCCAAAAAGATTATAACCATCCATCAGTTATTATGTATTCCATCGGAAATGAAATTCAGGAAGTGGGAACAGAGCGTGGTGCAGAAATTAACCGTACTATCTGTAATTATATAAAAGAAAAAGATAGAACGAGATATACTACAAATGGAATCAATGGCCTGAATGCAGCCGGAGCAAAAATGTATCCGATTATGCAAGATTTAGCGCCATTATTTAAAAAAGATGCAGAAAATAGTGAGACAAATGATTCCTCAGGAAGCAATGCGATTAATAGTTTTATGCAATTGATGGAGGGAGAAGTCGGTGATGCCTTTGCAAAACATCCGCTTATGACAGAAGTCCTGCAGGAAAGTTGTGAAGCGATGGATATTATCGGATTAAATTATTTAACAGGCAGACATCTGTTGGATACAGAATTGTATCCAAATAAATGTGTTCTTGGGACAGAAACATTTCCAGCAGATATTGCAAGACTTTGGTCTGTTGTAAAAAAATCAAATCAAGTACTAGGAGATTTTACATGGTCGGGCTATGATTATCTAGGAGAAGCAGGATGTGGCATTTTCTATTATGATGAGAAAACTAATTTTGGAAGTTATTTCCCGGATCGACTTGCATATATTGGAGACATTGATCTGACAGGATACAGAAGACCGATTAGTTATTTGCGCGAAATTGTATATGGAATGCGAAAAGAACCATATATTGCGGTGGAACGGGTTGACCGTTCTGGAATGAAGCATTCAAAGACACCTTGGATGCTGAAAGATAATATTGCTTCCTGGACATGGGAAGGATATGAAGGAAAGTCTGCAATGGTAGATGTATATTCAGCAGATGAAGAGGTAGAATTATTCATAAATGGAAAATCGCTTGGGAAAAAACCAGCAGGAGAAAAAGTTGGATATGTAAGTACCTTTGAATGCAAGTATGAACCTGGAGAAGTTACTGCCATAAGTTATAACCAAGGGAAAGAAAGCAGTTCCTGCCAATTAAAAACAGCAGGGACTGCCAGGGGAGTGAAAGTAGATGTTTCTCAGGAAGTAATGATAAAAGGTACGGAGGAACTTGTTTTTATTCAGTTGAGCCTTGTAGATAAAGATGGCTTAGAAGTGTTGACAGAGGAGAAAGAAATTAAAGTAGTAGCTGAAGGAAATGTCCAGATTCTTGCAGTTGGAAATGCAGATCCCCAGACAACAACATCTTATGATAGTCATTGTTGGAAAACCTATCATGGGAAACTTTTGTTAGTTGCCAAAGCTGGTGAGCTGTTGGGAGAGAGCGTGATTCACATTGTCATGGATGATAATATAATAAAAGATGTTAGTATAAAAGTTATAGACTCAGAGAGTAGTTTTTGATAAAGGGGAGGGATGAAACGGTCATAGGACAGGAATACTGGCAGGACACAAAATGTTCACAATTTTTTTAGCACTCCCTCTTGACGAGTGCTAACATAAGCGTTATATTACAACTAGAACAAAGGAGGAGGACGAAGAAAGGATGAGAAGATCTGAATAGTCCCCACATCACCGGTTCCAATAAATGACATTTATCAATAAGATTTTAATGGAAAAGGAGAGATGATTTATGATGATGCCTAGTATTTTTGGAGAGAATTTGTTTGATGATTTCTTTGATTTTGATTACCCATTCAGAGGTTACCAGAGAGCGAACACAGAGTCTTTGATGAAGACAGATATTAAGGAGCATGAACATGGCTACGAATTGGAAGTAAGCCTTCCGGGATATAAGAAAGAAGATATTCACGCAGAATTAAAAGATGGTTATCTGACCATCCAGGCGGCGACGACGAAGAACAACGATCAGAAGGATGAGAAGACAGGCAATTATATCCGAAGAGAAAGATATTCCGGATCTTGTAGCAGAAGTTTCTATGTAGGAAAGGATATCACTCAGGAAGACATTAAGGCAAAATATGAAAATGGTATACTTGTTCTTGCAATCCCGAAGAAGGATCAGAAGAAAGTAGAAGCTGAGGAGAAGAAATATATTGCCATCGAAGGATAGTGCTGGTAGGTGTGTATGGGGAAGAACTTTTTGTTACGGATCAAGAAAGCAGTGATAGATTTTCAGACACACTCTATATAGATTTGGGACTGCATGATTACAGACTGTGACATGCAGTCCCGTTTTTATTCCGCAGGAAATTTTTAATCTTGCATAAAAATTGTAGTAGGAAAGGGGAGAAATAGTTATGGCGGCAAATAAGGATTATTACAAGATTCTCGGAGTGGACAGAAATGCAGACGCGAATGCGATCAAGAAGGCATACCGAAAACTGGCAAAAAAGTATCATCCGGATACCAATCAGGAGAATTCTGTTGCAAATGAGAAATTTAAAGAAGTGACCGAAGCTTACGAGATACTGCACAATGAAGAGAAACGGAAGTTGTACGATCGATTTGGAACAGCAGCCTTTGATGGAAGTATGGGAGCAGATCCGGGCGCCTATCAGTCGTACGGAGAACCTAAAGGGGCGAAGTTCTATCGAAGTCCGGACGGAAGCTACCAGGAATTTCATTTTGAAGGCGGAAATATGGATGATTTTTTTGATGACATTTTTGGAAGTTCTTTTCAGAGAGCAAGGGGAAGTGGAGCTGGACCGCGCGGTTATCGCAGGAAAGGTGCAGATGTCACTGCAAAATTAGAGGTGACTTTTGAGGAAGCAGCATTTGGAGGAGATAAGGTCATCTCTTATACAGACGCAAGTGGGCGTGCACAGTCTCTGAAAGTACACATTCCGGCGGGAATTTCTTCCGGCAAGAAAATCCGGCTGAAAGGAAAGGGACAGGACGGGATGAACGGAGGGGAAGCCGGAGATCTGTTTCTGGAAATTTCAGTAAAAGACAAAGTCGGTTATGAACGGAAGGGAGACGATGTCTACACGACCATTCAGATTCCATATACAACAGCGGTGTTGGGCGGTGAGGTGATTGTGCCTACACTTTACGGAAAGGTAAGTTGCAAGATCAAGGAAGGAACACAATCCGGAACAAAAGTGAGACTGGTCGGAAAGGGAATCGCACATATGGGTCAGCCATCCGGAAAAGGAGATCAGTATGTGACAATTCAAATACAGGTGCCGCGGAATCTGAGTGAAGATGCAAGGAGAAAGTTGAGAGCATATCAGGAGGCAGCAGGAAGAGTTGCATAAGCATTGCTGTTTAAATACCACTGTTTAAGAATGATAAAGAGGAGAAGTACGGGAAAGATAAAGTGTAAGGAAGCAGTTGTTATTGGAAAAACTTTGGTTTATAATAGGGGTGTACAAGCGGGAAGGGAGTTTTCTCTTCCTGAATGTATTTTGGAAACCGATGAATTTACACTTTATAAGGATGGGAAACATATGATAAAAGTTCAGGAATACAGAGGACATATTCGCAACTGGGAGGCGCTTTGTGAAGAGCTTTGCATTGACAAAAGCTTATCCAGAAGAGAGAGAGAGGAGCGGATTTTGGTCCGGGCATTTGAGACATGGCAGTTTGATATGGCAGCGCATTTGTATGGAATGTTTGCTTTTGCGCTCTGGGATGAAGAGGAAAAACAGCTATTCTGTCTCAGAGACCAGTTTGGCACGAAGCCGTTCTACTATTATGAGACGGAAGATGGACAGCTTCTCTATGGAACAACAATCCGGGGAATCATGGAGCAGCCAGGGTTTGTCAAAGAATTGAATGAGGAGATGCTGCAGATCTATCTCAGTCTGACTTACGTGGCAGGAGAGAATACATTTTTCCGTGGACTGAAGAAACTGCTTCCGGGACGTTACCTTATCTGGAAGGACGGAGTAGTGACAGTAAAGCGCTATTGGAAGCCGGAATTTCATCCGGATGACAGCAAGTCTCTTGAGGAATGGGCAGACGAGATCCACACGACACTTGGCGAGATCATGAAGGAAGTAAAGACTTCGGATGAGCGAGTGGAGTCTTTCCTGTCAGGCGGAGTGGATTCTTCCTATGTACTTGCGATGTCTGATGCCGATACTGCGGATACATGCGGTTATGAGGAAGAACGGTTCGATGAGTCCGTACTGGCTGTAGAGACTGCGCGCATTTTAGAACGTAAGATTTCCAGACGTGTGATCAATCCAGAGGAATATTTTAATATTGTTCCATATGTAATGTACAATATGGAGCAGCCGCTTGGGGATGCTTCTGCGATTGTGTTTGCACTTGGATGTCAGGCGACTGCAGAGCATACGAAGATCTGCTATTCAGGAGAAGGTGCAGATGAATTTTTCGGTGGATACAATATGTACCGCAATGCAGAGCGATACGGGGAGAATCTAAAGAACTTCTATGTCGGTAACACGAACATTATGAAAGAAGACGAGAAGAAAAAGATCTTGAAAAAATATGACCCGGACGTACTGCCAATCGAAGTGGCACAGAGTATTTACGAAGAGATGGAAGGGCTGGATCCTCTGACAAAGATGTCTAATATCGATATCCAGATCTGGCTGGAGGGAGATATTTACCTCAATGTAGATAAGATGAGTGAGGCGGCAGGACTTGAGGTTCGTATGCCGTTGACAGATTTGCGTATTTTCGATATTGCATCGAGAATGCCTTCGAAGTATAAAGTGAATGAAGAGCAGAATAAGGTTGCGTTCCGTACAGCGGCACAGAAAATGCTGCCAGAAGAGATTGCGTTCCGAAAGAAACTCGGATTTATCGTGCCAATCCGTATCTGGATGGCAGATGACCGCTATAATCAAGATGTGCGCGCCAAATTCCACAGCGAGATGGCAGAGCAATTCTTCAATGTAGAAGAAATCAATGCAATCTTTGATGAGTATGTCGGAGGAAATTCTGACAACTGGAGAAAAGTTTGGACAATCTATACATTCCTTGTATGGTATGAAGAATATTTTGTAAAGCGTTAATCGTGCACTGACAAATGGCATGAGAGCAGCATTGCTGCATCGGATATAAGGAAGGATTCAAAAAACGTGTGTGAAAAGCCGGAGAGGTTTCACGCACGTTTTTCCTATCAGAAAAAGCGGATCACAAATGAAAAGTTTGAGAAAAAGGAGAGAGGGATATGGAAGAAAAAAGAAATCCTATTGCAATTATTGTGACAAGATTTGGGGAAATTAAGATAGTGCTATACCCAAAAGAGGCGCCAAATACGGTGAATTGTTTTATTTCTTTGGCGAAAAAAGGACTGTTTGATCACCGGAAGATTAGAAGAATCGCACCGGGATTTGTATTGCAGCCGAGTTATTCTGACTTTGAGGATGAAAGGTGTGCAATCTCACTCGATGGAGAATATCGAAATAACGGGTTTCCGATGATATTCCGTTTGAGCGCGGGACTGTCGCGATGGGCGGAGAGGGAAATGTAGCTTCGGGAAGCTGTTTTTTTATCCAATGTGTCGTAAAACCCCTTGCTTTAGCTATGGGGATATAAGACACTTCCATCGAATTTACGCAAGTAATTGAAGATGGAACAAAAATACTCTTGTATTAGATTTTGAAATGGTATATAATACACATATGAATATTGCATATAAATCTAATAACAATATAGTCTATTCTTGCAAATACCATGTTGTGTGGTGTCCTAAGTATAGACGCAAAATTTTAACAAATGGAATAGATACCCGATTAAAGGAACTTCTTCTTGAGTATGCTGCAAATATTTCTGTAGACATCATGGAAATGGAAATCATGCC